>Ga0302278_10004106_pt1 | contig 15294 bp, 9 predicted proteins | sample III_Bog_N3_2_FD_194543 | JGI IMG/M metagenome (GOLD analysis project Ga0302278, IMG submission 194543) | Peat permafrost microbial communities from Stordalen Mire near Abisko, Sweden - III_Bog_N3_2 | ecosystem: Environmental > Terrestrial > Soil > Wetlands > Peat | place: Sweden: Abisko...
CGGTGATCTGGGTTGAAGGACGGTCTTCGGCGGGTTCATCTGGTGCGTGTTCTTGGCTGTCATCGGATTCACGTTCGTCCGGAACGGTTTTTGCAGGTGACTGTTCTTCCGTCTCTGCATCGACAAGTTCCTCGACCTCTTCCGTCTTGCCGAGCAGTTCCTTGTCGATCTCTGCCAGACGCTGCTCATACTCTTTGAGCTTTGCCTCGTAGGGACTTTCATAGTCCAAAGCGGTATGCAGGCGGACCAGCGTTGCCTCGTTTCCCTGAATGGTGGCTTCCGTTTCGAGGATTTTCGCTGGCAAGTCTCCGCCGCGGCGCAAGACAGAAGTGAGCAGGGATTGGGCTGAAGGCAAACCCATGTGGGCTTCCGAGCGCGGCACATCGAACCATTCGCCGGCCAGGTTGTAGCGGACGGCAGTGATGTCCGTTATGGTGCCGAGTTCATCCTTGATGAGGGCGTCGCTAACTGCCAGGGGAATGTCGAGGCCGTTGACGGTGAGCTGCGATGTGCTGTCGAGGGTGACCGTGCGCATGTATTCATTGGCGTCTTTGAGTTTGGTGAATTCAAGTCCGCTGAAGCGCACCTGGAGGCTGAGGAGCTTGCCTTCGTCGTCCCGCTTTTCGTGCGATTTGAAAGTCTCGCTGGCCTTCTTGAGTTGGGGCAGCCTGTCTTGAAGATGTGCAATCCGGTACTCGACGTTGAGAAGTTGCTGGCGGTTGTTGTAGTGGTCGAGCCGGTTGGAGCGGGCGAGCAGCGTCAGGTTCTTGATCTCGTACTCCAGTTTGATCTTTTCTAGCGCAAGAGGGTTGCCGGTGGCCTGGGCTTTGGCCAGTGCGAATAACTGAGGACTCAACCGCGTCTCGCCGGCAATGTCCTCGATCTTTCGGCCCATGCGACCGCCAGATTTGAACTGCGACAGAAACGTCTGTTTGCGCTCCAAGAGTTGAGCGCGTTGAAGATCGTGCGCCTTGGGCGACGCCACGTCGCGCGGCTCCGAGATCATCCGGTAAAACTCGACCTCGGAGAAGGTGTTCCCGGAGCGGCGCATTCGTCCGTGACGCTGCTCCAACTGGTCGGGCCGCTGGGGGAGATCGAGATCGATCAGCGCCTTTAGGCGCGTCTGAATGTTGACGCCGATACCGCATTTTTCCGTGGTTCCGAGCAGGACGCGGACGCGGCCCGCGCGCATGGCCTGTTGAAGGCCGAAGAATTCCTTGCCCTTCTTGTAGTCGTGGACGATGGCCACCTGTTCTCTGGGCACGCCGGCGGCGATGAGCTTCTTCTTCATGTCCTCGAAGAGATTGAAGTCGCCACGCTGGTAACGGTCGGCAAAGATAATAACGGTCCCGCGTTCGGCTTCCGTGCGGCGCAAGACATCGAGCGTGGTGCGCACGGCGGTGTTGGCTTTGCTGTCTGGATCGTCCGGGCAGGTTGGATCGTACAGGCGGGCATCGAGCGATATGGCGCAGGCGTCGGAATCGAGTTTGAGCCAGTTGTCTTCCGTTGGGTCCGGGCGTTCTGGATCGCTCATCGGAAGGCTCAGCAGTTCGCCGCGCTCGGCGATGCTCTGGAGCAGGGGTTCCTGGGCCGGAGTCACTTTGACGAGCATGTCTTTGCGGACAGCTTTGGGCAGAGTGATGTATCCGGCTTCCTCGGCCTCGTCCTGCATCATTACGTCGGCAAACTGGGACCAGATGGACTGGAGTTCCGGGACGTTGACGTAGTTTGCCAGCGCGGTCTTCGGCTTGATGGTGACGCCATCGGTGGCGTACTCCATGCGCGTGACAGGCTCGGCGAAGTTGGCCGCCCAGTCATCGAAATTGTTGATGGCGCATTTATTGAGAATGTCGCGGGCCAGGTATCGCGTCATCACGAATTGTTCGCCGAGTGTGTTCGTTATCGGTGTGGCGGTGGTGAAGATGACTCCGGCGCCGTTGTGCGTCTCCTGGATGAACTCGATCTTGGCGAGGATGCGCTGCGCCCGCTGGGACTCGCGGGTGCTGATGCCGGCGATGTTCCCCATCTTTGTGACGATGGCCAGAGCCTTGTAGGCGTGGGCTTCATCGACAAAGAGACGATCCACTCCAAGATCGTCGAAATAGATGGTGTCATCCTTACGTCCCTGGGAAAGCTCCTTCAGCTTCTCCTTGTACTTCTGAATCTTGTTCTCGATCTGGCGCGTGGTCCGCTTCTCCGCTCTGGTCTTGGTGCGGCCGTTTTCAGAGCCTTCGCGCAGCAGGTCTTTCATCTCTTGCATCTGAGCGTTGACGGTCTTCGCTTCCCGCTCGGGCGAGATGGGCAGCATATCGAACTGGGAATGGGGGACGATGACGGCATCCCATTCGTTGGTGGCGACACGGCTGAAGAGGCGCTTTCGGCTGAGTGGCGAATCGAAGTCGCGTTCGGTAACAGCAAGGACGTTGGCGGAAGGATAGGCTTTCTTGAACTCCTCACGCCATTGTTGAATCATGTTGTTCGGGACGACATAGAGGTTCTTGCGAGAGATTCCGATTCGGCGCGACTCCATGCCGGCAATAATCACGGAGAGGGATTTCCCGGAGCCCACGAAGTGGTCGAGGAGGGCGCGGCCTTCAACCATGACTCGCCATGCTCCCCGCATTTGATATGGCCGCGGAACGATGGTGGGATTCAGCCCTGGAAAGGACAGGTGCCCGCCGTCGTAGATGCGGAGGCGGTTGGCGTTGAAGGTTTCGTTGTAGATGCGCTCGATCTGCGGATGAATGTCGGCCTGCTTGTCGTCTTTGATCCATTCGGAAAAGGCATCTTTGATTTCGCGCAGCCGGGCGCGCGCCGCGATGGTTCGCACCGTGTCGATGACCGGCTTACCATCGGCGTTGTTCTCGTAGAGCGTCGGCTCCTGGAGGTTGAGACCATATTCGAGCAGCTTGTGCCCGGACATCCCGCCGCCCGCCCACTTGTGTGTCAGCTCGAATGTGTTGTAGCAAGACGGCAGATCGACGCTCCAGCGCCCGTTGATGTCTCTTGTAATGGAGGGCGCACGGTCGCCGGATGCTGGGCGTTGCTCGGCCAGATGCCGGTTGAGGAACGCAATATACACCTCGGTGGGAACCCAGGTCTGCCCAAGGCGCACGTCAATGTCGATGAAGGGCACGATCTCCGGCTGGACTGCTTCGAGCGCCTTGACGTTCCGTTCATAGGCCGGGTCGAGCAGCGTGGCTCCTTGAGCGTCTTTCAGTTTTTGCCGCACATTGCCGGATAGGTATTCATCGGCTGTTTGGTATTGCTGTGAATTCGGTTCCTTGTAGATCAGGTCGGCGGTGACAAGCTGGGCAATGACTTCTTGCTCCGGTTTGTCGAGGAGGCGAGACATCAGGCCGGTGTCCAATCGACCACATTCGGCCAGCACCTGGAGCATGGCTGCTTTTGGATCGCTGGGAAGCTCACGCAGCGGTTCGTAGGGACGGATCGTGCGCTTGGTAAAGATGTCGGCGAGACTGATTCTCGAAGTCTCTGGATCGACGTTTTCGAGCGCCGTCAATAGCGGGTATTCAGGATCGTCCTCAAAGACTTTGGCCGTGCTGACATTGTTGAGAGGGCCAAAGTTCGCGCGATAGCTCTCGTAGTGCTGTAAGAGTTGCTCCTGGCATTCTGCGAGCTGGCCTTCATTCGCGGATTGGAGTTGGAGCCGGATCACTTCCTTCAACGAGTCCCTGAGCGCAACGAGCGATTTCAGTTGAAAGAGGACGCGCCCGCTCGACAATGCGCGTGGGAGCGGTGTTCGCGCGCCGTTGTCGTTGATCCAGACCGTGCCTTCGTCGATGAAGTACGAATGATTCTTGATCGTGTTGGGTGCGGGAACAAGCGAGGATGCACTTCGGCTGTTCCGCGAATCCTTGGAGACAGACGGATCGTAGGGTGTGAAGATATTTTCCGGCAAGGTGTCGATGGCTTTTTGCAGGCGATCCGTGATGCTTAGATCGTCTTCAAAGGGCTTCAGCGTGTAGTCCTTCCGCCCGTACATCCGGCTTTCCGCACTGTGAACTCCGAGGACCATCTCAGGATGCTCGTCGAAGTATGCGTTGTAGTTCACCGCCGCTGGGTCGCCATAGCCTGGAACCACGTGCGAAACGCTGTCGATCCAGACCGGGTGTTCCGGCTGGGGTTCGTTGGGAAGCCGTTTGCGGAAGAACAGAATGTCGGTGGTAACCGCTGTGTTGGCGTTTTTCTGGAAGGTGTCGTCGGGCAGTCGAATTGCGGCGACGAGATCGGCTCTCGCGGCCATCGCACGGCGGGCGCGCACGTCGAGGGAATCAAGCGTGTAGTGCGAACTGATGCAGACTGCAATCCCACCCGGCTTGAGCTTGTCGAGGGACTTGACAAGGAAGTAGTTGTGAATGGAGAGCTTCGGGTCGGAGTATTCAGGATCGGCAATCTTGATGTCAGCGAATGGAGGATTGCCGATCACCATGTCGAAGGAGTTGTTCGGTAGACGGGTTTCTTCAAATGGCTGAACGAGAATTTTGGCGTCTGGATAGAGCATGGAGGCAAGCGCCCCGCTGAGGGGATTCTTCTCGACCCCAAAAAGTTCGGACTCATGGAGAAGCTGGTCGGGAATGCGGGCAAAGAAGTTGCCCACTCCCATGCCCGGTTCGAGGATGCGCCCGCCGTTAAAGCCAAGGCGGTTTGCCGCCGCCCACATCTGGTCCACGACTTCAATGGCCGTGTAGTGGGTGTTGAGGGACGTTTCCTTGACCGCATCAATTTCGTCCTCAGTGAGGATCTCGGCAAGGCGGTTGCGCTCCTCATAGTAGCGGTAGCCCTGATCCCACAGCTCGCGCAATCCGCCGAAGTCGATGTACTGCGCGATGCGATTTTGTTCATCGGTGGTCGCGGTGCGCTGCTCGGCCTGGATGGACTTGAGCAGTTCAAGGATGTCGAGGTTGTGCTGTATGCGCGCCTTTGACCCGCCATCGGCGATATGCGAGGCGACCTCATCGTTGAGGCGGAAATTGTGGCTGTTGCGGAGAGGATCGGGCGGAAGAATCGGTTTGGGCGTTGCTGGTTCGGTGGAGTCGTCGGAGGCGATGCCAAAGTCCAACTGGGTGGTTTTGGCGTCTCCTTCGAGTATCAGTTGTCGTCCGACTCCAGCGGCGGGTAGACCAGTTCGGAGATCAACTCCTGGGCCTGGTCCATTGGCAGGCCCGACGAGCGGGCTTCCTTCAGAATCTCCCACGCCTGTGCTGCTCGCTCCTGGAGCGTAAAGCGAATCGTCCCCTCCAATTCCAGTTCTGCCGCTTCCTTGGGGCGGTTCCGGTAGAAGTTCGTCTCCACCTTGGCGAGCAGGTTCTGGAAGGCCGGGAGCTGCATCAACTCCAAAATGAAGTCGGGGTTGCCGGGGATGGTGCTCGATGCGTCGATGGGAGTCATATCGTGCCTCCTGGTTCAGTGTAGCGAAGGATTCGGATTCCCGGAAGGCGCCGGACAGCTCCGGGAACAGGGACTGCTGAATTGGGCGAACTTGTGGCATTTCCACCTCCCCCACGTGAGGATACACGTCAGTATAATACACATATGGTCGTAGTTCTATATTCTTTATGGTCTATTCCGACACTTGTCTCTCTACGCATAAGGCCGTCGTAAGAGGAGCGGACTGTTCCGGACGGCTGTGTATGGGAAAATAGCCGAGCTTGACGAAGGTGAGCGTGACGGCGTTATTGGCCTGGAGCTGGTCGTTGCGCCGATGACGTGGACAGGGGAAGCGCCCTCCAAGTCTAGGTTTCTAAAGAGGCGTTGCAGATAGGAACAGGCGTGCGTGGGACGTAGAGGGCGGCTGCTGTCGTGAGTAGGCGGCACTGTCGTTGTCCCGAGCCTCTGGCACGGCATGGGGTGGTGATTGGGGCGTGTTCAGTTCAACGGAAGGCGGATTTATCGCCTACCGACTGCGGCAATGCCTGACCGATCTTCGGAATTGCCGATCATCCTGGAAGAATCCATTTATCGGCTCCGGGGTGGAAAACGGCTCGGTTTACTGGATGGGCCGTTACCAACAGATGACAGCCCGTTGACATTTTCCAGGCAGTCTTCTATTGTGTACGTGTAGGTGGTGAGGGAGTTCACCCTTAACCGCTGTCCATCCAATAGGCCGGACAGATGATGACTCCTGACAGGGAATCCTGTTGCGGAGTCATGTCCCGGCCCGATCCCTGATCTGACAATTGAGGAGTTCGTGCATATGGCGAACACTTGGGCTCTTTGTGCGCTCTGGGTTGGGCTTGCGTTGGCCGCGACGCTGTTGGCGATCTGGTTCAAGATCTCGACGGCGCTGTCTGAGATTGTGGTTGGCACGGTGGCGCAACTGGTCATCGGCGTATTCCTTACCGGGTTCTTCGGTTTCGCGCAGGGCGGCCTGGCCGGGAATACTCAGTGGATCACGTTCCTGGCGGGGACCGGCGCTATCGTTCTGACCTTCCTTGCCGGCGCGGAACTCGATCCGATCATCTTCAAAACCAAGTGGCGTGAAGCGTCGATCATTGGCTTGGCGGGGTTCTTCGGACCATTTCTCGGTTGCACGGCAATCGCGCATTACGTGCTGCATTGGGCGATCATGCCGAGTTGGCTGTGCGGCGTCGCCTTGTCCACGACCTCGGTTGCCGTTGTCTATGCTGTCATGCTGGAACTGGGTTTCAACGTCACCGAATACGGCAAAGCTATTCTGGCCGCCTGTTTCATCAATGATCTGGGAACCGTGATTGCGCTCGGACTCATCTTCTCCCCATTCACCGTCAAGACGCTGATCTTTGTGGTGGTTTCCGTCGTCGTCTTTGTAGTCCTGCCATTTCTCACGCCGAGGTTCTTCAAGAAATACGGCGGACGCGTCTCCGAACTCGAAGCCAAGTATCTTCTCTTCTTCCTCTTTGCCATGGGAGGACTTGCCGTGTGGGCAGGCAGTGAAGCGGTTCTTCCGGCTTACATGATCGGCATGGTGCTGGCGGGCACGGTCGGAAAAGACCATTCGCTGATTCGCCGCCTCCGTACACTTACGTTTGGACTGCTGACACCGTTTTACTTCATCCGGGCCGGGTCGTTTGTCTCTGTGCCGGCACTGATGGCCGCTCCTGTAACACTGCTCGTTCTATTTGGAGCGAAGACGCTGACCAAGGCAGTTTCTGTGTATCCGGCAGTCCGAATGCACAAGTATGACGGTAAGGCCGGAGCCTATTACACGCTGATGATGTCAACCGGCCTCACCTTCGGCACCATATCCGCACTCTTTGGCCTCAATCATCAGATCATCACGCAGGCGCAGTACTCCTATATCGTGGGCACAGTCATCGCCAGCGCCGTGATTCCGACCATCATTGCAAACTCGTTCTTTCTTCCCCGGCATCTTCTTCCCCAAACAGTGAAAAACGTGAAAACAGAGCAGTCAATTCAGCGGCCAGTACCCGCAGAAGAAGGATAGGTGAAGCGCATGGGAAGCCCGGCGTTTGTTGGAATTCAAAGGATACTTGTTGCATTCGACGCGTCTCCACATTCGGAGCACGCTTTGGATGTTGCCCTGTCGATGGCAGGAGATATGAAAGCCAAACTATTCGTTTTGGCTGTGATCCGGCCGCCGGAACCGGCTGAGAGCGCGGAGTTCCATGCAGTGCTTGAAGACGGGCAAGAGCGCTATGAGAAGTGTTTCGTCCCGTTGCGCGAACGCGCCAAGCAAAAAGAGATTGAACTTGAAACGGATATTGTTCTCGGTCATCCGGCGGAGCAGATCATCCACAAGGCTGACACCATCCAAGCCAGCCTCATTGTGATGGGCAAGCGAAGCCACACAATCCTTCATCGCTGGATGCTGGGATCGAACTCGGAGCGAGTTTTGCGATATGCGCATTGTCCGGTCATGATTGTGCATTGATCTGAACTTTTCTCCTGTACGATTGCAGATCTTGCGGACGGCAAAGCGTCGGTTGCAAATACAGCCGAGGCCGGCTTCATCGGCCGTTCTAACAACTCATTGCAGTTATCCCTGCGGACGGCTTATAGCCGGGAAAGAGTAGCCACAATGTCTGAAATTGCAAATCTCGAAGCCCTTGAAATCCTCGATTCCCGCGGGAATCCAACCCTTTCCGTGACAGTCACGCTGGCAAATGGTGTAAAGGCAACGGCTAAAGTTCCTTCCGGTGCTTCCACCGGCAAGCGTGAAGCTGTCGAACTGCGCGACGGTGACAAAACTCGCTACGGAGGAAAGGGTGTTCTCAATGCGCGGAATCATGTGAACGGTGAGATTCAAAAGGCAGTGCATGGATTCAATGCCAACGACCAAAAAGCGTTGGACAAGAAACTCTGCGATCTGGACGGGACGCCGAACAAAGCACGTCTGGGAGCGAACGCGATTCTGGGCGTTTCTCTCGCTGTGGCACGCGCCTCTGCTGTGGATCGCGGCCTGCCGTTCTATGCCAGCCTGGGAAACACCGAAGCCAATCTGATCCCTGCGCCGTGGTTCAACGTGCTGAATGGTGGAAGCCATGCCGACAGCAACGTTGATTTCCAGGAGTTCATGATCTCGCCAGTAGGCGCGCCAAGCTACAGCGAAGGATTGCGTGCGGCGGCTGAAACCTTCCACGCACTGAAGGCTGTGCTGCACAAGAAGGGCTACAACACCGGGGTTGGCGACGAAGGTGGATTCGCGCCGCAATTGAAGTCCAATGAAGAACCCATCGAACTGATTCTCGAAGCAATTCAAAAGGCCGGTTACAAGCCAGGCAAGGATGTCGTCCTTGTGCTCGATCCTGCCACCAGCGAGTTTTATGACGACGGCACCTACCTCTTCGAGAAGTCGGACAAAAGCCGGAATTCCTCGGAGCAGATGGTCGATTTCTGGAAGAAGTTGATTGATCGGTATCCTGAGATATGGGCGATTGAAGATGGGGTTGCGGAAGACGATCACGCTGGCTGGCAGCTCATGACTAAGACGCTCGGTAGCCGGATTCAGTTGATCGGCGACGACAACTTTGTCACAAACCCCACGATCTTTCGCCAGGGCATCAAAGACGGAATCGCCAATGCGATCCTTATCAAACTGAACCAGATCGGCACGCTGACGGAAACGCTAGAATGCATTCAGATTGCCCGCGAGAATGGCTACGGCGCAGTCATCTCTCACCGTTCCGGCGAGACCGATGACACGAGCATCGCCGACCTGGCCGTGGCTGCCGGCATGGGGCAGATCAAGACGGGTTCGACCAGCCGCGGCGAGCGCATCGCGAAATACAACCGCTTTCTGGAGATCGAACACGAACTTGGGGCAAAGGCCCGCTACGCAGGCGCCAGCGTGTATGAGCGCTGGCACAAGGCAGTAACGGCATAGCAAGCAACAAGCAACTGTGGGTGTTGGAGTCCACCTTAAGACCGCCAACTGGGCAGATGACTCCTCGAAGCTGAAGAATAACTTGGAGGAGTCATGCCCGAACCCGGACCAGAAATGGTGAGATCACGAGATCCAGAACAGCGAATCTCAGGGACGCTGAACGAGACGCAGCAGCGACGCCTGATTATCACCTGCCAATACATAGACAAACTCCTGATTGACATCGAACATGTTCTTCATTCCACAGCATCGAAATCTCCGTTTCCTCGCTACGTCATCGACATCACTCCCGCACAGGCGAGGGTGATCGAAGACCATATTCGCCGGCTCCGGTCACAACTGCTACGAGCTTTGGAGTGGCAGCACATGAAGCCTGAACCGGCGCAGATTCCAGCCACACGATCGATCAAGGTTGACCTTACTTTTATCGACATCGCGATTGAGGAACTCAAACCAAGCTATATGCGCGGATGCGGGGCCGTTCTCGAGGATGCGGTTGACGATCTCAATGGAGTGGTCCATGAACTTCGTTCTCTGGCTGGAAGCATGGAACGCTATCTCCGCCAGGAGTTGGGGACGAATCTGGAATCGCGCCTGAAGAAGCTGGAAGAGACTGGGTACGATGTGGCTCTCTTGCGGCTGATCGAGCAGCTCGTCACTCGTCATGGATTCGTCGAATTTCGGCCGCGCATTGATTTGCTCGCATCCCGCCTGGAGGATAACAATCTGGAAGTGGCGCTGTTCGGACGTGTCAGCAGTGGGAAATCCTCACTTTTGAATGCACTCCTGAGCATGGACGTTCTTCCTGTAGGTATCAATCCCATCACTGCTGTACCCACGAAACTGCTTTATGGACCGACCCTGTGCGCTACCGTAGCCTACGGTGGTGGAAGAGAAGAAACCGTCACAGTTGAAGAGCTTGGAAAGCTGGTAACGGAGCAGGGGAATCCAGGCAATCTGCGCAATGTCGCGCGAGCGGTCGTCGAGGTTCCCTCGCCACGCCTCAGGCAAGGAATCGTGCTGGTAGATACCCCAGGGCTTGGCTCACTAGCCAGGCGAGGCGCAGCGGAGACACTGGCCTATCTTCCATCCTGCGACCTTGCGCTACTTCTGATTGATGCAGGCACGGCCTTGAATGAAGAAGACATCGGAACTCTGCGTCTGCTTTATGAAGGCGGAATTCCGGCCATTGTTTTGCTTAGCAAGGCGGACCTTCTGGCGGAAGATGATCTCCATCGTGTGATGGGCTATATCCAGGAGCAACTGCAAAGCGAATTGGGCCTAAGCATGAGTGTGCATCCGGTGAGTTCCCTCCCGGCCTATACTGTCTTGCTCGACCAGTTTTTCGAGCGGGAGTTGCTTCCCAGATTCGATCAGGCTCGAAAGCTTAGAAACGTCTCTGCTACAAGAAAGATCGGTGCCTCGCGCGACTCGTTGATTGCGGCCTTGGAGACGACTCTCGACCAGACGAAACGCAGAGGTCAGAATCTATCAGTGGACGCGCATGACCTGGAAGAGCAGTTACGTCTTATCACCGGGGAGGTCGGGGAGCAACGCACCGCTCTCAGCAATTCCCTTTATCGATTGGGCGAGACGCCTGAGACAATTCTGAGCCGAACAGCGGAATGCGCACTTGTCTGGATGAGAGCAAATTCCAACTCTCATGTCACCTCCTTTCAGCTTTCGGAGTGGCTCGATGATGCTGTTCGAGAATCTTTGGCTAATTGCATTGAGAACGTACGTGATGTAAGCAACCGGGCGATCTTCACGCTCCAAACGGTGGCGCAGCAGATGGAACGTACTGACTTCCCTGTACAGGATGAGGTGGAAAGCCTACTGCGAGATATGCCGCGCTTTGAGTTGGCATCTCTCCCGGAAGAAATCAGTATGAGCCACTGGATGTTTCTCGGGAGGAGTATCGTTTGCTCCAAGATAAGAAAATCGTTGGAGCAAAGCATTGGCCTCCTTCTGAAGCAAGAGCTTCATCTTTACGGCCATGCACTATCTCAATGGAGCAACCAGCTTGTCGGCAAGATCGTTTTTCTGGTGAGTTCCTATGCAGATGCCTATCGCGTTCAGCTTCACAGGATCGATGGAACCTCCGAGGACACTATCGACGCACCACAGCTTGAACACGACTTAGCTCTGTTGAAAGACTGGAATGCAAACGAGAGCCAAGAAACCTGCGCAGCCATCCAGAGGGAGGCATAAGATTGCAGAAATACCTTTCTATTGCGTTCGGCGGGGCGCTTGGTTCCATGGCCAGATATTGGGTCGGATCGACAATCGCCAATCGTATGGGAACGAAATTCCCCTACGGCACTTTTGTCATCAATATCACGGCTTGCGTCATCATCGGCTTCTCGCTCACATTCCTTGGCAAACGAGCGGGGTTGAACCCCGCCTGGAGATTCCTGGTGCCAGTTGGCTTCATTGGCGCCTACAGCACCTTTTCAACGTATGAGTGGGAGACACTGTCCACGATTCGAAGCGGCGCTTTCTTGCTGGCCGCCCTCTACGCCGTCAGCAGTCTCATTCTTGGCCTTGCTGCCGTTTGGGGCGGCTCTGTGATTGCGGAGATACTCTGATGAGAACACAAAAACAGCTCGTTTTCTATCAATCGATTCTCGACGTGCTTCACGAACCTGGATGTCCGTTCTGCCGCTTTTTGAAGGAGTATCAGGCTGCACGCCTACAGAAACACTCAGAACAAGAAATCCACCACCTGTGCAACTTTCATACGTGGGGATTGGCGGCAGTCCAGAACGCCCTGACTGCTGCGCAAGTGTTTATCAAGCTGGTCGATGAACCGGCCCCGATCTCATCCGACGATGCCCTCTGTGACATCTGCAAGGATGTTTTTGCTGAGGAAGACCGGCGGATTCGTGAGTTCGTTGGCTGTATCCATCGGGGAGATGTATCTGACTGGTTGCGAACAACCGCAGTTCTCTGTATCCCGCACGGGACAAAACTGCGGCGTCAGGTCCAACCCGTGGTTGCCGCACGAGTCGATGCCATTATTGAAAACTGCCGCCGGCAGTTGACACAGGAGTTGCGAGATCTGTTTGATAAACCGGAGGCAGATAGGCCCGGATGGGGATCGCTTGGACGTGCTGCTGAATTTCTAGTCTCGCAACGTGGATTGCATTCCTAAGGAGAACGTATGTTGAATGCCGGAAAAGCTGTGAAGGTATCCATCTATCTGAGTGAGGGCTCAAAGCATCACGGGGTTCCGACGTATTCGAGCATTCTCGACTTCCTTTTTTACCGGGGCGTCTCCGGCGCTACCGTTCTGAAAGGGGTCGCAGGGTTTGGCGCGGATCACCATATGCATTCGGCGAGCATTGTCGAGATCTCCGACCATCTCCCGTTGAAGATTGAGTTTGTCGAATCTCGCGAAAAGGTCACCGAACTCCTTGGAAAGCTGGAGGAACTTGCCGGAACTGGAATGATCGAGATTCAGGAGACCACTGTTGCAAAACCCGCGCAGGTCTCGAAGCAAAAGAAGCCGGTCCCTCCAGAGCATGTGAAGATTGAGGGCAAGGCCAAGATGATGCGTATATATATCGATGAAGCCGACCTCTGGAAAGACAAACCTCTTTACAAAGCAATTGTTGAAGCCATGCGCGCCAACGACATCGCGGGCGTCACAGTCTACCGCGGCATCCTTGGCTATGGCGCGCATCGGCGGATTCATAAGGACAAAGCTCTCAGCTTCTCTCACAATTGCTCGATCATGCTCTCGGCAGTCGATACAGAGGAGAAGCTCCGATCTTTTCTTCCGCTTGTGGATCAGATGGTGGAAGAAGGTCTTGTTGTCCTTTCAGATGTAGACATCATCAAGTACTCCTACCGCGCACTGGACGTTGATCTGACGGAGTCAGTGTCGGTCAACCCTTCTGTATGAGTGGAGGTTCAACCATGAAAGAACAATTTCAAGCACGTATGTTGCGTATTCATTTCGGCGAAGGCGACAAGTGGCATGGCAAGCCGCTGCATGAAGCGATCCTTGCAAAATGCGTGGAGCTGGGAATGGCAGGAGCCACAGTCTATCGGGGTATCGAAGGCTTCGGCGCTAGCACAAGAATTCATCATGCGAGCCATTGGACGTTCTCCAAAGACGCACCGATCATGCTGACCATCATCGACAAAGAGGAGCGGATCGCTGTGTTGATACCCCATCTGGATGAAATGGTCGAGGATGGTCTAATCGCAACGTCGAATGTTGAGGTCATCCGATACGTTCGTCCGGAAGGCGTTCGGTCACAAGGGTGATAACTGATGCAGGAATATAACAGCAGTTCAACTGTGCAAGATTGTGGCAGCCTTCCGGCTGAGACATCCATGTGTATGGATGGCGCCTCCCGTCTGTTGCGACTCGCCAATCTGGCTCAGGAACTTGGGGCTGAGCCTGTTGCGGAGGAAGCACGTGAGCTCGCAACGCGGGTTTCCGAAGGACGTTTCTATGTAGCTTGTATCGGCCAGTTCAAGCGCGGCAAATCTACCCTGCTCAACGCTCTAGTCGGCCATGAGGTTGTTCCGACCGGGTTTGTTCCTGTTACTGCGGTGCCTACAGTGATTCGGTTTGGCGATCAACCTCACGCGCGCGTTCGTATGCGTGACGGGGACTGGCGAGACATTGCCATGACCGACTTGAAGGAGTACGTGACCGAAGAACTCAACCCCGAAAACAAGAAGGCCGTGGACGGCGCGGAAGTATTTGTGCCCAGCCCCTTGTTGTCCTCCGGAATGTGTTTTGTGGATACGCCGGGTTTGGGCTCGGTCTTCACAGGAAATACGGCAACCACGCAGGCGTTCATTCCTCACATTGATGCAGCATTGGTTGTGGTCGGAGCCGATCCGCCAATTGCGGGCGAGGAGTTGGCGCTGGTGGAATCCATCGGCACGCAAGTTCAGGATTTAATCCTGGTAATCAACAAGGCCGACCGCACCAGCGATCCTGAGCGTGCGGCGGCAGCTAAATTCACGCGCCAGGTTCTGGAAAAGCGGCTGCATCGCCCGATGGGCGAGGTCTTTGAGGTGAGTGCCGCCGAACGGATGGAAGACCGCGGTCCGTTGAGGGATTGGGAAAAACTGTTGGCGAGTTTGCATCACCTAGTTGAAGACTCGGGCAGGAATCTCGTTCGCGCCGCTTGCGACCGAGGACTTCAGCGCCTGAGCGAACAACTGCTGGTTGTAATCAGTGAGGATCGTGACGCGCTTCTGCGGCCCATCGAAGAATCCGAACGGCGTATCGAGCTTATGAAGGAAACCATCAGCGAGGCTGAGCGCTCCATGCGCGAGATGGATTACCTGTTTATGGCGGAGCTGCATCAGATTTCGGACCTCTTCGGTGAACGTCATCGGCGGTTTTTCCGTTCTGCGTGGACGGAATCTGAAACAGAATTTGGTGAGGAGATACCGTCCTTACCCCTCGGCTTTGGCCCGCGCTATCGGCGCCGATTGATGCACCTTTCCCAGGAGATTTCGCGCGGCAAGGTTGTGCCTTGGCTGAAACCTGAACAGGAAGAGGGCGAGCGCCAATATCGCGCCGTGGCCCTTCGGTTTGTGGAGATGGGAAACAGCTTCCTGAAAAAGCTCGCCGGTGCGGGCCTCAGCGAACTGGCGCGGATGCCCCATGCGCTCGATCCGGAGAAGGGCTTGCGCGTACGTTCCACATTCATTTTCGAGGACTTCATCGGAACTGCGCAACCCCCATCCCCGCTGCGCTGGCTCGCTGACATCTTTTTGCCGTTGTTGGGTGGGCGCAAAGTAATCACGAACGAGGCTCGTGAATTTCTGCGGCATCTTCTGGAAGTGAACAGCTCGCGCGTACAAAACGATGTTCTCAATCGCATTCAGGATAGCCGGGGGCGCTTGGAGGCCGAGATCCGCAAGTTGCTCCACGAAATCAGCCGCATTGCAGAACAGGCGCTTGACCGGGCGCG
>Ga0302278_10004108_pt1 | contig 15289 bp, 11 predicted proteins | sample III_Bog_N3_2_FD_194543 | JGI IMG/M metagenome (GOLD analysis project Ga0302278, IMG submission 194543) | Peat permafrost microbial communities from Stordalen Mire near Abisko, Sweden - III_Bog_N3_2 | ecosystem: Environmental > Terrestrial > Soil > Wetlands > Peat | place: Sweden: Abisko...
TCCGCAAGTTCATCGGCATTTCTTTCCAGTTGGTGAACGAATGGAATTCCTCTGCGTTAGTAAGTTCATAAGCCGGGGAAGGCTCCGCGGACACAAATTGTTGCTCATACTTGCTGGCAGGGGACGGTTCGCTTAAGGCAGATGCTGTTGTGTTCCTATGCGGAAACGGGCTCCGATTTCGTAGTCTTTTGGGGGGCTGAAGCCAAGCTTACTTTTGCACGAGCTCGGACGGGCGAGTCGCCCGTCCCCACATGGCCTGGACGGGGCAAAGCCCCGTCACCACACGAGCTTTTCTTATACCAACAGCTTTAGGGACTGGGGGTGGGCTTCGAAGCCGGGGAATACTGTTCGCAGATCTTTATTGCCCAGATACTTCGATACTACTTCGCCCAAGACCGTTCTGAAGTCCGTGGTCACGGCCAAGTCGCGGCCTTCGTATAACTGCGATTGGTCGAGGCCGGGCCAGCGTCCGTAGACTCTGCCGCCCTTTACAGGGCCTCCCAGGACGAACATCACGTTGGCGTGGCCGTGGTCGGTGCCGCGGTTTCCGTTTTCGCGGGCGGTGCGGCCGAATTCGGACATGGTTACCACGACCGTGTCTTCTCCCAGATCGCCGAGGTCGGTCCAAAAGGCGGAGATCGATTGCGAAAAGTCTCCGAGGACGTTGGCGATCTGGCCTTGCGTGCTGCCTTCGTTGACGTGGTGATCCCAGCCTCCTATGTCGGCGAAGGCGACTTGCACTCCCAGATTTGCTTTGATTAGCTGAGCTAACTGTTTCAGGCTGTCGCCAAAGCGTCCCTTGGGATAATTCGCGTTGGCTGCAGGTGTATAGTGCGCCGGGTCGGCGGCCTTCAGCGTCTTAACGGCGTCGAAAGTCTCCTGTCCGGTGCCGTGAAGCACGGTGTCGACGGAGTGGTCATACATGGCTTCGAAGGTAGTCGACATGGGAGCGGCGTTGGGATTTTTTCCTCCGACGGAAAAATCGTTCAGGTTGTTGACCGCGACTGCCGGTTCCTTGCCGGAAAGAATGCGCGGCAACGACGGACCGAGGGCCAAAGCTCGAAAGGCTGACTTGTCTTGCATGGATGTACCGGGAAGATCGTGCAGGGCGCGGTTCAACCATCCGTCGTCGGTGATCTTTACGCCGGGTGTGCCGGATTCCATGAAGTCCTGTGCATCAAAGTGCGAGCGCGTGGGGTCGGGCGACCCGGCGGCGTGGACGATCGCGAGATGCTTCTGCTTCCACAACGGCTCAAACGAAGCCATCGCCGGATGCAATCCGAAAAAGCCGTCGAGATCGAGGACAGACTTTTTCGGAATGTTGATGGTCGGACGCATGGCATAGTAACTCGGCTCGCCGTGCGGGACGACGATGTTCAATCCATCCGCTGCGCCGCGCTGGAAGATCACGACCAGGCGCTTGTTGCGAATGCCAGGGTCGGCCGCTCCAAAAGCGGCGCGGGTCAGAAAACTTGGAAGCGCGGCGGTGCCGACAACGGCCAGTGCGCCGCTGCGTAAGAAAATGCGTCGAGTGATAGACATAAAAACCTGCTCCTAAGTCTTGAACCCCTGTTTCCAGTTCCTGGCTTTAGCGAAAGGCCAAGAGCCAGTGGCGAACAGCCGCTCGCTACCTTCTTTGAAACTCTGGCGATCCCAGCAACAAGCCGGTAATCGCGGCCACGTTTGGCGGACGCTTGGGATCATCCAGTCGCCGCTGGCTGATCTTTGGATCGTCCAATTGTTTGCTGATCGTATCGTGCGTCTGCTTTGAAATGTCGCCATCCAGCAACGAGGCTTCGAGTACCGCCAAAGCGCGATCGGCATCCGGAGGCGCGGCTTGATCGGACGCGGACGAAATACCTTCCGCCAGCGTCGCGGAATCTACTGTGACACCGCGTATTTTTCCCGCCGCCAGCGCCAGGGAGAAATTCATTCTTCCCAAAAGCGCGGACGAGTTGACCCATGTATCCGCTTTCATCGAGTAGCCGGTCGGAGGCATCATGCCGTAGAGCGGCATACCCATGTTGTTGAGTGTACCGACAAGGGCGCGGGCGTCTTCGACGTCGGCGTCACTGGCGCGGGCCGCCGATACGATAAACTCGAGCGGCGTTTTTACTTTCGCCCGATAAACATCAGGCGACCAGAATTCGGGCGACTTGAACATCGTGCGCAGGACTTCTCGAATGTCCCCATCTTTTTTCAGGAAAGTCTGCGTCATACGATCGACGAGGGCTGGCGGAGGATCATCGGATACAAAGCGCATCGCCAGTTTCTGCGAGATAAAATGCGCGGTCTTCGGATTGTGTGCCAAAAGATGCAGCACTTCCAATCCTTCGTTCTCGCCATTCGGTTTGATGCGATGTCCGAGCACAAACTTGTCTCCCGGCTCATGCATGCGCGGTTCGAAATGGAAGTCCCCGCCTTTTTTCGGCTGTTCCAGCGTCCAGCCCGTAAAAACTTTAGCGACCTCGGTGACATCTTTCTGCGAGTAGCCGCCGCTCACGCTAAGCGTGTGTAATTCCATCAATTCGCGCCCGTAGTTCTCGTTCAACCCGCTCGCCTGTTTACCTTTCTTCGGACGATCAGGCGGATAGCCATACCGGTTGCCGTGGTGCGCGGCGATGCCGAGCGCGATATCCGAATTCGGACCCACGCTCAACCAGTTGTCGAGATAAAACATCATGGCCGGACTTTTTGCGGTGGCGACCAGTAACTCCTCAAACTTTCCTAACACATGCGGACGAATGGCATCGCGCTCGTAGCTCGTCAGCAGATACCGGTCGGCGCCTTTATTGATGAAGACATTGAAGTGGTTAATCCAGAAGTCGGTCATCACTTCGTCGAGCTGCCGCTCGCTATAAATCGCGCGCACCAGCTTCGCTTGCATCAATTCATCGACCACTACCTGCTCAGGATTCTTGAGCGCCTGCACTGTTTCTTTTTGCTTGGCAGTCATGCCGTCGAGCAGCGCGTCTGCCTTGGCGCCTTTGTTGGTTGTAGCGATGGCGCGACGCTCTTCGGGCGACATTTTCAGAATTGCTTTCATGCGCTCGTCGGCGGGAAGATCGAGAAGCTCCTGCGTCTTCAGATTGGCCAGCCGGCGTTCGTCGCGGCGGCGCATTTCGGCGGGATCGGCGGGCTGCGCGCTATCGGACGAGACGGCGCAAGCACCATCTTTACAGGGCGCGCCCGGGTTTGAAGCCTCCTGCGCGTCATTCTTTGCGGGGACGATTCGCGCCGCATCTTCTTTGCGTTCCTGCTTGTCTTCGTAGCGCGCGAGCTGTGCTTCATACACGGCGCGCTTCGTCGGATCGCGGGGCAGTTCCGCTTTTCCATCGGCGATTTGCTTGATCACCTGGTTAGTCGGGAAGTTTTCTACAATTTCCTTTGTCCCCATTTGCAGAGTGCGGAACGGGGCGAGTCTGGCATCGAGTGCTGAATCGTTAATTTTCTCGGGATGAAGTTCGAGTTCGATCCACTTATCCACACCCATCTGCAGGACGCGATCGACGTCCCCGGGACGTGGACCGAATGTCAGGCGGTTCAGCGCATGGACGGCGCGTTTCTGCTCGTCCAGTTGATTCGCCGCTGCCGCCTTCTCTTTTTTCCGGCCAAGCGCGAACTGGGTCGTAAGTGCCGTCGCTGCCAGCAAGGCAAGGGCGATCGCCCACCGCTGGCGCGCAGGTGGGAAAGTGTTTGTGCAGAGGGGCATACTAAGAATGAACCCTAACCTGAGGAAAAGTTGCTGGCAAGATTACCTTGGAAGCGCGCGGTTCAGCCTTTAAGTTGTGCGACGTAAGCCTTACCGCTCTGCGACTTGCGGGCGGTACTCTCGACGAATTTGAGAAATTCGCGCAAGTGCTCTTTTTCGGTCAACTCGGCCTGCGAAAACTTGACTCGAACTCCAAAAGAGGGAGAAGTCCGGGTGGCCACGCCACTGATGATCACGCCTTTTACCCAGATCTTGCCGCTCGCCACCCACAATCCGATTTCGAGAGCTTTGTTCGGAGGCACTGGGCTGGCGGTTTCAACCAGGCATCCGCCGCGACCGACATTGGCCAGATTGCCCCAAACCGGCTCGGCCACGCCTTCCACATGGATTTCCACCGCAACGTAACACTTGATGCGCTGGAACCGCCTCCGGTCGGATGCAGCATCCGCGGCGAATGGATCCGCCTCGAAAGGAGGCGTTTGGTCCACCGGTTCCGGACGTTGCAGTTCGATCGGTGCCGCCGGCACGGAAGTGGCGGGCAGGTTCTCCCGAACTTCGCGCGCCTTGATGGCAGCATCTTTGATCTCGCGCATCGCCCGCAGAAGCGCCGTTTCGCGCTGTTCCGTGGGCACTTCGCGGTAGGTCTGCAAAAGTTTCCCGAGATGGCTGACCAGGTCGGGATCCGTAAGCAAGCGCGTCCAGTCAGATCCTTTGGGCGGTAGTGTGGTGGATTGACTCATACGCGGTGATCCCCTGAGGAGAATATCTTTGAGCGAATATTTCTCTCGCAGGGAAGTACCTGACTCGCATCCTAGATTGGACTTTGGTGGTTGGTTACGCAAGATGACCAAGGTCACTAAACGGAGGTGGGGGTTCCCGATAGAGGAAGTTACCGGCTACTCATCCCACGTCTCTTCAACAATTTGCATCTCAAGCCGAGCAAAGTGAGTCCAAAGGACTTATGATTTTGTCTTGTTAAGGAGACAACCCCAGCTCCATGGCTTTCCGAAATCGTGCTCATTGCCAATTGCAGCCGTTTTCTCTGGAACTCCCGGCGCTAAACGCACTTGCGCCGATCTTCCTGACGCTGCTCAGTTCGGCTGTCCTGCTCTGGCCCGCAGCGTTGAACGCCCAGACGTCTAATCCGGGTACAGCCCCAGCGGCGTCAGCGGGCGGCCCGATGCAGGTGCAAACCTCAGCGCAGAATCCGGTGTTTGGCAGTGTGCCCGAAGCCAAACCAACTCCCGGAGTTCTCAGCCTGACCTTTACCGACGCGATCGAGCGCGCGCTGCGCCAGAATCTCGCCGGCCTTTTATCGCAATACAACACCATCGAGGCTCGCGGCGAAAAGTGGCAGCAGCTCAGTGAACTGCTTCCGAATGTGAATGCCGATGCGCAGGAAAGCCACGAAAAAGTCAGCCTGCAGGCTCTGGGTTTTAGCGGGTCGATTGGAGGAATTGCGTTCCCCAAAGTCATAGGACCTTTCTCTTATTTCGACGCGCGCGTCTCCGCCACGCAACGGGTTTTCGATTGGAAGTCGATTGAGAAGTATCGCTCCTCTGTAATTGGAGAGAATGTCGCTCGCTACAACTTGAAAGACGCGCGAGATCTGGTCGTGCTCGCGACCGGGAATGCGTATTTGCAGGCCATTGCTGAGGCTGCCCGCGTAGAAACGGCGCAGGCGCAGGTCGAGTCGGCGAAGGCGCTCTACAACAAAGCGGTCGCTCAGCAGGAGGCCGGTGTGGCTCCGGCGATCGATACGCTGCGAGCGCAGGTGGAATATCAGACGCGTCAGCAGCAGTTAATCCAGGCGACCAACGATTTTGCCAAGCAGAAAATTTCCTTGGCCCGGGTGATTGGACTCGCCCCGCGCCAGGAATTTGAATTGGCCGAGAAGGCTCCCTACGATCCTTTCCCGATCCCAGACGTTGACAGCAGCGTGCAGCGAGCCTACACCATGCGTTCCGATTACAAAGCCGCGCACGATCGTGTGGTTGCCGCTCAACTGGAGCGGAGCGCGGCCCGCGCCGGCCGTTATCCGACGCTCGATGTGGCCGGCAATTTCGATGAGATCGGCCCCAATCCCGGAAGCCTGTTGCCAACCTATACCTTGATGGGCACTTTGAGCGTGCCGATTTTTGCCGGTGGCAAAGTTCATGGCGACGTTCTGAAAGCCGACGCCGCTCTACGGCAGGCGGAGGCGCAACTCGCCGACGTCCGTGCTCAGATCGATCAGGATATCCGCAACGCGTTGCTCGACCTGAAGTCGTCCTCTGATCAAGTGGCCGTCGCGCAGAGTTCGGTGAACCTTGCCGACCAGGCTCTCACGCAGTCGCAGGACCGTTTCTCGGCGGGCGTCACCGACAACCTTGAAGTTGTGCAGGCGCAGGAAGCAGTAGCCTCAGCGCACGAGAATCTGATTTCCAGCCTCTATCTGAACAATCTGGCCAAGGTTTCGTTTGCCCGCGCGCTGGGCCGCGCCGAAGAGGGCGTTCGAGAATATTTGAAAGGGAAGTGACTATGGACCAACCCACAAGCGCTGTAGCCGATCCCAAACCGCAGGCGGATGCGCGTGCTTCGCAGCCTCAGCCTTCGCAGAACCAGCCTTCGCAGAACCCGGCACAAAATCCGCCGCCGCCGGACCAGTCTCGCCAAAATCAGGCTGACCCCAATCAGCCGGACAGCGAGGCTCAATATAAGCGGCGCTCGGCGTTTCTGAGCAATCCCCGGACGAAGTGGGCGCTGATCCTCGTCGCGCTGGTCGTTATCGTGGGCGTCTTCTTTTTGTGGCGTTATTTGGCGAGTTACGAAGCCACCGACGATGCCCAGATTGATGGTCACGTGAATTCGGTGAGCGCGCGCATCAGCGGACATGTTTCGAGTCTGAACGTGCAGGACAACCAGTACGTGGAGAAAGGAACGGTTTTGGTCGAGATCGATCCCGCCGATTATCAGGTTGCCGTGGACCAGGCGCGCGCCGACTATGCCGACGCAGAGGCGGAGGCTTCGGCTGCGGGAATTAATATCCCCATCACTAATGTGAACACGACCAGTCAGGTCAGTGGCGCACAGGCCAGTGTGTCGAGCGCTAAGGCCGGAATCGCGGCCGCGCGCCAGCAGTTTGACGCGGCCAAATCGCAAATCGCGGAGGCAGACGCCAACAACATCAAAGCGCAGAACGATCTGGTGCGCTACAAACAGCTCATCGACAAGCAGGAGATCTCGCAGCAACAATACGATCAAGCCGTCGCCGCCGCCAATGCGGCCTCCGCCACACTGCAGGCGGCGCGCTCGAACGCAGACGCCTACGCGGCGCAGATTGAACAGGCGCAGAGCCGGCTGCAGCAGGCCGCCGCCGATCTCCGTACCGCCGCTACCGCGCCGCAGACCATGCGAGTCATACGGGCCCGTGCTCAATCCGCACTCGCCAATGCGCAGCGAAAAAAAGCAGCATTGGATCAGGCTGAACTCAATTTGCAGTACACCAAAATCATGGCGCCGGTGAACGGAGTCGTCAGCAACCGTACCGTCGAGGTTGGTCAGAACGTCCAACCCGGCCAGGAGATGATGAAGATCATTCCCCTCGACGAAGGCAACATTTGGGTGACGGCCAACTTCAAGGAAACGCAACTGCAATACATGAGGCCCGGGTTGGCCGCGGATATCGATGTCGACGCCACCGGTAAAAGTTACAAAGGGCACGTGGACTCGATCGCGGGCGCGAGTGGCGCGCGCTTTAGCCTGCTGCCGCCCGAAAATGCGACGGGAAACTACGTCAAAGTCGTCCAGCGCATCCCGGTCAAGATCGTTCTCAATGCTGGCGAAGACAAGGCACATGAGCTTCGGCCAGGAATGTCGGTCAATCCGAAAGTCTGGATCAAATAGCGCAGACTCGCACGCTGGTGCAGGAGGGATTTTCAGGTAGGAATGGGAGCCGCAGCCATCACCATGAATGACGCCGCCGAATGGCGGTCGCCGGTTAATCCCTGGATCATCGCGGTTGCGGTAACGCTGGCCACGTTCATGGAGGTGCTCGATACCAGCATCGCCAACGTCGCTCTACCCCACATTGCAGGCAGCCTTTCCGCGGGCCAGGACGAGAGCACATGGGTGCTCACCTCATACCTGGTTTCGAACGCTATCGTGCTGCCGCTCAGCGGCTGGCTGTCTTCGATCGTAGGGCGCAAACATTTTTACATGGGCTGCGTCGCGTTGTTCACGATCAGCTCATTCCTTTGCGGCTTTGCTCCCAATCTTCCCATGCTCATCTTCTTTCGCGTGCTGCAGGGTGCGGGCGGAGGCGGTCTCCAGCCAAGCGAACAGGCCATTCTCGCGGATACCTTTCCTCCCGCAAAACGCGGCATGGCTTTCGCGGTCTACGGCGTCGCCGTGGTCATGGCCCCGGCTATCGGTCCGACGCTCGGGGGATGGATCACCGACAACTTCAGTTGGCGCTGGATCTTCTTCGTCAACATTCCCGTCGGTATTCTCTCGCTCGTCCTGACCTCGCGACTGATTCAGGATCCGCCCTATTTCAAGCGCCGCAAATTGAGTGAAACGCGAATCGACTACATCGGCCTCGGCTTGGTCGCGCTCGGGCTCGGCACGCTGCAGGTCGTCCTCGACAAAGGGCAGCGCGACGACTGGTTCGAATCCCACTTCATCATATGGCTGACGGTAGTCTCGGCCGCCTCGCTCATCTTCGTCATTTTCTGGGAGTGGTATCACAAAGACCCGATCATCGATCTGCACTTGTTTCGCGAGCGTTCCTTCGCTGCTGCGAACTTCCTGATGTTCATGCTGGGATTTGCCCTTCTCGGCAGCACCCTTCTTCTGCCTCTTTTCATGCAGACGTTGTTGGGTTACACTGCCGAACGGTCCGGGATGGCGCTCTCCCCGGGCGGTTTCGCGATCATGGTGGCCATGCCCATCGTCGGATACCTGCTCTCGCGTTACAATCCGCGATGGCTCTTGCTCTTCGGGTTGATGATGCTCTCGTTCTCGTTGTTCCACATGACCACCTTCGACCTGACCGTCGATTTCCGCACCGTCATGCTGGCGCGCGTCTATCAGGCGGTTGGACTGGCCTTCCTGTTCGTGCCGATAAACACGGCTGCCTACTCCGCGCTGCCTCGCGAGAAAAATAATGCTGCTTCGGGACTGATGAACCTCGCCCGAAATATCGGCGGCAGCGTCGGAATTTCTTTCGTTACGACGAGTCTCGCCCGCCGTGCTCAATTTCATCAGGTGCGGCTGGTGGAGAAACTCAATGCCGCGAATCCTGTCTTCGAGTCGCGCCTCAATGGGATGGCGGGTAATTTCCTTTCCGGTGGCGCTGGCCCTGGCTCAGGCCCTGGAAGCGCGGTGCAACATGCCTACGCCATGATGCAGGCCAACGTCATCAGCGAGGCCACCATGCTGGCTTATATTGATAATTTCTGGGTTCTCGGTATTGTGATTGCTTGCCTGGTCCCGTTTGTCTTCTTAATCAAGAAGCCAAAGCCGGGAGGCGAGGTTGTGGTGCACTGAAACTGCATCGAAATACAGTGCTGGGTGTCCCGCCCGGGGTGAGAACGTGTTACTTTCTCCAAGAAGAAAGCGAGAACAGGGACGAGGGGGACGCAATGTTTCGCATCATTACCATCGAACGTGAGTTTGGCAGCGGCGGCGGAGGCATTGCCTGCCAACTTTCCCGCCGTTTAGGTTGGAAGTTGTGGGATCAGCAACTCACCTGCGAGATCGCCAAGCGCGCGCAGGTTGCGGAAGCGGCAGTTGCTCTGTGCGACGAGCGCGTCGATAGCCGCCTCTACCGTCTCGCCAAGGCATTCTGGCGCGGCAGCAACGAACGCGGCATGCTGGTCGGCAACTCTCATGCTTTCGATACCGACCGTACCATGGCGATTATGGAAGAGATCGCCTCCAACATTGCGGAAGAAGGCAACGCAGTGATCGTGGGCCGGGGATCACCTTATTTTCTGCGCGAACGCGAAGACACGTTTCGCGTCTTCACCTACGCTCCGCACGACGAAAAAATCCGCCGGCTGCTGGAAATGGGTAAGAGTCAGGCCGAGGCCGAAGACTTGGTGGAGAACGTCGACAAAGAGCGCATCGCGTATGTCAAACACTATTTCAATGCCGACTGGCCTACTCGCAGCCTCTATCACATGATGATCAATACCGCGATGGGGAACGAAAACGTGATGGCGTCGATCCTGAACACCATGCAAACCCTCGAAGGGCGGCCGGTAGAAAGCGAAATACACAGCGTTCGCTAGGCATTACGGGAACGCCTCGCATCTCCCTGTGAACTCGGCCTCGCTACCCGAGACGGCAAGTCCCTCTTACGTCTTTCAGTCAGGCTTCTTCTTCCCAAACAAGCCTCCCAGTCCGCCTATACCAGCCTTGCCTCCGCCGACGATCCCTTTCAGTTGATTGCCCACCAACCCCTTCACATCCGGCGCGAACGTCGGATTGGAAGTCGTGCCTCCAATGCTCACCGGGATGCCGCTTCCACCCCCCGCAATCTTCGTGAGATCGCCACCGACCCCCGACAGATTCGCAACCATCTTGAAGTCGAGCGCATTCTCTGGACTAATCGTCCCCGCTCCCGTAACCGTTCCGAGCGCGGGGATCACGACATCGATCTTGTCCAGCCGCGTACCGTCGGGCGCACGACGCACCTCTGAACTCAGATTCTGAATCGTTGTATCGTTCCCCGTGTTTGTCTGCTTGCCGGTTAGCGCCGAGAGCGCGGAAAGCTTTGCGCCAAGATTGAACCCTGCCAGCGCCGCGTTGCTCATCCGAATCGAGCCTGTGGACACCAACTTATCGAGCGGACCCGTAGTGTCGAGGTCGACCGCAAGCGTTCCTCCCTTCAATTGCGATCCGGTGGGAAGAATCACGCCCAGCGCCGGAAGCAGGGCTTGCAGATCGTCAACCGGCATCGCTTGCCCAGTCAATTTCACCTGGACTGAAGTCGTTTCGCCCTTCATGTCGTAAGTTCCAGTAAGTTTCGCGACCGCCTTGCCGATACCCACGTCGCCCTGCACGATCTTTCCCGAAACGCTCTTCAGATCATGTTCGACATTGAAAACGACTTGCACCGGAACCGTCGCGGGCGAACCTTTCGGTGCCAACTTCAATGAACTGGCTTGCAAAGTCCCCTGCGCCTTGGCGATGTTGCCATCGGAGTCGACATTGCCGTCAAAGTCAGCGGAACCCGCAACGCCCAGTTCAGGATCAACCAGCGCCGATTGGGAAAGATCAAGTTTCTTAATCGTCACCTTGGCTTGCACCGGCGTCAGCGTCGTATCGTTCGTATTGATCGGCCCGGCGCTCCCGTCGATTTTCAAACTACCGCCGCCAGGGAGTACCACGGACGCGACCACGGGGAACCGGCTCGTAAACGAAAAATTGCGCACGGTTACATTCACCTTGTCGTACGAAATTGGCTTCCGCTTCCCGGATAGCGATCCAACCGTAACCGTTCCGTCGTTAAGATCAAGCTTGTCCACGCTTACACTTGCGGCGCTCCCGCCTTTCCGTGCGGGCGCTTGCGGGGTGGGATTTGACGCTGCACTCCCGAGCGACGAAAAATTCCAGATTCCGTCACGGTTGCGCAATAAGGTCACTTGCGGTTGGTCGATGACCAGATTCCTAACGTTCAGCTCCTTGCTGAAAATCAACGGCATTAATTCGACGCCAACCTTTAACGATTTCGCCTGGATAAACGGGGCGCTGCTGAATTTTGGATCGTCCGCGATTGACAACTGGTCCGCCTCGACGCTCCCCGATAGAACGCTGAGGTTTAAATTGCCGACCTTTACCGCGCGTCCGAAAGCAGAACTCAGAGTCGATTCGATCTGCGGACGGAAACTATTCACATTAATCAGGAACGGGATCACAATAATGACCACAATCAATAAAGCGACAACTGCAATAGCGATTTTTACGATAGGTTTCACGGAGAGGCCTCCTATGCCGAGTGAGCGCAGGGTGAGCGCCGTCGATCGGAAATCGACCGCAAGTTTACCAAAACCTGGCGCAAACAAATCCCTTCGTGCGCCTACTGATGCCGCGCCATTCGGGAACGACGCGACTTTATTTATGCGCTGAACTCGAAATCTCTGCGCCGGGGACGAACCTTCGACGCTCCAGACGTTACCGCTCCGGACGTTATAAGATAACGCTCACGGAGAGAATGGAGTCCACACCGCAAGCTTCTGACGTGTATCCCCCGGTCCAAGAAGAAGTGTCGCGCCTTGCCGGATCTCCCCAGATTCGCGCCGCCTTCGAACAATTCCGCTCCCAGGAATCGAAATTTGCGCTCTGGCAGATGGAAGCGACACGAGTCGCCGCGCCTCCCTTCGGCGAAGAACCTCGCGCGGCCTGGCTCGCCGACCGCTTTCGCGAGCTCGGACTGATCGACGTGCACGTGGATGACGTCGGCAACGTGTTCGGCGTTCGTCCCGCCTACGGCAGTCGTTTCGTATCGTTGAGCGCGCACATCGATACGGTATTTCCGGCATCCACGCCTTTAAACATACGGCAGCAGGGCAGCCGGCTTTACGGTCCTGGAGTGTCCGACAATGGAGCGGGAATCGCCGCCATGCTAGCGGTCGCCAGTGTGCTGACCAGTTCGCGAATTTCTCACGCGCTGCCCTTCGTTTTCATCGGAAACGTCGGCGAGGAAGGCGAAGGCGATCTGCGCGGCATGCGGCACGTCTTTTCGACGCCGCGCTGGCGCGACGCGATCGCCTATAGCGTGATCGTCGACGGCGCCGGATCCGATACCGTCGTCGCCGAGGCTCTCGGCAGCCGCCGCTTCGAGGTAATCGTACGTGGACCAGGCGGCCATTCGTGGAGCGACTTCGGTACTCCGAGTCCGATTTTCGCGCTTGCCCGGGCCATCGAACTTCTGAGCCAAACGCCGGTTCCAGCGACGCCGAAGACCACTTTCAATGTTGGTGTCATTCGCGGTGGCACATCTGTGAACTCCATTCCCGAGTCGGCCAGCATGCGAGTCGACCTGCGCTCCACGTCCTCGGCCGAAATTGACCGGCTGGAACGTTCGCTTCGGAGCGCGCTCGACCAGGCGATCGCGCAGGAAAACAAAGCCGCCGCGCAACAAAAGGGACGCAAGCCGCAGAGCGTCGAGAGCGAGATCATCGAGATCGGCAATCGCCCCGGAGGCGAACTCGCCCCCGATGCGCGGCTGTTGAAAGTCATTCGCGCGGTCGATATCCAGCTCGGCAATGCTGCCCAGGTCCAGCGTGCCTCGACCGATGCCAATATCCCTCTTTCGCTGGGCCGCGAAGCCGTTGCCATTGGCGGAGGAGGCTCCGGAGGCGGTGCTCACACGTTGCAAGAATGGTTCGACTGTAACGGACGAGAGCTCGGACTGCGGCGCATATTGCTTACAATGCTGACACTGTCGGGAGTAGGAGAATAATGAAGAAATTCGCTCCGATTCTGCTTGTCCTGTTGAGCGCGGCTGCAGGCGTCTCGGCGCAGAGCGGAAATTCCGCACCGGTTGTCCCCAAGCCCAAAGCAGACATCCTTTTTATTCACGCCAATATCTACACTGGCGTAGTCGATCCTAACGCGTCGCTCGGCGGAGGGGTCCGGTTGGAATCACTGGCAGTGCGCGGCGATCAGATTCTCGCTGTTGGCACGCGCGCCGAGATTATGAAGTTGAAAGGCCCTGAGACGAAGATCATTGATCTCGGCGGCCATTTCGTCATGCCTGGATTCAACGACGCCCACATACATTTGGCCAGCGCCGGCCTCGAAAAATTGAACGTCAACCTCGTTGGCGCGAAGACACTGGATGAGTTCCGCGACCGCCTGCACGCGAAATGCGAAGCCGCGGAGCCGGGCGAGTGGGTGGTCGGCGAAGGTTGGGACGAGACCTTATGGCCAGTTAAAGTTCTCCCCACGCGTTGGGATCTCGACGAGGTAAGCGGTAAGCATCCCGTATACCTTGAACGGGTCGATGGACATATCGGCGTAGCCAACACGCGCGCCTTGCAACTCGCCAGCGTCACCGTTGCCAGCCGCGATCCGGATGGCGGAAAAATCGATCGCGACGAGGCTGGCACGCCGAATGGAGTTCTGCGCGAGAAAGCCCAGGAACTGGTGCAGTCGGTGATTCCCAAGCCAACCCACGAAAAACGCCGCCAAGCCATCGAGTCGGCGCTGGCCGACTTGGCAAGTCACGGCATAACATCCGCGCAAGACTTCTCCCAGTGGGAAGATTTCCTGATCTACGAAGAAATCGAGCACGACGGGAAACTCACCGCCAGAATTTCGGAGTGGCTCCCCTTCGACGATTCTCTTGATACGCTGAACAATAAACGCAACTCTCACCCCGCCGCCGACAACATGTTGCACACAGGAATGTTGAAAGGTTTCATGGATGGCTCGCTTGGTTCGAAGACGGCCGCCTTGCTTGAGCCCTACAGCGACGATCCCAAGAATAGCGGTTTGCCCCAATATGATCCGGCGAAGCTGAATGCGATGACCAAAGAGCGTGTATTGGCCGGATATCAAATCGGTTTCCACGCCATCGGCGACAAGGGCGTGCAGATGGCGCTGGACGCCTATGCCGAGGCTGAGAAGGCGGCCAAAGAGGCCAAAGTGAAGCCCGCCGACGGCAGTAACTCCACCGACTACCGCCTTCGTATCGAGCACGCGCAGGTCACTACGCCGCAGCAGATTGGCCGTTTCAAAGAGCTGAAAGTGATCGCGTCGATGCAGCCGAGCCACTTGCTCACAGATATGAACTGGGCTGAGTCGCGTCTGGGCCCAAAGCGGGCCGAACATTCCTATGCATGGGCCGAGTTCCTACGTCACGGAGTGACCCTGGCTTTTGGTACCGACTATCCCGTCGAACCGGTTACGCCGTTTCGCGGAGTCTACTCCGCTCTCACCCGCACCAGTGTCGATGGCAAGCAGACCTATTATCCCGACCAGAAGCTCAATATCGAGCAGACGATCGCCGCCTATACCTCGGGCGCTGCGTTCGCCGAATTTGCGGAAAAACAAAAAGGCAAGCTGGAGCCCGGCATGCTCGCCGATTTTGTCGTTCTCGATCAGGACATCACTGCCGCTCTTCCACCAAAAATTCTAGACACAAAAGTCCTCCGCACCGTGGTTGGCGGCAAGACTGTCTACGAAGCGAAGTAGAATCGAAGCATCGGGTCATCGCAGAACGAACGGCTTTCAATGACCTGATCACTCGATTCCATGACTTCCAAAGAGCGAGAACGCGCCTTTTTGATCGGTGCCCCTTTGGCCGTTATTCCCGCGCTGGCTTTCCTTCCCGCCACCATGTTCCTGATCGTCTTTCCCCAAGTCGCCTACGGACGCGCTATTGGCCTCATCATCGTTCCGTTGAGTGCCTTGACCAGTTGCTTCGGGCTCTGGAAGTTAGCGCTCGGCGCAGTCCAAAAGCCGTGGGGGATTTTCAATGTCCTGAGCTTTGGAGCACTCCTGGTCTTATTGGTCATTGCGGGCTATACCGGAATCTTTCTCGCGCTGATGACCTTGAAAATTTGACTCTTTCGAGACGCGACC
>Ga0302278_10004111_pt1 | contig 15272 bp, 8 predicted proteins | sample III_Bog_N3_2_FD_194543 | JGI IMG/M metagenome (GOLD analysis project Ga0302278, IMG submission 194543) | Peat permafrost microbial communities from Stordalen Mire near Abisko, Sweden - III_Bog_N3_2 | ecosystem: Environmental > Terrestrial > Soil > Wetlands > Peat | place: Sweden: Abisko...
CGGTCCCGGAGGCGGTACGGGCCGCGACGCCGGTTTCAACATTGTTTCCATCAACATTGAAGAAGAGATGCGGCGCTCGTATCTCGACTACTCGATGTCGGTCATCATCGGGCGCGCGCTGCCGGATATTCGCGACGGGCTGAAGCCGGTGCATCGCCGTGTGCTGTACGCGATGAGCGAGATGGGCCTGGAGCACAACAAGAAGTACACCAAATGCGCCAAGGTGGTGGGTCAGACGATGGGCGTGTACCATCCGCACGGCGACTCGGCCATCTACGACACGATGGTGCGGCTGGCGCAGCCTTTTTCGATGCGCTACCCGCTGATTGACGGGCAGGGGAACTTTGGTTCGGTGGATGGCGACCCGCCGGCGGCGATGCGCTACACCGAGTGCCGGCTGATGCGCATCGCGGGCGACATGCTGGCCGACATCGACATGGAGACGGTGGATTTCGTGCCCAACTACGATGAATCGACGAGCGAACCGACCGTGCTGCCCACGCGGATTCCGACGCTGCTTGTGAATGGGTCAAACGGCATCGCGGTGGGCATGGCGACCAATATTCCACCGCATAACCTGACCGAGATTGTGAACGCGACGATCGAGCTGGTGAACAACCCGGCGGCGGGCCTCTTGGAAGTGTTGCGGCATGTCCAGGGTCCGGACTTCCCCACGGGCGGCTTCATCTTTGGCAAGGCGGGCATCGCGCAGGCGTACACGAATGGCCGCGGCCGCTTCCTGATGCGGGCCAAGGTTGAAACCGAGCAGATGACCAAGGAGAAGACGGCGATCATCGTCAACGAGATCCCGTATCAGGTCAATAAATCCAAGCTGATCGAGCGCATCGCGGAGCTGGTGAACGAGAAAATCATCGACGAGATCAGCGACGTGCGCGACGAGAGCGACCGCGATGGGATGCGCATCGTCATCGAGCTGAAACGCGGGGCGCAGCCGGAAATTGTCCTGAATCAGCTCTACAAGCACACCCAGATGCAGGAAAGCTTCTCGATGATCTTTCTGGCGGTGGTCAACAATCAGCCGCGGGAGCTGGGCATTGTGGACGCGATCCGGTGCTTTATCGATCACCGGATTGAGGTGGTGCGCCGGCGCACCGTCTTCCTGCTGAAGAAGGCGCGGGAGCGGGAACATCAGTTCGAAGGGTACAAGATCGCCCTCGACAACCTGGACACGGTCATTCGCATAATCCGCGGATCTGCTTCACGAGCAGATGCGCGAGAGAATCTCTACGTTTGGGGCAAAGGCACAGATATTGTTGTGAACCTGGGCCGTGAGCGGCTTACCGGCGAGGAAAAGGGCCTTACCTACCGGCAAATCGACGCCATTCTCGAGTTGCAGCTCTATCGCCTCACACAGCTTTCTGTCGACGAAATCCTCAAGGAGCTGGCGGAAATCCGCCTGAAAATCGCCGAGTACGAGGCGATTCTGGCTTCTGAGAGCAAGCTGCGCGCGGTGATTGTGAAGGAACTGGAAGACGTGCGCGACCGCTACGGCGACGCGCGGCGAACGGTGATTGTGGAAGAGACGGCCGAGTTGCAGATGGAGGACCTCATCGCGGACGAGCAGGTGGCCGTGACGGTGAGCCATCTGGGGTACCTCAAGCGCACGCCCATCTCCATCTACCGGCAGCAGCGCCGGGGCGGCACGGGGCGCACGGGGATGAAGACGCGCGAGGAAGATATCGTCGCGCAGTTGATTGTGGATTCCACTCATGCGTATCTGCTCTGCTTCACGAACACGGGCCGCGTTTATTGGCTAAAGGTGTATGAGGTGCCGGACGTGAGCGCGGCGGGCAAGGGCAAATCGATGCAGAGCCTGCTGAACCTGCAGCCGGGCGAGAAAGTCGTCACGATTTTGCCGGTACGCAATCTGGAGGAGGAAGGCAAGTTCATCCTGTTTGCGACCCGGAACGGGATCGTGAAAAAGACGCCGCTGCCGGACTTTTCGAACGTGATGGCGCGGGGGATCATCGCGATCAGCATCGAGAAGGACGACGATCTGATCGAGGCGGCAATCACAGACGGGAAGCAGACGATCTTCCTGGCGACGCGCGAGGGGATGGCGATCCGGTTTGAGGAGGAATACGACCAGGAGCGCGGCAGCGGGCTGCGCCCGATGGGCCGCAACGCCGCCGGGAACAAGGGAATCTCGCTCCGCAAGGGCGATATGGTGATTGGCGTAGCGGTGACCGACTCCGACGGGGCACGGGACCGCGACCGCGATGAACGCGCCGCAAAGCTCAACCTGACCGCGAAGCTGAACGAGCTTCGCGGGGAGCAGGTTGACACGCGCGAAGCGCTGCAGCGGGCGCGTGAGGACCGGCGTAAAGGCTCGCCCAACGACGAGGGCCTGAAGCTGGCCGAAGCCGCGGCGGAGAAGGCTTACCGCGACGCTTCGCGGGAGCTGAAGAAGCTGGACGAGCAGCTGGGAGTTCGGAAGTTCCTCATTCTCTCGGTAACTGAGAATGGCTTTGGCAAGCGGACCGACATCGACGAGTATCGCCTGACGGCGCGCGCGGCCCAGGGGGTCGTCAATATCAAGACCAGTTCGAAGGTGGGCCGGATTACAGCGGTGCTGCCGGTGGATGAGACTTCGGAGCTGATGATCATCAGCCAGTTTGGCAAGATGATCCGCATCGATACGAAGACGATTCGGGCGGCGGGGCGCTCGACGCAGGGCGTGAAGCTGCTGAACCTGGAGCCAGACGACAAGGTGGCCGCGGCGGTGGTGCTGGCGCCGGAGGATATCAAGGATGAGGGGACGAATGGGACGGTGCAGTAAAGGCCTTGCCCAATCGCCGTTCACCGCGAAGCGAAACATCTGCGTGTCTTGAAGAATGCGGATGCTTCGCTCAGCCCCGCAGATTCTTGGGTTTCGGCGATGCGCAAAAACGCAGGCCTATCCGTCGGCATACCCTCGCTCTCGACCGCATAAGGCATACGAAATGAGAGACTCAGGGGAAAAGCAGAGCTGAGGGAACCCTAAACCAGGGCCAGATTGAGATTCTCAATCGCTTCGTCAATCTCCTGTGTGCTCTTGTAGCCCACAGTTACCGCGTCCACGCCGGCCGTCTTGAAGGCAAACCGCATCGCCCGCTGCCTGTCTTCGCGGTTGAATACGCCTTCGCCCACCAGCTTCATGCTAATCACGCCCATGCCTTCTTTGTGGACCTGCTGCACATGCTGCACCACTTCATGCACGTCGCCCAGGCCGTTCGAGTCGAACTGCTCCGCGTCCATCCGCGCGCCGGTATGGTTCACGCGAATCATCGCCACATCCAACCAGTCGTTGCCCGGCACCTGGCGCAGCGCCGGCAGCCCATGCACAGATGCGCCACGGCTGATCACGTGCTTCCTCTGCTGAGCTTCCATGATGCCGTCCTGCCACTTGCGCGTATCGCTCGGCCAGGTGGCCGTGTGCTGGTAGTGCAACAGCAGAATGTCGAAGTAATCGGTATTGATCATCTTGCGCAGCTCGTCGATCTTCTCCCGCGGCTCCACATCGGCGTGGGTCGTCACTTTCGACATGATGCGGTAGCTGTCGCGCGGAATCCCTTTGAGCGCAATCCCCAGCATCGAATGCATGCCGGTATACGACTCCGCCGTCTCAAAGAACCGGATGCCGCGGTCATAGGCGTAGCGCACCTGCCGCGTAAATTCCTCCTGCCCGAGGCCGCGCTGCACAGCGCCGCTCATGCTGCCGGTGCCAAAGGCGAGCCGCGTCACCTTCACCTTGGATCGGCCCAGCGTCACCCAGTCGGTGGCCGTTTGCTTTTCCGCGCTGAGGGGAAGAGCGCCCGCGAGCGCGCCCGCGGCAATGGACGTTTTGAGAAAATCGCGCCTTGAAACACCGGACATGGATTCGCCTCCAATGAGCCGCATCGTAACACATGCCCGCGGCAGGTTACACGTGAAAAAAGTGGGGCGCGAAGCCCGTTGAAAATCCTTATCCCCGGCTGATACGATTCCCTCACTTTATGCCTATCCCCGAAGATCTCGCCCGCATCGCCCTCCAGGAACAGGAACTCCAATTCCCCAGCTTCAACGAGGAGACCGCCTGGCGTCTCGGCAGCCGCCTGCGCGCCCTCGCGGTCGAGCGCGGCCTCGGCATCGTCATCGACGTGCGCCGCTTCGGCCAGCCGCTCTTCTACTCGGCGCTCGCCGGCACCACCGCGGATCATGTCGATTGGGTCCGCCGCAAGAGCAACGTCACCGCCCGCTTCCTGCGCAGTTCGTACGCGGTCGGCCTCGGCCTGCAGCAGAAGAACTCCAATCTCACCCAGGAGTATGGCCTCGCCCACAGCGATTACGCGAGCCACGGCGGCTGCTTTCCCTTGTACGTCGCATCCGCCGGCGTCATCGGCTCGGTCACCGTCTCGGGGCTGCCCCAGCGCGCCGACCATGAACTGGCGGTCGAGGCCATTTGCGCCGAACTCGGCCAGGATTACCAGTCGCTCCGTCTCCCTTAACCGAGAGCCATCGGCGGAGCCCGGTACCCAAAGGCGCGGTCGATCACCCCGGCAACCCCCAGAGCCACTTCATCCTCAAACGGACGCGTCGCAACCTGCACCCCGATCGGCAACCCCTCCGGCGACCGCCCCACTGGCGCCACGGCCGCCGGAGCCGCCAGCACATTGAACCACTGCGTATGCCGCACCGCGTCCAGGTAGTCCACCCGTCGCCCCTCAATCGCCCAACTGCGTTCGCCATGCCGGAAAGCCGGAATGCTGGCAACCGGACAGAGCAGCACCGGAAACTCCGCCATCTCCTCGAGCATCTTCGCTCGAAGCAGATCAAGCTCCGCCCAGGCCCCCAGCAACTCCGCCGCGGTCAACGGCTTCGCCCCGTTGGCAATTGAAACAAACTCCTGGAAGATCGGGCTCAACTGCTCCTCCCGGCCGCGGATCGTCGACTGATAAAACATCGCCCCGCACTGCACAAAGAATGTCATCCAAAGCTTGCGCAGAGATTCGAGAGTACGCGGCCGGAATGCTTCCAGGCGAAATCCAGCATCCCTGAGCGCGCGAACTGCATCCTGGACAGCCTGCCGGGTCTCCGGAGTCACCGGAACCAGCCCGTCATCCTCAAAATAACCAACCGTCCGCTCGCGCAGTTCGGCCAGTGTGGGTTTCCTCAGAGTGACGGGGGCCCCGGCCGGATCGAGAAAGTCCTGCCCGCCGAGCGTCTCAAACAGCAGCGTGACATCCTCCACGGTGCGCGCCATGGGCCCAATCGCCCCCAGAATCGAAAATGGCCCCACACACGGCGGCAGATGTCCCCGCCCAGGAATGCGTCCCGGCGTCGGCTTGAGCGAGCAGATGCCGGTAAAGTGCGCCGGCTGCCGCACCGAACCACCGCTGTCGCTGCCCAATCCGGCGGCCGACATCCCCGCCGCAATCGCAGCCGATTCCCCGCCGCTCGACCCGCCCGGCGAGCGCTCCAAATCCCATGGATTCAGTGATCGCCCATGCAGCAGGTTGTCCGTCTCGTAGGCCATCAGGAATTCCGGGCAATTGGTTGTCCCCAAAATCACCGCGCCCGCCGCCCGAAGCCGCGCAACAACCGGCGCGTCCTCGGCTGGAATGCTGCCCCGATTCAGAGTACTGCCAATCTCGCAGAGATACCCGGCTGTCGAAATGGACGATTTGACGGTCACCGGCAACCCGTGCAGCGGTGCGGTCTTGTGGAGACTCTCATCCAGCTTCCTGGCCTGTGCGCGAACGCGCTCCGGATCGAAGTCGACCAGGGCATTCAACAAAGGATTGAGCCGCTCAATCTGGCGTATGTGCGCCTCCGCCAGCTCGAGCGCGGACACCTTTCCCTCGCGCAGCAGTTGCAGTTGGCGCGTTGCACAGGCCAGCACCAGCTCACTCATGGCCGTTGATCCCCCGTAGGCGTCTCCGTATCCGCGGGAGTCGAAGGCCTCGGTTGATAGTCGAACCGGAACGACTGGGAAGGAACTCCCTGCTCGTAGCGGTCATTCCAGTTAAGCTGATAGCCCAGCGCATGGCTGTCGTCGGGGTAAGATTCTCCCGCCGGATAGGGATACGTGGTCATCCCGTGGAATGGCAGTTGGGAAACGGTAAACGGCGAAGCATCGTAGAAATCCATGTCCTTCACGTAACCGTTGGCATAGAAGAAGTAATCGCGCTTCCAGTGCGGCGGCAGCGACGGCAAAGCGCTCGCGTCAAACTCCGCCGCGATCTCTTCCCCGCTGCCGAAGATGGCGAAGCGATCGTCAACGCCCGTTAACAGCGGAGTTACATCGCCGAAGCGGGTATAGCTTCCCGCCTGGCGCTGAAATGGCCCGGTCAGGCTCACTTCGTCGTAGTTATAGCTCAGGTCTCCGGGGCTCTCGCCCTCAGTCTGCCTTGGATAGCCATGAAAACGCAGAGTCGCCTGCGCCAGCGGGATCTCCGTCTCGCGCGCAGGGGTGGCTGCGGTGTTATCCACCAGCGCCTGGTCCCAGTAGATTTGCAGATTGGTTGTCATCCGAATCCGCTGCACGCCGGGGGGTAGTTTCCCAGTCAGATCGACGACAATCGTGCGCTCCAGCCCCGCGGGGAAGCCCATCTCCTTACCGAGTCGCCACCACGATCCATCCGTTAACTGCGCCTCGAGATACGGCGATACCGGCTTAATGCCCGCCTGCCACGCCGCGTAAAGCGAACTCGCACTGAAATACTCGACATAGCCCGTGAGCAGCAGCCGCAGCGGTTTACCTGCCTGCCACGGACCTAAGTCCAGAGTAAGCGAATGCAGGTTGGCGAAGCCATCGAAGGGCAGCTTCTCGAAGCCGCTGACAAACTTGTGGTCCTTCTCAGCGAGCAGCGGCAACACGTCGCTTCCCTGGCCATCCCATGCGCCCAGCAGGGCGTGCGCGCCCGCGCTTACAATTGTCTGGCCCGAAGCGAAGGGAGGCTCATCGAGAAATCGCTCATCGGGATAAACTTCCGTACCTTCCGGGTGGTCGATGGCGCGAAGACGAAGCTGATCGATGTAATTCACTTCTTCCATCGGCTCGGTAAATCGCAGGCTCAGCCGCCCCTGGAAAGGCGCAAGTTGCGAACCCTCGACTTTGATCCACTCGTCAGGGTCGGAGTTATTGCGCCGGGCGGGCGTAAACCAATGGCCCACCACAGCCGCGCCAATCGTATCCGTCACCAGCGTGTAGTGTTTCCCATCCCAGGCGAAGAGCACTGGGCAGGAACTGCCGCGCCGGTCCGCCTCGGTGAAAGCTACCGTCTTTTCCTTGGGCACGTTGATCTCATCTTGCGGAACGCCGGTCGGCCATAGCATGCGCACCATATCCGCACCCTCGGCCCCACCCAATCCAGCCAGTATCTCCGGCGGGCCCTGGGTAAGATAGCCGGACCCGCCGGCGATTTCCCATTTCTGCCAGTTACCCGCGGAGAAAACTTCAACTTTGGTCCCAATGGCAGTCTTGTTATCCGCAAACCCGGTCAGTTTCAGATGCAGCGAGTGATTCTGACTGCCACCCTCATTTTTCAGCCAGACCGGGTCGGCCGCCGCCGAAGTTACGATGAGGTCAGGCGCACCGTCTCCGTCCACATCCATCGCAATCAGGCCGCGGGGAGCGTTAAGCGCTACCGTATCCAGCCCAAGCTGCGCGGTTACGTCGTCAAAGCCGCCATCGCCACGATTGCGAAAAATCCGCACCTGCGCGCCTCGGCCGGTCTCAACGATGGCCGCCAGGTCGATCCAGCCATCGTTGTCCACGTCGATGGGCGCAATACCCCAGGCGCGCAGCGCATCGTGAAGAGGCATTTCGACGCGCTCGAAACTCTTGCCATCCACATTGCGCCACAGCGTCACTCCCGGAGCGCCGGCATGAGTGACAGCCAGATCCATCCAGCCATCCTTGTTAAAGTCCAGAACGGCCACCCCCAGCGATGCGCCAAGGTCGCTCGCGGTAAAAAGCGGCTGCGACGGGTATTTCCCCTCGCGCGGGTTGATGTAAAGCAGGGGCGATTTTCCGTCTCCGGTGACTACCAGATCCACCGCGCGGTCGTCGTTCACGTCCGAGAGGATGACCGCGTTGGTCTGGCCCGCGCCGCCGAGGCCGGTCGGCTCCGTCCACTCGGTAAAGGTCCGGTTTCCGTTGTTCCGCCACAGCACATTGGCTGGCCCGCCCGGCGTAAGCGCGTTTCCAGTCACAAACAAATCCAGATCGCCGTCGTGGTCATAGTCCACAAAAGTCATGCCCATGGGGTGGTTGCGGACGACGAGGCCCGCGGCCACGGTCACATCTTCAAAGCGCCCATGTCCCTTGTTGCGATAGAGCGCCATGCGGTCATCGAGGGCAACCGCGAGGTCGGGCAGACCGTCCGCATCGTAGTCACCCACCGCGCAGGAGACCGCGCGGCCCACCGCGAGAAGTCCCGTCTTCTCGCTGGAAAGTTCCGCAAAGCTTCCGTCGCCGCGTCCGCGCAGGACGCGAATCGCGGAGGAACCGCTCGCCATCAGCACCAGATCCGGAACTCCGTCGCCATCCACATCCATCACGCAGGCACCACCGCTCCCTTCCGGCGCTTTTGCGCCGGCGGCGAGCGCCGGGAGCAGCGGATGCTCGGAGAAGTGAATCGGAATCATCGCCGCTTTGGGAGCCGCGGTCTCTTCGACAGCCACCGCCATGGAGTAGCGGCCCTGCTCGCCGTACGAAAGACCCAGCGCGCTCGACACCTTGGCGCCGGTAAGATGCTGAAAGCGAACGAAATGCGGATGCGCTTCGTCCGCCTTGCCTGAGCGCTGCAGGGCGCGTGCCATGGCGAATTCCGACGACGCGTGCAACGGATTCTGCTTGAGAGCGGCGGTAAACGCATCAATTGCCTGATCCAGACGCTTCAGATCCTGCAGGCAAACCCCCTGAAGATACCAGGAGTCGGCGTCCGCGGGATCAAGGTCGGTGGCGTGCCGGAAGCTGGCAAGCGCCGCTTCCAGCTCGTTGGCCGCGCGGTGAACCAGGCCGAGGTTGTACCAGATGCGCGGGTCGCTGGGCTTCAGCAGCGCCGCCCGTTCCAAAGAAGCCTGCGCCTGGGGCAGCTTTTGCAGCGCCAGCAGGGCGATGCCGTCGTTCAGCGCGGCCTCAGGGAGGGTCGCGTCCCTGGCGGCGGCCTGGACAAACGTGGCCTCGGCGCGCTCCGTCTGCTGCTGGTTCATCAGCGCCACGCCCTGGTTGTTGAGCACGATGGCCTGCGCGTCGTGGTGCACCGTCGCGGCGGCAAGCCCAGTCAGCGGCAACTGCGGGGCGATCAAGAGTGTTGAGAGAAGCGATTGGAAAAAGCGATTGCGCATTGACAAACTTCCCGCCCCAAAGAAATCCGCCGGGCACGTTGGAATCTATAGTGTCTCAAACTCGCATGGCTGGCGCATCCCGATAACGGTGGAGCGGAGGAGACAGTTTTTCCGTGGCGAAGTTGAAACGCCGGAAAATGCGCCCCACGAAGCTCATGGCCTTTCCGCCGGAGCGGTCAAGGAGTGAACATCTATACTGGTCAGGTGTTTTACCCCTGCGGGATTCGCGCTGAAGCGGAAAAGATCGACTGGCACGCCTGGCTGGGCCGCATCAGGCTCCCCTCCACTTCGCCGGCCTCGCTCAGCGCTCTCAAGGAAACTTCCATCCTGGTCACCGGCGCCGGCGGCTCCATTGGGAGCGCGCTCAGCCTGCGGCTCGCCGCGATCGGACCCCGCGCGCTCACGCTTCTGGATTCCTCCGAACAAGCCCTTTTCGATCTCGGAGCAAGACTTGAGGCAGGCGAAGCAGCTTGCGGCGTGCGCATGGTGCTGGGTTCGGCATTGGACGAAGCTCTCCTGGAGGAGCTTTTTGCGCAGCGCCGCCCTGGGATTGTCTTCCACGCCGCCGCCTACAAGCATCTGCCGCTTTTGGAGGAGCAGCCATTGGCTGCAATCCGGAACAATGCGCTCGGCACGCACACGCTCGTTCAGGTTGCAGGCCGATTCGGGGCCCGCGTCGTGCTGCTCTCGACGGACAAGGCGGCCGCTCCGGCCAGTATTCTCGGGGCGAGCAAGCGAATCGCGGAGCAGATCGTCACCGCGCATGGCGGCCTCGTCCTGCGGCTGGTGAATGTGCTGGGCAGCCGTGGCAGCGTGGCTGAGACTTTCCTAAGCAGGATCGCGGAGGGTGAGCCGCTGGTCGTTTCCGACCCATCGGCCGAACGATACTTCGTAACGCAGGCCGAGGCGGTCGACTTGCTGCTCGCCGCCGGGGCTGAAGCGGAAGCCGGAAGCCTCCTCGTCCCCGACCTCGACAGGCCGCACACCATCGTTTCCCTGGCCCGGTTTCTTCTTTCCCTGGCGCCCTCAGACGCAAAGCCTCCGCTCGTATTCGGACGCCTGCGAAACGGCGAAAAACTCCGCGAGACGCTCTGGTCCCACGAGGAAACGGCCCATCCTGGCGAGATTCCGGGGACGCTCCGCATTTTGGGCAGCAGCGGCGTCGCGCCCGGCTGGAAGATGGCCGAATTGCAAGCCGCGGTAGTACGGCGTGATCTTGCCGAGACTCTCCGGCTGGCCATGGAGCTCGTCCCGAGCTACGCACCCAGCGAACTGCTCCGGGCACAGCTCGGGTGCCCGCAACAGGAGTCGCCGCGGCCATGAGACGAAGAATCGCGGTCGTCACCACATCCCGGGCCGATTACAGCCATCTGTACTGGCCGCTCAAAGAATTGGCCGAGCATCCCGCCGTCGAGTTGGGCGTGATCGCGCTCGGGGCTCATCTTTCGCCGGAATTCGGCACAACGGTGCATGAAATCGAGCGCGACGGCTTTCCGATCGTCGCGCGCATCGAGTGCCTGCTCAGCTCGGACACGGATACCGGCATGGCCAAGACGATTGGCCTGGCGACTCTGAGCCTCGCGGATACGCTCAGCGCGTGGCGGCCGGATCTGCTTCTGGTGATTGCGGATCGCTATGAGATGCTGGCTCCCGCGTCGGTGGCCCTGGCGCTGCGCATTCCCATGGCCCACATTGAGGGCGGCGAAGTGAGCCAGGGAGCGATTGACGACGCGGTCCGCAACGCGCTCACCAAGCTGGCGCACCTCCACTTTACCTCCACGGCAACCGCCCGCCGGCGTGTGATCGCGATGGGCGAGGAGCCCTGGCGCGTTCACCACGCGGGTGCGCCCTCGCTCGACCATCTGCGCCGCAGCCGGTTGCATTCAAGAGCCCACCTGGAAGCGCGCCTGGAGCTTGACCTCTCCCAGCCAACCATTCTGGTCGCCTACCATCCGGTGACCATCGAGCGCGAAACCACGTTCGAGGCGGAAGCGCTCTTTGCGGCCCTTGAACGCACACCTGGACAGATCGTGTTTGTCTATCCGAACTCGGACGCGGGCAGCCGCGCGCTGATTGTGCGAACTGAGGCCTTTGCGGCGGCGCGCATGGCGGCCGGAGGGCAAGCCCGGATCTTTGTCAACCTCGACGCCATCACCTACTGGAGCCTGCTGAGGCAGGTCCGATTGCTGGCCGGCAACTCCTCAAGCGGCATCATGGAGACTGCTTCCTTCGGGCTGCCGACCGTCAACGTCGGAATACGTCAACAGGGCCGGGAGCGCGCCCGCAACGTGATCGATTCCCCAGCCGATGCGGACGCTATCCTCGCGGCGATCGAGCGCGCGCTCACCAGCGAGTTCGCAAATGGCCTCGCGGGGATGACCAACCCCTACGGCGATGGTCACGCCGCGGAAACCATCGTCCGCGTGCTGGCGGAGACGCCGCTCGAGGGGATTCTGGTCAAGGCGCCCGCGCCGCTCGCCCCCGGAGAGTTCGGAGAATAGCGTTGCGCATTCCACTTTCATCGCCGGACATCACCGAGGCCGAGATCACCGCGGTCACAGCCGTGCTGCGCACCAACCACCTCAGCCTGGGCCCGAAGCTGGCGGAGTTCGAAGATGAACTGGCTCTTTATCACGGCGTGCCGCACGCAATCGCCGTAAGTTCCGGCACCGCGGCATTGCATCTGGCCGTGCGCGCCCTGGGAATTGGGCCGGGCGATGAGGTGATCGTTCCATCGTTCACCTTCATCGCGGTCGCCAATGCCGTGCGTTATGAAGGCGCGACCCCGGTCTTTGCCGATATTGGCGTGGGCGCCTGGAATCTCGATCCGGCGAGCGTCGAGTCCGCCGTTACTCCGCGCACCCGCGCGATCGTCGCCGTGCACACCTTTGGCGTACCCGCGGAGATGGATTCCCTTCTGGCCATCGCGCGTCGTCACAACCTGGCGGTCATCGAAGATGCCTGCGAGGCGATCGGCGGAAGCTACCACGGGCGGCGAATCGGCAGCCTGGGCGATATCTCCGTGCTCGGCTTCTACCCGAACAAACAGATGACGACCGGCGAGGGCGGCGCAATCCTGACGCGCGACGCGGCGCTTGCGGGGCGGATGCGGGCCATGCGCAACCAAGGGCGGTACCCGTCGGGAGACTGGCTGCAGCACGCCGAGCTGGGCTACAACTACCGGCTCTCGGAGCTGGCCTGCGCACTCGGGCTCGTGCAGCTCCAGCGGCTCCCGGAGATCCTGGCCGCGCGCGCCACGGTTGCCCGCCGTTACGATCGGCTTTTACATGGGGTTGAATCGCTCCTCCTGCCGCCGCTCGCCGTGGCCGGATGCGAAATCAGTTGGTTCGTCTATGCCGTGCGGCTCGACGGCGAATTGGCGACGGCGCGCGACCGCATTCTCGGGGCGCTCGCGCGGCGCGGCATCCAGTGTGCGCGTTATTTCGCCCCGATTCATCTGCAGCCCGCCTATGCGCACTTCAGAAAAGCCGCCTCTTCGCTTCTGCCAGTCACGGAGAGCGTCGTCCTGCAGACCCTGGCGTTGCCTTTCTTCAACCAACTTACCGAGGAGCAGGCGACCGAAGTCGTCCTCGCGCTCCAGCACGAAATGGACGCCATTCGCTACCGGTAGCTCCCGTCATGATTGCGCGGCGACGGAAAGCGCGGAAGCGTAAGCTCGGCCTTGCACCCTCGCGTGTCCACGCGGTTGGAAAGCCGGACCGACCCTCCGTGCGCGACCGCGATTTGCTGCGCAAGGACGAGACCGATCCCCGTTCCGCCCGGTTTGGTCGTATAGAAGGGAACGAAAAGATTGGCCTTGTTGGAGAGCCCCAGGCCATTGTCGAGAATGGTGATGGTCACCTCCACCGGGTTCGAGTCCCAGCGCATCTCCACCATGGGCGCGGTTTCGTCCTTCATCCCCGATTTGCCCGCGGCTTCCGGAGACAGCACCGCCTCGGCCGCATTGCGCAGCAGGTTGATGAGCGCATGTGAGAGCTGGTCGGGATCGACCGTGAGGGTGACGTCTTCGCGCGGCTCAATCTTCACCGGGAGGCGTGTTTCCAAGAGAGCCGCGCTCTGGACCAGCTTGGAGATCGAGATGGTCTGCCGCTTGGGAGCGGGAAGCCCCATCAGCTCGCGATAAGCCTGCAGGAAGCGATTGAGCGACTCGGCGCGATCTTCGATTACCTCCAGCCCCCGCGCAAAGTCTTCGCTGTCTTCCGACTGGGAACGAGTTGAAGCGAGGCGGCTGCGCAAACTGCCCGCAATCGACTTGATGGGCGTGAGCGAGTTGTTGATCTCGTGACCCAGAACGCGGATCAGGCGTTCCCACGCGAGGCGCTCCTCTTCTCGCAGGGCCTCGCTCACATCGGAAAGAACGAAGAGCGAGTGGGGCACCCCGCGCAGGCGAAAAGCGCTTCGCTTCACCACCCACCTCGAAGGCTGCTGCGGGTTTCCCAGCACCAGCAGGTCGTTATCTACAGAGCGCAGCAGCCGGGCGATCTTGTCCGGCGTTCGAGACCCGGCTCCACGCGGCCTGCCACGCACTTCTCCCCCGGCGCTCAAATCGAAGACGCGCTCCGCCGCGGAATTCAACAGCTTCAGATTTCCATCCGGATCAAACGCCAAAACCGGAGCCTGCATCGATTTCATCACCCGCTCCACCAGCGCCATCGCTTCCATGGCGCCGGCGCGCTGTGCCTGCAGCATCCCAGCCAGCGCGTTGATCTCCAATGCCAGATCCCCCATCGCGTCGTTGCGCCGCCCCCCGCGAGCTCGAAAAGAGTAGTCGTCTTCCCGCAACGCCGCCACAACATTGGCGAGCGTCTGCAATGGGCGAAGCACCTGTTCTGTCAACAGCGAGACCGCGAACATCCAGGTCAAGGCAAAAAAGGGGAGCAAAATCCACTGGATCGATGCATCCGCCTTCTCCACCTGGAGCAGGAAGACAAGCAGCGCAAAGGCCGGCAGCCCGGCAAGATAGAGGCTGAGCCGCAGTCTGCGCTCAAAACTCAGCCGCCGGCCCGATTTCCCAAGCGGAATGCGCTTCCGCCGCGAAGAAAGAGCCGAAAAATCCCCCGTCGAGGAGTCGCCTTCCAGCCTCTGGTCAAAGGCCATACTTCTCCATTCGCCGGTAAAGCGCTCCGCGGCTCAACCCCAGCGCGTCGGCGGCCTGGCTCACGTTGCCGCTGGTGCGAGAAAGGGCCTTGCGTATCAGGATGGCCTCGACGTTTTCCAGGCTCATGTCGTCCAGGCTTTGCGCGCCGGAAGCCGATGGCTGACCCGCTCGTTGCGCGTGGAGGGCAAGATCCGGCGCGTCGATGCGCTCCCCGCGCGCCATCAGCACCGCCCGTTCGATGGTGTGGTCGAGCTCGCGCACATTTCCCGGCCAGTTGTATTGCATCATCGCCTGCAACGCGGCCGGCTCCAGGCCCAGCGTGGCGCGCCGGTATCGGGTTGCGTGCCGGGTGAGGAAGTGCGCGGCAAGCGGCGCGATATCCTCGCGGCGCTCGCGCAAGGGAGGCAGGCGAATCTCCACCGTATTCAAGCGAAAGAGAAGATCTTCGCGGAAGCGGCCTTCGGCGCACTCCAGATTCAGGTTGGCGTTGGTGGCCGACAGAATGCGTACGTCCACCGATTGCGTTCGCGACGAACCGACCCGCTCCAGTTCGCCCGTCTCCAGCACACGCAGCAGCTTAGCCTGCTGGCGGACGGGAATGTTGGCGATCTCATCCAGAAAGAGGGTTCCGCCGTTGGCCAGTTCGAAGCGCCCGATGCGGTCGGTGCGCGCGTCGGTGAAGGCCCCTTTGACGTGGCCGAAGAGCTCGCTTTCGAACGTGCCCTCGGGCAAAGCGCCCGTATTCACGGCGACCAGCGTGCGCTGCGCGCGGGCCGACAGGCGGTGCAGCATCTGCGCGATCACTTCCTTGCCCGTTCCA
>Ga0302278_10004119_pt1 | contig 15252 bp, 18 predicted proteins | sample III_Bog_N3_2_FD_194543 | JGI IMG/M metagenome (GOLD analysis project Ga0302278, IMG submission 194543) | Peat permafrost microbial communities from Stordalen Mire near Abisko, Sweden - III_Bog_N3_2 | ecosystem: Environmental > Terrestrial > Soil > Wetlands > Peat | place: Sweden: Abisko...
TTCAGTCGTGCCGAAGGGGTCGTAAAATCAACGCCGGACTTTAGCCCCTAAGGGATGTTTTTCGGCAATCTGCAGTTTTGCCATAGGCTGCTATGCGGCGCCCGACAGTTTCTTCAGTTGAGCCAGGTGATTCAGGTCATGCCCAGCCATGGTCTCGACGATGGTCTGAAAAGTCATCGCGCCGCGCTCAGGATGCGTGACGGGACGGTCAGCCGCAGCTGGAAGCGCAACCCCAATGAGCCGCAGGTTCCATCCCCGCAGCGTCATGAAGACCACGAGCGCCTGGCTTGCAGGAATGCCAGGATAGGTTGCCGCCCACTTCTCCTGGTCGAAGGGCTGGATAACCGGCGCATCTTCCGCCAGCGTCTGACGCAGGCGAAACCCGAACACCAGTTCGCAATCGGCGAGATGACACACAATCTCCGCCGGGCTCCATTTGCCGGGGGCGGGTGGGGTGGAAATCATCTCCGGGGCGAAGCCTTCGAGGTACGCCGCAAGGTCGCCCGGAGTGGCTTGCAGAATCTCCTCCGGCGTCCGTCCATCAATGAACTTGTCATACGGATTCAAATCACTCATTGGCTAAGCTCCTTTTATTAGCTTTCAGCAGTTAGCTAAAAGCTAAGGGCTGTCATCTGTCATCTGTAACCTGTCATCTGCCTCACAAGTATTGCTGCACCATGCGCTCCCACGTGGGCCAATCGTGCGAGTTATACGTGTCCCACACAAACAGCTTATGGGGAATGCCCTTTGCGCTCATGATTCCGTCGAGGCGCTGATTCTGACCCAGGCACTGATCGTCCCACCCGGTGGCCAGCACATACGAGTTGCGGCGGTAGTGATCGAAAAACCAGGGATCGCCCATGTTGGGCAGGTAGTCCATGGGTTGATTGAAGTAACAATCCTGATCGTAGTACCCGCCAAGAAAATTGCGCAGGTCAAAGGCGCCGGACATGGAAAGAAAGCCGGTAAACACATCGGGATGGCGAAGCGCAATATTCACCGCGTGGAAACCGCCGAAACTGCATCCCAGGCTGACCATGTGCCAGTCGTGGTTTTTCTGGCGTACCAGCGGAACCACTTCGTGAATCAGGTAATCCTCATACTGCACGTGGCGGGCGATGCGCCAGCGAGGCGACACCTGCTTGTTGTACCAGCTCTCGTTGTCCACCGCGTCCACGCAGTAGACCTGCACTTCACCGGCGTCGATTTTTCCGCCCAGCGCCGCGATCATCTTGCGGTCTTCAAACTCAAAGAAGCGTCCGCCGGATGTGGGAAACACAATCACCGGCAGGCCAGCATGACCAAAGACCAGCAATTCCATATCCCGGCCCAGCCGGCTGGAATACCATTTGTGATACTCACGATTCATGCTTTCTCCCGACTGCGTGTTCCCTATTCCCTATTCCCTGTTCCCTACTCCCTGTTCCCTGTTGCCTGTTTTCTTGATACTGTAACAGCCTGGGCGTCTGTTTTTTCTGGCGCACCCCACGCCAATAGCCGATAGACAATAGAGGTCCGCAGGGATTGAATCCGGAAAGCCAAACGCCTCACGCACAACCAGCCTCGCACACACCAAGGGCCCTGCTGGCGGCCGGCGAACCGACCCTGCATCCGCGTCTCCGCCTGCATCGAGCCTTCCCCAGCCAGATTTTGCCCGACAAGCGCGACGTGGTCGTCTACCTGCCGCCGGGGTATGAAGAGCACCCCCACCGCAGCTACCCGGTGCTGTATCTGCAGGACGGTCAGAACCTCTTCGATCCGCGCACCTCGTTCGTTCCCGGCCGCACCTGGGAGGTACGCGAGCAGGCCGATGCCGCGATTGAGGCGGGCGAAGTGGAACCGCTGATCATTGTCGGCCTCTACAACACCGGCGACCGGCGGCTGGCGGAATACACGCACGAGCGCGATTGGCGGATGGGCGGCGGCGAGGCCAATGAGTACGGGTTGCTGCTGACCCGCGAACTGCTGCCGTGGATTGCCGACCACTATCGCGTCCGCACCGATCGCGAATCGACGGGCCTGGGCGGGTCGTCACTCGGGGGACTGGTCTCGCTTTATGTCGGCCTGCGCTATGCCACATGGTTCGGGAAGCTGGCCGTGCTTTCGCCCAGCGTCTGGTGGAACCACAAAAGCATTCTGGGCTATGTGAACGAACGCGCGCCGGAGATATGGGATCGCCCCAAATTGTGGCTGGATATCGGCGACCACGAAGGCCGCCGCGCCGTCCATGACGTGGAGCACCTGAACCGGCGGCTGAAAGCCAACCACTGGGTGCCGGGGAAGACGCTGCACTTCGAGAAGGTGCATGGGGGAACGCACGACGAGGCGAGTTGGGCACGACGGGTAAGGCCGATGCTGAAGTTTTTGTTCCCGGCAAATTCGAACGAACAGTAAACTCCTCGCGCCAAATTGTTGGTGCTATTCTTCCTTCCATGCGCCTGCGCCATCGCTTCCTTCTAGCCGTCGTAGCACTGGTTCAATTCATCCTTCCCGTCCACGCCCGCGTCCTCCGCGTGGAAGTCGCAACGCGCACAGGCGTTCTGAACGGCAAGCCCTTCGGCGAAGCGGGCGCCTACGAGCGCATCACCGGCCGCGTCTATTTCTCGCTTCCCATTGACAACCCGCACAACAAGCAAATCGTCGACCTGGCGAACGCCGTGAACCTCAAAGATGGCGAAGTGGAGTTCTCCTCCGATTTCATCGCTGTCCGTCCGAAAGACTCAACCAAGAGCAACGGCTCCATGATCCTTGAAGTGCCCAACCGCGGCCGCGGGCGCATCATCTCCCTCGTCGACGGCGGCGACTGGGACCTGGCCCGCGATCCCGGCGACGCATGGCTCCTCCGCAACGGCTTCACCATCGTCACCCTCGGCTGGCAATGGGACGCAACCGGCGCCGGCGCTCTCCACTTCTTTGCGCCCATCGCCAATGACCACGGCCACACCATCACCGGCCTCCTGCGCGGCGATCTGATGCCCTCCAAGGTGCTGCCTGAAATCCCGCTCGGCCATCTCATGGGCGCAAACATCGGCGGCACCGAGTACCCCGTTTCCAATCCCGATGATCCCCGCAACGTCCTCACCGTGCGCGACTCTCGCGACGCTCCGCGCACCCTCATCCCCCGCTCCCAATGGAAGTTCACCCACACCATCGACGGCAAACTCACTCCAAGCGATCGCTACATTATTCATCTTGACGGCGCCTTCCAGCCCGGCAAAATCTACGAGTACGTGTACGCCGTGGCCGATCCGGTCATCAGCGGCGGAGGCTTCGCCGCCATTCGCGACTTTGCTTCCTACGCCAAGAACGCTCCCGACGCGATTGCGCCCGCGCAGCGCGTCTATGGCCAGGGCATCTCGCAGGACGGCCGCTTCCTGCGCGATCTCGTTTACCAGGGATTCAACGCCGATGAGGAGGGCCGCATCGCTCTCGACGGCGTGCTGGCCCACGTTGCCGGAGCCGGTCGCGGCAGCTTCAACTACCGCTTCGCCCAGCCCTCTCGCGACGCCCAGCCCACCTCCTCGGTCGATTTCCCCACGGACATCTTCCCCTTCACCGACCAGCCTGAAAAGGATCCGGTCACGGGTGAAACCGCAGGCCTGCTCGACCGCGCCACGGCGGAAAAAGTCATCCCCAAAATCTTCTTCTCGAACACGTCGTATGAGTATTGGGGACGCGCCGCCGCCCTCATCGGCATCACCGCAGACGGCAAGCGCGACGTCGCAATCTCTGACCACGTCCGCATCTATCACCTCACCGGGCTGCAACATTTCTCGGGCCCCTTTCCGCCAGAAAAAGGCTCAGGCGACGGGCTCGGCCAGCAGCCGCAATCTCCGCTCCCCGTCAAGTACTTCTGGCGCGCCATGATCGCCAACATGGACGCATGGGTGCGCACCAACACTCCGCCCCCGCCCAGCAGTTATCCCCGGATCTCCGACGGCAACCTGGTCCCGCTCAGCGCCTTTGCCCTGCCCGCGATTCCCGGCCTCAATCGCCCGCACGAGGCCAACGAGGGCTTACGTCTCGACTTCGGCCCGCACTGGCAAAGCGGCATCCTCTCCATCCAGCCGCCCAAGATCGGCAAGCCCTTCCCGGTCCTTGTTCCCCAGGTAGACGCCGACGGCAACGAGCGCGATGGCGTTCGCCTACCGGAATACGCCGCACCGCTGGCTACCTATGTAGGATGGAATCTCCGCGATCCGTCGATTGGCGCACCCGATCAGCGCGTAGCCTTCGAAGCGTCCTGGCTGCCCTTCCCCAAAACCGCCGCCGACCGCATCCAATCCGGCGACCCGCGCAAGTCCATTGCGGAAAGGTACGCGGATCGGGCCGACTACCTCGTCCGCTACACCCAGGCCCTCGATGACCTCGTCAAGCAGCACTGGATCCTCGAAGAAGACCGCCCCGCCGTCCTAGCCCGCGGAGAAGCTGAATGGGATGAAGCAACGAAATAGGTGGATTTTCGGCCGATACCTTAGTGTGAAGGTAGTTTCGCCGACGGCCTGCAATCCTCTCGTTACCTCAAGCGCAAAAGGCTCCGGAGTGATTACCCGGAGCCTTTGCATTTCCAAACAGCCCTTCAACATGGGCGACCGCTACCGCCCGTCCTCGTCTAGCTCATCGATCTGCTTCTGCAGCTTGCGCGCCGCCCCGGCGTTGAGTTTTGCGATCCCCACAAAGAATGCGGCAACGAAAAGCACATACCCCGCGATGAAGAGACCCTGATATTTCCAATGCGCTGGATTTGCCAGGGCATACGCCGTAATCAGCACCGCCAGGCCGGGAATCAACGGACCCAGATACCAGCTCCATACATTCCGCAGCAGGTCCCGCTGGCGTTCCAACTCGTGCCGTTGGAACTCGATGTAGCTTGAAAGTCCCGCATCTTTGGGAAGCTGCCGCCCCGAGCCCCTCGACAGCATGTGCCAGATCAAATAAAACATCCCTGCAATCAGCAGGCTGAATCCAATCCGCACCAGCAGGGCGCCGCCAGCCCTTGCGAACTCGTAACCGAAAAACACAATCACCGCTACTGCGGCAACATACTCGCGCGCATTCCGCCATTGAATCTTGCGCTGAAAACTACCAGCGTTTGCCTGAACCTGCTCGACCGACATACGTACTCCTTCCGTTGGTTGACCCTGCCAAAGTTCCTTTACACGGCGATCCTGCGAGGATTCTTCGCTCATATCGCCCCTCCTTGCTGGGCTCCGGCGGTCTGGAACCACCGCGCCAGGATGTGTTTGATCCGGTGAATCTTTGTTGCAACGTTCCGCGCCGATAGCCCGGTAATTTCCGCAGTTGCGGCCGCATCCATTCCTTCCAGGTAGGCGACCATCACTTGCCGGTCCAGCGGCCTGAGTTGATGAATCAGCTCGTAGAGCTTGCCAATCGCGTCACGTTGTACCGCGGCGTCTTCGCCTTCCGTGTCATCCGCCAGTTCCGGAACATCCTCAAGTGCGACAAAAAACTGCTTCCTCAGGCGAAGCCGCCGGGACACATGCGACGCTGCCGTGTTGTGGGCCACACGGTAGACCCACGTGCGCAGCGAACACCGGTTGTCGAAGCCTTCGAAGCTTTGCCAGAGCGCGATCAGAATCTCCTGCACCAGGTCACGGCGGGTTTCCGCGTCCGCCTCGTACGCCCGAGCCAGCCGTTCCAGCGCGACGCCGTATGTTGCTACGGTTTCCTCAAAGTGGCTCTGCCTGCTTTTGTCGATCTGCGGCATGGCTTCTTCCTGCTCCACATCCAAGGTAGTACCCCATGGGGAAACTTTCTTACATCCGGCTTGCATTTCGGCCGAAGGGCGACGTATGCGTGGGTTTCTTCCCGCTGGGCCTTGCCTGCGGACAGAGTGCCCCGGCGCTGGCCTGAAACTTGCCCCCAACCCAGTTTTCGGCGATACTTAGTTGTTGTGTCTTGTGTGGCCGGGCGCTCACGTCTGGCCGTTTATTTGGCCTTGCGCGCCGGAAGCAACGCCGCAGGCCGGAAAAAAGCCCAAAAAGACCGACAGAGCATTGGAATTGAAAGGAATCGTATCGCCGTGGTGATGATCCGTTTGGCGCGTTTCGGCGCCCGCAAGCAGCCCTACTACCGCATTGTGGCCATCGAGAAGGACCGCGCCCGCAATGGCCGTTCGATCGAGGTCGTCGGCACCTACAACCCGCGCACCAATCCCGCCACCATCGACCTGAAGCACGACCGCATCGCCTACTGGCGCAGCGTCGGCGCACAGTTCTCCACCATTGTGGAGAAGCTGGTAGCCAAGACTCCGAAACCCGCCCCGGTTGCGGAGCCCGTCCAGGCCTGATTGCGCCCCGCCCCGGTTTCCAGGGGGCGATTTCCAATCAGCTAGCAGCCGGCGACCGACTATCAGGTGGATGATCTCAATCGAGATCATCCGCGGTTTTCTCACCCGCCCGGCTGACTAGGTCAGGTGCGGGCTGATACTATTCGCAACGATCCAAGTCATTGAATTTGGACGCATCAGGTCAGAGGCAAGAGCATGACCCCAGACGATATGGACGAAGTCGAGGAATTGGTCCGCGAAATTGCGCGGGCCTTGGTGGATGAGCCGGCAGCCGTGGAAGTAAGCTCCGTGGACCGGGACGATAATACCGTCCTCAAGCTCCGCGTCGCTCCCCAGGACGTGGGCAAGGTCATCGGCAAACAGGGGCGCACCGCGCGCTCCGTGCGCACCATTCTGGGAGCGGTGAGCATGAAGCTGCACCACCGCTACACGCTTGACATCCTGGAAGAAGACGACGAAGCCTAGCATGGCGCCAGAAGAATGGGCGTGGCTGGCGCGCATTCGCCGTCCCCAGGGCCGCAAAGGCGAAGTCTTCGCCGACATCCTCACCGATTTTCCTGAGCGGTTCAGCGACCGCCGCAACCTGTGGCTGATCGCCGATCCCGAATCGCCGCGCACCAAAGCAAACCCTGCGCCGGTTGCGGCAGAGCTCGCAAACCACTGGCCGCACAAGGGCGGCATCGTGCTGCATTTTGCCGGCGTGGATTCCATTTCCGCTGCTGAGCTGCTGGCTGGCCGGATTGTCGCCATCCCGCTCGCTGAGCGTGCGCCGCTGGCCGACGACGAGGTCTACATCGCCGACCTGGTTGGCTGCGCGCTGGTTGATGTGGCGGGTACGGACCCCGTGGTCGTTGGCCAGATTGAGAGCGTCGACCGCGCCGCCGGCCCGGTGGCTCTGCTGGTGGTAGAGGGCGCATCGGGCGAAGTTCTGGTGCCCTTCGCCAAGAGCTATCTGCGTAAGCTCGACCTTGCGGGCAAACGTGTGGAAATGGCGCTGCCTGAGGGGCTGACCGATCTGAATACAAAGGAAAAGGCCTGAATTCAGGTCACGCCGTGTCTTCTGGGCAATCGTCCTGAGAGGCCTGCTTCTATCATCAAACCAGGTACACCCATGCGCTTCGAGATCGTCACCATCTTCCCCGGTTTCTTTACCAGCTTCTTCGAGAACGGCATCCTGCGCCGGGCGCTCGCCGAGCGGCTGGTCGAAGTCGGCGTACACGATCTGCGCACATTTACGCATGACCGCCATCGCACAGTGGACGACCGCCCGTTCGGTGGCGGCGAGGGCATGGTGCTCAAACCTCAACCGATCGCCGAGGCGCTGGCGTCGCTCGATATCAAGCCCAAAGCTGAACGCGCTGAATCACAACCTGGCCAAACTCAAGTGATCTTAATGAGCGCGCAGGGACGGCCGTTTACCCAGGCGCTGGCGCGCGAGATTGCCGCTCTCGACCGCGTCGTCCTGATTTGCGGCCGCTACGAGGGCGTAGACGAGCGCATCAACCAGCTCTATTGCGACATGGAGCTCTCCATTGGCGACTACGTCCTCAGCGGGGGCGAGCTCGCCGCCGCCGTAGTCATCGACGCAGCCATGCGCCTCCTGCCCGGCGTGTTGGGCAACGAGGCCAGCAGCGAGTTCGAAAGCTTTGGTGTCCCCGACGCCGACATCTCCACAGAAGTCGAAGGCGTTCCCCGCTCCCAGCACGGAGCCGGCGGCCTGCTCGACTATCCACACTACACGCGCCCCGCCGAATTTGCCGGCCTCAAAGTCCCCGAACCGCTCCTCAATGGCGACCACCAGGCCATCCGCCGCTGGCGTCGCGAACAACAACTACGCAAAACCCTAACCAACCGCCCGGATTTGCTGGCGCAAGCCAGACGTTCAGGAGCTCTGGACCGCAAAGACACCGAGTTCCTTGAAAGTCTAAGCGCCGAATAACGCCAAGCCCGCTGACTCGCTAGCGCGCGCAGCGCGGCTAACCCGCTGACTTGCTGCCTTTACTTAAACGGCTTCACCGCCGCCGGCTGCTCCGCGCCCACCTGCCCCACAGCAACCGCCGCCACATAAAAGTTTTCCCCACGTGCCGGGCTACCCGCCAACCGCCGCATCATTGCCAACTGCCCCACGTGCGTCAGCGCATCGGTCACCGGCCCCTGCAGCAATCGTTCCAGCGGCGCGTGCACCGGCTGATCCGAAGCCAGATACGCATCGAACGCAGTCAGGGCGGCAAAAAAACGCTGCTTCTCCTCGGCCCAGCCGCGTGGCGGCACAGGAGCCCAGCGTTGATCACCCTTCGCCATGCTCAGCGCCCAATCGAATAGGTCGCCCATGTGCGCCAGGATCTGCTCGGGCGTTCGTCCCGCGCCGTCAAATCCCGCAAACCCCTCCGCCGCGCCATCAAGCGCCCGCGCCGCCCGGTACGCCACCGTCGCCAGCACATGCCGCATCAATTCCCGTTTCTCGTCCATACCGGAAAACTATAGCGCAAAAAGCAGCCGATCCGGCGCTTCAAATTAGGCGCGAAAACTCATTCTCTGTTAAACTGAAAGTTCTGAGTTCAAGAGCAGGAAAAGCCAATGTCCATTCATCCCGTTATGCAGCGCCTAGCCGACAAGCTGAAGCGCACCGACCTTCCCGCATTCGTCCCTGGCGACCAGATTCGCGTCCAGGTGAAAATCAAGGAAGGCGAAAAAGAACGCCTCCAGGCCTTTGAGGGCTTGGTGATTGCCATCAACCGCGGCGCACAAGGCACCTTCACCGTGCGCAAAATGAGCTTTGGACAGGGTGTCGAGCGCATCTTCCCCTTCAACTCCAAGGTCATCGACAAGATCGAGAAGATCCGCAGCTACAAGGTTCGCCGCGCCAAGCTCTTCTACATCCGCGGACTGCGCGGCAAGGCCGCCCGTCTCAAGGAAGTGGATCGCGTCACCGGCAAAGTCCGCGCCTAAACCCCGCTCAACCGAGTTTCACAAAACCCCCAGCCTCGGCTGGGGGTTTTGCATTACAGCAGAGAGCCGGGCTAACGTCAGAGAACCACCAGAGAATTTGCAGGTAAAAGAGATCGAATCCTGCGGCGTGGCCTTTCAAAACGCAGTAATTGAGGAGGTATACAGAGTTTAGAGAAGTTATTGTTTCTATATAACATTGCTAAACTCTGTATACGTTTGGTAAGCTTTAGGTTCATGGATCCCATACGCAACCCTTATGCACCTGGTGCCGGTAGCCCCCCTCCCGAATTGGCTGGTCGAGATGAAATTCTCCAGGCCGTGCGAATACGCCTGCAAAGATTGCGCTTGGGGAGGCCAGCTAAGAGCGTGATGATGGTGGGGCTTCGTGGCGTCGGGAAGACAGTACTGCTCGATCAGATGAGGAAGGACGCTGAAGCGTCGGGAATGCAAACGGTCCGGATCGAGGCTCCAGAGAACCGTTCGCTGCCGGCTCTGCTCTCTCCTCCTCTCCGCCTCGCACTTCTCCACCTCAGCAAAACAGAAGCCGCGAAGAATTACGCCATTCGCGGCTTGCGGGCATTAGCCGGCTTTGCCAGCAAGCTCAAACTATCCTATGCCGATATTGAGGTTGGCCTTGATTACGATCCGGAGCCGGGCTTGGCAGATAACGGCGATCTCGAAGGTGATCTAACAGTCCTGTTGCAGCAAGTGGGTTTTGCGGCGAGAGCGGCTGGAACAGCTGTCATAATTTTCATTGACGAACTCCAATACGTCCAAGAGCCACAGATGGCCGCGCTCATTTCAGCGCTTCATCGCTGCTCCCAAGACCAGCTTCCACTCACAGTGGTTGGGGCAGGTCTGCCGCAACTCCGCGGTCGCATGGGCGAGGCCAAGTCTTACGCAGAAAGGCTCTTCGACTTCCCAGAGATCGGTCCTTTGAGCCCTATCTACGCGCGCGAGGCGATTCTGAGACCCGCCCAGAATGAGGGCGTTCAGATCCTTGACGAGGCGGTCGACCTGATCGTTCAAAAAACCCAGGGCTACCCCTACTTCTTACAGGAGTGGGGCAAGCATACGTGGGATGTTGCGACCGAGGACCCGATTCGGCGACAGGATGTGCTGAATGCGTCGGACGAGGCTATTGCCGCTCTTGACGAGAGCTTTTTTCGCGTTCGATTTGATCGTCTTACTCCAAGCGAGAAAAAATATCTCCGCGCCATGGCGGAGCTCGGACCCGGGCCACACAGATCCGGCGATATTGCCATCGAGCTGGGCCGGAACGTACAGTCTCTCGGCCCCACCCGCGCAGGCCTGATTTCGAAAGGGATGATTTGGAGCCCCACGCATGGAGATACTGCTTTTACTGTTCCACTTTTCGACGATTTCATGAAACGCATCATGCCTGGAGGTGAGTGGAGGACTATCGGTGCTTGACGGTGAAGCGCTCGGCTAACCCAACCTTGATTCCAGGTTCTCGCGTTCTCAACGGAATTCACATTTCCTACGTAATTGCCAGGCGGACTTGGTTCTTTATACTCAAGCTATGCCCCGCCCCCCCGTCTGCGGATTCGCGCTGGAAAACGCCGCACGCAAATGCGGTTTTCTGCAGATCGCCGGCCTGGACGAAGTAGGCCGCGGCCCGCTCTTCGGCCCCGTCGTAACCGCCGCCGTCATCCTGCCCAAGGGCTGCCGCCTCCCCGGCCTCACCGACTCCAAGCAGCTCTCCGAAAAGAAGCGCAACGAGCTCGACCCCGAAATCCGCGCAAAAGCCGTAGCCTTCGCCATCGCCGCCGTCGACGCTGAAACCATCGACCGCATCAACATCCGCCAAGCCTCGCTCCTCGCCATGCGCCTCGCCGTCCAGCAGCTCACTCTCGCCCCCGACTACCTCCTCATCGACGGCCTCGACACAATCGACTGGCCGTGCCCGCAGCAGGCCGTCATTCAGGGCGACTCCCGCAGCCTCTCCATCGCGGCGGCAAGCGTGTTGGCAAAAGTCCACCGCGACCGCCTGCTAGTCGAACTCGACAGCCAGTTCCCCGGCTACGGCCTAGCCAGCCACAAAGGCTACTGCTGCCCGCAGCATTTCGCCGCCCTCGCCCGCCTCGGCCCCACGCCCCTGCACCGCCGCAGCTTCCGCCCCATCGCGCAAACCGCGTTACAATTCCCTGATCTCCAAAACTAAGCTGGAGGCTTCTCGTGGCGTGCCGGCCTTGCCTCTCGATTCCTTGCCTCTCGATCCTCTCCGCCGCCTGCCTGTTGCTGGCCGGCTGCAACAAGTTCCAGCACAAAGCCGCCGACCCCACCAAGGGCGTCGTCACCGGCATCGTCCTCTGTGCGGACACCGGCAAGCCCGCCCGCTTCGCCACCGTAACCCTGACCGCCGCGCCCAAAGCCGGCGAAAAAAGCGACGAGAGCGATCCACTCTCCGCCGCCGAAATCTCCATCACCGATCTCGATGGCCGGTTTCGCATCGAGGCCGTGCGCCCCGGCCGCTACTACGCCTTCGCCACCCTCGAAGGCTACCTCGATCCAGCCCTCGCCCTCGATCCAGCCAAGTTGAAATCCCTGTCCACCGGCACAGAACAACACCGCTACTCCATCGAAACGTGGAAGGAGCACCTCACCGAAGTCACCGCTTCCCGCGGCCGCGTCTCCGAAATCTCCATGCAGGTAGAGCGCGCCGCCGAAATCTCCGGAACCGTCATCTACGACGATGCCTCGCCCGCCATCGGCATGCACTTTCAGCTCTTCCGCAAATCCGCCAAAGGAGACCTGACCAACGTCGGCCTGCCGCTTCTCGATTCCTGGACCCTTCACGCTGAGAGCGACGGCCACGGTCGCTACAACCTCACCAATCTACCTGCAGGCGAGTACGCGGTCTGCACCCTCATGCCCGCCGAATCGGAAGACGCCGCGCCCCGCGTCTGTCTCGGCAACACCTTCCGCAAGCGCGACGCAAAATCGGTCAAGGTCGAAGCCGGAGAAACAGCGACTGGTGTCGACATCGAAATCCCACTCTCCGGTCTGCACACAGTCGCTGGGGTCGTCACAGCCCAGTCCGATGGCCACGCGTTAGCACGCGGCACCGCGCGCCTCATCTATGCCGATGACCGCGCGCCCGCCCGCGAAACCACCGTCCAGGAAGATGGAACCTTTGAGTTCGATTACGTCCCGCAGGACAAGTACATTCTCAAAATCTCCGGTGCCGGAGACGCACAGCCAAAGCAACAAGACTCCGCGCCCGAAGCCTCGAATCTCGCGACCAATGCGCCTCCCGAAGTCCACTACGCCGACAAGGAAATCCCGCTAACCGTCCTCGAAGACACGTCCAGCGTAGCAATCGCGCTCCCGCCAGTGGCCCCAGCAAAGCCTTCGAGTCAGTAAAACGTTGGGTGCCCCATGTCCCTCGCACTTGGGGACGTGGGAAATCACGATGCTACGTCGCGCTCTTGCGCCCCTTCATCCACTTCTGCCAAAAACTCCAAACCGGCCGCGCCGCCAGCAGCACCGCCAACACCAAAGTCAGCCGCAGCGGGCTAAGCACTCCCGTCTTCACCTGCCACCAATAATGAATAATCCCGCAAACAGCAGCCACGTAAACCAGCTTGTGCAGCCGCCCCCAATTCTTCCCGCCCATCTTGCGAATCGCCCAGTTTGTCGACGTCAACGCCAGCGGAACCAGCAACAGCCACGCCGCAACTCCCACCGTAATAAACTTCCGCCGGGCAATATCGTCCAGCATCGCCCCCACATCGAAGTTCGAATACAGCGCCACATAAATCAGCATGTGCACGGTGCCGTAGAAGAAAGCAAACAGCCCCAGCAGGCGCCGAAACTTGATAAGCCAGTTCAAACGCGGCGACAGCCGACGCACCGGCGTTATAGCCAGCGAAAGAATCAGCAGCAGCAGCGTGTTATATCCAGTGGTGAGAGCAAGCTTTGAAGTCGGGTCCGGCCCCAGCGTATTCGTAATAGCCTGATAGGTCAGCAGCCCCGCAGGCCCCAGGCAAGCCACCCAAGTCAACGTCTTCAGCGCGATTAAAGTAAACCGTTTCATAGTCCGCGAGCGCCGCCCGAAGCCTTCTTCGCCTTTCCCGCCTTCGCCTTCCCCGCACGCCCGCCGGCATCTTTCTCAGCAGGCCGCCGCGGCCGTTGCTTCGCAGAAACCGACTTGATAATCAGCCGATGCTCTCCGTCCGGATCGAATGCCACCTTCGCTCGCGCCTCCGCTTCCTGCATCAGTGCACGCACCGCCGGATAATGCAGCACGTCCGCCGTGGCCAAAACAACATGCTTCGCCACGCTTCCGCTTCCCTTCAAAATCTTGTCGGGATCGGGCAATCCCTGAGCCTGAAGAAAAAACAAGCTAACCCACTTGGGATAAAACGCAATGGAAAAGATCGCGTCCGAAGCCCGCTCAGTGGGACCAAACCCGATAACCAGCGCGTTGTAGTTGTCGTACACCAGCTCCAACGCTGTTGGATAAAACCGGCGCATCTCCGCGCGACTTGACTCTGCAAGTTCGGCAATCTCCGCATCGTACTTAGCCAGAAATCCAGCGAGCTGAGCCTCCGCACTCTTGCCTCGCGACATACAATCTCCGCGCCACTTCGCAATCTGAAAACTGTGAACTAAAACTAAGAACTGTGAACTAAGAACTGCCCTCAAAACTCCCTCTTCAAATTCATCCCGTTATACAGCGAAGCCACCTGCTCTGCGTATCCGTTGAACATCAGCGTCGTCTTCCTCTGCGCATAAAACGGAAGCCCAATGCGCCGCTCCGTCTTCTGGCTCCAGCGCGGATGGTCCACATCCGGATTCACATTCGAATAGAAGCCATATTCATTCGGCGCGAGGTCGTTCCATGTCGTCGGCGGCGCCTTGTCCAAAAACCGCACTCCCACAATCGACTTGGCTGACTTGAATCCATACTTCCACGGCACAATGATCCGCACCGGCGCGCCGTCCTGGTTGGGCAGCACCTCGCCATACAGGCCGAAGGTCATCAGCGTCAGCGGGTGCATCGCCTCATCCATGCGCAGGCCTTCGGAATACGGCCACGCAATGGTGCTCTCCGAAGCCCACTTCTCCACCTTGCCGTTGTAATAGGAAAGAAACTGCACATATTTCGCCGTGGAGAGCGGCTCGCACTGCTTGATGAATTCCGAAAGCGAGTAGCCCACCCACGGAATTACCATGCTCCACGCCTCGACGCAGCGGAATCGGTAGACCCGATCCTCGAGCGGACGCAGCTTGAGCAGAGCCTCAATGTCGAAGGTCTTCGGGTTCTTCACCTGTCCGTCCACCTTGATGGTCCATGGCCGCGTGGGCAAGCCGCCTGCATTCTTTGAGGGGTCTCCCTTGTCGGTGCCAAACTCATAGAAGTTGTTGTAATGCGTAATGTCGTCTAAGCTGGTCAGCGTCTCGCCGGTAGTGCTCAGCGGGCTCTTTACCGTGTCCAGCTTGGTTCCGGCCAGCGCGCGAATGCGTGGCTCAAAGAGCTCACCAACACGCTCCCCACCCAGCGCTGTGGCGCTGGCCGCCGCCACACCTGCGATCGCATTGCGAAGGAAACGGCGGCGGCTTTTCTGTCGTGCGTACTCGTCTTTTGAAGTGATTGCGGAAGATGGAATATCCGCCGGTTTGCCGATGAGCATGAATTGACCTCGCTTTGGGAAAGCTGCTTACTGCCATTAGATACTGCCGGGCGTCCCTACGTTACAAGATACGTTCCGGATGCATCATTAGGATTGCAGCTGGACTGGGATTTGGAACAAAGCTGGGTGCCCCATCCATTTCGCGCTTTTTGCGAAATGGGTGGGAGAGCAGTCCCTTAGCACTGGCAATGCACAGCTAACAGCTAAGAGCTAACGGCTAGAAGCTGCTTCTGAAAACGGCCACTGCCCGTCCCGTTTCGCCCTCCATAAATAAATCAGAGTCCCGCTCACGGCAATCCCCGCCGCAACCGCCAGTCCCTTCAGCGCATTCAC
>Ga0302278_10004122_pt1 | contig 15243 bp, 18 predicted proteins | sample III_Bog_N3_2_FD_194543 | JGI IMG/M metagenome (GOLD analysis project Ga0302278, IMG submission 194543) | Peat permafrost microbial communities from Stordalen Mire near Abisko, Sweden - III_Bog_N3_2 | ecosystem: Environmental > Terrestrial > Soil > Wetlands > Peat | place: Sweden: Abisko...
TAAACCGTCTCGGCGGAGGGCGTCTTCATCCGCCAGAAGAATCGTGACTTTAGTGGGAGCTGGCATGGCCGTGGAAAAGCGGCATCGTTACATTCTATCGTGAATGCGATTGAGCATTGTTGCCAGTTAGTAACCTGTCGATGCCTTTCAGAAGCTTTTGCATGGTTCGTTCCGTTTGCAGCGAACATTGCTGCAATTCGGTGAGCGCCGCACGTTGCTGCGCGACCTCTTTTTCGAGTAAAGCAACGCGGCCGTTCACATTGTTTTGCGAATCGACAGATGTAGAGAGAAAAGCCCGGAGCTTGTCGTCGAGCGCGGGCGCGACGCGCTCGGCATTGCGGCGGAGGCACTCGCGCAACTCGGAATCCGCCAATGCCTCGCGGCTGGTCAAGCCAACAACGCCCTGGTCGAGCAGTGCCAGACGCTCCCGGACGACCTTTAATTCCGTGCGATTGCGGGAAAGCCTGGCCTCAAGCACCGAAAGATCCTGGGGCGGACCGGTCAGGAGAGCGAGTCTTTTCTCGATGGCCCGCAGGCGTTCGAGAAACCGACGGTGTTTCTCACTCTCCTTTTTCACGATCTTTCAGTATCAAAACGAATCGGCGCGCCCGCAATATGAAAAAAGTTAGAAGAGGTATTGCCAGGTACCATTACTCTCAGGTATACCTTATAGTACTCGTAGAAACAGGAGCAGGTATGACCTACCAAAACGGAGTAAGATCGGGCCTTCTCGATACCATCAGCACGTTGCGGTTATGCAACGAGCTTCAATCGGAAGTAATTGCAAACATGGAACAGTATCAGACCATCGTCGTCAGCCCCGGAGAGCAGGATACGCGTTCGGGAAGGCAACACGGCTATCAGGCCGAGCTTTCCTACCTGCACGAACGGAAAGATGCGCTCGATACGCTGATTTCGGCGGTCGAGAGATACTGCGCCGCGGCGGAAGGCGGCATTGTCGCCTCGCCGGCAATTGATTAACAGGGCAGTGAGCTGACGTTGAGGTTGCGCTGGATCGCAAAACGAACGAGCCCCGCGATACCCTCGACGTCGAGTTTCCGCATAATGTTGGCGCGATAAGTGTCTACGGTTTTCGGGCTGATATCGAGTATTTTCGCGATATCCTTGGGCCGCATTCCGTCCACGAGAAAGGAAAACACCTCGTATTCCCGCTTGCTCAGTAAGGCAACGGGGTCGCGCTTTTCTTTCTGATTTTCAATACTTTCGCGGCGCAGCAGCGGCGTCAGATACTGCCCGCCGTCGAGCACGTAGCTGATCGCTTCGAAGAGGTGGCGGGTCGGTCCGTCCTTCAGCACGTAGCCGTCGGCTCCGTTGCGAAACAGGTCGCGGATCACGCTTTCTTCGCGGCTGATCGACAGCACGATCATTTTGGTGACGGAACCGGCCTGGCGGGCCCGGCGCACGACCTCGGCGCCGCTGAGTTTGGGCATGTTCAGATCGAGAACCGCAAAGTCGGGTTTCAGCGCGAGGATCATTTCAACGGCGCTCTCGCCATCGGAACATTCACCTATGATCGACATTTCAGGGCGTTCCTTCTGGAATTTCGCCGCGATTCCTTCGCGCACAATCGCGTGATCGTCGGCCAGCACCACGGTTATTGTTTTTGGTTCTTCCATTCCGCTCATTCCTCCGTAAAGGGCACAGCGACCGTTATTGTCGTACCGCCCGGTCCGCTTTTTATGTAGACCACGCCGTTCACAACCTTCGCATGTTCCTGTATCGACTGTAAACCGATTCCGGGCGGCGCGCCGGACGAACTTGAAAATCCTTTCCCATTATCCGTAATTCGCAGTTCGAGCCAGCGGCCGCGCATGGCGAGGCGGAGATGAAAACGAGTCGCGGCGGAATGGCGGAGGACGTTGGAAATGCATTCCTGCGCACATCGATACAGGGTGACCTTCACGCTGTGCGGAGGCTCGGTGGGCAACGGCGCGATTTCCACCAGCGTCTCGCAGCGGGTGGCGAGCCCTGTCTGCGTGACCAGACGCCGCAGCGCAGCCTCGATGGTGAGTTGCTGCCAGTCCGGCGGATGCAGCCGATGAGATACGGCGCGCACCTGCCCGAGCGCGGCCTCAGTCAGTTGGCGCATGCGCAGCAACGCATTCCGCGCTTCCATGGGGAGGCTGCCACAGCAGCCTTCGAGAAGATCCAGATTCAAGGCCATTCCGGCGAGCGGCTGCCCTGCCCCGGCGTGAAGTTCGCGCGCGATGCGGCCCCGCTCGCGCTCGAGTTCCTCAACCACAGTTTTGCGTCCGGCAGTTCGTTTTGCGGAACGCCGGACGACTGCGCCGAGGCGATCGTTTCCCAACGCGACGCGGGCGAGCATTTCGGCCCACGCATCGCTGTCGCGGTCGGGGACGCCGTTGAATGGTTGAATCAACCGGAAGAGCCTCTCAACAAGTTATAACGGCAAAACCAGGGGTTTTCCGTTATCTTGTGGACACTTTGGTACCAGTACTATCGAGATTGGATAAGGTTACTCTGGTACGTGCGCGGAAAGTTCCGATATCTCTATAATCAACGCATTGTCACAAGGGACGCTCAAATCGGCGGGAAGGTCGTTTCTGGTCTGCGCCGGATTCGCGTGGGGCGTGTGGCGAATTGTGAAGGCCGGGTCGCGGGATGCGGAAAACTCAGCAGAGTGGGACGAAATCGGGTTGCGGCTGGGCCAGATCGAGCAGGCGATCGAGAAGATCGCCGCATCGGCGGTTCCGGAAACAAGCCAGGGACAGGGCGACTTCGTCACCCGGGAGGAGCTGAAGTCTGGGCTGGCCGCGGCGGAATCGCGGATCGAAAAGTCGGTGGACGCGAAGTTCGAAGTGCAGAGTTTATCGATCGGCGCGTTAAAGGCGATGGTGAGTCAGACCGACGCGCTGCTCGAACGGGTGCTGGTGGCGCTTGAGGCCGGACTGGACGAAACAGAACAGGACGAAATCGTGGAACGCGATTCGCTGCTGAACGAACTCAGTATTTCATCTGAATAAGAGGCCGACGCTCGGCGGACTGAGCGCGTACCGGCACCCGCTCCACAAAGAACGATCGCGGCGGCTGCCAGATGGGTGCGACCTGCCTGCGCACAGGGTCGTCGGCGGAACCATCCGCGGTGGTGGCGGCCGGGGCCAGATTCTTCAATCCGTACAGAGCCAGTTCGAAGCGATCTTTAACGCCGAGCTTCTGGAATAACCGGGAGAGATAAACCTTGACGGTGCCTTCCGATATATTCAGCGCGGTGGCTATCTCTTTATTCTTCATCCCCTGAGATAGTAGCGCAACCAGCTGACCCTCCCGCCGTGTCAGCGAATAACGCCGCGCGGTCATGATGCTGTCGGTCAGCGCCTTTTCAAACCAGAGCTCGCCTTCATGGACGCGCATCAGGCAACGCATCAGCGTTTCTATCGGAAGAGTCTTACGGAGGATGCCCCTGATTCCGAGGCTCATGGCCTGCAGGGCCAGTTCCGTGGAAATCGCGTGGACCCATAAAACGATTCGGGCCTGGCGCGCGATCTGATGAAGGCCACTCAGGACACTGAAGTTAACTTCGGAGGTAAGGTCGACCAGCAAGAGCTCGGGCTGGTGAATTTCAATATCGGCCCGTAACTCGTCAAGCCGCGGACACCAGGAAATCAGTTCCAGTTCGGGGGAGCCCGCGAGAATCCGTTTCAGACCTTCCGCGAGAATCGGTTCATCGGTGCACAGAAGAACGCTTGCCATGTGAAGGAGCTTACCATTAGCAAGCTTACTTTTCTAATACTTTTTGCAATTTCCACAGGAGAAATCTGTGAGCAATCGGCCAGAAGCCCGATAGAACGCGGGATGCCGGCTACGGAAAATGCCTAAGTCGTTATTTCTCTTACAGAAGCGCAATCAGCAGGCGATGAGTATTTCATAGGTCGCTGAAAAAAGCGCCACATAGCGACTTACGGAAGTGCACATACCCTGGTTATCGCGTGGCCAGTAACCTTAGATAACGTTCTGATGCAACCCTTTTTCGGTATTGTTTCCGGAGCGGGTGGAAGCATAAATTCAGACTTACCAACCGAAAATGGATCGCAGAACCAAACAGCGCCTCGACCTTCAACTAGTTTGCCGTATAGGGCCTTCGAAGGTTTTGTCGACGCCTATTAGTTCGGCAGACGTACTTGTTACCCAGAATTTCAGCCGCACGGGAATTCTGCTGCGTTGGTTGCCTACAATCCCGTTGCCTTCGATCGGGGTGCGTCTGACGGTTGATGTCGAGTTACCTTCGCTGCCGGGAAGGCAGCCACGGGCGATGCGGTGCACAGCTGAAGTAGTTCGGATCGACGGTACTTCGGACAGGAATCGTCTGGTGGGAATGACCATAGGAAAAATCCGATTTGTGCAGGCGAGGGAAGACGCAACTCGTCCCGATCTTGAGTCGATACCTCCGGCGACGACCCTTCTGAACTGATTCGATATGACACTGCCTGGGTTTTGGAATTCGTCGGAACAAAATGCGATCCGCGCCGGGCGGAAGCCCGGTGGCAGGGCAGCGGCCTTGACCCCGCAAACGGTTCCCGCCGTGGCGAGGCTGTTGCCGTCGCTGACCGATGTCGCTTTCCTGATGCCGGTGCTGTTCCTCTTTATCAAACTGGACGGTGCCCGAACGTTGCTGGGCGACGGCGATACCGGGTGGCATGTGCGGACGGGCGAATGGATTCTGGCCCACGGGCAGGTGCCGCATGCCGACGTTTTCTCCTTCAGCCGACCGGGCGCGCCTTGGTTTGCGTGGGAATGGCTGTGGGACGTTTGTTTTGCAATTCTGCACCAGCACGGCGGGATGGCCGCAGTGGTGGCTGTGAACCTCGCGGTCATTTGCCTCACCAGCGCGTTGCTGTTCCGGCTGGTGCGGAGGGCCTGCGATAACGGTTTGGTCGCTATAGCCGTAACCCTATTGGCGACAGGGGGCTGTGCGATTCATTGGCTTGCGCGGCCCCATCTTTTTACGCTTCTGTTCTTCACGATCACGTTACACATCACAACCCGCGCCGCGGAGGGCCGGGTGCGGTTGCTCGGCTGGCTGGTTCCGCTGACGCTGCTTTGGACCAATCTGCACGGCGGCTTTTTCGTGATCTTCCTGGTGCTGGCCTGCTACATCGGCGCGGGCCTGGTGAACGCGGGACTAGCACCGGACCGGGCGGCGCGACTGAACTTCCTGCGGCAACTCAGGCCCTGGCTGGCGGTGTCCCTCGCCTGCGCGGCCATGACCTTTGTCAATCCGTATGGGTGGGAACTGCACCGGCACATTCTGGAGTACCTCTCCGACCCCTATCAGCTACAGCACATCACCGAGTTCCAGTCGATGAATTTCCATTCGCCGGTGGTGGTGTATTTCGAACCGCTGATGATTATGGCGATCGGGACGTCGCTCTGGAATGCGCGGCACCGCAGGTTCGCCGAGGTTTTTCTCAGCATGGGATGGCTGCATCTGGCGCTGATCGCGCAGCGCAACCTGCCGTTGTTTGCGATCGCAACCGCACCGATCGCGGCGAGCGGCATCATGGCGATTATCGATGCCGCCACGTTGCCGGGTTCACTGCCCGCGTGGATGGGACGCACGTCGCGATGGTTCGAAGGCTTCAGCGCGAGCTTCGAACAGACGGACCGGTTTGGGCGGGTCCATCTGGCGAGCCTGCTTCCTCTGGCCGCGGTGAGTTGCGTTCTGCTGCTGACGCCTCCCAGGCCAGGCGCGATCGACACGAAATTCACATCGACCTACGATCCGAAGTACTATCCGGAGCGAGCGCTGGCGCAGTTGCGCGCGCCCGAGACGCGGAACATTTTCGCGGAGGACGAATGGGGCGACTACCTTATCTACAACCTCTATCCGTATCGAAAGGTCTTCATCGACGGACGCAGCGATTTCTACGGAGATCAGTTCGGTGAACGCTACCTCGATCTGATGAACGTTCAGCACGGCTGGCAGAAGACGCTCGATAAGTATGCGATCGACACCATCGTGATCGCACCCAAATTCGCACTCACCAGCACACTCAAGATTTCCCGGGACTGGCGCGTGGTTTACGACGACGGCGTGGCCCTCGTCTTCCGCCGCAACCTTCCGGTACCGCCTTCTCTCGCCAGTAACGAGGGAGACAGCCGTGATCGCGCGATCACGAAATCCAACCAGCGTGATCCAACAATCACCCACCCAACCACATAGGAGAGCACAACGATGAAAAACATGTTAACGAGTTTTTTGAAGGACGAAGAGGGCCAGGATCTGATCGAATACACGCTGCTGATGGCGTTTATCGCTCTGGCGTCCGCCGCCATCTTCATCAGCGCCGGCTCCAGCATCAACGGAATCTGGAAGAGTGCGAGCACCCAGTTGTCGAATGCCGCCGTCAGCGCCGGCAGCTAAACCTCGATCTGTGAACGGCTCATTCGTGGCCGGCGGCGTTTGAATGCCAGTGGTGAGCCGTTCTCAGAAGTTGTCGTAATTTGTCGTTCCGGGTATGGCCGGGTCGAGTCACCGATGCAAAGCAAAGGGAAGGAGAGTTGGCATGAAGAATTTTCTGAAGCGCTTCTGGCAGGAAGAAGAGGGCCAGGATCTGATCGAGTACACACTGTTGCTGGCATTCGTTGCGCTGGCGTCCGCATCGCTGTTCCTGAGCGTGGGCGGAAGCGTGAACGGGATCTGGCAGAGTGGCAGCACGCAACTGTCCAACGCCGCGGTTGTCGCGGGGAGTTAGGGCATTGCGCCGCAGGCCGCGGCGCGCGACGGGGCGCTCGTTGCAGATGACGTCGCGCCCCGGTTTTGTTTCAAGACGGTTGGATGAAGACGAATCGATAAAACATGAAAAAGCGTCTGCTCAGCGTTCTGGCTTTTGCCCTCGCAGTTTCGGCGGGCGCCGCTTTCGTGTTGTATCAGCTGATTTCGACGAAAGTCAAAGCGGGCGCACCTGCTCCTCCTCCGCCAACGACTAAGGTTTTTGTGGCGGCGCGGGATCTGGAGATGGGCGCGTTGATTCAGGAAAAAGATGTGCGCCTGCAGGAGTATCTGAGTCCGCCCGCGGGGTCGATTACCAAGAAAGAGGATCTGGTGGGGCGCGGTGTGGTGAACCCGATTCACGAAGATGCGCCGTTTTTTGAAGCCTCGCTTGCGCCGAAGGGAGCGGGCGCGGGGTTTGCATCCACGATTCCCCCGGGGATGAGGGCGTTCGCTGTGCATGTGAACGAAGTGATGGGCGTGGCCGGATTCGCGGTGGCGGGGATGCATGTGGACATCCTGGTGTCCGGAGTTCCGCCGGGGATGACCGGTGAGAATGTGAGCGCGGTTACGAGGACGCTGCTGCAGAATATTCAGATTTTATCGGCCGGGCAGAATTACCAGAAGGACGCGGAGGGGAAGCCGGTGTTGGTTCAGGTGGTGAATCTGCTGGTGACGCCGGAGCAGGCGGAGGTTTTGAATCTGGCTACCGATCAGAAGATTCAACTGGTGCTGCGGAATCCGGTGGATCGGGAGATTGTGAATACGCCGGGGGCGTCTTCAGTGAACTTGTTCCAGGGAGGCGTGGGGCGAATTGCGAGACGGGCGTTTGCACCCGGCGCGCCGGTGCCTCCGGCGATCCGGATAAAGGCTGAGCCTGCGCGCGCGGTGACCGTGGAGGTGTTCTCGGGGAGTCGGCGGAGCGAGGCTTCGTTTCAGGAGTCGGTGGCGGGGGTGCAGCCTTGAGGGGTGGATGGTTTACGCTCCGCTTCGCGGGCGCGTTTGGGACCTTGATGTCGGAATTGACACCGGCTTCGCGCCGGGCGGAAGCCTGGCGGCAGGGCCGAAGCCCTGACCGCACGATGTCGAAATCGAGGGGCTGGGTGGCTGATGCACTTTTGATCGCGGGGCTTGCGCTTTGCGCGAGCGCTTTGCGCGCGGCTCCCGCATTCGACCGCATCTCGGTGGGATCGGGAATGACGCACCTCATCGACACGATGGTCAATATCGACCGCGTGTCTATCTCATCTCCGGAAGTGGCAGAGGCGGTTCCTGTGAATCCCCGGACCGTCATGGTGAACGGCAAAGCACCTGGCGAGACCAGCCTCATCGTGTGGCTGAGCAACGGCACGCGCGATCAGTACGACGTCACGGTGGGCTTGCCGGATTCGCGGCTGGAATCCGCACGCGATCAGATGAAGGCGGAATTCGGAAGCGCCGCAAAGCTTGAGGTTGATAATCAGGCCGTCTATCTGACCGGAAGAGTGAAGGACCTCTACGCGTCGCAGCGCGCGATGGCGATCGCCGCGACGCTGGGGCGCGTGGTCAATCTGCTGAAAGTCGAAGCGCCGCCGCAGGAAATGCAGATCCTTCTGAAGGTTCGTTTTGCGGATGTGGACCGAACGAAATCGGAGAGCTACGGGATTAATTTCGCGGGTAGCCCCGGCGGGTATCCCTTCTCGGTGAAGACGGGTGCAACGTCCGCGCCGACGGTCACGGGGATCAATCCGACGACGCTGTCTTTGAGCGATACGCTCAGCATGCTGTTCTTCGATCCGCATCTGAATATCGAATCCACACTGCAGGACCTGGCTTCGAAAGCGATTCTGCAGATCCTGGCGGAGCCGAATGTGCTGGCGCTGAACGGTCATCAGGCGAGCTTCGTGTCGGGCGGCGAGTTTCCGTATCCGACGCTGCAGGGCGGCGGCGCGGGGGTCGGGCAGATCACAATTCAGTTCCGGCAGTTCGGTGTGCAGATTCAGTTTCTGCCGACCATCACGCCGAGGGGAACGATACGGCTGCATGTTGCGCCGGAAGTGAGTTCGCTCGACTATGCCGATGCACTGACGGTTTCCGGGTTCACGATTCCGGCGCTTACGACGCGAAAGGTCGATACCGATGTGGAGTTGCAGGATGGGCAGAGCTTCGCGATTGCGGGTCTGCTCGACCAGCGGACGACGGATTCGTGGAGCCGGATACCGGGGCTTGCCGATATCCCGCTCATCGGCAAGTTGTTTACGGCGAAATCGACAAGCAAATCGAACTCGGAACTGCTGGTGATTATTACGCCGCAGATTGTGGGGCCGGCGAATCCGAAAGAAGCTCCGGATGTCGAGTTCCCGCAGAAATTTCTACAGGGGCCGGGCGTACTGAGTACGCCGCCGCAGACGCCGGGCCCGGACAAGACGGGGCCTGTGCCGGTGAAACCGAAACGCGATGAGATTCCGGTGCAGGAAATGGAGAAACTGGAGCGCGACCGGCAGAGCCAGACGGGCGTTGCGCCCGCGCAAATGACGCAGTTCTCCACGTCGACGGGTAGCGATCCGGGTTCCGCCGGCTCGCCCAGTACACCGATACCCGCGGCGGTCCAGTCGATTCTTTCCGGATCGTCGACCAGCGGGCAAACCGCCCCGATTGCGAAGCCAAACCAATGAGCATGATGCCCCTCACCGCCGCTTTGCTGATCTCCAACCGCCAGTTGTGGGAGCAGGCGCATAACTGCATCCAGAGTTTGCCGGTACGCATTGCGCTGGAGCAGAACGACCTGACCAACATGGACGAACTGCTGGACCGTGTGGAGCGGCATCGCACGGACGTGGTGCTGGTGGAAGGGCTTCGTTTGCCGGTGCCGCTCGAGGAGTTCGTACGGCGCGTGCGCGACACCGCTTCGCAACCGGCGGTTTTCGTGCTTCATCCGGAAGCCTCGCCGCAGCACATTCTGGAGGCGCTGCATGCCGGCGTGAGCGAGTATTTGCATCCGCCTTTGGTCGACCCGTTGCGGAAAGCTTTCGAGCGGCTCTCTGCGGAACGTGCGCGAGGATCGTCGAGTCCGTCGGGCGGGCTGGGGCGTGTGTTTGGATTTATCTCAGCGAAAGGCGGATGCGGCGCGACGACCTTTGCGAGCCATGTTGCGACGGAGACCGCTCGTCTGATGAACACGCAGGTGCTGCTGGCGGATTTCGACTTCGAAGCGGGCCTGCTGCGCTTCATTATGAAGTCGAAGGCTACGTACTCGGTCCGCGATGCGCTCGACAATATGCACCGCATGGATTCGAGTTACTGGAAGGCCCTGATTTCGACGCGCGGGCGTCTTGATGTGATTCAGGCGCCGGACGATCTGGCGGCCAAGCGCCCCGGCGAATCCAAAGAAACCGCGCATCTGATGCGCTTTATCAGGTCTACGTATCAGGCAAGCGTGGTGGATTTCGGGCGGCACGTAAGCCGCGCCGCTTTGGATTCGCTGCCCGAGATGGACACGCTGTACGTGTTGACGTCGCTTTCGCTGGACGACCTGGAGCATGCGCGCGATTGTGTCGCGATGGCGCGGGAGCATGAGTTTTCGGCGTCGCGCATCAAGGTGCTGTTGAACCGGGTTCCCGATCGCGGCGCGCCGGACCCGAAGGGCGTGGAGAATTTTCTGGGGATTGCGCCCGCCGCGTCGTTCCCGGTGGATTCGGCCGCTCTTTACGATGCCTGGTCGGAAGGCAGGCTGCTTGAGGGCAATTCGAAGCTGGGTCCGGAGCTGAACAAGCTTGCGGCTTCTCTTGTGGCGCGTGTGAACGGTGTGACGGCCGAACCGAAAGTCGCGGCCGCGCCCGTCGGCGGCATTAAGCGTTTATTCTCGTTCCTCCAAAGGTCATCGGCATAAACTATGGCAGCTATCACGGATTTCGCCGCAACTGCAACGCCCGAGGCGGGCTGGGTCACCCGCCTTGCGAATCGCGACTCGAGCGGCGCGGAATATCAGGAACTGAAGTTTGCCATCCACCGCAAACTGCTGGACCGCATAAATCTGGAAGCGCTCTCGTCGCTGGCGGGGGAGCGCGCGCGGACGGAGGTGCGCGTAGCGGTTTCAAAGCTGGTCGACGAGGAACGCACGCCGTTGAGCCTGGCCGAAAAGGAACGGGTCATTGAGGAAGTGCTCGATGAGGTGTTCGGGCTGGGACCGCTGGAACCTTTGCTGCGCGATCCGACGATATCGGACATCCTGGTGACGACGCCGCGGCTGGTGTATGTGGAGCGCAACGGCAAGCTGTATCGCACTTCGGTCGAGTTCAAAGACAACACGCACTTGCTGCGGATTATCGAGAAGGTTGTGGCGCGAGTGGGCCGGCGCGTGGATGAATCGTCTCCCCTGGTGGATGCGCGGCTGCCGGATGGTTCGCGCGTGAATGCGGCGATTCCGCCGGTGGCGATCGACGGCCCGCTGCTTTCGATCCGGCGCTTCGGGCGCGATCTGCTGCGCGGCGAGGATCTGGTGAAGAAGCTCGCGCTGACGGAGGGCATGCTCGATCTGCTCAAGGCTTGTGTAAGAGCACGGCTCAACATCGTGATCTGCGGTGGCACGGGTTCCGGTAAAACGACGCTATTAAATGTGCTTTCCAGTTATATTCCGGAAAATGAGCGAATCGTCACGATTGAAGACGCGGCGGAACTCAGGTTGCGGCAGACGCATGTGGCGCGTATGGAGACGCGGCCGGCCAATATTGAAGGCCACGGCGCGATCAAGATTCGCGACCTTGTAATCAACGCTCTTCGTATGCGGCCCGACCGCATCATCGTGGGCGAGGTCCGCAGCGAAGAAGCGCTCGACATGCTGCAGGCGATGAACACGGGCCACGACGGATCGCTCACAACGATTCACTCGAACACGCCGCGGGATGGCGTGGCGCGTCTGGAAGTGATGGTGGGCATGGCGAATGCGAACATGGCTCCGCGCGCGATCCGGCAACAGGTTGCCAGCGCTATCGATCTGATGATTCAGGTGGCGCGCTTCAGCGACGGCACGCGACGCCTGACGCATATCACCGAACTGGTGGGACTTGAGGGCGATCAGGTCACCATGCAGGATGTTTTTTTGTTCGAAAAGAGCGGAGTGGCCGAGAGCGGGAAGGTTCTCGGGCGGTTCCGGGCGACGGGAATACGGCCGCGGTTTTATGAGCGTTTGAAGGCTTCGGGTATCCAGCTTCCGGCGTCACTGTTCCAGACTATTGTGGAGATCGGGGAAGGCTGACGATGAGCTCAATAGTGGTCTTTTGTTTTCTGATTATCCTCGCGATGCTGTTGTTTTCGATCAGCTTCGGTCTGCGGTTTTATGAATCGCAGCGGCGCAGGAAGCTGGTGTCGATGCTGCGCACCGTCACAACGAACGGCGAAGAGACGCACGTCAATCTGCTGATCGATCCGGAGTCTAAGCAGGGCGGCGTGGAAGATCTGCTGAAGTCGATCAATCTGGCCGAACGGTTGACGGCACTGCTGAGCGAGTCCGGGCTGGACTGGACGCCGACGCGCTTCGTGATTAATGCCGCAATGAGCTTTCTGGTTGCGTTTACGGTGGTCTGTGTTCTTTCGCTGCGGACCGCGCCAGTGCTTCGCGGGTTTGCGGCGGGTTGCATCTGCAGCGCTCTGCCGCTGCTATATGCGAGGAAGAAGCGTGGCGCGCGGCTGAATGAACTGGAGTCTCAGTTGCCGGATGCGCTGGATTTTCTGTCGCGTTCGATGAGGGCGGGGCATGCGTTTTCGATCAGCCTCGAAATGGTGGGCGAGGAAATTCACGATCCGCTGGGGCAGGAGTTTCGGGCGCTGTTTAATGAACTGAATCTGGGCGCGTCGCTGGCGCGGGCTCTGGCGAGTTTCTCACAGCGTATCCCGCTGCCGGATGTGCGCTTCTTTGCGTCGGCTGTGCTGCTGCAGCGGCAGACCGGCGGCAATCTGAGCGAGATTCTGAACCGGTTGTCGCACATTATCCGCGAACGTTTTCGATTGAAGGGTCAGGTGAAAGCGGCGAGCGCACATGGGCGCATGACGGCGACGATTCTGACACTGCTGCCGATCGGTACGCTCGCCGGTCTGGTGCTGACGTCGCCGGGTTATCTCGACCCGCTGCTTAACGATCCGACGGGCAGGCGGCTGATTGCGCTCGGGATTATGGCGCAGCTGGTGGGAAATTTTTTTATTCGTAAGGTGATCCGGATCAAGGTCTGAAATTATGTTGCCGATCATGCTCGCTACATTTCTGTTCGTGCTGCTGATGGCGGTGATCTCGGTGTATGGTTATCGCGCGTACGTGCGGCCGAGCCGGATTTACGACCGCGTGGGCGGGATTGCGGCGAAGGACCCGGCAACGCTCGCGGCACCGGCGAGTTCGCGCGACATCGTCGTGCGCGTGTTCGAGCAGATCGGCGAGAAGATACCGCTGAGTTCGGCGGATCAGACGACGACGCGCCGCGACATGATTATGGCGGGGTTTCGGGCGGAGGGTTCGGTGCGGATTTTCTTCGGAATCCGGGCGATTTTCTGCGTAGTGATGCTGGTGTTCGGTTTTACGATGCGGACGCATATCACGGATAACCCGGTGCTTAGGGTGGTGTTAGTAGTTGCGTGCGCCGGATTGGGATATTATGCGCCGACTTTCTATCTGGAGAGCCTGGTCAGGAAGCGGCAGATGCAGCTTCGGTTATCGCTGCCGGACGCTTTGGACATGATGGTAGTGGCGGTTGAAGCGGGGCTTGGGCTGGATCAGGCGCTGCAGTATGTAAGCCGCGAGATTGAGCAGAGTCATCCGGATCTTAGCGACGACCTTAGTCTGGTGACGCTTGAGATGCGGGCGGGCAAGCGTCGGGCGGATGCGCTCAAGAACCTGGCGGATCGGACGGGCGAGCCGGAACTCAGGAAGCTGACGGCTATTTTGATCCAGAGCGACAGGTTTGGAACAAGCATGGGCGAGAGTCTGCGCACGCACTCGGATTTTATGCGCATCCGGCGTAAGCAGGAAGCGGAAGAGCGCGCGGCCAAGGTGGGCGTGAAGCTGGTGTTCCCGATTTTTTTATTTATTCTGCCTTCGATGATGCTGGTGGCCGCGGGTCCGGCGTTGCTGAAGGTCTTCCGGGATTTATTCCCGATGATGCAGGGGTTTGGCAAGTAGCTTGAAAGGAGCTAAGAACGAATGAACGAAACGGTCATGCAGTCGGCGATGTGGATATTGAGTGTTGGAGCGCTATTTCTTTATATGCAGCGCCGGCGCAAGCGTAAGTCGGATTATTAGGAGTTAAGAACGCAGGCCGAAACGCCTACGCTACAGAACTTCCCGGCGGGTAGCAGTGGCTCGCCGGGAGCAGGTCAAGCGCTGCACCGGGTTAATAAAGTGCAAGAAACTGAAAGGAGATCGAACCATGAACGGAACAGTTATGCAGGCGGTCCTTTGGATCGTAGCGGGGTTATTTCTCGCGTTGCTGATCATCCGCCGCGGCAAGCGCAAAGCATCGCGCAGCTAACGGTGAACTGGCAGGACAGACAGAATTCCGATGGCGGCTGGGCATACAGCCGGGGATGCTCGTGGGCTGAGCCAACAGCCTTGGTACTGCTGGCTCAGTGCGCCACCGGAATTCAGGAAAACTTCGGTGCGGGCCTGAGTTTTCTTCGCTCGATAGCGCGCCCGGACGGCGGTTGGAGGCCGCAGGCCGGTGTGGATGAGAGTACGTGGGTCACATCGTTAGTGGCGCTGTTGCCGGCGGAGGCACTGGGCAACGAGCGCCACGAGCGCGCCATCGAGTGGATGAAAGGGCAGACCGGCAGAGAGTCGGGCTGGGGGTTCAGAATACGACAGCGGTTGGCGGGTAACAAGGGGGATTTTCCGGATGGGTGGCCGTGGTTTCCGGGTGCCTCAGCGTGGGTGATTCCAACTTCATTTGGGATTCTGGCCTTTGAGCGCGCGCTTCGTTTTACGGGCGACGCGGAGGTGCGGGAGCGTGTGGAATCGGGGCGGAGGTTTTTGATTTCGAAGATGTGCGCGGATGGCGGCTGGAATTACGGGACCGCGCAGGCGCTGGGTCGCGACGGAGATTCGTATCCGGAGACGACCGGGATAGCGCTGCTGGCTTTGCATGGCGCGCGGGAGTCTCGTGAGTTGGCGCGGGCGCGGGCGGCTGCTTTGCGGCATTTGGAAACGTGCAAGACCGCGGAGGGAATTGCGTGGCTGCGCATGGGGCTGGCGGCTCACGGGCAAAGGGTTTCGTCGGGTTCGGCGACGCGGGTTTTGCGGACCAATGTGGATGCGGCTCTAACTGCTATGTCATTGGCGGAGAGGAATCCTTTGCTGTCATGAGGGCACTGACACGGCGTGAGCTACTTGGGGCGGGGTTGGGCGGCGCGGCTTTGTCGGGATGTTCGCGCGCGCCGCGTTCGTTTCCGGTTTCGAATGTGTCGATTTTCAAGGCTGCGTCCTATGGGTCCGAAGTCTACGACATGGTCGAACGGATGTTGGCTGAGCATAC
>Ga0302278_10004130_pt1 | contig 15220 bp, 10 predicted proteins | sample III_Bog_N3_2_FD_194543 | JGI IMG/M metagenome (GOLD analysis project Ga0302278, IMG submission 194543) | Peat permafrost microbial communities from Stordalen Mire near Abisko, Sweden - III_Bog_N3_2 | ecosystem: Environmental > Terrestrial > Soil > Wetlands > Peat | place: Sweden: Abisko...
TTCACTATCTACATCTAAGTTGAACAAGTGATCTGGCTCACGATGTAATTTCGAAATACTTAGTTATTTCTAACTCGCCAAAGTGATCTGGCTCACGTTACAAAGAAATCGTCGCGCGCCCTCCTCGGCAGCAACGCCGACGCAATCAACAGCGCCGGCGTCCTCGAAGAAGTGGCCACTCAGAATGGGGCACTGCTAAATCTTCAACACCGATGGAAGCGAAAGTGTCTCCATGATCTGCTTCATGGCTTCCTCATCGTTTCCAATCTTCGCCAACAGCTTGTCCTTAAGCGCGTCTCGCTGCACATACAGGCGTAGCGGTTCCGGCGGGTTGTGAAGCAGCTCCTTGCCTACCAGCGCCCGCACAATAAACGGCATGTACGACGAGTAGTCGCCCTGCATGCTCACCGTCTGCGTTGTGTAAGTATCAGGATTCACCTTGCCCCACGACACCGCCTCCGCCGGCGGACACGACGACAAACTTCCATCGGTCACAGGAGAGGAAACAATCTGTACGTCGTAGTCATAACCGCGGATGTCCCCAAGGAAGAAAATCTGCGACAGCGTCGGCTCCGGTTGCAATGAATAATTCTTCGGCACGCCCCCGCCCAGGATCAGAATCGCAAACGACTTCGCATCCGAGTCGAACAATCCCCAATGATGGTACGCGCAGCTTTCGAAAACGTCCTCGTGAAGATCGTATTCGAAGCCATATTTGATCCTGCCCATTCGCGCCAGCGTCCACAGCTTCACTGAATTCAGAAACAGGCTGCCATCCGCCGGCGCTCCAATAAACACAGGCAATTCAAGCTCGGCGCACGTGCTCATCAGTCCCGGCGCAATCCCCAGCGCCTTTTCTCGCAGGCCAAATTGTTTGCCCAGCAGATAATTCCGCTCGGTAGTCGTCATCTTCTTCTGAAACTCGGGCCTCTGCAATATCTCGGTCGCCACAGCGTCCTGGTCGAACAGCACCTGTTCATCGAATCCGGTATCGGCAACACGGATCACGCCGCCCTCACGCAACGCCCCATCGTCGCCCCACATATCCACCTCGCGAATCGGCCGCTCCGTCGTCTTCCGCAGGCAATCGTGCCCGTCGTGATAGCAGATCGCGTCCGTCACCGTGATGTACGCCGTGTTCGCAGCCTTGATCAGAGGAATCAGCCACGCACGGTGCTGATCGGAAACAGTAATCGGCCCGGCACACGTAATCACCAGCGGAATCCGCTTCTCAATCACCGCCCGCATCGCGTCATAAACGCGCCGCAGGTAAGCCCCGCCGAACGCCGGAAGAGAGGACATAAATACCTCGTTCAGATCCTGGCACTCCGTCACCGGCTTCCCCGTTACCGCCGCACCCATCAATCCATCATTCGAACACTTCGCCATATTCCTAAGAGACCCCCAATCAAGCTATCTCTAGTATCCAACATCCCCCGCGAATCCGTTCAACGGCCCTCCACATCAATGTAAAATTGCATTCACAATTCATTGGGTGCAGTGCGCTAAGATCGCGCGGAGCGAGCGCATACGAATACACATAAACTTGAAAAATTCGTTGCAAACGGCAGCTAGAATTGCCGCTTTAAGCATGAAGCCCAACCAAACAATTGAACCTTTTTCGCAGAATTTGGCCTTTTCCTCGCGCAGGTGGTTCGCATTCATGCGCACGTGCGGAGCTTGAAACCGAGATGGGAGCGGGGGCTGGATTTTAGGAGCACTGCCCATCAGCTTTTTCTCTGAACACTTCGATAGATTTTAGAAACCTCCGATCGATCTTGAATGTTCACCATCCCTCTCTCGCCCGTCGAAACGTCCTGACAATTCTTTGATGGAATCTTCCTGGATTTGCTAACTGCATAATTTTGCAAAAATACTCTTTCGCCATTAAAAGAGGTAAGGTAGGATTGCCATTATCCTTCAAGTGGCCGCGCAATCGGCCAGCTCACTCGATAAGAGCTCACCTGAGACGCCGATCAGAGGATTGATTGCCCGACCTGCCAGAAACCTGAAAAAACCTTGCGGCTTCTGGATCGAGAACAGACACACGGGCTGACAAAAGGAGGAACGCTATGCCGAAAAGGCACGACTATGGGCCGCTCTATACGCTGCAAATTCTACCGGGCGAGGGAGGCCAGGCAAATGGAATCAACGACCAAGGCTGGGTTGTCGGACTCACCTACCCTAACGGTATGAATAACCCCTCAGTCGGTTCGTGGTGGACACCTTTAAACGACTATGCGGTTCAGACGTTCACGGAGTACGACATGGCAGGCCCGCCGAATCTCGTCGCAATCGACGATACTGGCGACATCATCCCTGGCAGTGAACTCTTGAACATCAATACCCCGGGAAATCTACCGAAGCAAGGCGCCACCGTGCCACTTCAAATCATTTCCGGGGCGGCGGCCATCAACAACAAGTCGCAAATTGTCTCCGGAAATCAGCTATTCAACTGGGCGAAGAAACAAAGCTCCACGAATCCTGAAACCATTGAGCCGCTTACGGGACAGCAAGACTTTGCCGGCTACGGAATCAACGATCTTGGGGACGTTGTCGGTCAATCCGGCGACCTGGCAGCCTTCGCCCCGGCAAGCGGAGGTGGCAAAGCCACTGTCAGCGTCGGCCCCGGCAGGCTCAACGATATCAATAGCAACAAAATTGCGGTGGGACAGTTTTACATCGGGGGCTTCCCGGCGTTCGTCGATTGCACCGTGCCAAATCCGCACATGCAGTATTTCCTGGTACCGTACTTCGGCGAGAGCAACGGCTTTTCCCCCGGCATTGCAAATGCCATCAATAACCTTGGCACCGTTGTCGGTACGGGTGACTCCGACGAAAGCACTGTCGCCTTTTTCTACCAATACCAGACTGCCAACAAGCTCACGCAGGCCACAGACCTCAATGGCCACATCGTGGGCAACAGCCCAAACGGCTGGATTCTAACGACGGCAACGGATATCAACGAACGGGGCCAGATCGTAGGCTCGGCCACGAAGGATAATCAAACGAGAGCTTATCTTCTCACTCCACATTCCACGCTCCCTCCTCCTGGTTAAAGTGGTTTCCGCCGGGTGCCACAAGTCTCGCTCTTGAAACTCGGGAAGGAATACACCTTCCGAGAAGCCGTCTTACGGTTTCAACACCAACCAACCCGACCCATAGCCCGGCAAACTTACTGTCATTCGCTCAGCTGGCGCGACGCTCGCCGCCACCGGCCCCGTACTCGCGCTCGCAGCAACATCAATCGTCAACACACACGCCGAGCCGAAGTCCCAGATCCCGCTCTTGGGCCCCAGCCAGGAAAACCACAACCCTCATAAGAATTGCCGTCATTCGGCATCGCTTTCTATTCGGAATTCCGCAAAATATCAAACCTCTTCTACAGTATCAGTAATTTCTGTCACAACAGAAATTACTGATATACTCGACACATGACACTCTCCGACTCCTCCCGCCAATTCATCCTCCACTGGGGAGAAATGGGCACCCGCTGGGGCGTAAACCGCACCGTCGCCCAGGTCCACGCCCTCCTCTACCTCTCTCCCGAACCCCTCACCGCTGAGGAAATCGCAGAGACCCTCTCCGTCGCCCGCTCTAACGTCAGCACCAGCCTCAAAGAGTTGCAAAACTGGAACCTCGTCCAAACCGACAGCCGCATGGGCGACCGCCGCGACTTCTTCCAAACCTCCGCCGACGTCTGGACGCTCTTCCTCACCGTCGTCGAGCAGCGCGTCGAGCGCGAAATCTTTCCCACCCTGACCATGCTGCGCCGTTGCGCCCTCGATGCCAAGTCAGAACGCCCCGCACAGCCGGCAATCGCCGCTCGCATCGGCGCCATGCAGGTATTTCTTGAAGACCTCCTCGGCTGGTACAGCCAGATCAAGAAGCTGCCGCCCGACAGCCTTCGTTCCCTTCTCCGCATCGGCAGCGGAATCACCCGCATCCTCCCCAAACCCCGCCACAGGAGGCTCGACTGATGCCCACCACTCTCGCCATCCCGCTCGCACATGCCGCAGATGATCGCGCCAGTTTCCAGCGCTACTACCAGGAGGCCGGTCCCGACTACGCCGCGTGGAGTCCTCACTTCAATATGCACTTCGGCTTCTTCCGCTGGGGCATCAACCCCTTTCGTCGCGAGGCAATGCTGGAGCAGATGAACCAGGAGATCGTCAGCCGCCTTCATCTCCCATCAAATGGCTCGGCACGTATTCTCGACATGGGTTGTGGCCTCGGCGCAACCCTGCGAAGCATCGCCAGGTCTCACCCCACAGCCGATCTCCACGGCATCACCCTCGTCCCCTGGCAGCTTGAGCATGGTTGCGCACTCAACCAGTCCAGCCCTGGCGCCGCGCGCATCCAAATTTCGCTTGGCGACTACGAGCACACCAGCTTTCCTTCCGCCAGCTTCGATGCCCTCTATGCACTCGAAAGCAGTTGCTATGCCCGAGGTGCCAACAAATCCGCATTCCTCCGCGAAGCACATCGCATCCTGCGTCCCGGTGGCCGCATCGTTGTAGCCGACGGCTTTCTTGGACCCGGACAATTCCGCGGTCCGCAGCAACGGATCTGTCGAACGCTTTGTGATTGCTGGGCGATTGACGCCCTCGGTCAAATCGAAGACTTCACCGGTGAACTCCAGCGCATCGGCTTCAGCGATATTGCCGTGGAGCAGGTGCAGGCCCGTGTAACACCGTCCGTCTTCCACGTCCCGTGGGTCACACTCAAATTCCTGCTGACTGATGTTATCTTCGGCCATCGCAAAATGACGCGCGCCCGCTGGAACAACCTCCTCGCACCAATTCTGCTCCCGTTCGTCGGCTACCCCATCGGACCCATGGCATACTACATTGTCTCCGCCACCCGCAGTTAGCTTCCAGCCTTCAATAGCAAAAAATGACGCACCCATTCTTCGCGGAGCCGCAACTGAGAACTGAAATCTGTGACCTGTAATCTGTTTTACGGCTTCAACACCAGCCAAGCCGTCCCATACCCCGGCAAGCTCACGGTCATCCGCGCAGCCGGCGTAAGCGCGGCCGCCACCGGCCCCGTACTAGCGCTTGTAGCCGCATCAATCGTCAACAGACTCGCCGATGTGAAACTCCCCAGCCCTGACAAATCCACCACCACCGTCCGCGCCGATCCGCTCCCATTGTTATCCGTCGGCGAAGCCACTGCGCGGTCATCCACCATCACCACCACCGACCCGTCCGCATTCTCCGTCGCCAACGTCTCCACGGTGGTTGAATCCGTCGCAGTTAACTGCAATATCTCAGGCCCCGGCGAACTCAGCGTCGAAGGATAAAGAGACTTCAGCGTCTGATCCACCCAGTAACTCAAGTAAGTGTTCCCGCTCCCGTCCACCTCGCCATATTGTTGATCGGCGTCGTACGACCAGTGATAGAGAGCCTGGTTCCCCACCTTGCCCAGTTGCGAAAATACATACGGCCGCCACGCCGCAAAAAACGCACTCGTTCCCCGATGGTCGTCCACAAACACCTGGTTCGGATTACAAGTGCTCATGCCGTTCGCACCCTCATAATCGGCATTCACGTTGTTCTCTGTTACCCACACCGGCACATCCTTCAGGTCCGGCCGCGTCTGCAATTCCTTGTAGAAATAGCTCACGTTTGCCGCAAATCCCGGCACCGTACTCATAAGCGTCGCGTCCGTATCCGACTGGTTGCAGGTGCTGTAAAAATGCGTGGAAACAATATCCACCTGCGCATTCACGCCGCCCGCGTTCGCAGGCGCAAGCACCGTTGGCAGATAAGTCATCGGATCGCCCCCATCGCCCGTACCCAGCCCATAATCCGAATACTCAATCGCCGATAGCTTGATCGTCGGATCCACGGCCAGCATCGCGGGAACCACCGTGTTATAGATGGTCACGTACTGAGCGGCAGTTATCCCATTGCCATTTGGCTCATTGAAGATACCCCACCATGTTACGGGCGAGTTACTCGGCGATTGAAAGTGCGTCCCGCCCCAATTGAATCCGCCCTTGTTGTAATAGCGCACCAGGTTTGCCGCATAAGTCGCGAAGTCATGCACGTGATTCGCCACATCCAGTTGCCCATTGCTCAAACACATCCACGCCGGCGCCGTCGCAATCTGAAACTCCGGGCTATGATCCGCCGACGCAAGCACCGGCTGCACCGTCCGATCCAGAATCGTAAAGTCCCAGTCGCTCGCCGTCCCGGTATTGGTCGACATCGCCACGCCCTGGCTCACCGACTGCAACCGAATATGCTGCGGCCCCAGCGCATTCATCGTCGTCTCACGCGCCGCCGCACCCGTCCCGAAAAAATTCCCGTCCCACTCCGCCACTTGGAACGATGTCGACATGAATTGCTTCAGCACGCCATTCACGCCCAGCGAAGTATCCTGCGTGTTCCCAACCTTCGCCACCACGGCGCTTACCACTGTGATATTCGCCGTTGCAGTCTGCCCACCTTCACTCACGGTCACAACCGCCGGATAACTTCCCGCAGCAGCAGACGCGCTGCCTACAAACGTCGGGCTCCCCAAGGGCGCACTGCTGGTGGTCGAGTACTGTTGTGCAATCCCCGCAGGCAGACCGGAAACCGTCACAGACACTGTGGAGTCGAGCGGGCTAATCGTCAACGCGAGCGTTACCGGCGTTCCATCCTGCGGCACCACCACTGTAGAAGCGCCTGGCGTCACACTAAGCGTGGTGAGCGCAGCCGGCGCACTCGAACCGCAACCCACCAGCACCATCACAATAACGAAAGAGAGAATGCCCAGAACCGGGCCAGATAGAACGGTTCTCCAGTTGGTGCAGAGGGAAACGTCACCGCTAAGTGGCTTTTTCCTCAAGAAAAAGTCACACCGGAGGAATTTGGCGATGCTAAATGAACTGGAGAACAGCTCTAATCCACGTGCGACTCGCATGACAGCTCCCCTACCTGAGAATCGTCAATTAAACCACGCGAGCCAATGCACAGTCCACGCGCTGCAAAATGCACTGCAGTACCAAGCTCCATCTTGCAGCAATGATTTACTTCTTCGAAATCACAATGAACGGCCCCGAAGTCTCAGGACCATCTCCAGCAAACGCCGCCTGTCCCAGCTTCGGAATTCCCAAATCCCACACCGGTCCCGCCAACTCCGGCATCGGTGTCGCCTTGAACAGCTTCTTGCACTGCTTGGCCGTCCACTTCGCCCACTTCTTGCTCTTTTCACGCCGCGCGCTGTCGGTAGAAATCCCCGTCCCCGCATACATCTGGCGGTAAAGCTTCGAAAGAAACATGAACGCGATCCGAGACTTCAGATTCGGCGTGCAAGCCGAGCGCTCCCAGATCGCGCCCCAGTTATAGAACCGGTCCCATACCGCCTGCGTCCGCATCTTGATCTCTTCGGAACTCATCGTCGGATGCGGCGTAAACATCTTCGGCCGCACCGCCGTCGGGATCAGCCAGTACCGCGTAATCGGTACTCCATCCACAAGCGTCGGCTTGACCGACTGTTCCTTCTCCCACTTGTTAAAGTCCACAGTCCCTGGGAACGGCGTCATCATCACAAACTGCGCAAACGTAACGCCAGCCTTGATCGCCATCTCCACCGTCGCCGTGAAGGTTGCCTCCCGGTCAGAGGGCAGCCCGAAAATGAACGAACCCAGCACATGCACACCGTGCTTCTTGAACGTCTGCAACTGCTTGGCCAAGGCTTCGCCGGAATAGTTCCAATCCTTGAATACCGCCTTGAGTCCCTCCGGCGTTACCGCTTCCACGCCCACCAGCGCTCCCTTGATATTGGCCTTCTTCATCGCATCCAGGTAGATGGGGTCTTCGCCTGCCTCCATCGTCATCTGCGTAAAGAACACCATGTCCTTCGGCAGCCTGGCCAGCTCTTCCATCAGCGCAAACCGCTCCGCCCTGATCTGCGTCAGTTCTTCCACCTTGGCCGTGTTCCCCTGCTCCCGCGCCAGACGCAAATCGGTAAACGTCACCGGGTAAAAGTTATCGTCCGCCAGCGCAATAAACCGGAACCCCAGCCGCCGCAGCGACACAATCTCGTCAATCACACTCTGGAACTTCCTCTGCCGAGGCTTCTGTCCATCCGTCCGCCACACTGAGCAGAACGAGCAATGCTTCGGGCATCCGCGAATTGTTTGCACACTGGCCCACATATACTTCGCCGGATCCATCAGATCCCAGCGCGCAGCCAGAAACTGCGAGCCCTCAATCCGGCCGCCTTCGTAGATCCGCTCCGGCTTGCCCGCCAGGCAATCCCGAACAGCCTTGCCCCACACCACGTCGCCGTCGCCCTTCACCACTGCATGCCCTTCGCCCGTTTCCAATGCTTCTTCCGGAAACAACGTCGCATGAATTCCACCGTAGATCACATACGCGCCCCGAGCCCGAGCCATCCGCCCCACCTGGTAGCCGCGCAGTGCATTGCCCGTGTGCACGCTGATGCCCACAATGTCGCCTGTCTGGATGCTCTCCGGCACAACCTGTTCCAGCGACTCATCCACCAGAATCGGATCGCCTACCTCGCTCGGCGTCGCCGCAGCAAGCACAAACAGCCAACGCGGTGTAATTACCGCCGTACCAAAAGAGTTGTCGCTGGGATTCACTAAGTGAACGCTCATCGAGCCAGAACCTTCCGTCGTACCGTTTAACTTGCGAACTAGGTTGGTCTAGTGAGAGCGTTTCGTGATCGTGCATATCGCGCACTGAGATCATTCTCCTGCACGATAGATGATTACGCGAATTCCCGCTGGACTTGGGATGCCTCGGACTGTCTTGATGATCTTACAGGTTCAATATCATCAAAAATGAGCAATAGTGCTCAATTGTGCCCTTCTGTGCTAAATAACATCCGTTGCTTCTATAAATATTCAAAAAATCCGCGCCCGCCAGGCTTCACTTCTCCGCGCCAAATCCATGATCCAACTTTAATCCCGGAATCATCAGCCGCTCTTCGCGGAACAATCGCACACAAACCCGCACCACCCCTTCGTCCAGCTTCGTTCCCGCCTGCCGTTCAATCTCTGCCAGCGCAACCTCCAGCCCGAGTCCCTTCCGATACGGTCTCGCCGCGGCCATCGCCTCCACTATATCCGCCACCGTCAGAACCTTCGCCTCATCCAGAATTGCGTCCCCCATCAGCCCTTGAGGATAACCCGACCCATCCAATTTCTCATGATGCTGCCGCACAATATCCGCGATCGGCCAAGTAAACGGAATATCCTTCAGAATCGCGTAACTCGATTCAGCATGCCCCTTCACCTGTTCGAACTCGTGATAACTTAGCCGGCTTGGCTTATTCAGTAACTCAGACGGGATTGATATCTTCCCAATGTCATGAACCATGGCTGCCATCCGCAGTCCCTGCAAGCGCCCTTCCGGCCATCCCATCTCCTTGCCAATCGCGTACGCAATGTCTGCCGTCCTGTTTTCATGGCCTGCTGTGTACGGATCACGCATCTCCATCGCCGTGACCATCGCGGCCACTGAAGCCACCAGGGCCTCCGTCAAGCTCTTCTGCGCATGTTCCCTGTTGCGTCGCTCCGTTTCAAGCTCGTGCTTGTGCTCCAGCGCTTCAATGCCGTGTACAACCTGATCCGCAAGATGCTGAAATACCTCAATCGGGGCACTCCCAAACGCCTTGGGCCGTACCGAATAAACCATCAACACGCCACGCCAGCTATTCTCAATCCGCAACGGAATCGAAACACACGACCGGATTCCAACTTCCCGGGTCCGTTCCCGCCATAGGGCAAACGTCTCTGAAGACTCCGAGTCTTCAAGTATCTGCACCGTCTCGCTTCGGATGCCGACCCCCGCTGGGCCTTGCCCTGCCGCCGCATCTTCCGCCCAGCTCAGTTCCAGTCCATCCAGATAATGAAGCGCACGCCCCGCTGAAGCGGCAACCCGTATATTCTTTTCCGGCCCATCTTCAGCGATGCCCACCCATGCCAGCGCATACACCGATTCCGCCGTAATCGCCTCGCAAATCGATTGCAGCAGTCCCTCTTCCGTGCGCGCACGCCCCAGCGCCAACGCGGCAATTGAGAAAGCCGACAAAGCCCAGTTCTGGGCCGAGAGCTGATGTTCTTTATGCTGCTGATCGGTAATGTCGCGGATCTCGGCGATCGCAACCGTTCGCCCATCCAAAACCAGCGGCTCCGACGACCAGATCGCTACCGGCTTCGTACTCCCGTCCTTGCATTGAACGTGAAACCCGGAATGCAGCGCTGCGCTGTACCTCGCCTGCACAAACTCCCCGGCCGCTCTCTCACGCTCTTCCTCCGGGTGCAGCGCCGTAACGTGCTTTCCAATAAGCTCGGCGCGCGAATAGCCCATCAGCGCTTCTATCGCTGGGTTCACATCCAAAACCACCCCGCTGTCGGCGTCCGCTGCAATTTTCCCGTCCTGTGCGTAAGTCCAGCTCAGGGCGTACAAGCTCTCTCGATCTTCCACAAACGGTGCGAAACTCAAGGCAGGCATCCTCACTTCATTCGCGGCTGTCTTCGCGGCGCCTCAATCCGAGCCATTCAACTTGTCAGATGTGCTACTTGATCACTCGAAAAACACACATGTCAACACAAAAGCGCCAAGTCCGTGCTGCTGCAGCGTCTTCGGAGTCGCCGCAGGAAAGACATTTGCATAGAGGTGGCTTTTCATCAAGTACATGCCATCGTCCAATTGCCTCAGAAGGACCGAATCGAACTCTGAAAGCCCTAAATCACTCGCTCGGCCCAGCGGCATTCCTCTACTTGTATCGGCACTTGCTCAATAATCTCTAATCCAAATCCTTCTAAAGCTGGAATGTGCATCGGCGTATTCGATAAAAGTCGGATCCGCCGAATCCCCAGGTCCGACAAAATCTGTCCCCCCAGCCCAATTGCCCGCAGAATCCGACCTGTCCGCGCCTGCGAACCTTCCCTGGCCCGCAATTCCTTGTGAAGAATCAGCCTGCCCGCGCTTTCTGCTCCTGCCGCTGTCCCTTCCGGCTCAAACGCCGCCACCCCGGCCGCCGCCCGCTCCACATCAAATCCCTGCGAAGTGTTGTGGAGATAAAGCAGCGCCCCGCAACCCTCTTCGGCAATCATCCGCATGCTCTGGTCCAGCGTCTCCCGGCAATGGCAATCTGCCGCAAACACATCCCCCGCCGTGCATCGCGTATGCACCCTCACCAGCACCGCGCGGTCGCAGCCGGCCCGCGACTCCGCCCCAAATCCATTGGGTGCCCCCGGTCCCTCGCCTTTGGGGACCGGGGAAGTTGCCGTCCCCACCGGCCCGCCATGCACCGCCGGACAATCCTCGCAAAGCTCTCCGCGCACAAGCGCAATGTGGCTCTCACCGCCGTTCACCGCGCTCTCGTAGGCAATCATCCTGAACTCGCCATACCGCGTCTGGATCCGGCTCTCCCCCGCCCGCACAATGTACCGCTCGTGCCTTAACCTGTAACGAATCAACTCCGCCACGGTCAGAATCTTCAGCCCATGTTCCTGGCAAAATGGAATCAGGTCGGGAATCCGCGCCATCTCCCCGTCGTCCCGCATAATCTCGCAGATCACACCAGAAGGATTCAGCCCCGCCAGCCGCGCCAGGTCAACCGATGCCTCCGTCTGCCCGGCCCGCACCAGCACCCCACCCTTGCGCGCCCTTAGAGGAAACACATGTCCCGGGCGCGCCAGGTCCGTATAAGTCGAGTCCGGATCAATCGCCGTCTTGATCGTCAACGCCCGGTCCGCCGCGGAAATCCCCGTCGTCACACCCTCGCGCGCCTCAATCGTCTCCGTAAACGCCGTTCCAAACCGCGACGAGTTCTGCTGCGTCATTGGAAACAGCCGCAGATGGTCCGCCCGCTCCTCGGTCAGCGTCAGGCAAATCAGGCCCCGGCCAAACCGCGCCATAAAGTTGATCGCCTCAGGAGTCACAAACTCCGCAGCCAGCGTCAGGTCGCCCTCGTTCTCCCTGTCCTCATCGTCCACAACAACAACCATCCGCCCGCGCTTGAACTCCTCAAGCGCGCCCGGCACGTCGGTAAATGGAGCTTCGATGATGCGAGAACTGTCAGGCATAAGTCGGTAAGCAGAATGACCATTCCCATTCTCGCCCATCCCCGCCCCAAACGGCAAAGCGGGTATCCCACTCCGCGCCAATCTGCTCTCATGTCCGTCCGATGGAAGGACACTGCCCTCCTGTCATCCGCGCATCGAACAGCGCACTACTGCTCCGTGTAGACGTAGTCGATAAAGTCCCACACTCCGTTTATCTTCGAGTAAAGCCGTGCGTACACTTTTGCGCCGTTGGCGGGCAGGCTGGGCACTGTCGCCGTCAGTGCGGTGCCCTTGTATAAGTACAGCTCGCTGTCGCCGGCTGCAATGGCGCTAAGGTTGAGCTGATAGTCGCTGACAGCGATTCCGGCCGTCCAGTGGAAGGTCACACTGCTGGTGCCAAGTATCGTGCCCACTCCAGGCGTGGGAGATGTGAGCGTGGCCGGGGTCGGCGTACCGCCCTCGGTATAGACGTAGTCGTTGTATTGCCAGGCTCCGTTGATCTTCGAATAGAGCCTTGCGTACAGCTCTGCGCCGTTTCCGGGCAGGCTGGCTACGGTCGCGGTGAGAGCAGTGCCTTTGTATGTGAAGAGGTCGCTGTCGCCAGCCGCGATGGCGCTGAGGTTGAGTTCGTAGTCGGTGACGGCGACCCCCGCGTTCCAGTGGAAGGCCACACTGCTGGTGCCAAGTATCGTGCCGAGTCCAGGCGTGGGAGATGTGAGTGCGGCCGGAGCGGGCGTGCCGCTTTCGGTATAAACGTAGTCGTTGTATTGCCAGACTCCGTTAATCTTCGAGTAGAGCCTCGCATACACCTCAACCGCGTTTCCGGGCAGCGCGGGTGCAGTGGCCGTAGTAGCCGTTCCTTTGTACAGAAACAGTTCGCTGCCGCCGGCAGAGATAGCACTCAGGTCGAGCTGATACTCAGCGACATCGCCTCCGCTCGTCCAATGGAAAGTTACACCCGTGGTGCCCAGTTTAGTGCCTATTCCCGGCGTGGGCGATGTCAGCACAGCCAGCGCCGGCGTACCACTTTCTGTATAGACATAGTCGTTGTACTGCCAGACTCCGTTGATCTTGGAATAGAGCCTTGCATAGACCTCGACGTCGTTTCCAGGCAGCGAGGCCGCCACTGCGGAGGTAGCCGTGCCTTTGTATACAAATACGTCCGTATCGCCCGCTGCAACGGCGCTGAGGTTCAGCTCGTACTCGGTGACCCCTGTCCCGCTGGTCCACGTGAAGGTCACATTGGTGGTGCCCAGTTTGGTGCCTATTCCCGGCGTAGGCGCGGTGAGCGTGGCCGGCGAAGTACTCCCAACAGTGACCGTAACGGTTTGCGCCGAGGAAGTAGACGGAGCGTCATTAGCTCCATCGCCTTCGAAATAGGCAATAATGCTATTGCTGCCCGTATTCAGCGCCGATCCATTCACTGTGAAGCTCGCGACACCATCGCAGGAAGTGCTGGTTCCGGAGCCCGTGCAAGTATGAACAATTGGCCCCGTTCCGAGGAGTTTGCCAGACGTCGAGCCGATAAAAAACTCAACCTCGCCCGCAGGAGAAACCGTGCCGCCCCGGCCTGTAGCCGTCACCGTCGCCGTAAGCGTCACGCTGCCAGTAGAGAGTATGGATCCAACGCTCGTAACCAGCGCCGTCGTGCTGCTGTACTTCGTAATCCAGGTGCTACTGTTCCAGTTTGCCACCAGGTTGGCAATGTTCATGCTGCCCAGCCCGGTTGCGTCGCTAAAGCCGGCACTTTGATACCACGCCGGTTCAAAGCTCGAAGTCGAAAGCGACAGAATGCCATACGCATCAATTGAAGTTGCGGTGTAACAATTCGGGTCGCCCGTCACGCATGGCATTTGGTTGCCGTCTACTACGCAGGAGGCATTATCGGTACCTGAGCACGCCTCCAGACCATATAGGGGCGTCCGGTTGATGTCATAGAAAACGCACGATGGAAACACTGAGCTATACTCCGCCATCGTCAGGTAGTTTGATTCGCAAGTCAGCACGCTCGGCGCAGTCGTGGATAAGTTCTCCGCGCTGGGAGTGCCGTACTCATGAGCAGCAAGCGCATACAGCGTATAGTCCGCCTGTCCTTGCCGCGTCGGCTGGGCCGGGTTCCCCGAAGGATGAGCCTGGTTGATCACAGCTATCAGGCCGTTGATCTGCGGCGCGACAAACGAAGTCCCTCCGGCAGCCATCATTCCGCCCTCATCCACATTTGAAAAGTCGCATGGAAGGTCGCCGCCAGTACCATCTGCAACATCCGACTCGCAGGAAAGCAGAGAGTGATTCCAAATCCCATTCGATGCGAACATCGATATGTCGGGAAGGTTGCGCATGGTCGAAGAACTGTAGTTCGACGACAGCCCCACGCCGTACACGTTTTGCCACGTCGGCCTGCTGAAAACCGAACTGATCCCTCCACCCCCGCCTGGACCAACGCCCGTGTACCCGTAGCCAATCCCGGAGTCGTCGCCGTTGCAAATCTGTTCCGGTGTATAAGACGTTTCGGCGGTAGCCGCAGTCCACGTTGTCAGCAGCGTACTTGCGCAGGATCCGTTCCAGGTTGCTTCCGGAATATACGACAGCGCCGAACCGTACGGCGACGTATCGTTTGTATTCCAGTAGGGCCCGCCTACGTTTCCTGAAATCGCTCCGTAGTCTGAAGAATAGTTGTCGCTGAAGTCGGTTCCACCGGTCACCACGTCGTATGGGGTTGAACCCAAACCGTTCACATTCCAGCCGGACGTACCCGCCAGGTCGCCCCGGTCACACGTGTCGTCCCCGCTGTCGCCGGCAGAGATCACAACCGTCTGGCCCTGTGCCGCCGCCTGCTCCCACAGCCCGTTGTAAAAACTGTTAGTTGACCCCAGGTTGGATTCACAAGCCCCATAGCTCACGCTGAACGACGAAAGCGTCGGCGCAAGGTTATTTACCGCATACGTCGAGGCAAGGTCCACACCGGATGAGCTCGCGGAGTTTCCGCAGGCGACAAAGTAAAGGGCAGCTCCAGGCGCCACCGCGCCCGCCCACTGCAAATCGAGATCGGCTTCTCCTTCTTCTTGTGTTCCATTCGGTCCCTGCACTCCGGGGTCGCCGCAATACGAGGAAATGCCAAACATGTAAGTAACGTTGGCAGCCGGTAGCCCAAATTGCGTCCGGAACGCTGTCAGATCGTTGGCG
>Ga0302278_10004135_pt1 | contig 15200 bp, 16 predicted proteins | sample III_Bog_N3_2_FD_194543 | JGI IMG/M metagenome (GOLD analysis project Ga0302278, IMG submission 194543) | Peat permafrost microbial communities from Stordalen Mire near Abisko, Sweden - III_Bog_N3_2 | ecosystem: Environmental > Terrestrial > Soil > Wetlands > Peat | place: Sweden: Abisko...
CCATCTCTTCGAACCGATTGTCAGACTTCCGATGATTGAAGCGGTGTTGGAACTCGTTCAAGTACCGTTGTAGGTGCTTTATCGAGATCTTGTGATAGCTGCCGACCACGCCGCGCTTGAACAGGGAAAACGCTGATTCGATACCGTTTGTTGTGATATCCCCAATCGCGTAAACGTTCTTGCTGTGGTTCACGGTCTTGTGCTTTGCCTCATCGTGGCCAGAGATGCGCAACGCCTTGGGATATGCTGGCAGTTCGTCGGTGTTGATGGCTTCTACGTCGGTGCTGACGTTTTCCTTGAGGTAGACAGCCAGGGTCTCTATCCTTGCGTTCGGGGCATGGAAGAAGCGGAGTTCGCCGTCTCTCTGTTTAATGCCCACCACGCACTGCTTGTGATCCCTCCGGCCCTGATACTTCCGACCGCGCTTCGTGCCTCCAACATAGGACTCATCCATTTCGATCACCCCAGCCATCTTGGGGCGCTCGAACATGCCCTCCGCCATCGCTTCCCTGATGCGGTGCATCATGTGCCATGCGGTCTGGTAAGAGCCTTTGTTGTCGCCCCAGAGCGTCCGTTTAAGCTGCATGGCGCTCATGCCCTTCTTCGCTTCCATAACCAATGAGATCGCAACGAACCACTTCGAGAGGGGAATGCGGGAATCGTGGAAGATCGTTCCCGAAGTGACCGAGAATTGTTGCTGGCAAGTAGACTCAAGGCACTGATAGAGATTCTTGCGAACGTTCTTTGTCTCAGACTTGCGGGTAATCCGGCTGATCCGATTGCAGCCGCAAACTGCGCAACGGACGCCACTTGGCCAGCGCATCTTTTCAAGGAAAGCAAAACACTCTTCTTCAGTGCCGAGTTCGCGGGTAACGTCTATCAGATTCATGCACTTGCCTCAACCTGATATAAGTATGCCTGATTTAAATTTCTGTGTCAACAGGATAATACTCCTCATCAGTAAACTTTACCCCTCAAAAACACCCACTTTATGTCAAAAAACAGGGGGTTTTGATGTCATTTCGTGCAGAATCGGCCCCGATTTACGGGATTATTCACCTTCCGGCGGAACCTGCTCCAGCAGCCTCTTCCAGGTCTTCTGATTCTTCCGGAATCCCTTCTTCATATCCTCGAGAATCCGCTCAAAATCCGCATTCGTCCGCAAATAATTCCACGCCGGATTCTTCTGGAACCATGGATAGTTCTCATTCCCCAGATAAATCGCCCGCCGCAACCAGTGCAGCGCCTCACTCGAATCACCTTCGACAGCAAAATAAGAAGCCAGCCGATAAGCCATCTCGCTGTCCGCCTCAGCCGCAGCCATCGTGTCGTCCTTCAGCAGCGCCGCCGCTCTCTCGCGCTGTCCCGCCTGCACATAGCACAACGCAAGAGTAGGCACAGCAATCCGTAGCGAGTCGTCATCGCGAATCACAGACTCCAGTATCTCGATCGCCGCGCCCAAATGGCCCAACCGCATCTCCTGATACCCAGCCGAGGTCCGAAGCAGCGGATGCCGCGGCTCCAGCGCCAGCCCCTTTTCCAGTTCGTCACCGGCAAGCTCAATCTGGTTCTGGTAGTGATACACACGTGCTCGATGGTTATACAAAATAGCCGCATTCGCCGGATTCAATTTCAGCGCCCGGCTGAACTGCTGCAGCGCCTCGTCGTACATTCCATCCGCGCGCAGCGCTAGACCGGCAACCATGTGCACGTTCCAGTCGTTAGCAGCACCGGCCAGCAGGTTCGCAATCCCGTGCCGCGCCGACTCCTTCTCACCGCGCGACAGCAGCATATAAATCCGATACAGATTCGCTTCCGTCGAAGCCGGATCCAGCTTCAGCGCCTCATCGAAAGACCGCCGCGCATGCATCACATGAATCTGCCCGCCAAACCCATGCCGCACATACTGCAGCTCAGCAATCCCCAGCCCCGTCCAACCCGCTGCAAACTCCGGGTCCTTGCTCGTCACGCTCGTCAACAGCGCACAAGCCTTGTCCAGGTCCGCGCGCGAACCGGTCCGCACCATGAACGAGCTCAGCAGCGCCCGCGCTTGCAGATAGTCCTCGCTCACTGGTCCCGGCAGTGATCCATGAGTTCCATTAGCCCCGCTCGCCCCGTCGCGTGCTCCCAAACGCCGCGCATCAATCTGATCCCCTGCGCTCAGCCCGTGCAGCGCCGCAAACACCTCGTTTGAAATCTCCGTCTGCACCGCAATCAAATCCAGCGAAGCCACACGGATCGCCCCACCCGAACGCACGCTCTGCGAGCCCACATCCAGCAGTTGCCAGTTCAGATCGAAGCCTTCTTCCGAGCGCAGAAAACTCCCCACCAGCACAAACGACACCAGCAGCTTCTGCCCCACCGAAAGCGGATCCATCTGCGCAATCTTCAGTGGCATCAGCGTGCTCGATGGCCGCACCACCAGCGCCGGAATCCGCGCCAGCCGCGCCGCAATCGCATCCGCCAGCGCAAACCCATAAAGCGGCGCAACCTCCGTCGCGCCGAGGTTGGTAAACGGCAGGACAACAAGCGAGTTTTGCGGCGCCTTGTCCACTGCCGACTCCCGAAACCGCTCCGCAAGCATGGAAAGAAACCCCGTATTCCGCTTCTCCGCCTCAATACCCGTCGTAGGAAGATTCGCCGCCGCATCGCCAGGGATAATCCCGGTCTCAATCTGCAGCGCCTTCATAATCGTCTTCAGCGCCTCGCGCACCTCGGCAGCCGACGTGTATCGCGACCCCGGAATCTTCTCCAGGCACGACGCAATCACGCTCTTCAGTTCCGGCGAAATCCCCTTCACAATAAAGCTCAGGTCCTCCGGCTCCAGAAACTGGATCGCGCGAATCACCTGGAAGTCCTCCGCCTCCGGCCGCGCAAACGGATGCCGCCCTGATGCCAGCTCGTACAGAATCACGCCCAGCGCCCACACGTCCGATTGCACGCTCGATTGCCCGGTCACAAACTGCTCCGGCGCCATGTAGCGGATGGTCCCGCCGCGCGCCGTGTAGGTGGCCGCCATCGACGCGCCTCTGTCCATCGCCGGTTTCGATGGATCGAAGCTCGCATCCTCTGGCCGCAGTCGACGCGCCAGCCCAAAGTCAAGAATCTTCACCAAGCCGCCATCCGTCAGCATTACGTTCTGCGGCTTCAGGTCGCGATGAAAGATGCCCAGCGCATGTGCCGCCTGCAACCCATCCGCAATCTGTATGCCCACTGACAGCACCAGTTGCAAACTCGCCGGCCCGTTCGCAATCAACCGGTCCAGCGACTGCCCCGGCACATACTGCATCACGATGTAGCCTTCGTTGCCGCTCTCGCCCACCTCGTAAATGGCGCAGACGTTCGGATGCTCAATAGCCGAAGCCAGCCGCGCCTCGCGCAGCACAGTCGTCCGCATTTGCTCCGCCGACAGCAATCCCGTGCGCAGAATCTTCAGCACCACCGGGCGCTGCAGCAGCGTGTCGTTGGCCAGATAGACCACTCCGCTGCCGCCAGCGCCCAGCCGGCGAGAAATCTCGTAATGTTCAATCGTTCTGCGCGCCATAACTATCTATAAGTGTACCGGGAGCGAGATGAAGGGCATCCCAATCGAAGAAGAATACAAAGTAAAAGATTCTTGGATTGGGGCATCTCGCCGTAGCCGGCAAAACGGGTTTATCGAAGGACAGTGAAGGAGTGGCGCCGCTTGGGACCAAATCGGTAGACCGCAAAATGGTCATTTAACGAAGCAGCGCGCTCAATGCCCAGACGTTGCATCACCGCGAAACTGGTGCGGTCAACGATGGAAAAATCCTGGTCGCGCCAGGAGAGTCCAATCTGCCACGCTGCCTCAAGGTCGGCCAAAGAAACAGGCTCAATCGCACCCACACCTCTTCGCAAGCCTTCCCAAAAGCGCTCCGCGGCATTCGGCTGGAGCCGGTGGTGAAGCAGCGTCCATGTCTCAATCAACACGTGATCCGTCGTGACCAGTGCCTCTCCTGCCTTGAGGATGGCCTTGGCGCGAGCGTTGTCCATATCGGTGGAATCCGCCGCGGCAAACCAGATAGATGTGTCGACGAACAGACTCATTGGGCAGAGATATTCGAACGCCGAGTTCGGGGGCGCATGGATTCGAAGGCTTCGGCAATCATCGAATCCTTTCTCCTGCCGATGCTAGAACCACCGGAAGATCCGAGATCGAAGACGCAGCCCACATCGGCCTTCGTTTCAGGACGAGCAAGATCCTGCGCCAGCACGCGGCGGACGTATTCAGCCAGGGAGACGCCCATCTGACTGGCGCGCTGACGGGCCAGTCGTTGCAACTCCGTTTCAATCGTGATTTGCGTGCGTACCATCATGATGTCACCATCATACCATCACTTGGGTTAAGACCGAGCCCTTTCCTGTTCCCAGTTCCCTATCCCCTGCTTCTCAATGTCCCCGCCGCACATCCCCATCCACCACCGGCTGCGGTCCCAGCTTCGCCAACTTCTTTTGGCTGCGCCGTCCCAACAGGAACATCGTCAGCCCGAACACCAGCAGCACCAGTCCCCACCACAGATTCGCATTGATTCCCAGGCTCGGCGCGTAGAGCTTCGCGTTGCCATTCGTCGCCAGCCCAAACGCGCTGAGGATGATGCCAACCAGTGTAAACATCAGTCCCATCGGAACGCGCAAATCGAGACTCATCGCTCTCTCCTATCCTGCCGTCGCATCAATCAGGAATTCCACAGTAAAAGAAGTATCCCGCGGGTGCCCCCGGTCCCTCTCACTTGGGGACCGGGGAAAGCATCAACCTACAGGTCCACACTAGTAAAAGAAAATGTTCAACGCAATCGCTCCCACCAAAACCGCCAAAGCCAGCGTCTCTGGCCGCTGCCACCAAAGCTCATTCTCCGGCCGCTTCGGCTTCGGCGTGAGCGAGTGAACCAACCCCACCAGCTCCGCTTCAGGCCGCGCCTTGGTGCAGTAACTCACAATCACCGTCACCACAAAGTTCGCACTGAACGCCCAAATCGCCGTCCAGAAATTCTGCGCCATATCGCTGTGATACGTATGCAGAACCGTAATCCATCCCCCATGAATGCCAGGGTGCGCCAGCATCGGCAGCGTCAGCCCATGATGAATCATCGCCGTCGCCGTGCCCACAATCAGCCCCGTAAACGCCGCGTGCCCAGTCGCCCGCTTCCAGAACATGCCAAGAAGGAAGGTGGCGAACAGCGGCGCATTCACAAAACTGAACACCAGTTGCAGCGTGTCCATGATGTTGTTGAAGTTGATGGCCGCATATGCCGTTCCAATCGACAGCAGTATCCCACCCACCGTTGCCCATCGCCCCACTGCCATGTAATGCCGGTCGCTGCCGTTCTTGTGAATGTAGCTCTGGTACAGGTCATAGGTGAACACGGTATTGAACGCAGTCACGTTCCCCGCCATGCCGCTCATAAAACTCGCCAGCAGAGCCGTCAATCCCAGCCCCAGTATCCCCGTCGGGAAAAAATGCAGCAGCATGTTCGGCGTGGCCATGTCGTAGTCCAGCAGCGGGTCTCCATTCGTGTCCAGCATCGCCTTGCCCGTCACCGGGTTGATCTTCGCCGGAACCAGTCCCCTGCCCTGCTCCACCTGCGGCGAGACCACGTTGATCTCATGAATGATGGCCCCGTTTGCCATCGTCTTGATCACAGTCGTCGTATGCGGCGTCGGCAGCCCGATCGCCAGCAGCCCGGGCAGAATCACCAAAAACGGAAACAGCATCTTGGGAACCGCGGCAATCAGCGGCACCTTCCGCGCCGACTCCATATTCTTTGACGCCATCGCTGTCTGAATCACCAGGAAGTCCGTGCACCAATACCCCGAACCCAGCACAAACCCCAACCCCATTCCCAGCCCGATAATCTCAATGCCCATCGGGTTGGTGCTGGCGTGCGCCACGCCCTTCCACTCATGCATGTACTGCACCGGAACCGAAGCCTTCAGTCCTTCCCATCCGCCAATATTCTTCAGGCCCAGAAACACCAGTGGAAAAAAGCCGGCAATGATCAGGAAGAACTGAAGCACCTCGTTGTAGATCGCGCTTGTGAGCCCGCCCAGAAAAATGTACGCCAGCACAATCACCGCAGACAGCACGATGGAAAAAGTAAAGATCCCCTCCGGCGCCCAGCCCAGCAAGCGGAACAGCCCGTCAAACACATGCAGCGCCTGAATCAGCCGCGCCATCGCATACATCGAGATGCCCGAACTGAACACCGTCATCACCGCAAATGAGCACGCATTCAGCGCCCGCGTCTTCTCGTCGAACCGCATGCGCAAAAACTCCGGCACGCTGCGCGCCTTCGATCCGTAGTAGAACGGCATCATGAAGATGCCCACAAAAATCATCGCCGGTATCGCGCCAATGCCGTAGAAGTGCGCCGTCTCCAGGCCATACTTGGCCCCCGACGCGCCCATGCCGATTACTTCCTGAGCACCCAGGTTCGCGCTGATAAACGCCAGCCCGCAGATCCACGCCGGCAGCGCGCGCCCCGCCTGGAAAAAGTCCTTGCTCGTCTTCATGTAGCGCTTCAGGGCAAACCCAATGCCCAGCACAAACACAAAATACAGCAGCATGATCAGCCAATCGACCGAGGTCAGATTCAACACGAACGGCTCCTTCAGATACAAGCAATAGTACATTGCGCGGAGAGCAACCAACCCACTCTACGCAGCTAGGCGGACCCGAGTCCAGCAGAAAATGAAAAGGTTTTCAAGACAGACCAGGTTGACCCCCAAGCCCCTGTGTAATCGTGCGCACCAATTGGCGCTTGGGGCGCTGTTTTGAAAGGGCACGATTTCAATCGTGCCAATAAAGCTCGAAAGGTGCCTCGGCTTCAGCCGCTGAGGGATGTCTCTCTAAAAACTCGTTCAAATCTCGGGCAGGCCGCAATTCGCTAAAGAAGTGGCTATGATCGAATGAGGGTGAGAAATGGCAAACATCGATTGGTTCGATTGTCCATTAGTTGAGATTATTCCCGGCAAGGTCAGCGGTGCGCCGCTGCTCAAAAACACGCGCCTGCCGGTAGAGGTCATCACCGGAAATTACGACGCTTTCCGCGATGAGGGATTATCGCCGGACGCAGCCATTGCTGAGACGCTCGATTGCTACCCACATGCTGACCTAGACGCGATCAAAGCCATCCTCAAGTATCGGGACGAGCATCAGCTGAAGACCCAGCTTTGAAGGTCTATTCGATGAGGATGCGCCGAGGAAACTCAAATGCACTCTGTTCCGCCGCTTTCCCTACGATCTCGTGTTCATCACTGAAGCCGACAAAACGCCCCCCGGCATTGCCGGTTTTCACCGCAGCCGCGATCCGGCGCATTGGCAAAGGCGGGCTTGAATCGCGGGCCGATATGAGTCCAGCGAATCGCGCGGATGATTTCTTAATGGACGGGGCAATACCGTCATCTTGGGTCGCGGTGTATAGTCAGGACCGATCGGAGTTTGGCAGAATGAAGGCCTATGTGTGCGTCTACAGGCAGTTCGAGCCTCCAAAAGGAGCACGCCGGATCACGGAACAAATTGCGACCAAGAATCCTCTTCTCGGAAAGTTTCTAGAGAGCTATGAAAAGGGGTTTTACGACTGGGGCGACGATCCCTCATTCTTTGCGGCAAAGAATATCCTCGGGAGCCCCAACTCCGCTACCTGGGGCGTGTGCAGGCGAGATGTTCGCAATTCCCTTGACGTGGGAGATGCGGTCGTATTTTTCTGCGCGCGGCAAGGAGGGGGCAAGACCTGGAACTACCATTTTGTGGGTGTAGGTGAGATCGGTGAACTTATCCGAGACAGAAACGAAATATGGAAGAGGCGAGAATACGCTCAATATCGCAAGTTCTTCAACTTGCTAATCGACGCCCATGGGAATCAACACGAAGCATTTCATCCTTCACACAAGAACTGGGAAATCCGGTCAAAAGCGCCATATGTGATCTTCGATTCGGTCAGCAGTGTCTTCAACTTGGATTCCCCACGGCGTGTCGCAACTTGGGACGGAATTGCAGTTAGAGAAGATTGGGACGGAGACCGGAAAAGCAAGAAGATTGAACAATTGATTTTTGAAGATAGAGGAATCAAACGTAGATTGCGAACGTCGCGAACAGGGTTTGCCCATGTGAAACTCAATCTCGCAAAATCAAGCGACAAACGAGGTCGTACGCTGCCGGAACTAATGGGAGAACTCAAGAGGTTGATTTAGGTGCACGGGAGGCCGTGGACGACGATCCGGGGGGCGAGAGCGAGAGCAGCACGGCGACTCAGCATTTACACTAAAGAAGCATGATTCCCACCCTGACCTGGACTCCCGACGGCGTAAGTTTCATTGACCAAACCAAGCTCCCCCTCGAGGAGAGCTATGTCCTCGCCACCACGTACGAGCAAGTCGCCGACATCATCGTCACCATGGTCGTTCGCGGCGCGCCCGCCATCGGTGTCTCCGCCGCTTACGGTGTCGCCCTCGGCGCGCTGCGCACCAAGGCCGCCACGCCCGAGGATTTCGCGCCCGAATTTCAAATCATCTGCGCCCGCCTCGCCTCGACCCGCCCCACCGCCGTCAATCTCTTCTGGGCCATCGACCGCATGAAGCGCCTCTTCGCAAATCTGCAGGCATCCGGCGCAACCCTCGTCGAGATCCAGCAAAGAATCCTCGCCGAAGCCCACGCCATGTACGACGAAGACATCGCCGCCTGCAAAACCATGGGCGCTTTCGGCGGCGCGCTCCTTCCCGAAGAAGGCGGTGTGCTGACTCACTGCAACGCCGGCGCTCTCGCCACCTGTGGTTACGGCACCGCTCTCGGCGTCATCCGCTCCGCAGTCGAGCAGGGCAAGCAGATTCACGTCTTCGCCGACGAAACCCGTCCCTTCCTGCAAGGCGCGCGCCTCACCGCATGGGAGCTCATGGCAGACGGCATCCCCACCACGGTCATCTGCGACAACATGGCCGCCAGCCTCATGCGCGCCGGCCGCATTCAGGCCGTCGTCGTCGGGGCCGACCGCATTGCCGCCAACGGCGACGTAGCCAACAAAATCGGCACCTATAACGTCGCCATTCTCGCGAAAGAGCACGGCATCCCCTTCTACGTTGCCGCCCCCTGGTCCACCATCGACCTCGCCACCAAAACCGGCGAAGCCATCCCCATCGAAGAGCGACCCCAAATCGAAGTCACCCACCACGGCGGCAAGCAGCTCACCCCTCACGGCGTCGGCATTTGCAACCCCGCTTTCGATGTAACTCCGTCTAAATATGTAACCGCCATCGTCACCGAACGCGGCGTCCTGCGCGCCCCATATGTTGACTCGCTCAAGGAGATGGAACTGGCGGCGAAATAAGCGGGATCCCTTGCCAATCCCTTCTACAATCACGACACCGGTGCTTCCCCGCACTCCCATCTTCCGCCTTCGTCAGCGCTCGCTCGTCCGCGGCCTGGCACTCTCGCTGGCAGCCTTCGCCATCAGCCTGCGCCTCGCTGGATTCCCTGACATCCGCAAACTCCACGGCTCCCTCTGGCAACTTCTCGTAGTCTGCATCGCTGCCTGGGGCATGGTCGAAACAGCCCGCTGCCTCCGCCCAAAATGGAGCCTCTACCACGCCGGCGTTCTCATCCTGCTTTACTCCGAACTCATGATCCTCGCCCTGGTCATGTTTCTCTGCATCTATCCCTGATGCTCGCTCCGGCTGTGCCCAAACTGGCAACCATTTTCCCAATGAACCGCTCCCGTGTACCATGGGGCAAACGCGCCAGTTCCCACCCGCGGAACCCTGGTCGAATACGCTTTGATCACAAGCAGTTGGAGGATGAAATGCTGAAAGGTTTCCGAGATTTTGTTCTGCGTGGAAACGTCATCGACCTGGCCGTCGCCGTCATCATCGGCTCAGCCTTTGGTGCCATCACTGCGTCTGTCACCGCCGATGTCATCACCCCCACGATCTCTGCTCTGGTGGGCGCGCCCGACTTCTCTTCCCTGGTCGTCCACGTCCCGGTTCTGCACCCGGTTAAGCCACCGGCGATCATCAAGCCGGATTACATTCCGCCAGGCGAAATTCACATCGGAAAGTTTCTCAACGCGCTCATCAGTTTCGTGCTCAATGCGGGGGCCATCTATTTCGGAATCGTATTGCCTATGCAATACCTGCTTAAGAGATTCTCACCACCAGCTACACCCCCGCCGCCATCCACCCGGCCATGCCCCGAGTGTCTAAGCGACATTCCCCTCGCCGCCAAGCGCTGCGCCCACTGCACCCAACCCGTGGCATAACAAGAACCCACCGGGCTTCTGCCGGCTCGATTCTGTACGATGATGGGTGCCCCGGTCCCTCGCACTTGGGGACCGGGGAAAGCACGAACCTCAATCCCGTCCGCGCGCGCCGCGACCAAAGCTTTGCGAGCCTCCCGCGAGCGTTTACCCCCACCGGAGGTGGCCCCATGATCCCCATCGGCTCCCACCCGGTCTGGCATCCGGTCTTTGAGACCCTCGCCTACGCCGCTGGATACGCCGTCTTCCGCCGCCTCCGCACCAACCAGGGAGACGTAGTCGCCGAACCCCAGCGCTGGACGGTCCTCGCCGCAGCAGCCGTCGGCGCACTCATCGGCGCACGCCTGCTTGGCCTCGCCGAACAGTGGCCCACCGTCCAGCAAGCCTGGCATCAAGGCCAAATCCTCGCCCTGCTCCTTTCCCCCGGCGGCAAAACCATCGTCGGTGGCCTGCTCGGCGGATGGCTCGGCGTTGAACTCATCAAACGCCTCAGCAAAATTCACCGCCGCACCGGCGATCTCTTCGCGCTCCCCCTCTGCGTCGGCATCGCCATCGGCCGCATCGGCTGCCTCATCGCCGGCCTCGCAGACGACACCTACGGCAAACCCACCACCGTGCCCTGGGCCGTCGATCTCGGCGACGGCATCGGCCGCCATCCCGTCCAGATTTACGAGATCCTTTTCCTCATCGCCTTGGGATTCACCGTCAGCACCCGCGCCAAACTCCCCGAAGGCGCCCGCTTCCGCATCTTTCTCAGCGGCTATCTCGCGTGGCGCTTCGCCATCGATTTCATAAAGCCCCAGCCGCTGATGTATGGTCTGAATCTGATCCAATGGGCTTGTCTCGCAGGAATCTCACTCCTGGTTTTCGACTGGCTAAGCGTGCGAAGGGAGCAGCATGAAACTCTTCGGTCGTGATCGCAACACAGTCAGCGCATTGCTGATTCTATCCGTGGTTGGCTTCGGAATTGGAACCGGGCTGTGCGGCGTTTCACTTGTATCAATTTTCGCGCTTGACTCGATGAGGAACCCCTCCCATCCGAGTGCAGTCGTTACGATCCTGATGATGCCTCTCTCGGCTCTCGGCGGTCTCGGCGCCGTCCTTATACCGATCTCAACGCTCGGCATTCTGATCCTTTTCCCCATCTGGCTCGTTCAGATCATCACCCGGCGCGAAGCAGACCGCCCACAACACTAGCCGTTCATCAGAAAGGGGCCACGTGAGCAAGTCACCAGTTGACCGCTTCCCGTTCGCGAAGATCGTCATCATCCTCGCCGTTGCCTTCCTGGTCGGCCTCGGTCTCTGCGGCATCGACTACGTGCTTGCCGCAAACGGCATCGGCAAAAGCACAGAAGAATTTGGCGTCGGCATCCTCGACGGCCCATCGCTCGTCATCATTTGCCTCTCCGCAGCTTGCCTGATCTTCACCCTCATCGTCTGGGCAATCGTCGGCATCGTCTCAAACTTCGTGGCCAGCAACGGCAACGACTACGCGACAAATCCACTCAGCCCCGCCGAGAAAGTGTCACAACCAGAAAAGCGCCCACCCCAAACGGATGATACAAACATCGACAAGCAGGAATAAACTTCATTCCATAAGCCCACTCAGAACGCCGGAGCACAGTTCAACATGAAGAAATGGTGGAAGCAGCGAAGCGGTCCCGTGAAAGTCCTTCTGGTGCTCGCGATAATCCTGGTCATCCAACTCTTCCTCCTCTTAGCCACGCCAACGCTTTCGCAACGCTGGGACACAGCTCATCACGTTCCCGGCGGCGAGGGCTGGGGCACCTTCGGCCTGCTCGTGGGCCAGCTAAGCCTCTGCGCCTGGAACCTGGCTGTCATGTTCCTCACCTGCGTTGTTTGGTTCATTCTCTGGCTCCATCGCAGACGGAAACTCGCAGAGAAGTCCAATGACTGAACAACTGCGTCCTTGTCTTCACGAGTTGGAATCGCGGAAAGAGCACGTATGAAAATGCCGGGGTGGTGGAAGCGGAAGAGCGGCCAAGCCAAGACGATCACGCTGCTCGCCGTGTTGCTCACTCTTCAAATCGGACTATGCTTCTCCACAGGAACGATTACGAATTCGCTGCACACCCCCATTCCGCAGGGCTACGACCACCCAATGTGGGACTTCACGCTGATGCTCTGGCAGTGTCTTTTCTGCGTCGTTACACTCGCACTCATCGTTGTTCTGGCGGTCTGGTGGCACCCAGGAATAAGTTCAAGCAGGAAGCAATCGAGGCAAGGAAAAAATGACTGAAAAACTCCGCCCCTACCTCTTCTACGACGTGGCCATCTCCATCTGCTCCATCTGCTATCGTCGCGTCGACGCAAAAATCGTCTTCGAAGACAACAAGGTCTGGATGCTCAAGCGCTGCCCGGAACATGGCCATGCCCGCGTCCTCGTAGCCGACGACATCGACTATTACCGCCGCTCCCGCGAAGTCTTCATCAAGACACCCGAGCAGCCCATGGTCTACAACACCCCCATAAAATATGGTTGCCCCTACGACTGCGGCCTCTGCCCGGACCACGAACAGCACAGTTGCCTCACCCTCGTCGAAATCTGCGATGCCTGCAATCTCACCTGTCCCATCTGCTATGCGGGCAGTGGCCAGCACCGCACCGAATACCGTTCGCTCCCCCAGGTCGCCGCCATGCTCGACTGCGTAGTCCGCAATGAGAAACACCCCGATGTAGTGCAGATCTCAGGCGGCGAGCCCACTCTCCATCCCGACTTCTTCCGCATCCTCGAGATGTGCAAAGAGCGGCCCATCCGACATCTCATGGTCAACACCAACGGCATCCGCATCGCTCAGGACGAGGAATTCGCCAAGCGCCTCTTAGACTTCACGCCCCAGTTCGAAATCTATCTTCAATTCGATTCCCTTCAGCGCGAGCCGTTAATGCAATTGCGCGGCGCAGACATGCGAAAAATTCGCGAGAAGGCGCTCGAACGTCTCAACAAGCTCGGCATCTCCACCACTCTCGTTGTTACAGTCGCGCGCGGCGTCAACGACACCGAACTCGGCGCCATCGTCGACTACGCTCTCAAGCAACCGGCAGTGCGCGGCGTAACATTCCAGCCCGTTCAGCAGGCCGGCCGCGTGCAGGGCTTCGATTCCACCCAACATCGCCTCACACTCACTGAAGTGCGCCGCCGCATTCTCGAGCAGACCAGCGTCTTCCGCCCCGAGGACCTGATCCCCGTCCCCTGCCATCCCGACTCACTCGCCATGGCCTATGCACTCAAGCTCGCTGGCAAAACCGTTCCCCTCACCGGCATGGTCCCGCCTGAAGTCCTCATCGACGGCGCAAAGAACACCATCATCTATGAACAGGAAGCCGGCCTCCGCGACCACATCTTCAAGCTCTTCGCCACCAATCACTCGCCCAGTTCGCAAGCCTCTACGCTGAAGGAACTCCTCTGCTGCCTGCCCAAGGTCCTCATCCCCAAAGACCTTGGCTACAAGAATCTCTTCCGCATCCTCATCGTCCAGTTCATCGACGCCGAAGCCTTCGACGTACGCAGTGTCAAGAAGACCTGCATTCACATCGCGCATCCAGATGGCAAGCGCCTCATCCCCTTCGACACCTTCAACATGTTCTACCGCGGCGACCTCGAAACCACCCGCCTAGCCGCCCTCCGCAAACAAGAAGCTGAACCCGTCGAAGTCTAATGTCTGTTGAATGTGGGTGCCCCCGGTCCCTCGCACTCGGGGACCGGGGAGTCGCTCTCAAATTCACAAAGCCCCGTGCCCCGTTCTCGCGCCTTTTTTCTGGCGCGAGGGCGGGAAGCAGTAAGCCCATGCGAGCTTCCCGCGAGCGCCCGTCGCACCGCAGGTGCCAGATGGCTAATCCAACTCCCGTAGCGCCCGCGAAAATGCAAAGAACCCCAGAAACACCAGCGTCGCCAAACCGGCCATCATCGCGAGCGCAAGCCCAGTTGAAATATGCCGCGAGAGTTCACCCGCCAGTAGCGAACCCAGCGGCGGCAATCCCAGAAAGCTGGTTGTATAGATACTCATGATCCGTCCGCGCATTTCATCGCTCGATAAGTGCTGAATCGAAACATTGAAGCACGAAATCATCAGAATCCCGCTCATGCCCTCAAAGAACGCCAGGCACACCGAGAGCGCGAATATCTGCGAAAAGCTGAAGCCGATGATTGCCAGGAAGAAAACAATCCCGGTGATAGTCAACACCACCCCGCGGTGCCGGATCACGCCCAGCACGGCTACGGACATTGCGCCCAGAACTGCCCCCGAACCGGACGCCGCCAGCAGCCATCCCAGGCCACTCTCCCCAGCATGCAACTGAATCTTCGCGAAATAGGGAATGAACGTCAGGAACGGCAGACCAAGAAAGCTCACCGCCGCCGTCATCCAGATCAGCACCCGCATCTGCGGTTCGCTGTTCAGGTACGCAAACCCGCCGCGAAGGCTCGATAACATGCTCTCGTGCCGCGCGCGAATTTCCTTGGGATAGTCGATCCGCGTGAGCGCAAACAGAACGGCGAGAAAGCTCAGCCCATTGAGGAAGAAGTTCCCAGCCACCCCCAATAGAACCATCGCGTACCCGCCCAGCGTCGGCCCCAGGATGCGCGACATATTGAACTGTGCGGAGTTCAGTGCGATGGCGTTGGTCAGGTCTTCGCGCTTCACCAGCCTCGGCACCAGCGCCTGATAACTGGGCGCATTCATCGCCATAGCCGTCCCATTGAGAAAAGCAATGGCCGCCACCTCCCAAACCGTAATCACCTTCAGCCACGCAAGCGCGGCCAGCAGGAAGGCAAGCAGCATCATCACGGTCTGCGTCACCAGCAGCAAGCGGCGCTTATCTACACGATCCGCAATCACTCCGCCAAAAAGCGTGAAGAAAAGAAATGGAATCGATCCCACAAATCCCACTACGCCCAACCAGAAAGCGGAATTT
>Ga0302278_10004136_pt1 | contig 15200 bp, 17 predicted proteins | sample III_Bog_N3_2_FD_194543 | JGI IMG/M metagenome (GOLD analysis project Ga0302278, IMG submission 194543) | Peat permafrost microbial communities from Stordalen Mire near Abisko, Sweden - III_Bog_N3_2 | ecosystem: Environmental > Terrestrial > Soil > Wetlands > Peat | place: Sweden: Abisko...
AACGGGATATTGTTGGCCGCTGACCGGGTCCTGCTTGACGACCTGGCCGCAGACGCGGGTGAACAACAGAAGATTGGGGTCGATCCGCCAGCGGAATTCCGACGAAATCTCGGCTACGGAAAGGCCTTTTAGCTTCGATGCGTCGATGCCGGTGAGGGAGCCCAGGACGGATGCCTGCGACTCTGTAAGGGACGCCTTGTCGGGCGCCAGTTGTGTGCGAGAGTTTGCTTGCGGGCTCATAGAGAGTTCTCCTTAGGGTTGGGGTTGCCAGGTGGATGAATCTCGAACTGAGAGGGGAATCCCAGATGCCGCGCCAAAAGGAGGCGGGGTATCGCCATATAGTGCAGTCAGGCGTCCGATCGTTTCAGAAACGCCAAATGATTTGTTCAGCGGGAGATGAAGCGTTCCAGGTAGAACGAATTCAGGGCCGCTGGAACCGCGAGGCGGCAGGTTGCGTATGAAGGAAGAAGCAACGAATGGACTCTGGCAGGCTTGGCATGGTTGACGAGTGGAGTGCTGGGGCGTCTGAATTGCCAGGTCCACTTTATCTCATGATCCGCGCAACCGTCGGGGCAACGGAGATTTGCGTTCTTTCATGCCCTGGGAGGCTTTGGTGGCTGCATCGCGCAAGAGCAGGAAACTTTGGATCTGGCTGGGCGCCATTGCCGCCGTGGTAATTTTGGCGCTGGGCATTGGGCTGGTGCGGCTGGCTCGGGGATCGTCCATCGACCCCAATAAGCTAGCCAAGGTTACGCGCGGGGATGTGGCGCGGTCGGTGGTGGCCACGGGAAAGATCCAGCCGATCACCAAGGTTGAGGTGAAATCGAAGGCCTCAGGCATCGTGGAAAAGCTCTATGTGGACATCAACAATCAGGTTCACAAGGGCCAGGAACTGGCGCAACTGGACCAGCAGGAGATCGTGGCGCAAGTGGAGGCGCAACGGGCACAACTGGCCGCCGCCGAGGCCAACGTTTCCTCCTACCAAGCCAATATCGAGCAGGATAAGGTGAATGCGGCGGCTCCGGATCTGCCGATGTACAAGGCTACGCTGGACCGCAACCTGGAGATGCAGAAGCTGGGCATCGTGAGCCGGCAGACGCTGGATGACGCCGACAAGGATTACCTGGCCGCGCTGACCCGGCGCGACAGCTCAAAGGCACAGATCGGCGTGGACACGGCCCGCCTGAAACAGGCGCGGGCGCAGGTAATGCAGGCCCAGGCAAGCCTCAAGCAGCTTGAGGAGCAACTGAGTTATACCACGATTGTGGCGCCGATGGACGGAGTGATTCTCTCACGGGACGTGGAGATCGGCGACGCGGTCAGCTCCATCCTGGTGCTGGGCTCGACGGCCACGCTGGTGATGACCGAGGGTGACATCAACCAGGTTTATGTGGATGGCAAAGTGGACGAGGCCGACATCGCGCACGTCTACATGGCGCAGCCGGCGCGCATCAAAGTGGAGAGCTTCAGGGACCGCGTCTTCAACGGCAAGGTAACCAAAATCTCTCCGATGGGCGTCGAGAAGGACAACGTGACCACGTTCGAGGTGCGCGTTTCAATCGACAATCCAGGCGGCGAGCTGAAGGCCAACATGACAGCCAACGCCGAAATCCTCCTCGACGAGCACAAGGGCGTGCTTACGGTGCCCGAGAACGCCGTGATCTACGACAACCAGAAGAAGGCGAGCGTGGAGATTCCGGACAAGTCGCAGAAGGAAGGCAAGCGCAAGGTCTCTGTCACGGTCGGGCTGTCGAACGGCTCGGTCACCGAGATACTCGGCGGCCTGAAAGAAGGCGATCAGGTGGTTCTACAACAGTAAGAACAGCTTCCAGCTTCTAGCTATTAGCTCTTAGCCTGCGACCGTTGAACCACGTGTGCGCTAGCTAGAGGCTAACGGCTAGCAACTAGAAGCGATTCCTAAGAAACGAGGAACACAATGAAGAAACTCTGGATTGCAGCGGTGGCCCTAGCCGCGCTGGCGGCAGTTCCCGCGCTGGCATCGGAGGCTACCTTCGAGCGTACGCTCTCAGTGAGCGGACGCGTGGAGTTGTCGGTTTCGACGGGCTCGGGCAACATCCACCTGACCCGCGGCGCGGACAACCAGGTTCACGTCTATGGAAAGGTGAAGTCCGGATGGGGCGGCAGCGAGGACCGGGTGCGGGAGATCGCGGCTCATCCTCCCATCGAGCAAACCGGCAACATCATCCGCATCGGAAGCCACCACGAGAATCTGCACAACATCAGCATTGACTATGAGATACAGGCGCCGGCAAATGCATTTCTTGAGGCTGGCTCCGGGTCGGGAGATATCACCGTTGAGGGCGTCGGCGAAAACGCGAAGATTTCGACAGGGTCAGGCAACATTCACGCCTCCGGCCTACATGGAGGGTTCACGGTAGACACCGGCTCGGGCAACATCTATGCCGAACAGACGGGCCAGGGCGACGTGAAAGCGCAGACGGGCTCAGGCAACATCGAGTTGCGCGATCTGCGCGGCGGCCTGCGCGCCGGGACGGGCTCGGGCGACATCAAGGCGGGCGGAACGCCGGCCTCGGACTGGAAGCTGGAGACCGGCTCGGGCAATGTCGAATTCTGGGCAGGCGGCGCGGCGTTCACGCTGGACGCCTCGACCGGCTCGGGCAGTGTTCACACCGACCGGGAGATGATGACGCAGGGCACGCAGGACCACCACCATGTGACCGGCAAGATCAACGGCGGCGGGCCTACGGTGCGCATCGAGACCGGGTCGGGAGATATCCGGGTGCACTGACGGCAATCAGTAGTTGTCAGTGGTGTGGCGCGGCCGCTATCTGATCGGCGCGAAATTGCTTTCACCGGGCGAGACCTGCCAGCTCCTGGGGTGGGTTTCGCCCGCACTTTCTGATCGCAAAGAGGGTTGAATCCCTGGGATTCTCCCCGCTCACGAATGCGCGATTGCGGCTGGCCCTGGGATATGGTTGGAGGAGCGCCGCACGTATATCCATAGATAGAAAATGCCCATGATCAGCAGGATAAGGGGAACCGGCCGGAGGAACAGAATGAACAGCAACTGCCCTGGCAAGCTCGTCATGCTCGGGTGCAGGCCTTTGGTGAGGGTGACGAGAACGGAGAGCGGAATATCCCCTGTTGCCGCGATCCCTGTGGCAGTTGTCAGGAGGGCAAGCCATCCAGTCAGCCCACCCTCGGCCCATAGCATGGCGCAGGCGGGAATGGTAAGCAGCAGGAGCTTCGCATCCTGAGGCCGATGATAGGTCACGATCAGGGTGAGAGGCACGATTGCCGCCAGCGCAAGCCAGCCCGTGGCCTCGGAGAAGCGAGACCTGAGCGTGCGAGCCGACCATGCCAGCAGCGGTATAGCGCAGACCAGATAGGCCACCGGATAATAGAAGCGCGGATCGTCCCGAAAGACGCTGAGGACTGACGCGAGATCGATGACCATGCCGGGGGTTCGGGAGCCCGTGCCGGTGGGCCCAGGGTCGTTCATGCTTCCGTGCGCCGAAATGGTCGCCAGATTGGCATGCAGTTCCTGTATCCAGTTGGGCGCGATCTGCGAAACCCACAGCATGGCCGGAATACCCAAAGCGGCGGCTACTACCAGAGTCTGCAGCGCGCGCTTGCGGCGAATCCCGCCCGCCAGCAGGAAATAGAGCCAGATCAGGCCGGCGTCATGGGGCTTGATTGCGAGGCTGACCGCCAGGCAAAGAATGCCGGCCGGAACAAACCGCTCCTTGAGAAAGCACCAAGTGGCGATGGCGCAAAAACTCACGACGATTCCAGCCGCATTGCCAGTCGAAAGCAGATGCAGCGAGCTGGTAACGGCCAGGAATGCAAGCAGCGCGCCGGAGAGCACGGGCGCTTTGCTTGCTCCAACATCCCACATCAGAAAGGCGGCGAGGATGAAACTCCCGGCCGTGAGGATCAGCCACAGCAGGTGCGCAGCTCCCCATGGCAGCATCGCGAAGGGAACGATGAAAACAAATGTGGTCGGCAGGTAGACATTCAGCGACAGAGCCAGGGGAGACCCACCTTGCGTCCCTGGGGCGCCTCCTCTTTCCGCCTCAAAAACGCGCAATAGCTCGGCTTCGTTGTACGGGTCGCGGTGCTGGAGCATGCATCGCGCATCGTAGTAGACCCCTTTGAAGTCTCCCATTGAGTCGGAGCCTAAGTGCTCCACAACCAATCCGACCAAGATGAACAGCAGGCTCCCCAGCAAAAACAGGTACAAACCGTCGAGCCGTGCTCTGGTCATCGCGTGTATCCCTCTGCCTTCTATCTGGTGGGTGGTTCGCCTGTCCGGGCCGCCAATTCTTTCTTATTGATCCTACAAGACGGCAACGCGCCCGTGATTGCCGTGACAGGGTCCGTGGTTCTTCTCTTCCCCGGCGTTCCGACTCAACAGCCAATCGGCAGTCCGCTCGCTTTACACTGAAATCATGGTTCGCGTTCTTCACCCGCTTCCCGCCGAACAATTAAGGCTGCTGGTCTTCGATCTGGACGGCACGCTGATCGACTCAGCGCAGGATCTGTGCAACAGCGTCAACGCAACTCTGGTTCAATTTGGGCGCGAGCCGCTGCCCGATGAGGCCATTGCCAGCTTCATCGGGAACGGGGCGATGATGCTGGTGCGCAGGGCCTTTGCGGCTGCGGGCGGGTTGGTTGCGGGCGAGGATCTGCCCGTTGAAGCGTATCCCTGGTTCCTCGACTACTATCGCGAGCACAAGCTGGACTACACCTATGCCTACGAGGGGGTTCTGGAGGCGCTGGCCGCGCTCCGGGAGTTGCATGATGCGCCCGGCGGGCCGGGCAGAGCCATGGCCGTCCTGACGAACAAGCCGGTTCGTCCGGCGCGAGAGATCTGCGCGGCCCTGGGTCTTGCGCCCTACTTCCTTAGCATTTATGGCGGCAATAGTTTTGCAACCAAGAAGCCCAATCCGGAGGGGCTACTCGCGCTGATGAGCGAGGCCGGCGCAAAGCCCGAAGAGACGGTGATGATCGGCGACAGCCAGGTGGATGTGGAGACGGCGCGGAATGCCGGCGCCTGGTGTATCGGTTGCACCTTCGGCCTTGCGCCCGGAAGCCTGGCCGCCAATCCTCCGGATGTAATCGTCGATTCTCCGGCCGATTGGACTGCCGCGCTGAGCCAGGCGAATCCCGGCCTTTGAGGGTGATCCGGGCGGAGCTTGATTTCCCAGGAGATATTATTTGTGAACCTGTTCAAAATTATTCTTGACATGTTCAACTTCGGGTGTATTCTTATTTTGAACACGTTCAGTTCTAGTTCAAAAAGGAGACCATCATGTACCAGATCACCTACTACATCAGCTACCTCGGCATCTGCGCCGCGCTGATCTTCTGGCTGGCGCGCATCCTGAATCGCTCCGGCGCAATCTTCCTGCACGACTCCTTTGGCGACAAGGAGGTGCTGATCCGCTCCATCGCCCACCTGCTGGATGTCGGCTTCTACCTGTTGAGCTTTGGATATCTCGCGCTTTCCATTCGGGTCAATTGGCAACTATGGCCAAGCGATACTCTCACGCTGGTTTTGGGCTTTGAACTTGCACAGATTGGGGGGTTTCTGCTTCTGCTCGGCTTCGTCCACCTCTTTAATCTCCTGTTATTGGCAATCTTCCGCCGCCGCACCGTAGTGAACCCCACGCTGGCAGGTTCCTGATGGCCATGCCACGCCAAGTCGCCAGCAAATCGGAAGCCACTCGGGCTCGAATCCTTGAGGCAGCGTTGCGCGTATTCCGCGAGCGCGGCTTTCACGCAGCCACCATGCGCGAGATTGCCTCCGCCGCGGGTGTAGCGGTCGGGGCGGCGTATTATTACTTCGACTCCAAGGATGCCCTTGTCATGGCCTTTTACGAACAATCGCAGGACCAGATGGCGCCGACCCTCGAACGGATTCTGGCCGCCAGCCGCACCTTCGAAGCTCGTCTGCGCGGCATCATCGGCCACAAATTCGAGTACTTCGCCCCCAACCGCTCCCTGGTGGGCGCCCTTTCCTCGCATATCGATCCCGATCACCCTCTTTCACCGTTCAGCGCCGCCACCTCGAAGATTCGCGACCAGGACATTGCATTCCTTGCGCGCGCCGTCACCGACTCCGGGGTAAAACTTCCGCCCTCTATCCAGCCTTATCTCCCAAGGCTCCTTTGGCTCTATCAGATGGGCCTGATGCTCTTCTGGGTCTATGACAGGTCTCCGCTCCAGGCCCATACCGATCTGCTCTTCGACAAGACACTGGGCATGATGCTTCTTGCGCTTAAACTGGCAGGGCTCCCGCTGTTGAGGCCGCTTTATCGCCCCGCCGGAGAACTGCTCAAGACGATTTATGGGGAGGCTTGACGATGACCACACGCCCTTTGCGCATTGTCATTCCCGGCGGCAGCGGGCTGGTAGGCCAGGTGCTGGCCCGGCACTTTCAGGAGCGCGGCCATCAGGTGACCGTGCTGACCCGCGGCCCCTACACGGCCGAATGGCAGACGGTTCATTGGGACGGTGAGAACACTGGGCCGTGGACCGAGTACCTGGAAGGCGCGGATGTCTGCATCAACCTGGCCGGGCGCAGCGTCAATTGCCGTTTCACCGCGGCCAACCGCAAGGCCGTTTACGACTCGCGCATCCATTCGACGCGCCTTGTCGGCAAGGTCATTGCCGGGCTCGCCGAACCTCCCAAAGTGTGGATGAACGCCGCGACGGCGACGATCTATCGCCACGCGCTCGATCGGGAGATGGACGAAGCGACGGGGGAACTGGGCGGCAACGAACTGATCTCAAAGCGGCGGCGCGCGCCGGATGCCTGGAATTTTTCCACCCGTGTAGCCAAAGATTGGGAGGCGGCGTTTTTTGCGGTCGAGACGCCGCGAACACGCAAGGTGGCCCTGCGCACTTCCATCGTTTTCAGTCCCACGCCGGGCAGCGCCTTTGGCGTCCTGTCCAACCTCGTCCGGCTGGGGATGGGTGGCCGCCAGGGAAATGGACGCCAGTTCGTCTCTTGGATTCACGAGGCCGATCTGGCCCGCGCCGTTGAATTCCTCATCGAAGACGAGGAGATGGAAGGCCCGGTAAATCTGGCCGCGCCCCACCCGCTGCCTAATCGCGATTTCATGGCGGCGCTGCGCGAGGCCTGGAATGTGCCCAACGGCTTGCCAGCGCCGGCGCTGGCCATCGAAGTCGGCGCCTTCTTCCTGCGCACCGAATCGGAACTGGTGCTGAAGAGCCGCCGCGTGGTTCCAGGCCGTCTGCTCGACGCCGGATTCAAATTCGAGTTTCCCAACTGGCCCGAAGCCGCAGATGACCTTGTACGGCAATGGCGGCACAGGCACGACTGAGCGCGGCGCGCGAATCAGCGAAGAATCAATCGTGCTCCTTATTGTTGCACTGCCCGGTCGTATTCGACCCTGGAATGATGCGCAGGATCAGCGGAAAGACGAAGGCCACGATGAAGTAAGCGCCGGTTGAGGCAGTCGCCAGCCATGGCAGTCCCGCCCCACAGGCCATCCCGATGCCTGTCACCAGCCAGACGGTAGCGGCAGTGGTGAGTCCTCTGACACGATCCTGGCTCACAAATATAAGACCGGCGCCGATGAAACCGATGCCGCTGACGACCTGCGCCGCCACGCGCGAGGGATCAAGGACAATGCGGCCGTCGATCAGAACGTCGGTGAATCCATACTTTGAAATCAGCAGAAAAAGCGCTGCGGCTGTCCCCACCACAGTGTAGGTGCGGAGCCCCGCGCTCTTGTGGCGAATCTCGCGCTCCAGGCCAATCGCAGCCGAGAGAGCGAAGGCAAGTCCCAGCTCGATGAATTGCTTCGTGTCTTGTCCGCCGATCTCAGAGATAGGCATTGCGACCTCGTATTACTTTGGCTGGTTCACACATGTCAATCCACTCGCCTCGCTTACTGGGCAACCAGCGCCACATACGCAACAAGCTGGGGAACTGTCACCTTCACCTGCCCATTCGCGTAAGTAAACGGAATGGATGTATCTCCAGAGGCGTCCGGTGAGACCAGGGTGACAGTCGTTGGCGCGTTGGCCACCGGAAACGTGACCAGCACGCCTGTCCGCGTCTGAAATCCCTTCGAATAATTGTGATTGATCAGGTGTGCGACCGTGCGGCCGTCCCCAAGCTGGGTCAAATTGGTTGCGACGTTCGGAACCGAAACCGTTACGGAGCCGGTCAGGTTCTGCGCGCTTTCGTAAAGCGCGGCATGAGCCGGCATTTTATAAAACGCGGCCGTCTGCTCAAAAAATGGCATCAGGCCGAGTTGCGTGGCAGTGGGATCGCCGACCGTATCCATCAGATGCATGGCAAAATGCACCCCGGCGGCGTACGCCTCCGGCACATACATTCGCCAGTAATCCTGTTGCTCCGAGGCCGGCAGCGAGAGATAGCGCGACATATTTCCCGTGGGCCAATCCATGAATACCGAGACCAGAACACTGCGTCCGGCGACAATGGCGGAATGCTGCCGCATGTAAAGAAAAGCAGGCATCAGCGACTGGGTGCCGTCAAGGTCGCCGCTGCCCGTCAGCGGACAGAAATCCTGATTGGAGCCCCCTGGGCCGTTGTCGTTATAGTCGTAAAGGCCGATGGCCTGAAAATCGACAAAGGGATAGGTCCCATTGGACGTAATGTAGATCTCCTTCCCGTATTTCTGGCGCGCGTAATTGCGCAGCGTGAGAACAATGTCCTGCCAGTAGACCAGATTGAGATAGGTGTTTGTGAAGGTGCCGTCCTGCGGATCCCCACCCATGACGCCCCACTCCGCGGCCAGGGGGTTTGATGAAGTCAGCGGGTTTGTCTGCCAGCCGCCCCGCGCCAGATAGCCGCGGTAGTCGAATGTGCGCCCGCGAAGCGCCGCGGAGGCCGGGCAGTTCAGATTGTCGGCTGCCGTGACGCCGAACTGCGATTGCCACTGGGCCGCCGTCAGATTGGGATACTTGGCGCAGAGAAACCCGCCGAAGTCGGCCACGTCGGCATCGTCGAAACCTTCGTTGTTGTTATACGTGAGGCCCTGATAACTCCCGCTGACCTCATCGAAGAAGACACCGTCGACGCCTCCGTCGATCTGAATCTCGCCGATGCCGATGATGTATTGCCGATACGCCGGCGAAGCCATGCTGCCGCGGAAGAAGTTGAGCGGAAGAGCACGCTGCACGGGCTGTCCCTGCGCATTGCATGAGACCACAGCATTGAATTGCGCGGCGGTCGGGAATTCGTCCGCAAAGAGAACAGTCGCCGTGGTCCCGCCGATGAATACGATCCCGGCCGCCTCAGCTTGAGCGGGATACCCGAAGTTGTATTGCGATGCCAGCACGCCATCCGTATCCCAACGCGCCCAGGCGCGGGGCACCACATTGGGAGCCATCTGAAAGACCTGCGGGTCTCCAGGCCCGAGCAAATCGCCTTCCTGGCTGAATCCGAAGACGGTCCAGCCAGTGGTAGGACCTGTTCCGTATACAGCCGGATCGATGGAAATCTGCTGATAAGTTCCAGCTCCGGCCGAAGGATTGCTCGGCGCGGGCGTGGCGCAGACCGATTGGAATGATTCCGCGCTGACTGCAAAACTCTGTGAAACCGCCGCGGCTGCCGCATAAGTGCCGTTGCCGGCCTGAGTAGCCTGGATGGTGCAGGTTCCCGCGGCAATCAATGTGGCCGTCGAGCCGGAGACCGTGCAAACAGCGGTAGTGGTCGACGCGAAGCTGGCCGGGAGTCCTGAACTGGCTGAGGCCTTCAAGGCAAGCGTCGACCCTGCCGTCTGGCTGGCGATAGCGCCGAAGGTAATGGTCTGGCTCAACAGCACAGGCGTTTTACTTTGCTGCGTCGATCCGCCGCACCCGGCAAGAGACAAAGCGCAAATGAGCCGGCCAAAGCGAACCTGTGTCGAGGGGCCGAAGAACATCAACGATAAGTTGATCCGCGGCATGGCGGTTGACCGCCTTTCTCCAGCAACTACTCCCTATTCCCTGTTCCCTGCCTGTCACTTCTCCGGCGGCGTAACGTCGGTTACCGGCAGGTCAATATGCCCGAGGAGAATCTCAAATCGCCGCTGCTCTTCCCTCTTGTAGGTCTCCTGGTCCGGCCAGAGTTCCTTGATGAAGGCCTCTTCATCGGGGTTTGCCGTTGTGGCCACGGTCGAGTTCTTGTAGCGGATCGTGACCCGGTAGTCCCAGCGAAGCTCTTCCGAAGTATGGTAGGCCGGCGACTCGATCTTGATGGAGAGAATCCGGCCGGTGGACTGAATCTTCTTGAGCAGCGGGTAGTGGTTCTTGATGAATAGATCGTAGAACTCTTTTTGATGGCCCCACTGGCACTTGTAGTAGTACTCGATGGTATAGGGTTGGTCGGCGCTGACCTGCGGCGGCGCTCCCTGGGCCACAGCCGGAACGGTCAGCGCAGCGCAAAAGAGCGCGGCGAGAACGGCGAAAAGAATCCTGCGCATAGTGCCTCCTTGATTGAGAGTATTCTACCGCGGAGAGATCTCAGGGCGTTGCGGAATGCATCAGGAAACGCAGATGGAAGATGCGCTTCAGCTCCGGAGAAAACTCCTGCAAGATGTGCTCCGCGCCGAGGATGCCAACCTCGATGTGGCCGGACTGCACTCCCTGGACCAGCGGGCTGTAGTGGGGCGGGTACCACATCTTTTCGATCATGGAGCTGCCGTAGGCGCCGGAGAGCTGGGGAATGTCGACCGTCAGGTGGCCGCTGCTCGTGTAGGTGAGCAGGGTCATCTTCAGGGCGTGGCCGGTGCGCGGAAAGAGGCCAGTGCAATCGCATGCGAAGTAGCGGGTATCGGTGCCGGCAACGGCGGCCATGCTGTCATGCACGGAGTTCTGGATGATCTCGCTGGCGTAGTCGGAACCCAAGCGTCGGCCAAAGCCGCGAGGGGTCCTACCCCACTCGGCGGGCGAATTGAAGACCTGTGAGTAGGCGGCGGAGGCGAATGCGTCGGCGTGCATGGAGACGGAGCGGCCGTCGGAGTTCACCCAGCGCTGCCAGCGCTCGCTCCCGCTCAGTGGCTTGTATGTGGTTGGATCGAAAGGGCCATGCACGGTGAGGGACTTGGCCAGCGAATCGGCAAACGACTGGCCAGAGGCGATGCCGGGTGCAAGAAGGAGAGCGAGGAGCGCGAAAAGGGTCTTCGGATTCACATATTCATTCTGAAGCAGAACTGGCAAAAAGGGTAGTGCGGGCATAAAGAAAAATAGGACGGGAGTTGGAGCGCCCCATCAGTTGGGGCTCGTCCAACGGCAGGGCCTCCGGCTTTCTACGCCGAGCGGATGATTTCCGTTTACGGGGTCATTCGGGAGAGGTTATGATGGGCCGGCAGGCGCCGAGGTCGAGCCCACCAGGGAGGTCTGGCGCAAGACTGGTTCTGATCGCCGGCCCATTGCCCGAGTTCCCCCAGGATGCTGAGGGGAGATTCAGTCGGAACGACTCATGCCTATGTTTGACGACAGAACGGCTCTTGTCACGTTTCAAGCGACGAACTGGTCCGGCTGGGAGCGGGAGAGCTATTCCATCGTCACTTCAGCGCAACTGAAGGTGACGAAGGGAATGGCTCTTACCCCGGTGACGCTGGGCTTCAAAGCCACCGACTACGAACAGATCCAATGCCTGTTTTACGAGGTGCTGGTGGAGAGGATTGTGGAGGACCGGGTCTTGTTTGGGTACCGCAACGTTGTCATCGAGAATCCGGATGGAACGATGAATCTGTCCGCGCCGCAGTCGGGCAGGTTCATTCTGCGGCCCGGAGAGAGCATGAAGCTTTGTACTCCAACGATGGACGCGGGAACCAGCGTCACGGTGACTCTTGATGAAATCCATTGAGTTTTCTCACAGCGTTCTTTCCGCATCTTGAATCTTCGCTGGAGAAAGGCAGATGGAAACGATTGCACAGCGGTTCTCGCTGTCAGATCGCCATCATTGTTCGCTGGCGAAGCTGATGCGGAGGCGGGTGCGCGTGGCTTTGGCGAAGCGCTCCAGGGTGCGAGTCGATGGCAGACCCTTGCCGCTTTCGAGGCGGGCGACAACGGCTTGTGTCGTCCCCATGGCCTCGGCGACTTGCTCCTGGGTCATATCCGCGTCCGCGCGCGCCTTGATCATGGCCGAGGCGAGGGCGAATTCGGCCTCCAGCGCATCATAGGCTGCAACGTATTTGGGGTCCTTCTTCCACTGCTTGAACGATTCTTCGACGGGGATGAATTTGGTCTTCATTTGACCTCCTTGGCCTTTTTTAATGCGGACGAGGGGTAAGGCGTCCAGCGCAACCTTCGTTTCCTCATCGAGGAATCCGACAGACCATGGCATGGAGCGATTATACCATTTGTGCAATGTTTGGGGTGAAGCAAATGCCGGGTCTCAAGAGCGGGACCTGAGTGATACGTAGTCCCCGATCCCCAGAGGCGAGGGACCAGCGGCACCCTCATCGTGGTTAGAGACCGGGGCCCCCCGCCGTCGAATGCTCACTCTTCTGCTAGAATACGAGTTCCAATCATGATGGAAATGTCTGCATTGGGATATTCAGCGGGCACATGTTGGTTTCCGCAGGGGACGCCGGCGGCTTTCATGGCTCGGATGGCGATTTCAAATGCCGGAGTCGCTGATGAGCCGTAGGTACAGTTGATTCCCTCGCCCCGGTGAGTTTCGACACCGGAGCCCGTGAATACTGAATTGTTCATGGAGCCTACATAACTTGCAGGTAGGATCTCCCACTTGCCTCTAGAGGCGGCGAAAAGGCCCGCTACTTGATTGGCAATAGCGGTGATCTCGTCACCGCCTCCAACGATAATGAAGCTGACCTTCGAACCCGCAGGTGCGGTTTCCAATATTGAAACGGCTGTTGCGAACTTAGACTGCGGGATGAACCTTGGTGGCGGAGAAACCTTCCCATTGATATTCACGTCTCCGCCGGCCTGAATGCCTCCAGGCGAATCAGTCATTGTTTGTACGTTTGCACTACGGCCTGTTATCGTTTGTTGGTTGCCAGTTCCCGACTGCGCGTTCTGTGCATTATTGTGACCAGAATGTAATACTTCTTCATTTGATGAGGAATGATGTTGCGGTTTGGAAGGTGCGGTATGCACAGGTTGAGGGAATGAATTGTTTGCATCGGGAACAGCCGCGTCATTATGGACCGGCTGGTCCTGCAAAGTTGGATTGGCCGCTGCTTTCTCCTTCTTACTATCTACATACCGAAGCGAGAGAAATAGCAGAAGGCAGATGCCGCCTCCGGCGATGAACACCAGGACTCCCTGCCGCCAGACATTAAGACCAGAACGACTAATGCCCATGATCGTTCCTCCGACTGCATCGACTGCTGCTATCAGGAAGAAAAACTTAGCCAGTCCAAAATCGTTCAAGGCTACGACTCCCAGCGCAACCGAAATTGCAAGAGCCACGACGACGCTGGTGACTTCCCAAGAGAACAACCATCCCATGGAATGCAAGTATAGCACATCCTTCGCTCAATCTTCGCTCTTTTGAGGTGTACTTTTTTCCACATGGACTTTCAACTGGTGACGAACTACAAGCCGCGGGGGATCAGCCACGAGCGATTGACGAGTTGGTTGACGGAGTGACGGCGGGCTAGAGGCTCCCGAATTCCGACGGTCCGCCCTGTCGATGTCGTGGCGTTGTCATGGCAAAATCGGCGGGTGGCCTCGGTCTCGACGCCCAAAAACCACACCGAGGGTGCCTCCGGCCCATCGCTCTTGAGGACCGGGGAGACTCCGGACCTCAACCCGCAAGAAGAAGCCCACGGTTTAGCAGGATCGGTCCCGGCAAACGCCCATGTCGACCGGAGAGCTTCTGAGATGATGCAAAATCGCCAAGCCACTCGTAGAAGGGGTCTTCAAACCCGCCCAAAACGTGCCAAAAAACGGCCAAAAACAGCGTATTTTAGGCCATTTTCTACACTTTTGGCCGGGCAATAACTCGACATTTGCCACTTTTCCGTCCGCCTGCGGGCCAGCATTTTCCCGGAACGGTCTCGATAGCGCGAATCGGCCCGCCTGCAAGCCTACAAAACCCCACCCCTTTGTCGGGCTGTTTGCGCAAATGCGCGTCGGCCTGCAGGCCGACATTTTGGACCGGCATCGCCCTGAATCCCACCCATATCTTCGTCTCCTCTTCGCCTTCGCATATAATCCTCACATGGACTTTCAACTGGTGACGAGCTACAAGCCGCAGGGGGATCAGCTGCGGGCGATTGACGGGCTGATGAATGGCCTCGCGGCGGGCGAGAAGCACCAGGTGCTGCCGGGCGCCCCAGGTCTAGATTTGACCCGGGAGCGTACGCTTCAAGCCATCGGCAGTTCGTCCCCCGGCATGGGAGGGTTATCCGGAATGAGGTCGATGTAGGAGCTCAGCCCCTTGCCCGCGCCCTCGGATTGCGCCCTGCGCCGGAAGAACTCCACGGCGGTCTCCACCGCGCCGATCTTCTGCGCCAGCGCGGAGGTCACCCAAACATCCAGGGAGACGCCATCTTCACGCGCCAACTCCTCGGCGCGTTTCACGAGAGAATTCGGCAGATCGAATACGCGCGTCATGCTTCCCTCCCCTTCCGCCTGAGCCGCTCGAGCAATTCCGCCGGCGACAAGACCTCAATCCCAAAGCGTTCGGTTGCCCGCTCGAAGTCTCTTCTATTATGCGTCACAATTGCCTCGGCTTGCCCGTTAATCGCCGCTTCAAGCACCATTTCGTCGTCGGCATCGCGCAACTGAGGCCGCCAGACGAATCGAATTTCCACCGGAGAAATACACAGCGCCAGTTCGGCAAGAAAGCCGTCAACAAATTGCGCCGGAAGGCCATGTTCTTCCCGCTTGAGCACGGCCTCATATTCCAGAAACAGCGCGGGACTCGCCACAAGCTCGACCCTGTTGGCGTCAATCTCCTTGAGCAGCGCCGCGCTGGCACCCTGCCGGGAGCGCAGTCCTGCAACAAGCACCGACGTATCCATCACAATACGCATTCCTGCAACCGCGCTTCCATTCTACGTGAGTTCTCTTCTGTATATTCGCTTCCTCTTCGCCCTTCGCGTATAATCTTTGCATGGACTTTCAACTGGTGTCGAACTACAAGCCGAAGGGGGATCAGCCGCGGGCGATTGACGAGCTGCTGAATGGGCTGGCGGCGGGGGAGAAGCACCAGGTGCTGCTGGGGGTGACCGGGTCGGGCAAGACCTTCACCA
>Ga0302278_10004137_pt1 | contig 15200 bp, 18 predicted proteins | sample III_Bog_N3_2_FD_194543 | JGI IMG/M metagenome (GOLD analysis project Ga0302278, IMG submission 194543) | Peat permafrost microbial communities from Stordalen Mire near Abisko, Sweden - III_Bog_N3_2 | ecosystem: Environmental > Terrestrial > Soil > Wetlands > Peat | place: Sweden: Abisko...
GAACATGACGATGGCGTGATTGCTTTTTCCGCGGGCGCAGCATCCCTGGTCCGGGCGCCTGCCGATCAAGCGCCCGAACCGCGGAAGCGGGTCAGCCATTGCGATTGATCGCGATGCGGCGGACCCTGCTGTTGGCTTCGGCGGACTTTGGCGCCGTGATGGTCAGCACGCCGTTCCTGAACGAGGCCGTGGCCTTGTCCTCATCGACGTCGTCGAGCGGAATGCGCCGTTCGAAGCGGCCGTAGTAGCGCTCGCTGAAACGACGGGCCTTGTCCTCCGATTCCGATCTCTTTTCGCCGGAGATCGAAAGAACGCCGTTGGCGATTTCCAGGCTGACGTCCTTCTCGTCCAGGCCGGGCAGCTCAGCGGTGATGCGCACCTCCTTGTCGGTTTCGTCAATGTCGATCTGGGGCCAGCCCATCCCCTCCAGCCCCCGGGCGGACCAGAACGGCGCCGTATCGAACCCGCGAAAGACATCGTCGATCATCCGGTTCATCTCGCGGTGCAATGCCAGGAACGGATTGACGTCGGCGGCCCGGTGGATGCCGACCTCGCGGTCCCTGTTGTTCCAGGGAATCAGATCCTTGATGGCCATAATCGTATTCTCCTTCGATCAAGCGGCTTCCGCCGCGGACAGTCCCGCCGCGGAAGCCGGGTGCATTGATGTGAACGTCCAGCGAGCAGGTCAGGCGGCGGCCCTGCCGTCGATCTGCCGGACGTTCGGCGCGGACGAGCCGGCGATCGCAATGCGACGCGGCTTGATGGCGTCGGGGACTTCGCGGAGCAGTTCGATCCGCAGCAGGCCGTTGTCGAACGCGGCTCCCTTGACCTGGACATAGTCCGCCAGGTTGAACTGCCGCTTGAAGGGCCGCGATGAAATCCCCTGGTACAGGAATTCGCGCTGCTGCTTCTCGGTTTTGCGGCCCTCCACCGTCAGCACGCTTTGTTCTGCCGTGATGGCGATTTCGTCGGGCGAGAAGCCGGCGACCGCCAGCGAGATCTGGTAGCGGTCTTCGCCCAGGCGCTCGACATTGCAGGGTGGATAATTATCTTCCGTGCTGCCCTGCGCAGCGTTCACCAGATCCAGCAGGCGATCAAAACCGATGGTCGACCGCCAAAGCGGAGCAAAATCGTAGCTGGTCCTCATAGCCAAATCCTCCATTGAGCAAGATGGGTACGAGCAGACGCCGGACGCCCCCGGCGCCCGTCTCCGCCGAGCCCCCGAAGGGCGCCCGGACCGCGTGGCGCGGCAGCCAGAAAATTGGAAAAAGCCAATCCGATTTCAAGAGGACCGCTCGAAATCATTTTCATGCGGACCCGATCCCCGGCGGTTCATTCCGTCATCCTCCGAAACCGGAGCGGCAGGCCTGGTCCGGCTCTTGACGGCCTCCAATGCGGGAAGCCCGCAAAGCCCGAAAAGCGCGACCACAGCGGCGCCGCTCGCCGCGACGGTGTTCATCATCATCAACACAACAATGGACGGCGTAAACATGGAATCTTTCGGGGCCTAGAGCCGCGCTCCATGCGGCTTCGGATCGCCGGGGCGGGGGCCACGCGGTGTGCCGCAGCCGTCCGCATGCGCCTGCATCGCAGCCTTGATCTTTTCGAAGGCCCGCTGCTCGATCTGACGAACGCGTTCGCGGGATACCCCATACTCCGCGGCAAGCTCTTCGAGGCTCGCCGGCTCGTCGGTCAGCCGGCGCGCGGTGAAGATGCGACGTTCCCGGGGGTTAAGCGCGCCGATCGCATCATGCAGTATCCGGTGGAGGTGGGTTGCCTCCTGCCGCTCGGCGAAGGCGGTTTCCTGGCTATCCGCCGGGTCGGCAAGCCAGTCCAGCACCTGTCCGGCATCGCCGTCGTCGCGCGCAGGCAGGTTCAGGGAAACGTCGCCATGCAGCCGCCGGTTCATTTCGACGACTTCCCGCTCGGCCACCTCGAGACGCTCGGCAATCAGCCTGACCTGCTCGGGCCGCAGATCGCCGTCCTGCAGCGCCGAGATCGCGCTCTTGGCCCTCCTCAGCTTGAAGAACAGCTTCTTCTGGCTGGCGCTTGCGGCGATCTTCACCAGCGACCAGGATCGAAGGACATACTCCTGGATCGTGGCCCTGATCCACCACATCGCATAGGTGGCGAGCCGAACCCCGCGATCCGGGTCGAACCGCTTCACCGCCTGCATCAGGCCGATGTTGCCTTCGGAGACGAGATCCGTGATCGGAAGGCCATAGCCCCGGTAGCGCATCGCTATCTTGGCGACCAGCCTGAGGTGGCTGGTGACCAGTCGGAAGGCGGCTTCGCGATCCCGGTGTTCGCGCCAGCGTTTGGCGCAGGCGAGTTCGTCCTCTGGATCGAGGATGGGATATTTGCGGATTTCGGCCAGATATCTCGATAATCCGGCGTCAACGGACGGAGCCGGTATTGCTGCAATGTTTGGCATATCGATCGTTCCGGTTCAGCTCAGCGAATTTGGCCGGCACGGGTCGATCGACAGGCGTTCGGGATTGCAGGGCGGGAAAAGCTCGTCTCCGGCAGCGTGCCGCGGCGCTTCGACCGGGTCGACAACGATACCAGACCGCCACAAGGGGGCATGTCGCAAGGTCTCATAGCCAAATCCTCCAAAGAGCAAGATGGATACGAGCAGGCGTCGGACACCTCCGGCGCCCGTCTCCACCGGGCCCCTGCAGGGCGCCCGGACCGCTTGGCGCGGCAGGCAAAGAATTAGCAAATCGGTTGTCGGGTTCAAGAGGCAAGCCTTAGATTTTTGTCCCGGGGCCAATGCCTGGTTACCCCGTGTCCGGCACGCTCCACTGGCTGGATGAAGGCGTCGGAGCGAAAATCTCAAGGCCGCGGACCAGCCGCGGCGTCGTTCAACGCCGCGGCAATGCCCGGGCTCGGCCCGCGCGCAGCGCTCAGCCGGCCAGATAGGGCAAATCGGCTTCGACGTTGCCTGCCAGCCGGGTCAGGCGGTGCCGATGTTCGGCCGCGAGATCCTCGGCCGCGAGCAGCCGCCTGCAATGTTCGATGACCCTGCGCTGGCTTTCCAGCAGGAAGGATCGAACGCCCGGTTCGAGCCGTTCAAATCCGTCCGTCTCGGGCGGCAACCGGAGGCTGGTCGACGACTCGGTCATGTTCGAACGCGATTCCCGATCTGTCCGGAAGCGGCGGGGCCAGGTCTTCGATTTTCGAGGCGGTCACGCCGGCATTCCATTTCAACCACGGCATCGAATCCAGGTACGGAATCGGCGGCAGCGCCATAGCCTCGAACACGTTCGCCGATCGCGGCGTCTTGCGCGGGCCGTCCAGCCCCCAGGCGGCCAGCGACGGCAGGGTCAGCAGCGCGGCCATCGCGGTCGTGAGAATCCCCCGGACGGCGCGCCGTCCGACAGCTTTTCCGCGTGTCTGCGCGCGACGGGAGACAATGTATCGGTCAGTGATCATCTCATCCTCCAATCGTTCGAAAACCCGTTTGGCGAAAACGGAGCCCGGCCCGCTCAAGCCGGGCTCCGGTCACATTCAGAAGTCCGCTGCCGGTGCCGCCGGAGCGTCCGCCTTCCTTGGCCGCTCGGCCACCAGGGCTTCGGTCGTGATCAGCAGCGCGGCGACCGAAGCGGCGTCCTGCAGGGCGGCGCGAACCACCTTTGCCGGGTCGATCACGCCGGCCCGCACCAGGTCCTGGTACTCGCCGGTCGCGGCATTGAAGCCCCAATTGTAGTCGCCGCTTTCCAGCAGCTTTCCAACCACCAGCGAACCGTCTTCGCCCGCGTTCTGCACGATCTGGCGCGCCGGCACCTGGATGGCGCGTCGTACGATCTCGACGCCGGCCTTCTGGTCCGGATTTGACGTGGCCACGCCGTCAAGCGCCTTGAGCGCGCGGAGCAGCGACACACCTCCGCCGGGCAGGATGCCTTCCTCGACCGCGGCGCGGGTGGCATGCAGGGCGTCATCGACACGATCCTTGCGCTCCTTGACTTCGACCTCCGTGGCGCCGCCGACCCGGATGACGGCAACGCCGCCGGCGAGTTTGGCCAGGCGCTCCTGCAGCTTCTCGCGATCATAGTCGGAAGTCGTGTCCTCGATCTGCGCCTTGATCTGGGAGGTGCGCGCCTCGATTTCCGTCCTGGCCCCGGCGCCGTTGACGATGGTGGTGTTCTCCTTGTCGATCACGACCTTGCTGGCGCGCCCGAGCATGTTGAGCGCGACGTTCTCGAGCTTGATGCCGAGATCCTCCGAGATCGCGGTGCCGCCGGTGAGAATCGCGATATCCTCCAGCATCGCCTTGCGCCGGTCGCCGAAGCCGGGAGCCTTGACCGCCGCGATCTTCAGGCCGCCGCGCAGCTTGTTGACCACCAGCGTCGCCAGCGCTTCGCCCTCGACATCCTCGGCAATTATCAGCAGCGGCTTGCCCGACTGCACCACCGATTCAAGCAGCGGCAGCATCGCCTGCAGCCCCGACAGCTTCTTCTCGTGGATCAAAATGTAGGGATCCTCGAGTTCGACCCGCATCTTTTCCGTGTTGGTGACGAAATAGGGCGAGACATAGCCGCGGTCGAACTGCATGCCTTCGACCACTTCCAGCTCGGTGTCGAGGCTCTTTGCCTCCTCCACCGTGATGACACCCTCATGGCCGACCTTCTGCATCGCCTCGGCGAGGAAGCGGCCGATCTCGGTATCGCCATTCGCCGAAATCGTCCCGACCTGGGCGATCTCGTCGTTCGAGGTGACCTTCTTGGCGTGCGATTTGAGGTCAGCCACGATGGCGTCCACCGCCAGATCGATGCCGCGCTTGAGGTCCATCGGATTCATGCCGGCGGCAACCGATTTCGCGCCTTCCTTGACGATGGCCTGCGCCAGCACGGTGGCGGTGGTCGTGCCGTCGCCGGCGAGGTCATTGGTCTTGGAAGCGACCTCGCGCACCATCTGGGCGCCCATGTTCTCGAACTTGTCTTCAAGCTCGATCTCCTTGGCGACGGTGACGCCGTCCTTGGTGATACGCGGCGCGCCGAACGATTTCTCGATCACCACGTTGCGGCCCTTGGGACCCAGGGTGACCTTGACGGCGTTTGCCAGCGTATCGACGCCGCGCAGCATGCGGTCGCGGGCGTCGGTCGAAAATCTCACGTCCTTGGCAGCCATGAGCTCAATCTCCTTTCTCGTCGATGACTGTCAGCTTCTCAAGCGGCCTTCTTCAGCGAGCCGGTCTTTTCGACCACCCCCAGAAGATCGCTTTCTTTCATGATCAAGAGGTCCTGCCCCTCGATCTTGACCTCGGTGCCTGACCATTTGCCGAACAGCACCCGGTCGCCGGGCTTGACGCCCTCCTGCGGCTTCTCCTTCGCGGTGTCGGGAATGATGATGCCGCCGGCGGTCTTTTCCTCGGCATCGATGCGTCGCACGACCACGCGGTCGTGCAAGGGGCGGAAATGCATGCACATCCTCCATTGCAGTTCAGCGATGTCATAAGGCCGGGGGCCGTAACGGCCCCCGGGCGGCAACGACCTAGGAGCCTCGAAAATCAGATTCAAGGGGTCGGGCAAAAAAGCTTTGTATCGACCGTCAGCCGCTTGAAGCCGGCTTTGCGGAATACAGCAGCGATTGCGCGCCTGCACAATGCCAGGGGGGACCGGATGCGCTTCAGCCAGCGGTGATCCGGGCCGGTTCGAACCCCGGAGCTATCGCATATGGCGTTTTCCACGCCATCGGTGCGGGAATTCCTGGCGATTTTGCATTGCGCTTCGACGAGAAAATCCCTGCCCCTGAGCGCAGGGACGCCGCTCAATCCGCCGCGGCCCGCGTTCGCGACGGCATCAGGCGGAATGCGCGGTTTTCGTTCAGCCATGCGGCCCGTTCGTCGCGCAGCAGGGTGCGGCGTACCTTGCCGGAATCGTCGCGCAGCCCGACACTCAGGGCTTCATAGCTTTCCGGATGTTTGTAGCGGCTCAGCCGGTCGGCCAGAAAATCCGCCATGCTGTCGGCGACGGCCTGCGCGTCGGTCGCCGCGTCGAGCTCGAGGATCGCATGCACGCGCTGGCCGAATTCCGGGTCGGGCAGCCCGACCACGACACAGGAGCGTACATCCGGATGGGCCGTGACCGCGGCCTCGACCTCGGCCGGATAGATGTTGGCGCCGCCGCGCAGCACCATGTCGGCGAGGCGATCGCCGAGATAGAGATAACCGTCGGCGTCGAGCCGGCCGATATCGCCGAGCGACTCCCAGCCATCCGGCCGGCGCTTCGGCTCGGCGCCGAGATAGTGGTAGGTCGAGCCGGCTCCGTCATCGGGCAGGAAGAAAATCTCGCCGCTCTCACCCGGTGAAACGTCTCTGCCGTCCGCGCCGATGATGCGCAGCTTGCAGGTCTCGTCGATTTTGCCGACGGAGCCCTTATGCTGCAGCCATTCGACGCCGGATATGACGCAGCGGCCTTGCCGTTCGGTCCCGCCATAAAGCTCGTAGATCTTCTCCGGCCCCAGCCATGCGATCCATTTTTCCTTCAGCCACGCCGGCATTGGCGCGGCCATGTGGAACACGATCTGGAGGCTGGAGAGATCGTAGGCGTTGCGGACGGACTCCGGCAGCGACCAGATCCGGTGCATCATGGTGGGGACGAAATTGACCCATTGCACGCGCTGCGCTTCGATCAGCCGCAGCGTTTCTTCCGCATCGAACCTTGCCATGCCGGTGAGGCGACCGCCCGCGAACAAGGCGAAGTGGGACAGGATGAAAGGTGCGTTGTGATAGAGCGGGCCGGGATTGAGCAGCGACGCCGCCTTGGGAATGCCGAGCGGGGGCTCGGCCGCGGTGTCGGTCACCGCCGGCTGATGATCGAGGATGACCTTCGGCCGCCCGGTCGATCCGCCGGAGGTCATCGCCTTCCAGTAGCGCGCGATCGGTGCGGTCAGCGGCTCGCCCGAAAATCCCTCCGGCACGAAATCCACCGGCAGCGAAACAGGTGCATTCCAGTCGGCTTCCCCGCCGACCACCAGCGACGGCTTGAGGATGTCGAGCACGGCAGCGGCTTCGCCGCGCGGCAGGCGCCACGACAGCGAGGTCGGCGTGGCCCCGCATTTCCAGATCGCGAACGAGGTCTCGAAAAAGGCGTTGCCGTTGGGCAGCCCGATGGCCACGAAATCGCCGGGCTTGACGCCCTTGGCGGCAAAGGCGCGGGCGCGCCGGTTGGCGCCGCATTCGAGCTGATCCCAGGTCAGTGCATCCGTGCCATGAACGATCGCAATCGTGTCCTTTGGCTTGCGCTCGGCATACCAGCGCGGCACGTCCGCCATCGCAATCAGCATCTCGTTCCTCCGCAATCGCCAGGCGCCGGCATGCGCCGTGGCGCTTCACCGCGGCGGTACGAGGCCGGTCCGCCATCGATGTTGGATATTGTTCTGCCCGAAGATGGCGGTCGCGTCCATACCGGGTCATATCTGCTGCATGGGTGTTATCGTCATGAGGCGCGTCGCACCGCCTCGCGATGTTCCTCAACGAGGCCGCGGCCTAGCTAGCCAGGGATATTTGTGCGCTGATCCTGCGCCAATTCGCGACGCGGCGCACGGGATCCGAGTCCCGAGCCAGCCGCTGGCGGTGCATAGATGAATCCGGCAGGCGGCCGGGCATCCGGTGTACTGGCAGCCGTCGCTGTTGCCGTTGCCGGAGCGCGCTGCAGCTCGGCCTTTTTGACGGCAGCTTCGACTTCCAGCAAGGCCCGCCTGATCCAGGTCTTTACGGTACTGACCGGCACGCCCTTGGCCTTGGCAAGCTGCTCGCGGCTTTCGCCGTAGATATAGGCGGCGATGACCAGCTCGCGTCTCGCCGGATTGAGCGCCTGCAGGGCAGACAACGCTATCTGCTGCTGGCATATCGTCGTCTGCTGGTCTTCCTCGGCTTCGATCGCCTCAAGTGCGGTCGGATCCTCGCTGTGGAGCTGCAGCAGGAATGCTTCGTCAGAGGGTACTTCCCGCGTCGGCCTGCGGACATGGTCGATGGCGATGTTTCGCGTGATCGCGATCATCCAGCTCATCGCCGATCCCCGCGACGATCGGTACGCGCCCGCATTGGACCAGATGCGAACGAACACTTCCTGAAGAACTTCCTCGGCTATGGCCGGGCGGCGGACGATCAGAAGCACGGTGGAGAAAAGCTTTCTCCGTGTTGCAGAGTAGAGCTCCGCGAATGCGATCTGGTCCCTGTCGGCGGCAATCAAGGCCAATAGATGTTCGAGCCGCCTTGATGGCGATTCGATCGCCTTGGTCGCAGTCATGGCGTCTTCCCGAACCACGGGGTGCTGCGGTTCAAGCTGCATGCCGTCGCCTCGATCAGGTTGGCTCATGCGACCGGTCCCACGGTTCTGATCGCAACGAATCCTGCCAACGATGCCAGAGCCGTGACGAAAGTTCCCCAGGATAAATCGACGATCACAACGAGCAGAGGCCATCCGCGCAGCGTTGCGAGATTGGTCAGGTCGTAAGTTGCGAATGCGACCAGACCGAGCAAGCCTCCAAGCAGCACCGCCGCCACCCATCCATCGCTCCTGGCCGCAGGCAGAACCGCGAACACCACGATGCCGACGAAGTAGATCACGTAGAGCGCCGCCGCGGCGGCGAGATTGGGCTTCTCTGCCAGCAGGTCTCCCAGCGAATTTCTGTAGAAACCCATGGCGCGATTGAGCCAGAGGTAGTCGGCGCCGAGAAAGGCGCCCGCCGTCGCCAGATAGGCGATGCCATACTGCAGCATTTCGATCCCCCGGACTGTGTTGACGAAAAGCGCTAAATGCCGAACAGGGGCTGCAGCAACCGCGCGAAGATTCCCTTGAACCGCAATGGAGCATCGGTCACGGCAAGGCACACGCAATCCTCGCCGGAACCGGCATATGGCTGATGTTCGGTACGTTCATCGGTCTCCGCGATGTCGCCCCGGCGCAGCACGGTGTCTCGATCGCAGAGCTCGCCGGTGAGAACGAGCGTCAGCTCGCGGCCGTTGTGGCCATGGGAGGGAACCCGCAAGCCGCTATGGAACCGCAGCAATCGCGCCTTGGAGCGGTGATCGGCGGTCTCGATCGGCACCTGATGGACGCGAGGCGCCATCAGCTTCCATTGCAGGCTGTCGAGGTCGCCACCGAGATAGCTGCGCAGCGGATCGGGAAGCACCGGGCTGGTCGAGGCGGGCGAGCGCGCCGCGGGCGCGTGCGACGGGGTCTCGTTTTGAACCCGGGAAAGCACGGCCTCCATCATCGATGGGGACACCGGCGCAGCTTCCAGGGAATCCAGCAGAAAGCCCCCGAGCGCGTCGGCCGAGCCGTTGCGCAACCGGCAATGCGGACACAGCGCGAGGTGGGTGGCCACCAGCAGGCTGGAAGCTTCGTCCAGCGTGCCGGCGGAATATTTCAACAGGATATCCTCGCTGACATGAAATCTGATGGTCATTTGCCGGCGCCATCCTGTGCTTCCAGTATCGAGCGTATCTTGCCGAACGCCAGTCTTATGCGGGACTTGACGGTTCCGACGGGCAGGCTCAGCCGCCTCGATATCTCGAAGTGGGAAAGATTTTCAAAGTACGAAAGCGTCAGCACGTTTCGCTCGTTCGAAGAAAGCGAGTCGATGATTTGCCGGACGTTTTCCTGCAGCTCGGCCTGCTCGACCAGGCGATCGGGAGGCGGCTGGTCGTCGGGCACCAAGGCCGGGTCATTGAAATCGAATTGCGGCCTTCGGTTCTTGCGAAAGCGGTCGATCACCAGATTCCGGGCGATGGTGAAAACCCAGGTGGAGGGCGCCGCTTTCGACGGGTCGAACTGCCCGGCATTGCGCCAGATCGAAACCATCGCTTCCTGGGTTATTTCTTCAGCGGCGGAGGCATCGGCGCCGAGCTTCAGGCAATAGGATTTGATTCGCGGCGCGAAATATCGAAACAGGAATTCGAATGCCGGCTGGTCCCGGTCGTTTGCGATCCGCGAAATGCATGCCGCGAACTCCGACGACTTCGGCGGCGGTTCACCCTGCAGACCTTTTTTCGCGACCATAACGTTCCCGGGATTGCTCCGTGCTGGCGCGGCTCCATGCGGAAGGTCAGCGAACCGCGCGACAAATGCAATGTCGAATATCCGTCTTGGGGTCCAATTGCCGGTGGAACCGGAGAACGCCTCGGTCCAGTCTGCCCGCCCTTGCGATCCAGATCCGATCGAGCATGTCCCGCGAGCTGTCATTGTTTGGTCATTGCCAGGAATTCCTGGCGTGTCGCGGCGTTGTCGCGGAAGCAGCCGAGCATGCAGCTCGTCACCATTTCGGCTCCGACCTTGTGGATGCCCCGGCTGGACAGGCAGTGATGCATCGCCTTGATCACCACCCCGACGCCTTGAGGCTGGAGGACCTCATGGACGGCGGAAGCGATTTCCGACGTCATCCGCTCCTGGATCTGAAGACGCCTTGCATAGGCGTCGACGACGCGGGCGAGCTTCGATAGCCCGACCACCCGGCCGTCGGGCACGTAGGCGACCCAGGCCTGGCCGACGATGGGAGCCAGATGATGCTCGCAATGGCTCTCGAAGGATATGCCGCGGAGCACCACCATTTCCTCGTAACCGCCGGTTTCGTCGAAGGTCTTGTTCAGGATCGCCAGCGGGTCCTTTTCGTATCCCGAGAAGTATTCCCGGAAGGCCCGCGCGGCCCGTGAAGGCGTTTCGATCAATCCCGGGCGATCGGGGTTTTCCCCGGCCCACCGGATGATGGTTCGAAATGCGGCCTCGGCTTCTTCCTGTGAGGGCATTCCGCTGGATTGCCCGGACAGGTCACGAATCGGGATGTTCAAGCGCAATCTTCCTCTCATTGGGCCGCTTGCGCAAAGCGCCCCGGTCGCGGGGGCTTGTCGACCGGGGCAATGTTGCTGGGCGCAGCGGGCGGCGCTGCGTCCCAATGCTGTCAATACGAGGCTGCACGACGATTGGATCACCGGGAGGGGAAAGAATTTACCGCAGGCGGCCGGACCTCGCCCCCATTGCGGCTGCGGGCATGTGCCGCAAGGCCATTGCCTGTCATGCGCTCCTGCGGCGACGGGCGCTGCAGACCTTGTGGGATCCGATCCTCAGGTCCGACAACGGCGTGCTGCCGGGAACTGCATCGGCCGCTTCGAGCACGATCCGGCAGCGAAAGCCCAGGGCGCGGGCTATTCGCAGGTAGTTGGTGAGGGTGACGCTCGAAGTGCCGTTCAGGTAGCGGGAAATCTGGCTGGGATCCGCTCCCAGCAGAAAGCCGATCGCCTCCAGGCTCACCGGATTTTCCTGCCGCCGTTCCAGCAGTCCGTCGATGATGGCTTTTTCATCGCCGGCGACGTCGAACGCAAGGCGTTCGCTCGTCTCGTGATCGGCGCCGGGGAAGTCTCGCGTGCGTGTCCTCATTGCAATCCTCGTCGTCCCCTCGCATGTTGTACGAATCCGGGACGACGATGGATCACTGCCGTTGCGGCGCCTGCGCAATGCGGGCGCCGGCCGATGCGGTCTGCGCGATCGAACACCCGACCAGCTCGAACCGGGGGCGGTACCTTGCCTATCCCTTGGGTATCCGTCTTGAATGCGCATCGAACCTGGCAACGGGCCGGTCGGTCTGCCACAGTTCCACGTCATGGTCGTCGACCAGGCGACCGGCGGACGTGATGGCGGAGTCATCATCGGCGCAATCCATCTCAACCACCCGGATGGATCGGCTGTGCAGCCCGACGATATGTGCATGATAGACCGGCATCTCAATCTCCATATGGCGCGAACGCCTGCTTCTTCTGTCTCCACGGCCGCGGCAGGACCGGAAAGCCAGGCAGAAGGTGAGCGCCAGCGCGTAGGAATTCGAGGGGGGTTGCGCGGGCCGGTTCTAGGAGCGGAATAAGTGGCCGCCGGCAGCCGAGCGCGGTTCAGGCCCACCGACGGCTCAGCCGCGCGGCGCTGCATCCGCATAAACGGAGCGGCCGGTGGCGCTTCGCGCCCGCATGATCTTGGCGATCGGCCCCCATATGGCGTGTTCAGGACGCGGCGAGGGTTCTTCGCAGCCGCGCGATCGAACCGGGCAGGCCGCGCACCTGCATGATCCGGCCGGTGGCGTCGTAATCCTCGGAGAGCACGCGCGCATTCTCGTAGACGTCGCTGAGCAGCCCCTGCTTGGAATACGGCAGCACCAGCTGCTCCTCGACCATCGAGGCTTCGAAAAACCCGATGATGGTCTCGCGCAGCGCGGCGACGTCCTCGGCTGACCTGGCGGAAGCCAGGATGGCGTCGGGATGCCTGGCGCGCAGCGCGGCGCGATCCGCCTCGCTCACGCGGTCGACCTTGTTCAGGATCAGGCGCGACGGCACCACGTCGGCGCCGATCTCGCGCAGCACGCCGCGGCTCACCTCGAGCTGCGCCTCGTGGGCCGGATCGGAGGCGTCGACGACGAACAACAGCAGCGAGGCTTCGAGCGCCTCGGCGAGCGTCGAGCGGAACGAGGCGACGAGATCGTGCGGCAGCTTCCTGATGAATCCCACCGTGTCCGAAACCAGCACCCGCGGCCGGGTCTCGGGCTGCAGCGCGCGCACCGTGGTATCGAGGGTTGCGAACAGCTTGTCGGCGACCAGCACCTGGCTGGCGGTGAGCGCCCGCATCAGCGACGACTTGCCGGCATTGGTGTAGCCGACCAGCGCGACCCGAAGCTGGTCGCGGCGCGCGGAGCGGCGCTCGTCGCTGTCCCGCTGGATGTCATCGAGCTGCTGTTTCAGCTCCGCAAGGCGATCGCGGATCTTGCGGCGATCGAGTTCGAGATCGGACTCGCCCGCGCCGGAGCCCTGCTGGCGTCCGCCGCCCGGCGATTCCCGCAGCCGCGGCGACACGTATTTGAGCCGCGCGATCTCGACCTGCAGCTTGGCCTCGCGGCTGTGGGCATGGCGGTGGAAAATCTCCACGATCACGCCGGTCCGGTCGAGGATCTGCGCTCCCGTCGCGCGCTCGAGGTTGCGCGCCTGGCCCGGCGAGATTTCATGGTCGACGATCACGAACTCCGGCTTCGCCGGCATCGCCGGATCGGGCGCGGTCTCTGCCGGGTCCGGCTTGTCGCCGTCGGCGCCCTCGAAGCGCTCGCGGGCCTTGGACTTGCGCGCTGGCGCCATCGATCCGACGACGCCGGTGCCGCCGGTGATCCGCGCCAGTTCTTCAAGTCGTCCCTTGCCCAGCACCGTGGCGCCGTCGATCCCGTCGCGCTTCTGCGATAGCGTGCCGACGACCTCGTAACCCAGGGTGTTCACCAGACGGCCGAGCTCCTCGAGGCTCGCGGCATGGGCGAGATCGTCGACATCCGGGGTCTGGACGCCGACCAGGATCGCGCGCGGAACGGGCGGTTTGGTTTCCATGATGCGGCGCTTGCCGGCTCCTTGTTCAAGTCCGGCCCCGTGGTTGCCACGTTCCGCGGCGAAACATACGGCCCGGTGCCTCTATAGCGCCGGAAGCATGGCGCTGGCTATGCGGTTTTGCGGACTGGACGTCGCAACGCCGAACCAATCGCGGCCTGCTGCCCGACACCGCGAAAGCCAGCGGCGTTGTTCTTGGCGGACCGGTCGCGCGGCGCGCACTGATGCATTGCCGGCGATCACTCATATGTTGGTATGAGCGGCATCTTCCCAACGTTGAATGGTGCGGAACGAAACGGACAGACATCATCCGGTCGACGCCGCTCCTCGTACGTCAACAGGCTCGACGGGGCAGCCAATTCGGGGCCCGGAAGCGGGACGACTGTCCGGCAGCAGATGCGGGCAGCTTTCCGCACGCGCGTCAATCGTTGAGACAGCCGTTACGCGCCGGTCGGCGCGACGGTGCGCAACCCAGGGACTTGATCATGAATCGTACCGAGAGAAGTTTTGCGGATCCGGAAATTCGTCTCGAACGGCGCCTGCCGTCGTACTGGCGGGTTACTTTCGACCTTCCGCCGGTCAATATCTTTGGTCCGAAGCAGACCCTGCGACTGGCCGAGATCGTTACGGCGATCGAGAACGACGAGCAGCTGAAGGTCGTGGTGTTCGACAGTGCCGTCGACGGTTTTTTCCTCACCCACTACGACTTCCTGGCGCCGCTTGAGGAGTCGGCGAGGATACCGCCCGGACCGACCGGTTTGCAGGCCTTGCCGGACATGCTGGTGCGTCTGAGCCGGGCTCCGGTGGTGTCCATCGCCTCGATCAGGGGGCGTGCGACCGGTGTCGGCAGCGAGCTTGCGCTGGCGAGCGACATGCGTTTCGCGAGCCGCGAAAAGGCCATCCTGTCACAATGGGAAGTCGGCGCGGGTCTCGTGCCGGGCGGCGGGCCGATGGCCCGGCTGCCGCGCCTGATGGGCAGGGGCCGGGCGCTGGAAGTATTGCTCGGCGCCGACGACGTACATGGCGATCTTGCCGAACGCTACGGTTACGTCAACCGGTCGCTTCCTGACGCCGAACTCGACGGCTTTGTCGATGCGCTGGCGATGCGGATCGCCTCTTTCGACAGGCAGGCGATCGCGGATACCAAGCGCCTGGTCGATGTCGCAAGCCTGCCGCCCGATGCGGAAATCAAGCCGGAGTGGGGCGCGTTCGTGGCCGCGCTCGGGCGCCCGGCCAGCCAGATGCGGATCAAGGCGCTGATGGAACGTGGCTTCCATCGTGCGGGAGACGTCGAAAACCGGCTTGGCTTCCACGTCGGTCAACTTGGAGGCTGATGACCAAAGGCGCCGACGTCGGGCAAGCCACCAGCCGTTGCTTGCCGCGCAATGCCGACGCGGGCGAAGCGAGCCAGCTAGAGAAAATCCCTCAGCCGCGCGATTTCAACAATATGTTCCGCCGACAGGACGGCGCCGACCAGATCAGATTGCGCAGCGGTGTGGATTTCATACAGATGCTGCTGGGATCTGGGTCGGGAAATGAAGTTCTGGATGCACTGGTCGAGAGTGCCGTCAATGATCAGATAAGGCCCTGCGCCGGGCGAGGTGCCGGCACGTTCGCTGTTGACCGACGGCCATTTTCGCAGGGTTGCGGCAGCACCGAAATTTATTTGAAGCTCTTTATCAGACATCCTTGCCGTCTAGCCCGTCTGCCGTCATGAACTGCGCCGCAGGCAAGTGAGCCGTGCATCCCGTCGAAACGGAATCTCTCCAGGAAGCCGGATTTTTACGTCGGTGAGGATGGTGGGTTGCCAGGCAGCCTTCTTTGGGCTGGGGGGCGGCCGCGCGATTTTCAT
>Ga0302278_10004138_pt1 | contig 15193 bp, 9 predicted proteins | sample III_Bog_N3_2_FD_194543 | JGI IMG/M metagenome (GOLD analysis project Ga0302278, IMG submission 194543) | Peat permafrost microbial communities from Stordalen Mire near Abisko, Sweden - III_Bog_N3_2 | ecosystem: Environmental > Terrestrial > Soil > Wetlands > Peat | place: Sweden: Abisko...
ATCCGCCGCCAGCCGCCAGAGAAAGAGCTGAGCCGCCGCATCGCCCTAATCGTCGGCGGAGCCAGCGGCATCGGCCGAGAAGTCGCTCTCCTCGCTGCAGCCCGCGGCGCTCACGTCGTCATTGCCGACCGCGACGAAGCCGCCGCCCAGCACGTGGCCGCCGAGTTAAGCTCCGTCACCTCGAAAGAATTCGTTGCCACCGCCGCAGTCGACATCCGCAGCCGCGAAGCCATCACCAAGGCCGTCCGCGCCACCATCGCAGCCTTCGGCGGCCTCGACATCCTCATCAACACCGCCGCGCTCTTCCCGTCTACTCCTGACGGTGTCATCCCCGACGCAATGTGGGCCACCACGCTCGACGTCAACGTTACCGCCAACTACCTCCTCGCCGACGAAGCCGCAAAATTCTTCGCCGAGCAGGACCTCGACGCCTGCATCGTTCTCACCAGCTCCGCCAACGCGGTCGTCGCCAAGCGCGGCTCTGAAGCCTACGACGTCAGCAAAGCCGCTCTCTCACACCTCGTTCGCGAACTGGCCGTTGGCCTCAGCCCAAAAGTCCGCGTCAACGGCATCAGCCCCGCAACCGTGGTCAAGGGTTCCACCATGTTCCCCCGCGACCGCGTCCGCGCCTCGCTCACCAAGTACAAAATTCCATTCGAAGACTCACTTAGCGACGACGAACTGCGCAACCTGCTCGCCGCCTTCTACGCCAAGCGCACCCTCACCCATCAGCCCATCGACCCAACCGACTGCGCAGAAGCGATCCTGTTCCTGGCCAGCCCCAAATCCCGCTGCACCTCCGGCCACATCATCCCCGTAGACGGCGGCCTGACCGAAGCCTTCCTGCGTTGAATCCTGTCTTTGAAAGGGCACGACTTCAGTCGCGCCGAAAGGCCAAACAAATAGGATCGGTTGCCCCCGGTCCCTCGCTTTTGGGGACCGGGGAATGAACCAAACTCAACTCTCCAAAATCTGAAACAACCAGCCCACTCCACCATGCCGCAACCCGCAAGAATAGCCATCGACCTGGGCGCAGAATCCTGCCGAGTCTCCCTCCTTCGCTGGAAGGACAATCAACCGACCATCGATGTAATCCACCGCATCCCCAACGGCCCCATCCACAGCGGCGATTCCCTCCACTGGCCGCTAACCACCATCCTCGCCGGCCTCGAAACCGGCCTCCGCAAAGCCGCAGCCACCGCCCCTGAAGGAATCGCCTCCATAGCCGTCGATAGTTGGGGGGTTGACTACGTCCGCCTCACGTCCGGAGGCCATCCACTCCGCGATCCCTTCTGCTACCGCGACGAGCGCACCATCGTCACAAAAGCTATAGCCGACTCGATCATCCCGCCGCTCAATCTCTACCTGCGCACCGGCGTCCTGCCCCATCGCATCAACACCATTTGCCAGCTCATGGCCGACCCCGCCAGCGGCATCGACCCCCACTCCCCCTGGCTTACCATGCCCGAATTCGTCCTCCACTGGCTCGGCGGCCGCCGCGTAGCCGAGTACACCCACGCCACCCACACCGGCCTCGTCAATCTCAAAACCGGCGACTGGGACCGCGACCTCTTCCGCCTCCTCGACCTCTCCATCGACGCCGCCCCGCCCATCGTCCCCACAGGCACGGTCGTCGGCACGCTGCAAAGCTCCCTCGCCCAACTCGACCCCTTTCGCAACACCCAGCTCATCGCCCCCGCCTGTCACGACACAGCATCCGCCATCGCCGGTATCGCTTCGAATCTCGACTCAACCCTCTACATCTCTTCCGGAACCTGGTCCCTCGTCGGCACACTCAGCCGCGTGCCCGTCACTACCCCGGAAGCCCTCGCCGCTGGTTACACCAACCTCGGCGCAGCCACTGGCGACCTGCTCGTCCATTCGCTTATCAACAGCATGTGGGTCCTCAAGCAATGCATGGATGCCTGGTCCGCGGAAGGCCGCCCCTGGAATATCGAAGACCTGATCCAACGAGCTTCCACTGCCCAGATCGAAGGTCTCCTTGACATGGACGCCGAAACCCTCATGCTCGACACCAACATGCCCGCCCGCATCAACGGCGAGCTCGTTCGCCTCGGCCATGCGCCCATTCCCGACATCGCCGGCAATGAGCCCGCCTTTGCCCGCCTGATTTTCGAGAGCCTCGCAGCCCGCTACGCCTCCGCCCTCACCAGCCTCGAGCAAATGCTTGGCCGCAAGCTCACCGCTATCCACATCCTCGGCGGCGCCAGCCGCAACAAACTCCTCACACAACTCACCGCGCAGCGCACCGGCCTTCCTGTTGAAATCGGCCACCCCGAGAGCACCACCATCGGCAACTTCGCCGTCCAGTTAGCCGCTTCTGAAGCCGCCGGTCAACCCCTCGGTCCCGCGTCCATCCGCAACTGGGCCGCGCTACTCTGCAGTCCACAGCACTAAAGTGTCATCACTTGCTCCCCAATGTTGCACGCAGATTGAACCAAAGAGGTAATCTAGAGTTACTAACTAAAACGTTATAGTTGCTTCATACCCCAGGGAGACATTGATGGCCTCCATGCTACAAATGCAAGACCTTTTCAAGACAGGACTCTTCTCAGGTCCAGAGCAAAAACCCGAAACAGTAGCCGAGTTAGGCGTGCGCAAATCGTTTCTTGAAGATCTCGCTCTCAAGATTCTTTACGTTTCCGGTTCTCTTTCTGTCCTTGAGCTCTCCGAAAAAATGCGAGTCGGCTATGAAGTGGGCACCGAGCTGTTCGTCCACATGCGCAGCGAGCGCTTCTGCCAGGTCGTTGGCATGGCGGGCACAATCCCGCACATTTCCATCACAACAGAAGGCCGCAACCGCGCAGGAGAACTGCTTTCCCACAGCCAGTACGCTGGCCCGGCACCAGTCACGCTTGAGACTTACGTCGAGCAGGTCAAGAAGCAGAGCGTCCGCGATGTAAACGTTCGCCCGGCCAATGTCGAGCGCGCCTTTGCCCATCTCGTGGTCGATCCCGAAAGACTGCGCCAGTTCGGCACGGCCCTCAACTCCGGTTCTGCCGTCTTCCTTTATGGTCCTCCCGGAACCGGCAAAACCACCTTCGCCGAAACGCTGTCCCATGTCCTTTCCAAAGAGGATGTCTGGATTCCCTATGCGATCGAAATCGATGGTCAGGTCATTACGGTATTCGATCCATCCATTCATCAGCGCTCCACAGATTCCAACATCGGCGACCACGACGACCGATGGATCCGTTGCAAGCGTCCCAAGATCCTCGTCGGTGGCGAACTCACCATCGACATGCTCGACCTTCAGTTCAATCCGCAGTCGAAGTTTTATGTTGGCCCCGTGCAGATGAAGGCCAACAACGGCGTCCTCATCATCGATGACTTCGGCCGCCAGCGTGTCCGCCCTGAAGAATTGCTCAATCGCTGGGTTGTCCCTCTCGATCGCCGCATCGACTTCCTCACCCTTGCCGGTGGCAAGAAGATCGAAATGCCCTTCGAAATGCTGGTCGTCTTCGCTTCCAACATCGATCCCGCCGAACTTGTTGATCAGGCTTTTCTGCGCAGAATTCAGACAAAAATCAAAATCGGCTCCTGCACCGATGAGCAATTCACTGAAATCTTTCGCCGCTACGCCAAAGAAACGTCTGTCGAGTGGGAAGACGGCATCTGCAACGATCTAATCCAATTTATCCGCAACGTACTCAACCAGGAACTCCGCTCCTGCTATCCACGCGACATCGTGAACCAGGTCCGCTGGGCTGCTCGTTACGAAGGAAAAACTCCTTACCTTGACCGCACTGCCCTCATGCGCGCAGTAGAGGCCTACTTCCTTCCACACGCTAATTGACTTTCGTCGGGGGGCGAAAATCCCACCCATGCCGCAGCATCACAGGCATGGGTGGGATTGCAATCAAGCATTGAGCTTATTCCCAATTCTCTTTTCCTTGACACCTGTTTCTTACAAGCCATAGGCCGACTTCCCCCCCGATATCGCGCAACTCCACCACTCCTCATCCAAAAGCCAAAATTCCGTATTTCTGAACGAGTCTATTCCCCGGCAGCCGGGTTATTCCATCCATACGCGCAGTCGGCATTCCCGCTCTTCGACTCAAAAACCTTCAATTTCAAATTGAAAGCATCGATGCCATGCAATAGACTGTGCTGGACTTAACAACTGGCTCAATCGAACTCTGCAGCATCCCGGGCGGCCAAAGCTCATTCACCAGAAAGGCACATCCTCCATGTTTGTCTTCTCGAAGACTCTTGCAACTTTCGCTCTTCTCGCCACCGCCGGTTCCCTCGCCGCGCAAGCCCAGACCGACTTTCCCACCACCATCGCCAACACCCACCCGCTCGCCTTCTACCGTCTCGACTCCTCTTCAGGACAAAGCCTGGTCGGCACTACCACCTACAAGGTAACCGGCTCGGCCAGCATCGCAACCTCCGGCGCGCCCGTCACCACAGCCACCAGCCGCTACCTTAAGCTCGACGGCAAAACCGCATACATCACCACCACGCAAAAGGGTGGAGTAGCAGGCGCAGCAACCCTGATGGCCTGGATCAACCTGGTTGACCTTCCCTCGCAAACCGGGCACTTCTACTACATCGCCGGTGAATCGGAAAACGGCAACGATCTCGACCTCCAGATCGAGACCGACAACATCGTCAAGTTCTTCACCGCCTCAGGCGGCCATGTCGAATACAAAGTGGATCCCAATTCCCTCATCGGCCAATGGCATCAGGTCGTTGCCACCATGGATAAAGCCACTCAGAAACGTGTCATTTACTGGGATGGCAAGCCCGTCGCCAACGACAAGGGCGGCGGCATATCCGGCAAAGTGAATGTCTTCACCATCGGAGCAAGCTCCGTCTTCTCCGGCCGCTTTTTCCACGGTTCCGTTGACGACGCGGGCATCTGGAACCGCGCCCTCAGCGCAAGCGAAGTCGCCGCCATCTACACCGCCGCCGGCGCCCCCCCATCTGGATCATCCGCATCCGGCGCCGCTCCCGCAGCCTCCGGTCCCACGCCCACCACCGGCCCCTTCGCCACCAAGGCCACCGTCGATCTCGAAGAAGTAAACGGCGCCAAAATCCAGCTCAAGCGCGAAGAGCAGATCGCGTACATGTTCATGTCCGCCTTCCAGGTCATCGAGCTCAACTGCCAGCTCACCCTCAAAAAAGCCTGCTCCCTCAACCAGATGATTACCGCCTCCTATCCCCCCGAAGGCAAAAGCATAGAGCATCTCAAGTTCGATCCCAACAAGACCGACCCCAACTACACCTACACCGTCGCCACCAACGGCACGGTCTGGGAAGCCCACGCTAATCCCAAAAAGCCTGGCCTCAGAGGCTGGTGCTTCATGGCGCGTGATGTAGGCAGCGTCATCATGACCTACAACAAAACCGGCCCCTCCGGCTACACCGACACGCCGCTTGGAAATACCGGCGTTTCAGGCGACGGCTTCGCCGTTCAATAGTCTCCAGCCAATCCTAGATATTCATTCCGAGAGCCCCACGAACTGTCTGGTTCGTGGGGCTTTCTTTCTCCTGGCCGCATATCCCCCTTCATCTCGCTCCCTTCCAACCTCCCATTCCCCAGACCTCCATCCCTGAACAACGAAATCAAAACTTAAAACTTTGAACTCAGAAACTGTCAAATAATCTCTTGACATTTACTACTGTGCGTTACACAGTATGTATGACACACTATGTACGACACGGTGCACATATGACCCAGGAATCCTTCGAAAACCTCCGGCTCGAACTCCGACGCGGCTCCGTCGTCCTCGCCGTTCTTGCCGCTCTCCGCCGGGAGCAGTACGGATACACCCTGCGCAAAACCCTTTCCGACCATGGCCTGGAGATCGACGAAGGCACGCTCTACCCGCTCCTGCGCCGCCTCGAAACCCAGGGCCTGCTCGACAGCCAGTGGCGCGAAGAAGACAAACGCAAGAAGCGCTTCTACATCCTCTCCGCAGAAGGTGCCCGCGTCCTTGAACAGCTGCTCGCCGAGTGGCGCAGCATCGATCTCTCTCTCGAACAAATCCTGAAGGAGCAAAGCAATGGAACTCGTTGATCGTTATCTCCAAGCCGTAAAATTCTGGCTCCCCCGGCACCAGAAAGACGACATCCTCGCCGAACTATCGGCGGACCTCCAGTCCCAAATCGAGGACCGCGAATCCGTCCTCAATCGCCCTCTCACCGAATCCGAAATCCAGGACATCCTCAAACGCCGCGGCCGTCCAAGCCTCGTTGCCAGCAGCTTCCGTCCGCAGGAGTCCCTCATCGGCCCGGTCCTGTATCCCATCTACCTCTTTTGCCTCAAGTGCGCCATCGCGGGATATCTCGTCCCGTGGTCGATCGTGAAGCTCATCCTCCTCATCGTGCGCCCCTCCTTTCCCGACGCCCATTCCTTCCCAACGTGGTTCAACGTACTGGCGCAGATCTCAGGCAACCTGTGGAACATGGCCTTCGTCGCCGCCGGCACCGTAACCCTCATCTTCGCCATCCTTGAGCGCGTTCAGGTCAAATCCCACTGGCTTGAAAACTGGGACCCGCGCAAGCTTCCACCCCTCCGCAAAGCCAACCTCAACACGCGCACCAACGCATCCTTTGAGCTGGCAATCATGCTGTTGGCAATCGCCTGGTGGGCCGCCTATATGGATCGAACCGTGATCTACATCGGTGGATCGGGTTCCCTGCGCATCGATCTCAATCCGCAATGGCTCTGGTATTTCTGGGGATACATGCTGGTGCTCGTGCTCAACATTGCATCCGCCGCCTTTGCCATCGCGCGCCCGGCATTCTCCTGGCCCTCCGCCACGCTTCGTCTGCTCGATTCGCTATTAGGGTCTGTCCTCTTCTGCATGCTTCTTCGCAGCAGCATCCTCGCAGGAATCGCAGCCCCCAACCTGACGCCGCAGCGAGCCATTGAAATCACGAATGCCGTGAATCAATGGGCGCTCACCGTCTTTCCCCTCGGAGTCATCCTCTCCGTCATCATCATGGCCATCGAAATCTACAAAGTCGCGCACGCCAAGGCCCAGGACTCCTCAACCGCATAATCGCTCAAGCCAGCCACACACAAATTGCAATAGCGGAAGAACTCAAGCTCGATGCAGGTGTGTGAAGGGGCACGACTTCAGTCGTGCCATATGTGACAACAAAAATACCTTGGGCTTTAGCCCCTGCGAAGTTTCTCTCGTACGCAACAGGCGTGCGCAAGCCGTTCCACGCCTTGAATCCACCCATGCTCTCGCCGAGCAGCGCGGGTGCACCTATCATGCAAAGGAGATCCAAATGTCCACCCCAGCCTCGACTCTCGCCGCCCCCGCCGCCACGCCCATCACCGCAAAGTACAACTACGCCATCGGATACCTCCGCGCCTTCATCGTTGTGCTGGTCGTCGCGCATCACGCTGCGCTCGCCTACCACCCATTCGCTCCACCGCCGCCCGCCTCGCTTCTCCCCCAGCCCCGCTGGTGGGGTGCATTTCCCGTAGTCGATCTTCACAAGTGGAGTGGCGCTTCGTTGCTGGTCGGCTTTAACGACATCTTCTTCATGTCGCTCATGTTTTTCCTCTCCGGCCTCTTCGTCTGGCATGGCCTCGCCAAAAAAGGCGCAGCCACATTCCTCCGCGATCGCCTGCTTCGCCTCGGTCTTCCGTTCATCGCGGGCGCCGCCATCCTCGCACCTCTCGCCTACTACCCCACGTATCTCCAGATCGCCGGCCACTCCAACATCGCCGGCTTCTGGCAACAGTGGCTGTCGCTCGGTAACTGGCCCTCTGGCCCCGCCTGGTTCATCGCGGTCCTTCTCGCATTCGATTGCATCGCCGCTCTGCTGTTCCTCCTCATGCCCCAATGGGGAAAAAGACTCGGCGCACTCACCATCAACCTGGCTCGCCGTCCATTCATCTTCTTCGCCGTGCTTGTCGCCGTTACGGCAATCGTCTACCTTCCCATGGCGCACATCTTCACCTCCCTCGCTTGGACGGCCATCGGCCCATTCGCCTTCCAGACCAGTCGCATCTTCCATTACTTCGTGTACTTCCTCACCGGTGTCGGAGTCGGCGCAGCCGGCATGAATCAGGGCCTGACCCAGGGCCTGCTCGCGCCTGATGGAAAGCTCGCCCGCACCTGGCCCTGGTGGATCGCGCGGTCGCTTCTCTTCTTCGCCATCGCAACCGGTCTCTCCATCGCCGCATTCACGTACTACGGCAAATCACCCGCATTCGCCACCGCCGCCGACGCTGGATTCGTAGTCTCCTGCGCCGCAACCAGCTTCGCGTTCCTCGCCATCTTCCTGCGTTTCGCCCAATCGCGCTCCACCGTATGGGATAGCCTCGCCGCAAACTCCTACGGCATCTATCTCATCCACTATGCAGTGGTGAGCTGGCTGCAATACGCGATGCTCCCCGCCTCAATCCCCGGCGCAGTCAAGTTTTTCATCGTCTTCCCCGGCGCGCTATTCCTGAGTTGGGCCACGTCAGCAACCCTCCGCCGCATCCCCGCCGTAGCCCGCATCATCTAGACCGAATTCAACATTGACTTCAGCGATTCTTTCGTTGTGCCCCGTCCATTTCGCGCACATTGCGCAATGGGCGGGATCAACGTCTCCACCGTCAAACTGGTATTTTGCTACTTGAGAAAATGAAGGTACTAATCTCAGGGCCGGGCAGTCTGGTTAATTTTTTTATAAAATCCCAGTCAAATCTCATTTAATCTGGGTCAAGCTACTCGCACGCATGCTCGATTCTTTCCCGGAGCCCTCGGTTGCGGCATTCATGGCTTACAAGGCCCTCTTTGCTTATTTCCATAAGCGCAGGAGCTATTTGTGTCCACGCTCTGCTCAACACCCGTTTTCAAAGCGCCGGCTTCACCATCTCCTACCTGCTCTGGAGTTCCTGGGCTCTACTGGCCACCATCGCCTGCCTCTGGCGCGCCTCTCACTGTCCTCCTTCCATCCGCACCCATTGGCGGCTCGCTGCCGCTTCTCTTTTATTCATCACCGTCGCCGCTGTCATTGAAGCACCGGCGGAAATCTTCTTAAAGGCCGTGCCCGCTGTCGCCTCCATCGGCGACTTCTTCTTCTTTTCCGCTTTCGTTCCTATTCTCCTCTCCGTTTCGCTACCGGACGAAGGCACCTTCGACCGTTTCACTTTCCTGCTCGACAGTTTCCTGGCAGCTGCATGCAGTTGCCTTGCGTACACAGTCCTCTTCGGAGTATTCCCTTTCACCGGTGAGCCTGGTCAGGCCATGAACTACGCGCCTCTTGAATTCGTCTACGACACCGAATACCTGGTCGTCGTCCTTCTCGCCGCATTGCGTTTATTCCTCGGAACACGAAACGCATCCGACCGCTATTTCTTCCGCGTCCTCCTGCTTTATACCTCGCTCTACGCGCTCACTTCCGGCATCTATAACCATTACGTAGGAAAATACAGCCTCACCAACGGCATGGACGCGCTCAATGACATCCCCCTCGCGGCGTTCGCCCTTGCGGCCATCTTCGCGCCAATTGACAACACATCCCAGTCAAGCAGAGCCAGCCGTCCCGCGCTTGTCCGCCTCATCGACAACACACGCCCCATTTTCCTCTCGCTCGCACTTATCGGCCTCAGCGCCATCGTTGCCGTTCGCGATCGCGCTATTGCCTTCGGGTTCATCTTCGGTGCCTTCATCCTATACAGCCTCAGAGCCTCGCGGCTCCAGAGCAAAGTAGAATTCGCTCAAGCTGAACTCGAGCAGTCAAACAACCGCCTCACCGAAATCGCACTCCGCGACGGACTTACCGGTATCTCCAACCGTCGCAGGTTTGACCAGTTCTTCTCAATGGAGTGCGAACGCGCACGGCGCTCCCGCCAGCCGCTTTCCCTGCTGCTCATAGATGTAGATCATTTCAAGCACATCAACGACGCCTACGGTCACCCGGCCGGTGACGAATGTCTCTGCCACATTGCGAGTATGTTGAGCGCAACTCTCATTCGGCCGGCCGACCTCATCGCGCGCTACGGCGGTGACGAGTTTGCTGTTCTGCTGCCAGAAACGGACTCTGTGGGCGCATCCAAAGTCGCCGGCCGCATTCGCTTATCCATGGCTAACGATGCCGCAGCCCGGACCTCGCGCGGGACCACCCTCAGCATTGGCGTCGCCACTTGGAACGCAGAGGAAGATTCAAGCCCGGACGAGCTCATTTATGCTGCCGACCGTGCCCTCTACACCGCCAAACACAATGGCCGTGACCGGGTCGAAATATTTGATTTGCACTCTCTCATCGGCGTCAGGCCCGCCAGTTCGATCGAGGGCGCCACATGAGAGCCACGCAGCTCTCGTGTCGGCCCTGAAAGCGGTTGACCAAGGAGTATGCGCCGGGTAGTTCCTGCTTTACCCCACCGCCTGCACCGTCCCCTTGCCAACTAGCAATTCCACCCGCTCTACCCATCCTTTATCTGCCGCCACACTCATCCCCTCCGGCTCCAGGATCACTGCCCACTCGCCCTTCTTCTCCAGATGCAGCATCACCTTTCCCGGCCCCGGCGCTCCGTCCGCCGCCAACTTCAGCCCACTGAACATCTCCTCCGTCGCCTTATCCAGATTGATCCGGATCCGCACCCCCATCGGCAGCTTCACCTGCACCTCATCGAGAGATTGGATTGAGCTCACAGAAATCTTCGGCGCAGCATCGTCATCGCCTGTCAGCGTTCCCCGCATCAACACGGGAGCTTCCATCTTCAACTGGCCCGCCAACTTCTCATAGTCTCGCGGAAAACACACAATCTCAATCTTCCCCGCCGCGTCCTCTAACCACCCTTGCGCATACAGCTTTCCTTCGCGCTTGGTCTTCTGCACCCGCAGCCCAAGAATCATTCCCGCCACTTGAATCTCATCCGCCGGGTCCGCCTGCGATCCCCATCGCTTCTCCGGCGGCTTCCGTTCCAGTGCCTCCGCCGTCGAAATCACGCCCGACAAATTCCGCAGCTTCTCCGCATACTTATCCAGCGGATGTCCTGACACAAAGAATCCCAGCACTTCCTTCTCATTGGCCAGCCGCTCGCCCTCTTCCCAATCCGCCACCCGCGGCAACTCATCCGCATCGCGCCCCGCCCGCGGCCCTTCGTCGAACAGCCCAAACAGCCCCGTTTGCCCCTGCGCCGCATCCTTCTGCGCCTTCTGCGCCCGCTCCATCGCCTTGTCAACGGCCTTCATCAGCGCCGCACGGGACCCAAGAGAGTCCAGCGCCCCCGCCTTGATCAGCGATTGAATCACCCGCGAGTTCATCACCCGCAGATCCACCTTCTCGCAGAACTCCCAGAAGCTCTTGAATCGCCCACCCACTTCCGTCCGCGCCTTCAAAATCGATTCAATCGCGTTCCCGCCCACGTTCTTCACTGCCGCCAGCCCAAACCGAATCGCCTGTCCCTCCGGGCTGACATACGGCGTAAACTGCGCCCCGGATATCTGCACATCCGGCGGCTGCACACTGATGCCCAACTCCCTGCACTCGCCGATATACTTCACCACGTTCTCCGGCTTAGAAGTTTCCGCGGTCAGCAGCGCCGCCATAAACTCCACCGGATAATGCGTCTTCAAATAAGCCGTCTGGTAAGCAACCAGCGCATAGGCCGCCGAGTGCGACTTATTAAATCCATATCCCGAGAACTTCGCCATCTGATCGAAGATCTCATTCACCGGTGCCTTGGGATGACCAAGAGCTGCTGCGCCACTTTGGAACCGTTCGCGCTGCTCCGCCATTGCTTCAGCATTCTTCTTCCCCATCGCACGGCGTAGCAAATCCGCCTCGCCAAGGCTGTAGCTGGCCAGCACGTTGGCGATGCGCATCACCTGTTCCTGGTAAACAATCACGCCCAGCGAGTCCTTCAGAATCCCTTCAAGCTCCGGCAGCATGAACTCGACCTTGCGCCGTCCCCACTTGCGCTCAACAAAGTCGTCGATCATGTCCATCGGCCCCGGCCGATAGAGCGCATTCAATGCCGTCAGCTCTTCTACCGTGTCCGGTTTGTAACGCCGTAAAATGTCCCGCATTCCGCTTGATTCAAACTGGAAAACCCCCGACGTCAGAGCCGTGTGAAACACCTTCTTCATGGTGTCCGGATCATCCTGCGGCACCATGTCGATATCAATCTTTTCCCCGGTCGTCTGCTCAATCAGCTTGACGCAATCCGTAATTACCGTCAGTGTAGCCAGGCCCAGAAAATCCATCTTCAGCAGGCCCATCTTCTCTACCGACTTCATGTCGTACGCCGTAACAATTTCGTCGTTCTTCGTCTTGTTCAGCGGCACCAGTTCCGTCAGCGGCCGCGGCGCAATCACCACTGCGGACGCATGCACCCCCGCACCGCGCACCAACCCTTCCAGCTTCTTGGCCGTATCAATCAGTTCCTTGATCACAGGGTCCGTGTCGTAAATCTTCCGCAACTCCGCAACCTCCTCCAACGCATCGTCGATGGTCATCCCCACCGTCGTTGGAATCAGCTTCGCAATCCGGTCCACATCGCCATACGGCATATCCAGCGCGCGTCCGCAATCCTTGATTGCCGCCTTGGCCGCCATGGTGTTGAACGTAATAATCTGCGCCACCTGCTCGCGCCCGTACTTCCGCGTCACATACTCAATCACTTCGCCGCGACGATTCTGGCAAAAGTCCACGTCGATGTCGGGCATGGTCACGCGCTCAGGGTTCAAGAACCGCTCAAACAGCAGCACGTTCTGCATCGGGTCGATATTCGTGATCTCCATCGCATACGCCACCAGCGAGCCGGTCGCCGATCCACGACCCGGCCCCACAGGAATCCCATTGTCCCGCGCATACTTGATGAAGTCCCACACAATCAGGAAGTACCCCGAGTACTTCATCTGCTTGATGATTCCAATTTCAAAACTTAGCCGCGACTCGTACTCATGCGCCGCCGAGCGTTGCACCCCGCGCAGTTCAAGCTGCCGCACAGCAGTGTCCAGCCGCTTGCGGAGCCCCTTCCGGCATACCTCTTCGAAGTAGCTGTCGATCGTGTGTCCCTCGGGCACCGCGAACTCCGGAAACGGATTGTCCACCGCGTGCAGTTTCAAATTGCACCGCTCCGCAATCTCCTGCGTTCGCGCCAGCACCCCGGGAGCATCCGGGAAAATCGCCCCCATCTCTTCCGCGCTCTTCACAAAAAACTGGTCGCTGTCGAACCGGAACCGCTCCTTGTCGTGCACCTTTGCGCCTGTCTGCACGCACAGCATCACATCGTGCGCGTGGCTATCCTCGCCACACAGGTAATGCGAGTCATTCGTCAGCACCAGCGGAATCCCCATCTCCCGTTCCATGCGAAACAGCGCTTCGTGAATCCGCTTCTCCTGCTCCAGCCCCTGGTCCTGAATCTCTAAATAGAAATTGTTCTTGCCGAAAATATCCTGGTACTGCTGCGCCACATTTTTCGCCGCGCCATACCGCTCGTCCGCATTCAGCTTCTGGTACTTCCCTTCGCCCAGCAGCGACTCGCACAACTCCCCGCTCAGGCATCCCGAGAATCCAATCAGCCCCTCCGCATGTTCCGCCAAATACTTCTTACTCACGCGCGGCTTGCGATAAAACCCATGCAGGCTCGCCTCCGAAGTAATCCGGATCAGGTTCCGGTAACCCTCTTCGTTCTCCGCCAGCACCAGCAGGTGATTGTTGTCGTCCCCATCTCCTGGCGCGCGATGGTCCTCGTTCTGGCAGATATAAAGCTCGCACCCCAGAATCGGCTTTACGCCAGCCTTCTTCGCCGCGTCAAAGAAGTGAACCGCCCCATAAATATTCCCGTGGTCCGTCATTGCGACAGACTTCTGCCCCAGCGCCCCCACCCGCTCAACGAGCTTGGTAATGTCGCAAGCCCCATCCAGCAGCGAGTATTCCGTATGCAAATGCAAATGCGTAAATTCAGCCATAGATAACCTAAATTCTAGCCCTCACCCCTCCCCCGCGCACCGTTCAAACCCCGGTTGAAATCCCGCCCACCTGAGGAAAAGCAGGTAAATGAGGGAGGCGCCACCGGGTCGGTCGCCCAGCAGTCGCGGCTCGGCCTCGAAATGCATACCTATCAGACCCCAGGAAACAGATTACTTGCCTCGCCCAGCGACGGAGCGTAATATAGCCCGAAAATGAGAAACGGCCGAGGAATACACTATTGGCCAACGCTGACGATTCGGAGAGAAGGAGGAGAGGCATGAGACTTGGCGATTCGGTACGTGTCAAACAAACAGCGAGCGAGATGGCATATCGAGGGCGGACCGGGAAGGTAATCATCGATACCGCTCCAGGCGAATTGGTCAAAGTTGAATTTGACGATGAAGCCATCGATCACGACATCTCCCCAGAGGAATTAGAGCTGATCCAATAAGACGAACTAGCACCGCGCAAACAAAGGTTAGCTTGGGAGCACCCGAACTTAGAAACCTGACGGAGGCAACCACTAGCCCCAAACCTTGGCCGAGGGCATCCGGCACTCTCACTCGGCAACTGATCCGCCAGTCCCCTTCACGATCGAACAAACCGTGTGCGTTATCGAGCGAGCGTCGCCATCGCCTGACGTATCATTCGTGCGTAACGGCTGGAGCACCATTGACCACGACTGCTTCTCGCTTTCGGGAACAAAATCAATAATGAGGAGCCAGTATCCGCCATTAGCCTCAAGATCGGCGACTGCTCCCCCAGCCTCGAGAGCCGTACTAGGGTTCGAAATCCTATGCTTCCTTCCTCCAAAGCCCCGCAATGTAACGTTAGAGCAGATTGGGTCAGACTGGAAGGCGGCTGAGAGTCTCCCCTCAAATTCCGCTTCGGCCACTCGTGCCTCTTTTACTCGTTCATTGCTTTCGTCTTCGCAAGACGCCAACCCTTCAGCATGGCATCGCATTTTGGCACCTTCTGCGGCGAAGTCACCAGACCACCAACCATCATTCACAACCACCATCGGTCTTTCCGCCTTCACGGGCGACTTCTGCGTTTCCACTACCGAAGATGGTCCCGCTTTCCTGGAAATTTCCGGCGCACTCTTCCTGCATCCAGCTAGCGAGAAAATGACAATCGATGCAACGAATATGATTTTCACTTCGTCCCCCACCAAAACGAGTTGTCAAGGGCGGGTGGCCCCCTTCCTTTTCTACACCAACCGCAGAACTGGGTGCCCCATCCGTTCCGCGTTCTGTGCGGAATGGGTGGGAAAGCACAAATGCCAACCACC
>Ga0302278_10004140_pt1 | contig 15179 bp, 8 predicted proteins | sample III_Bog_N3_2_FD_194543 | JGI IMG/M metagenome (GOLD analysis project Ga0302278, IMG submission 194543) | Peat permafrost microbial communities from Stordalen Mire near Abisko, Sweden - III_Bog_N3_2 | ecosystem: Environmental > Terrestrial > Soil > Wetlands > Peat | place: Sweden: Abisko...
TTGGAACGTCTACTTGGCGAAGTGTGCGCGACCGGTGCCGCTGCCGCCACCCCGTTGGTGCTGGATTATCAAGATGACCGGATGCAGTCCGCCGGGGAGTGTGGCTTCGATGTCTTCGGACTGACGTGTGGGCCGACTCAATGGACACGGCGACAACCAATATTCGTCGCCAGCGGCCCTTCGTTCTTCATCGCCGCTGACTGGTTTTTTAAACTAGGTGGATTTGACGACCAGTTTTTCATGTATGCAGATGAGTACGATCTCTGCTGGCGGGTATGGTTAGCGGGCGCTAAGGTGATTCTGGCACCTTCCGCCCGGATGCATCATCGCGGGGCGGTGGCGGTGAATCCCAAAGGTGGCGATCGAATCATCGAAAATCGGACATCCGACACCAAGCGATATTATTCCAATCGGAATGGCCTGTTGGTCTTGTTAAAAAATAGCCAGCACTTGCTGTTGGCCATCGTGCCGCTTCAACTGCTGATGCTGGCGGCCGAAGCCGTGGTGATGAGCCTGCTGGCGCGGCGGATTTCCCACCTGCGTCGGGCTTATGTGGATGCGGTTCTGGACTGTTGGCGTTTGCGGCGGCATATCTTGGCGGAACGTCGTCGGCTGAAAAAAATGCGCCGCCGCACCGATTTTTGGATGCTGCGGTTCCTGCGCGGCCGCTTCAACCGCTGGCGCGAGTTCAAGCGCTTCCGCCGTTTTGGTCTGCCCAAGGTGGAAGCGTCATGACATGAAGCCCACCGCATCTTCGAAAAGAAAACTCGGCCTGCAGCTCGCAGTGATGTTCCTCTTGCTGTTGGCGGCAATCGTGCTTTTTTTGCCCGGCATATTCCGGCCAGAACAAACCCTCTTTTCCAATGATGGCCCGCTGGGCAGGTTGATGGCGCAATGCCACCAGCTGCCCGGCCGTTTTACCGGTTGCTGGGATGATTTGAATGGGATCGGTTTTAGTAATGGCGCCGCTCCTCCGGGCATCAGTTTCGGATTGCAGTTCCTGCTTAAACCGATCTGGTTTTCCAAACTGTACGCACTGATTTCGCTGGTTATTCTTGGTCTTGGAGCTTGGTGTTTTTTCGTCCAGTTGCGTCTGGTTCCGGCGGCGTGCATCCTGGGTGGGCTAGCCGCGGCATTAAATTCCTGTTTTTTCTCGGTCGCGTGCTGGGGCGTGGCCGCTCAGGCGATCAACGCCGGGATGTTCTTTTTTGCGCTGGCAGCGCTGGCGGACCCAGCCTCGCCCAGACGCTGGATCCGGGTCATTCTGGCGGGCATGGCGGTCGGCATGGGGGTGATTGAGGGAGCCGATGTTGGGGCAATCTTCAGCCTATACGTTGTGGCATATCTGGTTTTTCAAGCCGCGATTGGTGGGGGTGCCCGTCTCCCAAACGCGGTCGCCGGCTTGAGTCGGGTGGCGCTGGTCGCCCTTTGTGCCGCTTTGATTGCCGCTCCGGCTGTTGATTCGCTCGTCGGCACTTACGTCAATGGCGTGACAGTAACCAGAAGGGATGAACAAACCCAAACGGCGAACTGGGACTGGGCCACCCAGTGGAGTTTGCCGGTTCGTGAAACGACCGGTTACCTGGTTCCCGGCCTCTTTGGCTACCGCATGGACACTCCGGATGGTGGTTGTTATTGGGGTGAAATTGGTCGCGATCCGTCCGTGGATAGGTATATTAAAAATGGCAGCCAAGGGCCACCACCAACTGGATTCATGCGCTATTCCGGCGGCGGATTCTACGCCGGCATGCTGGTCGTGGTGCTGGCCTTCTGGGCTATCGCCCAGTCACTGCGCCGAAGTGCGCCCCTCTATAGCCTCGCGCAGCGCAAATGGCTTTGGTTTTGGCTGGGGTTGGCCATGGTTTCCCTGCTTTTGGCCTTCGGCCGTTTTGCCCCGTTTTATCAGTTGATCTATGAACTGCCATATTTTTCCACCATCCGCAATCCCGTCAAATTTATCAGTCTGGCCAGCCTTGCTTTGATCGTTATATTCGCCTATGGGGTGGACGGTTTATGGCGCCAATATTTGCAACCGTCCGGGCTGAAAGCTCCGCCGCGCTGGCCTGGGCTCAAAGGCTGCTGGGTTAATGCCGGAACGACGGAACGGTCATGGATTTACGGATTTGCATTGGGGTTGGGTGTGGCTTTGCTGGCCTGGTTCGAATATGCCTCCAGCCGCCAAGGTTTGGTGGATTATTTGCAAACCGTTCAATTTGATGATTCCACTGCGGAGGCCGTTGCCAGTTTTAGTATCCGCCAAGTTGGCTGGTTCGTGTTATTTTATGTTCTATCAACGGGCTTGATTGCCTGCATTTTCAGCGGGGCCTTTGCCGGAACCAGGGCCAAATGGGGTGGTATAGCACTGGGCCTGTTATTGGTGGCGGATCTTGGCCGGGCAAATCAGCCTTGGGTCGTCTATTGGAATTACCAGGAAAAGTACGCCAGCAATCCGATCATTGATCGCTTAAGGGACAAGCCCTATGAGCATCGGGTCGCACTTTTGCCCGGTGAACGACCGCTTGACAAGCTCAGTTTGGATCAGCTTTATAATTTGGTATGGCTGCAGCAACAATTTCCCTATTACAACATCCAGTCGCTAAATATTGTGGACATGCCACGCATGCCGGAGGACTTTGTGGCCTACACCAAGGCCTTGGCCGCCGGCCAGGAAAATATGAGCCTGCGCTCGTTTATCCGCTTCATGCAACTCACCAACACGCGCTTATTACTGGCGTCGGCGGATTCGCTTGAACGTTTGAATCGTCGGATTAGCCCGGCGAGCGAGCAGTTTCGCGTCGCGGAGCGTTTCGACTTGGTCCCCAAGCCGGGAATCATGGAGATCTCTTCCCCGGAGAAATTAACCGCCGCACCCGACGAAAACGGACAATACGCCTTGTTTGAATTTACGGGTGCGCTGCCGCGCGCAATGCTCTATTCCAACTGGCAGATAAGTTCAAATGATCAAGCCGCGTTGGATCAGTTGGCTAGTCCGGCTTTCGACCCAACTCAATTGGTGTTAGTGGCCGGCGGATGGCCAGCGGCTTCCACGATTGGCAACCTAGTTCCGAATGCCGGCACCGTTACCATCACCCGTTACAAGCCCAAAGACATCTTGTTGAAAAGTGATGCCCCTGGGCCCACCGTGTTGCTGCTGAACGACCACTTCGATCCCCATTGGAAAGTAGCGGTGGATGGCCGGCCAGAAACGTTGTTGCGATGCAATTTCATCATGCGCGGAGTTGGTCTGGCCCCGGGCGCCCATACGGTTGAATTCAAATTCCAACCGCCATATAAGCTGCTCTATCTGAGTTTGGCGATGACGGGACTAGGGTTTTTAATTCTGGCCGGAGGCATTATCCTTAACCGCCTAAGATCAAACGCATCGTAACTTACTGACCAAATTAAAGCATGAATATTTTGGAATTTTTGGTGATTGCGCAAAACTAGATCGTAACTCAACAACAATGACAGTTCGCTCTCGAAGCCAGAATGAGAAAAATAGGGTCGGACAAATTGTGAAAGAACAATGAAGACAAACACGTCCCCACTTACTGCTCTCGAAGAATCTGCGGATCTGACTACTCTGAATGGAGAATTTCAGTCCGGGATGCGTGGCTGGCAAATTCGGCTCTTACCACATGAATTTGTCTTCAGTTTTTTCCTCGCGCTTACCTGGGTGCGTCTGGTGGCCCACGCGGGGTTCCTCTGCCCTCTCGCTCTGGCCTTCTTCAGTTGTGTTCTAGCTAGTGCCGTGGTAATCATTTGGGCTGGACGTGACCAGGCGCCTTGGCGCTGGCGAATTCGCCTACTGCTCTACCCGGCGCTCATGGGGCTGACTTTCTATCTGATGCCATCCGTTGTTACCGCGATCCAGGTGCCGCGCGCCGACGCGTTGCTGGCCAAATGCGACGCGGTCTGGTTGGGTTCAAAAATCAATCTCGCCATCCAAAGCTGTGACCTTCCAGTTCTCACCGACGTGATGATGCTGGCGTACATCTTTTTCTTTTATTATCTGATCGCCGGCCCGGCGTACTATTGTATCCACAATCTACCCCGCTTCCGTCAATGTTTTGCCGGCCTTTTCGTAGTTTATGCCTTGGGGTTCATCGGCTACACATTCTTACCCGCCGTGGGACCGCATTGCTTTCTTCTATTTGCGCAACCGTTGACAGGAGGTTGGATTACCAAAATGGCGAAACCGACGCTGGACTACGCCAGCAACGGGGTGGATGCGTTTCCCAGCATACATGTGGCTGTCTCCCTATACTTACTCGTCTTCGATCGATGGTATTATCGTCGTCGTTTCTGGTGGCTGCTCATTCCCTGCATGGCCTTATGGGTTTCAACCATTTACCTACGTTATCATTATTGTGTGGACGTGATCGCGGGATTTGTCATCGCAATTATCGGACTTGGAGTGGCTACCCTCTACGATAGAACGAGTCTAAAAACACTTGGCCCAAACAACATTCGTCAAATACATCTGGGCTAATGCACCTCAAATTCAGCCAGCACCACCGAAAGCGATGGAGCCCAAATCCTGTTGGGTCGGGTCATGTACTGGTTCACTTTGTTGCGCATCTTTTCGAGGGATGGCCGTTACATCGGAGAAACCTTAGACCAATTGATAACAGGAATGCGCCTCAAGTTGGACGTAGCGGTCGTTAAAAGTTCAGATGACCTCGCTCGCTTCAAAGTCTTGCCCAACGTTGGGCTGTGGAGCGAACCTCTGGCTGGTTGATGCTCACCGACGACTCGTGCACGATTGAAAAACCACCGAGTCCAGTGCCGAAGTTTGTATCTAAATCGCGATGCGAACCTCGCACCCAATTAACGTCGATTTAATCCCACATAAAATTGCCCATTTTATTTCAAAGGCTTATGATTAGTGAAACAAGTTTATAGTGAGAATAAATATGTCTGATTCCGCATCACATCCAACGCATTCCGACGAATCTCCCAGGCCACTTTCGCAGCCACCGGCCGGCAAAAAACGCCGCCGCTGGTTTTACATTGGAATATTAATTTTGCTGGTGGCGGGAGTTGCCATCCTTTTGCGACTCTGGGTGCCATCGCGATCACAAATACCACCGACGAACGGACGCGGTGGTGTGGGCCTGGCAACCATCATGGTGAGCACGGCGATGGCGCAGACGGGTGACATTGGGATTTATGTCAATGCGTTGGGCATGGTGACGCCGCTCAATACCGTGTCGGTAAAAAGCCGCGTGGACGGCCAGCTTGTGAAAGTGAATTATCAGGAGGGGCAACTCGTTCAGGCGGGCGACCCGCTGGTGGAAATTGATCCGGCGCCTTATCAGGCGGCGCTCGACCAAGCCATAGCCAAAAGAAACCAGGACCAGGCAACATTAAGTCTTCAGCAGGTCGAACTGAAACGTGAAGCCGCACTGCTCGCTGCAAAAATTGATTCACAGGACGCCTACGATCAGGTGGACGCCCAAGTGAAAGAACTTGAGGCTGCTGTGAAGTCGGATGAAGCCGCCATCGCCAGCACTAAGGTGCAACTGGCTTATTGCCATATTACCTCGCCGATCTCCGGGCGCGTCGGCTTGCGGCTGGTGGACGCCGGCAATATCGTGCATGCGAGCGACACGACGGCCCTGGTGGTCATCACAGAGCTGCAGCCGATCGCTCTGATTTTCAATGTAGCGGAAGACGACTTGCCGAAAATTCAGGCGCAGTTAAAGGCGGGAAATACGCTGGCCGTGGACGCCTTTGACCGCGCGCAGACCAAAAAACTGGCGACCGGAACTTTGTTGTCCGTGGACAACCAAATTGATCCGACCACCGGCACACTCAAGTTGAAGGCAGTTTTCACCAACGCCGACGAAACACTTTTCCCGAATCAATTCGTCAACGCGCGACTGCTAGTGGACACGCTAGAGGACGCGACACTCTTGCCGAACACGGTGATTCAGCGTAACGCCGACAGCGCCTTCGTTTATCTCATCAAGCCGGATAAAACCGGCACGAACCAAATCGTTTCAATGCAGACGGTCACCATTGGAACCACGGACGGAAACGTTTCGTCGGTGGATGAAATTGATCCGGACACGATGGTCGCCGCCGATAATTTCAACAAGCTGACCGACGGCGCAAAAGTGACGGTTCGTCCCGCTGGCGGCGGGGCGGGCAAAGGTGGCTGGCACAAGAAAGATTCCCAGTGAGTCCGTCACGGCCATTTATTTTGCGGCCGGTGGCGACGTCACTGCTGATGTTCGCCGTGCTGCTGACCGGCTTCATCGCCTACAAGCAACTCGCCGTTTCCGCCTTACCGGAGGTGGATTATCCGACGATTCAAGTGGTAACATTTTATCCCGGCGCGAGTCCCGATGTGGCGGCGTCCGCCATCACCGCGCCGCTAGAACGGCAATTCGGCCAACTGCCCGGACTGAATCAGATGACTTCGATCAGTTCCGGCGGCAGTTCCATCATCACGCTGCAATTCGCGCTGAACCTGAACATTGACGTCGCCGAACAGGAAGTGCAGGCGGCCATCAACGCGGCGCAAACTTATCTGCCGACCGGCCTGCCGTCGCCACCGATTTATAGCAAATCCAACCCCGCCGACGCGCCGATCCTGACGCTCGCCGTGACGTCAAAAACCTATCCGCTCTCGCAGGTCGAGGATTTCACCGACACGCGGCTCGCGCAAAAAATTTCACAGGTCACTGGCGTTGGCCTCGTGACCATCAGCGGCGGCCAGAAACCGGCGGTGCGCGTGCAAGTGAACCCCGCCCAGCTTTCATCATACAGCATAAGTCTGGAAAACCTCCGCAGCGTCCTGCAATCGGCCAGCGTAAATCTAGCGAAGGGGAATTTCGACGGCACGCATCAGGCTTACGAAATCAATGCCAACGACCAGCTTTTGAGCAGCAAGGATTACCAGTCGCTCGTCGTCGCGTATCGTAACGGCGCCCCGGTCGTTTTATCCGATGTCGCGAACGTGATTGATGATGTCGAAAACACCAAGCTCGCCGCGTGGGCCAACCGCACACCAGCGGTGATCGTGAACATCCAGCGGCAGCCGGGCGCGAACATCATTCAAGTGGTGGACCGTGTGAAACAATTATTGCCGCAACTGAAAGCAACCTTGCCCGCGTCCATGGACGTTTCCATCCTCACGGACCGGACGACGACGATCCGCGCCTCCGTGCGCGATGTGCAGTTTTCGCTGATGCTTACCATCGCGCTCGTTGTGCTGGCGATTTATTTGTTCCTGCGCAATGTTTACGCGACGATCATTCCGAGCGTCGCCGTGCCGCTCTCGCTTGTCGGCACTCTGGGCGTCATGTATCTGCTCGGTTACAGCCTGAACAATCTCACGCTCATGGCCCTGACGATTTCCACCGGCTTCGTCGTGGACGACGCCATCGTGATGATCGAGAATGTTTTCCGCTACATTGAGCAGGGTGAGCAACCGCTGCAAGCCGCGTTGAGAGGCGCGGAACAAATCGGCTTCACCATCATTTCGCTGACGATTTCGCTGATCGCCGGACTGATTCCGCTGCTGTTCATGGGTGACATCGTTGGCCGGCTGTTCCGTGAATTCGCGGTGACCTTGAGCGTGACGATTCTGGTTTCCGCCTGCGTTTCCCTGACGCTCACGCCGATGATGTGCTCGCGGTTGCTCAAAGCAAAAGCCGACGAGAAAAGACACGGTCGTTTTTTTGAAGCGACCGAACGCGTTTACGATCGTATCGTGAAATTTTACGGACGCACGCTGCAAACGATTTTGAAACACCAGACCGCGACGTTGTTCGTGGCCGTCGGCACGCTGGTGTTCACGATTTTGCTCTACATTATCGTGCCCAAAGGGTTTTTCCCGGTTCAGGATACCGGCGTGATCCAGGGTATTACCGACGCCGCGCAAAACATTTCTTTCACCGCGATGGCCGAACGGCAACAGGCGCTGGCGCAGGTGATTTTGAAAGATCCGGCGGTGGAGAGCTTGTCGTCCTTCATCGGCGTGGACGGCATCAACGCGACGCTCAACAGCGGACGCATTCTCATCAACTTGAAACCGCTTGAAGAAAGAAAAATCAGTGCGAGCGATGTCATCCGCCGCTTGCAACCGGGGCTGGCGCAGGTCGAGGGCATCACCCTGAACATGCAGCCGGTGCAGGATTTGACAGTCGAAGATCGCGTGAGCCGCACGCAGTATCAATACACGCTCGAAGACGCCAATGCAGATGAATTGAACCAGTGGACGACGACGCTGGTGGCGAAAATGCAGACGCTGCCGCAGCTCCGCGACGTGGCGACCGACCAGCAAACACACGGTGCGCAGGCGACGCTGACAATTGACCGTGTCACGGCTTCGCGGCTCGGCATCACGCCGGCGGCGATTGACAACGCGCTCTACGACGCGTTCGGCCAGCGGCAGATTTCCACACTATTCACGCAGCTCAATCAGTATCATGTAATTTTGGAAACGTTGCCGGATTTTCAGCGCAATCCGTCGAAGTTGAATGACGTTTATGTCCTGTCAACTTCCGGCGGTGCGGTCCCGTTGAGCGCGTTCTCGCATTTTGAATCCGGTGTCGCGCCACTCGCCATCAATCACCAGGGACAATTTCCGGCGGTGACGATTTCGTTTAACCTCGCGCCTAGCGCGGCCCTCGGTGAAGCGACGAAAGCCATCGAGGCCGCGCAGAAAGAATTGAACATGCCGTTGAGCGTGCAGGCGTCTTTCCAAGGTACGGCCAAGGCGTTCATCGCCTCGCTCGCGAACGAGCCCTGGCTGATTCTCGCGGCGATCATCACGGTCTACATCATCCTCGGTGTTCTTTACGAAAGCTACATCCATCCGATCACGATTCTCTCGACGCTGCCGTCCGCAGGCGCGGGAGCAATTCTCGCGCTGCTGGTCACGGGAACGGAGCTTGGCGTGGTTGCGCTCATCGGAATTATTCTGCTCATCGGCATCGTGCAGAAGAACGCGATCATGATGATTGATTTCGCGCTCGACTTGGAACGGAAGGAAAAAAAGCCGCCGCAAGAAGCCATTTATCAAGCGTGCCTGCTGCGCTTCCGGCCAATTTTGATGACGACATTCGCCGCGCTGTTCGGCGGTTTGCCGCTGGCGTTTGGCAACGGCGTCGGATCGGAGTTGCGCAAGCCGCTCGGTATCGCCATCGTCGGCGGCTTGATCGTGAGCCAGGTGCTTACGCTTTACACCACGCCGGTGATTTATCTGTGGTTTGGCCGGCTCGCTGCAAGTTGCGCACGGCCGGAGGCGGCGGCCAAAAAAGAGGATGCTGTTCACGCTGACGTTGGATGAATATCTCCGCGCCATTCATCCGCCGTCCGGTTGGCACGGCGCTGCTAACGACGGCGATTGCGCTGGCAGGCGCGGTGGCGTATTTGCAACTGCCCGTCGCGCCGCTGCCGCAGGTGGATTTTCCGACCATTAGCATCGGCGCGTCACTGCCGGGCGCAAGTCCGGAAATCATGGCGTCGTCCGTCGCCGCGCCACTCGAACGGCAGCTCGGCCACATCGCGGGTGTGAACGAAATGACTTCGTCGAGCACGCTCGGCTCGACTTCGATTACGCTGCAATTTGATCTGAACCGCGACATCAATGGCGCGGCCCGGGACGTGCAGGCCTCGATCAACGCCGCTCGCGCCAATCTTCCCGCGAATCTGCCGAGCAATCCGACCTATCGCAAAGTCAATCCCGCCGACGCGCCGATCATCATTCTCGCGCTGACCTCGGACATTTACAACCGCGGCCAGCTTTACGACGCGGCCTCGACGATCATCCAGCAAAAACTCCTGCAAATTGAAGGTGTGGGCACGGTCAACATCGGCGGCGGCGCGCTCCCGGCTGTGCGCGTGGATGTCAATCCGACTTTGCTGAACAGCTTTGGCTTGAGCCTCGGCGACGTGGGCACGATGCTGGGTCAGCAAAACGCCAATCTCGCGAAAGGCCAGCTTGCCGACGACCAGACGACGTTGGACATTCTCGCGAACGACCAGTTGCTCAAAGCCGCCGACTATAAAAAACTGATTGTCGAGGTTCGCAACGGCGCGGCCATCCGGCTCTCCGACGTGGCCAATGTGCAGGACAGCGTGGAAAATGTCCGCGCGGCGGGCTATCTAAACGGCAAGCCAGCCATCCCGATCATCATCTTGCGCCAGCCGGGCGCAAACATCATTGACACCGTGGACCGGGTGAAAGCCGAGCTGCCGTCGCTCAAAGCCTCCCTTCCGGCAGGAATTAAAATAGACGTGGTGCTCGACCGCACGACGACCATCCGCGCGTCGGTCCGCGAAATCGAACGCACGCTGCTCATCGCAATCGCGCTGGTCATTCTCGTCGTGTTCGTTTTTCTACGCAGCCCGCGCGCGACGCTTATTCCCGCCGTCGTCGTGCCGGTTTCCCTGATCGCCACGTTTGGCGTGATGTATTTGTTCGGCTACAGCGTGGACAATCTGTCGCTGATGGCGCTGACCATTTCCACCGGCTTCGTGGTGGACGACGCGATTGTCGTCATCGAAAACGTCACGCGTCATTTAGAACTAGGTTTGCGGCCGATGGAAGCCGCACTGAAAGGCGCGCAGGAGGTCGGTTTTACGGTGTTGTCCATCAGCCTTTCGCTCGTAGTAGTGTTCATTCCGATTTTGCTGATGGGTGGCATCGTCGGCCGCTTGTTCCGCGAATTCGCCGTCGTGCTGTCCACGGCTATTCTCGTCTCGCTGGTCGTTTCGCTGACGACGACGCCGATGATGTGTTCGCGCCTGCTGCGGCATCGCCGGCCGGAGGAGCACGGAAAAATCTATCGGGCGAGCGAAAAAGTTTTTTCAGTGCTGCTCCATGCGTATGAACGCAGCTTGACGGTCGTGCTGCGGCATCCGGCCGTCACGCTCGTGACGCTGTTGCTGACGATGGCGCTGAACCTTTATCTATTCGTCATCGTGCCGAAAGGGTTTTTCCCGCAGCAGGACAACGGTACGATCATGGGGGGCATTCAAGGCTCGCAGGATGCCTCGTTCCCCGCGATGCAGGCGGCGGCGGTGCGGTTTGTGCGGGCCATCACCAACGATCCGGCGGTGCAAAATGTCGTTGCCTTTACGGGCGGCGGTGGTGCGGCCAATAGCGGATTTATTTTCATGGCGCTCAAGCCGCTGGAAGAACGCAAGATCAGCGCGGACCAAATTATTGCCAGGTTACGCCCGAAACTCGGCGCCGTGCCCGGCGCGTCACTATTTTTGCAGGCCGGACAGGATTTACGTATCGGCGGACGGCAAAGCAACGCGCAGTATCAATACACAATTCAAAGTGAAAACCTCGACGACCTCGTAAAATGGGGACCCATCCTAATGGAGCAAATGAAAAAATTGCACGGCTTCACCGAGGTGAACACCGACCAGCAAAACAACGGCTTGCAGGCCTCGCTCGTTTATGACCGTGCGACGGCGGCGCGATTGGGGATTTCGCCGCAGACCATTGACCAGACTCTTTATCAGGCGTTTGGGCAGGCGCAGGTTTCGACAATGTATTCCTCTTTGAACCAGTATCACGTCGTCATGGAAGCCGCCCCACAATTTTTACAAGGTCCGCAGGGGCTTGATGGCATTTATCTGCATGCGACCAACAGCAGCGCCATGATTCCGCTCAGCACCGTCGCGCATTACGAGCCGACGACCGCGCCCATCGCCGTGAATCATCAGGGACAATTCCCGTCCGTAACGCTCTCGTTTAATCTCGTGCCGGGATTTGCCTTGAGCGATGCCGTAAAAACCATCCAGCAAATGGAACAACAAATCAAGATGCCGGAGACAATTCACGGCAGTTTTTCCGGCACGCTGCAGGCCTTTCAGCAATCGCTGACGAACGAAGGCTTTCTAATTCTCGCCGCGCTGGTGGCGGTTTATATCGTGCTGGGAATTCTTTACGAAAGTTACATTCATCCCATCACGATTCTGTCCACGCTACCGTCGGCCGGCGTGGGCGCGGTGCTCGCGCTACTGATTTTCAAAACTGATTTGAGCATAATTGCCATCATCGGCGTTTTGCTGCTCATCGGCATCGTGAAAAAAAATGCGATCATGATGGTGGACTTCGCGCTCGTGGCAGAACGCGAGGAGGGAAAAAATTCGCGTGACGCCATTTTTCAGGCGTGCCTGCTACGCTTCCGTCCGATTTTGATGACGACAATGTCGGCACTGTTCGGCGCGCTACCGCTGATTTTAAGCAACGGCACCGGCTCGGAACTGCGGCGTCCGCTCGGCATCACGATTGTCGGAGGCCTTCTCATGAGCCAGGTGCTGACACTTTACACCACGCCGGTGGTTTACCTATATCTGGATCGCCTACGCTTGTGGCGTGAGCAAATGCGAACAAGGAAAGTAGATCATTTTCGGCCAATAGCGGCGGCTGCACAATAATTGTGCGGGGACTTTCTTCAAAAAGAAATGGCTGGATAAAAATGCCGTTTCAGAAAAATGCCGTTTCAGAAAAGCAGGCTTGGTACCGAGGTTGTCCTGCCGGGTCAGCTAAAGGCCGCCACGGTCCGCTTTTCAACTGCCCGTAGGTATGACTTCAATTGGCATTCGGAGGATTGCGCCGCACTGCCCACCATGTGACCAGCCCAGCTCCGGCGCAAATGATTGCCCCCACCGCGATGGTCCACGGAACGCCCGCGGCATGAGATAAAAATCCAGACTCAATGCCGCCCAAAGGCATCATGCCCCCAAAAACGAGTGCCCAAATGCCCATCACCCTCCCGCGCATCGCATTGGACACACTGCTCTGGATGAGGGTGTTGGTAGTTGAGAAATAGAGGATCATTCCCCAACCGCCAACCGCCAGGCACAAAAGCACCAGCGGATACCAACGCACCATGGCCAGCAGCGCCAGCATGGCTGAGAACAACCACAGCCCACCGAGAATCATCAGTCGTGGCCGCACGCGGCTGCCATAGGTCGCCACCGTCAGCGCCCCCAAAAGTGCCCCGAATCCATTAGCACTGAGCAGCACTCCATAGCCAGTTTCGCCGACATGAAGAATGTCGGTTGCATAGGCTGGCAGCAGCACCGCATACGACCATCCAAAGATGCCCACCACCCCAAATAGCAGCAGCAAAATGCGCACTCGACGGTGGCCGGCCACATACTTGAAACCTTCCATGATATGCCGCCCCGTTGAGTGCGGTTTGGGTCGGGGTTCGTGCTTGGGCAGACGCATCATCAAAAGCCCCACGATGACAGCGATGAAGCTGACACCGTTCAGGATGAAACACCAGGTGATGCCAACGGATGCCATGAGCAAGCCCGCCACAGCGGGGCCGACTACCCGTGCGCCATTCACAACGGAACTGTTCAGCGACACCGCATTCATTAGATCTTCGTGACTGGTCATTTCGATCATGAAGGCCTGGCGTGCGGGCATGTCGAACGCCATCGCTACACCGCCTATCGCCGATAACAAGAGAATATGCCACGTTTGAATGTGGCCGCTCCCCACCAGCCCGGCAAATACGAAGGCGGTAATCATCATCGCAATCTGGGTGTAGAAAATGACAGTGCGCTTGGGATGTCGGTCGGCCACGGAGCCGCCCCACAGGGAAAACACCAGCATCGGCAAAGTTCCGACGGCCGCCACCGTGCCCAATAACACCTTCGATCCAGTCAATTGATATACGAGCCAGCCTTGAGCGGTGGTCTGCATCCAAGTTCCGATCAGCGACACGAGTTGACCGATGAAGAACAGCCGGAAATTGCGATGTTTCAGGGCGGCAAAAGTATCACGCCACGACACGCTCCCCATTGGCCGAGGCTGCTCAATGAATTCTGGTGGAGCACTGGCGGCGGGTGTAGGTATTATAGATTCTTCAGACGGCATCGGCGATTAAATATTACCCGATTGCCTCGTCCTAATCGAGTCTCAGGATGAAAACCATGTCGTCCGGCGAAGCATTTATATGTTGATGCGAATGGCCATGAATAATGGCAATATGCTTGGCATGAAAACCGCATTCATTGACCGGGCCAAGACGGCGCTGGTTGTCATTGATCTCCAAAAAGGCGTCGTCGGGCGGCAAACCGCTCCCCATGGAGCCGACGGCGTCGTGAAAAAAGCGGCTGCAATTGCCGCCGCTTTCCGAAAAAACGGGATGCCAGTATTTTTGGTGCGGGTAGCATTTTCTGCAGACGGCAAAGACATGCTGCGTCCTGTTGTTGACGCACCATGGCGGACGCAAACCCCGCCGCCAGACTGGACGGAGCTTGTTCAGGAAATGGGGCCGAAACCGGGCGACTTCGTGATTACCAAACACCAGTGGGGTGCTTTTTATGGGACAGAACTTGAATTGGCGTTGCGAAGGCGCGGTATCACAAGCATTGTCCTATGCGGTATCGCGACCAACATCGGGGTCGAGAGCACCGCCCGGTTTGCTTTTGAATATGGGTTCAATCAGATTTTTGCGGAAGATGCCATGGCGGCCTTGTCCGCCGAAGAACATGCGCTTACGGTAGCCAAGATTTTCCCCCGCATTGGTTTAGTCAGACAAACCAGTGAAATTCTAGAAGATTTACTGCCCAATTGATTTTTTATCGAAGATTAGAATGGTTGCTGAATAATTTCCGACCTGTCGCTTAGTTTCCACACCGCAAGGATATGGCCGGTGGCGGTTTGTTCCAAGGTGCAATTGATAATCGGCCAAGTCACCATCACCACCGCGGTTCCGGCGGCCCGGGTCGCGATCACTTGGCGCGGAACCATTTTAGGGAGTGACTTGGCCGGGGAATATGTGGTCAGGTGTGACAATCCCAAGGTCAAAGAGGCCTCGCGCCATCAAGTGGGCGTCTGGTCTTGCAAGTTGGTAAGGCCATTGAGCGCCCCGAACCCAGACGAGGCGGGTGCCGCATGGGTTTATAACGACGGAACTGAAGAAGGGCCGCTCACTGCCGAGACGTTTGACCAGCGCCTGAAGGCCGGTGAATGGCCTCAAAACGCTATCGTCGGCCTGGATGACCGAACGACGTGGTCGACGGTGTTGGCATGTTTGGAGAAGATCATAGCTTTGGCCGCTGCCCGGAATTAACTCTGTCTCCCATGGGAGACAAGGTCGCGCTGCCAGTCTGGCCAACAATCCGGAAAACCGGTTAATCCTATTCCCCAGAATATTTTCTTCGTTTCCGTTTTACACGGC
>Ga0302278_10004148_pt1 | contig 15146 bp, 13 predicted proteins | sample III_Bog_N3_2_FD_194543 | JGI IMG/M metagenome (GOLD analysis project Ga0302278, IMG submission 194543) | Peat permafrost microbial communities from Stordalen Mire near Abisko, Sweden - III_Bog_N3_2 | ecosystem: Environmental > Terrestrial > Soil > Wetlands > Peat | place: Sweden: Abisko...
ACGTGATGAAGAGTGCAGGGGAAACGTCGACGTTGAATCCACGCCCCCTACCAAAGAGACCCAAACTGAGTCAGCCCGTCAGAGAGCACTCCGCTTTCTTGAAGCGGCTGCGTGCTTTATCATCAAGCACTTAATAGTAGATTCATTTTGCAAATTCCTTCCAACCCGAGCGCGCCTACGGAAGCATCGACGCGAAGGCGTTTTCCGTCATTCTTGATTTCCATGGTTTTGGTTGCACTGGCAGTTCGCCTGATCGTGATGATCTTCTTGTTGCCCGAGCAGCTGGAGCCGCAACGGGACCACTGGCATTTTGGATATGAAACGGGGAGAATCGCGCGCTCGATCGTGGAGGGGCGCGGGTTTAGCAGTCCGCTGTTCGCGGAGACGGGACCGACGGCCTGGATGACTCCCGTGTATCCGTATCTGGTTGCGGGCGTTTTTAAAATCTTTGGCGTGTACACGAAGACCTCCGCCGTGGTGTTGTTATCGCTGAACGCACTGCTGTCGGCGGTGACGTGCGTGGTCGTCTTTCTGATTGCGCGTATCAGTTTTGGAGAGCGGGTCGCGAAATGGTCGGGATGGGCTTGGGCGTTCTGTCCATACGCGATTTATTTCCCGGTCGAACGAATTTGGGAAACCTGGCTGGCAACGTTGCTGCTCGCCGTGCTCTTTCTGATCACTTTGCGGTTGGAAAACGAAAATCGAATTTCGCGCTGGATTTTCTTTGGGCTGCTCTGGGGCGTGGGGGCGTTGACGAGTCCGTCGATGTTGGCGGTGCTGCCCTTTCTCGCGGGATGGGTCATCTATCGTCGCCATCGCCTGGGGCAGCGCTGGTTTACGCTCAACGTTGTGGCGAGCATCGCATTTTTTGTGGTCGTTGCGCCGTGGTTCGTCCGCAATTATGAAGTGTTTCATCGCTTCGTTCCGTTCCGCGACAACATGGGAATTGTCTTGCGCCTCGGAACCAGGGGAACGACGAAGCATTGGGGAGTTTATGAGTTAGGCCCGTGGCATAACGACGCCGAGTGGAACGAGTTCCAGCAAGTCGGCGAGTTTGGCTATATGCAGCACAAAAAGCAGCAAGCGATCGAATTTATACGCGCGAATCCGGGATGGTATATGTGGGCGAACCTGCGCCGCGCCGTTTTTTTGTGGACGGGCTACTGGAGTTTTGACCGCGACTATCTCAAGGAAGAGCCGCTGGATCCGGCCAACATTTTCTTCTGTACGACACTGACCGTGCTGGCGCTGCTGGGATTGTGGAGGGCATGGCGAGTGGATTGGTCGGGCACTCTGCCCTATGCGCTCGTACTGTTTTCTTTTCCACTGATTTACTACATTACGAGCCCGGAGGTGTATTACCGGCGGCCGATTGATCCGTTCTTTGTGATTCTGGCGATGGCGGGAATGCTGAAGAGCAGCCATCGGACGATGGTCGGTGGGCAGCGCAAATTCTCACCCTAGAAAGCAGAAAAAAAGGCGGCCATCTCTGGCCGCGCTTTAGAAGTACCTGCCGATCACTCATCACTGCCCACCGACCACTTTTACGCGGTTGCCGGACGCTCCCCGCTCTTCGCAGGAAGCCGATCCGGCTTGATCACTTGCTGCACGCCATCGTCCGTCTTTGCGGGAAGCGGCTTGATCGGTGGCAGATTTTGTCCGTCGACCAACAGCTTGATTTCGGACGAGTCCAGGACTTCGCGCTCAATCAACGCCTTCGCAATCAGGATCAGCGTCTCGCGATTCTCCGACAGAATCCCTTTCGCCGTCGCGTATCCGATGCTCACCATCTTCTTGACTTCTTCATCAATCTGGATGGCCGTGGCTTCGCTGTAGTCGCGATGTTGCGCGATTTCGCGTCCGAGGAAGATCTGCTCTTCTTTCTTGCCGAACGTCAGTGGCCCCAAGTCGCTCATGCCCCATTCGCAGACCATCTTGCGAGCCAGTTCGGTAGCCCGCTCAATGTCGTTGCCGGCGCCGGTTGACATCTGGTTCAAGAACAACTCTTCGGCAATGCGACCGCCCATCAGGATGGCGATCTGCGTGTCGAGATAATTCTTGTAGTAGTTGTGACGGTCATCCGTCGGCAACTGCATGGTCAAGCCGAGAGCCATGCCCCGAGGAATAATCGTCACTTTGTGCACCGGATCGGCATGCGGTAGTTTTGCCGCCACCAACGCGTGCCCTGCTTCGTGATACGCCGTATTTTTCTTTTCTTCGTCCGTGAGCAGAAGCGATTTGCGCTCTACGCCCATCAAGACTTTATCCTTCGCCACTTCGAAGTCGTACTGCAGGACGGCTTTGCGGTTCTGTCGCGCGGCCGCGAGAGCGGCCTCATTCACCATGTTGGCAAGGTCCGCGCCCGAGAAGCCCGGTGTTCCACGCGCCAGCACCGAGAGATCGACATCGTCGGCCAGGGGAATCTTGCGAGTGTGCACGCGGAGAATCTCTTCGCGGCCACGAACATCGGGACGATTGACGACCACGCGCCGGTCGAAACGGCCGGGACGAAGCAGCGCGGGATCAAGCACATCGGGACGGTTGGTTGCGGCCATCAGGATGACTCCCTCGTTCGATTCGAAGCCATCCATTTCGACGAGAAGCTGATTCAAAGTCTGTTCGCGTTCATCGTGTCCACCGCCGAGGCCAGCACCGCGATGACGTCCGACAGCATCAATTTCGTCGATAAAGATGATGCAGGGAGCATTTTTCTTGCCCTGTTCGAACAGGTCGCGGACGCGGCTCGCGCCGACGCCGACGAACATTTCCACGAAATCGGAACCGGAGATGGAGAAGAACGGCACGTTTGCTTCGCCCGCCACCGCGCGCGCCAGCAAGGTCTTGCCCGTTCCCGGAGGTCCGACAAGCAGTACCCCTTTGGGGATGCGTCCGCCCAGTTTCTGGAACTTCTGCGCCTCGCGCAGGAACTCAATGATCTCGCGCAGCTCTTCCTTTGCTTCATCCACGCCAGCCACGTCTTTGAACGTGATCTTTTTTTGCTGCATGGAGAGCAGGCGGGCTCGGCTCTTGCCGAACGAAAGCGCCTTATTGCCGCCGGTCTGCATCTGGCGGATCATGAAGAACCAGAGCGCACCCAGGAGTACGAGCGGAGCCAGGTTCAGGATCCAGCTGGGCCAGGTGCCGTTGCTGATGTCCTTAAAGCTGTAGGGGATGTTCTTGTCCGTCAGTTTTTTGTACATCTCGGGATAACTGCCGGGCGGAACTGTCGTATGGAAGAGCGAATCGGGATTCTTGATCTTCCCTTTCGCCTCCTGACCAGTGAACAGCACGTCTTGGACGTTTCCCTGGTCGACGTACGACATAAACTCCGAGAAGCCAATCTCTTTTTCCTTCTGGCCATTGCTGCCGGTGCGCACGACCTGCCATAACAGGAAGGCGGAGACCACGATAACTGCCCAGAAAAGTACGGTCTTAATTGTCGAATTCACTAAAAACTCCTCGTGGGAACAGGGCGTCCCAATAGAAAATACACCACCGTCCGAAGAATTAGATGCCGGAGGCGGAAATTCGATTGGAGAAAGACGTCCGCTCCGATTCTAGCCCTTTTCGGGGGAAAACGGGAAATCGGTTGGAGGTGACAGAGGTCACGAGCCAGCTTCGCGATTTTCGCGCAGACTGCGTTGCCGGTGCCCGCAGTCCGCGCAAAAAACGGTGCAAAGCTTTCAGGTTGCAGCCGCCACGTAATTCAGATTGCGGCCGGTTTGCTCGGGACTGCCTAAACCGTAGCCGCAGAGAAAGGCATCATCGACCAGGAATCCGAAGTAGTCGGGCTGCAATGCGACTCGGCGGGCGGCCTGGCGGTCGAGCAAGGTCACCACCTTCACGGAAGCGGCTCCGCGTCCACGAAGGTCGTTCATCAGGAATTCGGTGGTCACACCGCTATGCATCAAGCCTTCGACCAGGAGCACGTGCTTGCCGGCAATGGCCAATTCGTGGCTGAACAGAATTTCGAGCAGCGGCGATTCACCCTGCTTACTCTGCTTATAGGTCGGCTTAATAAACGAGCAAACGATGGGGACTTCGATCACGCGGACCAGGTCGGCCATAAAGAGGAAGCTGTTTTCGAGAATTCCCAGGGCGATCACGGTTTGGCCGCGGTAGTCGTCGGAGATCTGGCGTCCGAGTTCGCGAACTCTTTTCTGAATTTGATCGGCTGCGATCACTTGGCGCAGTCCGGATTTCGGCGGAACATTCATAGCGGAAGTGGCGCCTCCGTTGGCAGCTGTTAGTTCTCAGCCGTCAGTCTTCAGAAAGAACTCGCTGCGACTGAAAGGGGAACATGGCATGTTACATCATTCCACCTTTTTCTCTCGAATTATGACTCCTTGCGGCGCGCCTGCCGGGGCAAGAAAGGCTGCCGGAACCGGGAATCCGCGCATCCAGACTAGACCGCAGCTTTCGGACACCGCAACCGGCCACAACTTTTTTAGAGTTCCGGTAGCATGGCGTTCGCTGAGCAGTTCTTTCACTTTCTTAGGAGCGGCGGTGTGCGCCGGCCAGTAGCGGTCTCCGGCTCGCCAGTTGCGGATCAAGAGCTGGAAGGGAATTTTCTGAGGGTCGAGAAGTTCTGCACGGTCTGGCTCGGGAATTTCGGCCATATCGACGACACTAGCCTCGATTTCGACATTCAGTTCGGCGATGCGCGCAACGCCGGGAACGGGCAAAGCGTATTCGTAGTCTGTGTCTTTGTTTTTGTCTTTGGACGCGGACGGCGTCGAGTCGGTGGAAGCAAGGCTGGAGGCAGATTCCAGAAGAAGATCGTGGCGACCGCGCCGGAGAATCAGGCCGCCGGGCAACTCCAGCTTGTCGCCCGCAGAGCGGTGGGCCAAGTCGAGAGCGTCTTCAATGAGACGGAACGAGATCGTCGAATTCGGGGCATGGGCCTCGAGCCAAGCCTGCATCAGGCGGCGCTGAGCGGCGAGCGGCAGCGCGATTAAGAATGACACATCCAGAGAGTCGGAGGGGTGCGACCCAGGCGTCATGAGCGGCGCGCCAATCTCCGGATGGGCGGCATACCAGTGGTCGTCCTCGGCGCGCGCGATTTCCGCCAGCTCGGCCATGTGTTGCAGGGCGGGCTCGCCGAACTCCGCTCGAATCAGCGGCAGTAAGCGATGCCGCACGCGATTGCGCAGGAAAGCCGGATTCCGATTGGACGAATCTTCGCGCCAATTCTGGTTTCGTTCTTTCAGAAAGTCGAGAAGTGCCGCACGGCGGATGTCCAAGAGCGGCCGCAGCACCTCGCCGAAAACACGACCGTCTTCCTCGAAAACGATGCGGGGGTGGATGGCTGCGAGTCCGCGAATGCCGGTGCCGCGGAAAACACGGAGCAGCACCGTCTCGGCCTGGTCGTCGAGGGTGTGGGCGGTGGCGATTTTTGTAACGCGAGCGTTGCGGGCGAGCTGGCGAAAGAAGTCGTAGCGCAGTGCGCGGGCGGCGGCCTCGATTCCAGAAGTTGCGACGGGAACAGCTTCCCCTTCGCTCTTCTTGACAACTGGTGCCTCACGGACGTGAAACTCAAGCCCGTGTTTCTGGGCTAAACCTTCGACAAAACGCTGATCGCCGTTGGATTCGTCTCCCCGGAGTTTGTGATTGACGTGCGCCACGGAGAGCACGATTCCGAGGTCGCTTCGCAATTCCAAGAGAAGAAACATCAGAGCAACGGAATCCGCTCCTCCCGAAACTGCCGCTGCCACGCGGTCGCCGGGACGCAGCGATTCGTGCTTGCGAACTGTTTTTAACAGCGACTCGGCGAGCGGATGCACGCAGAAATGTTACAGGAAAGTGGTAAACCCAGTTCCCGGTTCTCGGTTAACGGTTCCCAGAAAAAGCCGTCGGCTGACAACTGGGAGACCAGAACTGACATCTGCTATGCTAATTCGCCATGTGGGGAGTTTCGCGCTGGGTCGCTCGAATACTCGTGCTGGTCATGCTCGCGCCGGGCTTCGGACCGATCGCGATGGCCTGCTCTGCCCAGCCGGAAGCGATGCATTGCATGCGGCAGTCGCATTCGGCGGCACGGGTCGCGCAGCCGGCAATGCAGTGCCATCATGCGATGGGCGGATCCATGATGGGCGGATCCATGACGGGCGGATCCATGATGGGCGGGTCCATGTCGATGCCCGCAGCATCGATGCCCGCTGCCTCGCAGAATGAATCGGCGACGGGCGACTCGTCTCCCAGTTCTTCCGAAGCCTCTTTTCGCGCCGTCGACAACTGCTGTCAGGACCACAACTGCTGTTGTTGTATGGGCACGTCGGAGTGGGCGCAGCCGGCTTCGGGCCTTCCGTCTTCTTTCCGGCTGCTGATCGAGCCCGTATATTTGCTGCGGCGCGTCGAGTATCACTCCAGTGAAATCGAGAGCCACGATTCGGCTCGCGCCCCGCCTCGCAGCTAAGTCCCTTTCCTCCAAAAATCTGAAGCAGTCGCGTTTGCGGAGCCGAATTCGATTTTCGCGCCTGCAATGCTCCCACTGACGATCGCCGAGTTTAGCTCGGCTCGACGGGCGGGGTCGCCTGTCACCACAAGCCCGCGTCTACGAGACGGGCAGCTGCCTGGGCTCATCGAGTTCAGGGAAGGGGATGCGAACTTATGTCTGGAATCAGGTTGTTCCTCTTTGACATTTTGCTATCGGGTATTTTGCTCTCGCTCGCGCCGATGGCATCGGCCAACGATTACGGCGCGATTCGCGGAGTAGTCCATGACCCGCAGCATCGGCCGGTGCAGAATGCGATGGTGATGCTGCGGGCAAAGTCATCGGAGTGGGCGAAGAGCGTCACCACCGACGCGTCCGGCGAATTTCAGTTCAACGCGGTGGCCTTGGGAGATTATTCCGTGAGCGTCGCGAGCCAAGGGTTCGCGCAAACGGCGCAGGATGTCACGGTGCTCTCCGGGTCGGTGCCCGTCGTTCACTTTCAATTGCGCGTGGAATCAGCCAACGAAAAAGTAACGGTCTCAGGCGAACCTACGGTCGTGGCTACGGACAGCTTTACGCCTACAACCCTGGTAAGCCGGCTCGATATTGAGCGGACTCCGGGCGCGAGCCAGACCAACAGCCTGGCCATGATCACGGACTACGTGCCGGGTGCATACGTGACGCATGACATGCTGCACATGCGCGGCGGGCATCAGACTACGTGGCTTCTCGATGGCATCCCCGTCATCAACACAGCGATCGCGCAGAATCTGGGGCCGCAATTCGATCCCAAAGATATGGATTACGTCGAGGTCAATCGCGGCAGCTATAGCGCCGAATTCGGCGACCGTACCTACGGCGTCTTCAACGTGGTCCCCCGCACCGGATTCGAGCGCAACAACCAGGCCGAACTCACCCTCACCGCTGGCAGTTTCTACCAGACTGACGATGCCCTCAGCTTTGGCAGCCACACGGATCGTTTCGCGTACTACGCCAGCGTCAACGGCAATCGCAGCAATCTGGGATTACAGCCGCCGGTTCCACAGGTTGTCCATGATGCGGAGAATGGGGTTGGCGGGTTTGGGTCGTTCATCTTCAATGTCGATCCTTCAAACCAGCTTCGCCTCGTCACCTCACTCCGCCGCGACTATTTTCAGATTCCTTACGACCCGTTTCCCAACGACATCGAAAACAACCCCGGCAGCGGTCAATATTCGCCGAGCATCGGTCTACGCGATGGGCAACGCGAAGCGGATGCCGGCGTCCTCTTCAGTTGGGTGCATACTTTCAATTCGCATCTGCTGACGACAATTTCCCCCTTCTACCACTACAACAGCGGCGATTACGCCAGCAATCCGAACGACACTCCCATTGCGAGTACCGAGGATCGCAGCTCTAACTACGTTGGAGGCCAAGGCACATTCTCCGCGAATTACAAGAAGAACGATCTGCAGGTAGGATTCGTGAGTTTCTATCAGAGCGACAATCAGTTCTTCGGCGCCGTCTTCAACGATGGCAGTGGCAACCCGCCAATCGCGGATCCGGAGCATCCAACCGCCAATCTGGAAACATTTTATATCGATGAAAAATTCAAGCCCTTTTCGTGGTTGACGCTTTCGGCTGGCATGCGACCCACATGGTTCTCGGAAGGTAATTTCTCCGCGGGCTCCGAACCACCCGTCTCAGAGTCCGCCATCAGTCCCCGTTTTGGGGCGACGTTGACGGTACCTAAGCTTGGTTGGACATTCCGCGGCTTCTATGGACATTACTATCAAGCCCCGCCGATCGAGACCGTGTCGGGTCCGGCCCTGATCAATTACACACAGGGGCAAGGCCTGGGTTTCATACCGCTCCACGGCGAGCGCGATGAAGAGCATCAGTTTGGCGTGACCATCCCTTACCGAGGATGGATACTCGACGCGGATAACTTCCAGACCAACGTCTCTAATTTTCTCGACCATAACAATATCGGGGCTTCGAACATCTTTTTCCCCATCACTGTTTCGCAGGCTCTGATTCGGGGATGGGAGCTGACGCTACGCTCTCCTCGCATCGCACATCGCGGGCAATTGCATTTGTCTTACTCCAACCAGATCGCCGAGGGGAGCGGCACCATTACCGGCGGGCTGACCGACTTCACGCTCGCGCCGGGTTTGAGTCCGCTCGACCACGATCAGCGCAACACGCTGAACGTCGGCGGCGACGTCAATCTTCCCTGGCGTTCTTACGCTTCGACGAATGTTTACTATGGCTCGGGCTTCAGCAACGCTTTCCCGGGAGCGCCCTATCCCGGCAACTACCTGCCCGGGCACACCTCGTTCGATCTGTCGCTGGGCAAGGATTTCGGCGAACGTTTCAGCGCCTCCGTGACCGCGCTCAATGTCGCCAACGAGCGGGTGGAGTACGACAACAGCCTTACCTTCGGGGGATATCACTGGGACCTTCCGCGTCAAGTCTATGTGCAGATTCGCTACAGGTTTCACTACTAGTCGAAAAAGGTGGATGGCGCAGCGCTTCAGCACGTGTAATTACAGTAACGTTTTCGTTTGCATCACCCAACGGGGGTGCCCCATTCTTGCGCGTTCTTTTGCGCAAGAGTGGGAACCACGGAGGCTGGCACCATAGCAATTTGTTTCTGCCCAACTCTGCACCTGTGCCCTACATATCCGGGACACACTAGTAGCCAGAAGCTCGAAGCCAGCAGCCAGCCTACAATCACTTTGCGAGATTCTCGACCCAACCCTATGCGCCCAACAAATCGCATCACCGCAAAACTCGCCGCACTCTTCGGAATCCTCCTGCCTATGGTTTTGCCTACGACAACATGGGGCGGCTGATCGGGACGAGCACGCAATACTCGTTCCTGCCGGGGCACAATTTCCAGAACGGCTACAGCTACGACGCGGCGTCGAACCGAACCTCGCTCACAGCGCCCGATGGTTCGACAAATAGCTATCAGTACGACACGCTGAACCGTCTCGCGACGCTGACCAACTCGCTGACTGGCCAGTTCGGCTTTGGCTATGACGCGCTGAGCCGGAGAACGCAGCTGACGCGTCCGAACGGGGTGAACACGAATTATGCTTACGATTCCGTGTCGCGCCTGCTGAGCGTGCTGCACCAAGCGGGATCGGCAACACTCGACGGAGCCAGCTACGGCTACGACTACGCTGGCAACCGAACGAGCAAGACCAATTATCTCAACGGGATCACGTCGAATTATGCTTATGATGCGATCTATGAACTGCAGCAGGTAACCCAGGGAGGGAGTACCACGGAGAGCTATTCCTACGATGCGGTCGGCAATAGACTGTCGTCATCCGGAGTGCCGACCTACAGCTACAATCCGTCGAACGAACTGACCTCGACTTCGTCGGGCAGCTATACGTACGACGCGAACGGCAACACCCTCTCCGACGCTAGCGGTCGCACCTTCACCTGGGACTTCGAGAACCGCCTGACACAGGCGGTCGTCCCCGGCACAAACGGAGGCACGACGACCTTCAAGTACGATCCCTTCGGCAGACGCATTCAGAAGGCCGGCCCGCTCGGAACGACGAATTACCTCTATGACGGCATGGGCGCGCAGGGGAATGTGATCGAAGAGGTGGACTCAACCGGGAACGTCCTCGCCAGATTCACTCAAGGAACATCGGTAGACGAGCCTCTCGCTCAATTACGGGGCTCGACGACCAGCTATTACCAGCAGGATGCGATTGGCTCCGTGACAGCACTCGGCAGTTCCACAGGGACGCTCGCCAACACCTACACGTACGACTCGTTCGGCAACATCACGGCTTCCTTAGGGTCGATCACCAATCCTTTCCGCTATACAGGGCGACACTTCGATCCTGAAACGGGGATTTACAACTATAGGGCTCGCTACTACGACCAGAGCGCCGGTCGATTCGTATCCGAGGACCCGATGCGCTTCGCGGCGGGATACAACTTCTACACGTATGTGGCCAACGATCCGGTCATGCTTGTGGACCCGACCGGCTTGAAGTGCTGCGACCCGAACGCTGAAAGAGCAGACATTGAACGGTCAGCCGACTTTGCGAGAAATGCCATAAACACTTTGACGAGCGGAGGCTTCATCACAGGGGCGACTCATGTTGGCGGCGAAACCTTCTGTATCGTTAACACCTTGAGGCTTCCGAATGGGCAGGTGTTCCAAGATAGGCAGTATGACATCGACATCCAGATGGATAAGGACAAGCATCCTTGCCTCTATGAATGCGCGCTGCATCATGAGCTGGTGCACCGCCGCCAGTGTATGACTTTTGGTCCGATTTTTAACAAACTCTCCCACAGGGAAAGTGAAGTTCCCGCGTACATGATGGAGCTAGGATGCTATCTCAGACAAATGATGGCTGGTGGCTTTGGGCCATACGGATCGAATTAGCAGCAGCGCTGATTCTTTGCTCGGGCGTCGTTCAGGCTCAAGCACCGCAGAGCAAGAGCAATGGATGTGAAATGCGGTTGCTCGACGCACCAAAACCGGTGTATCCGCCTCGACAGCCGCAGAAGAATGAAGTCCTAAAGTCTTCCGTAGTTGTGGATCTAGTTGTAAAGGAAGACGGGACGGTAAAGAGCGTACATCTCAGTCGCTCGTGCGGAATACCCGACTACGACAAGGCCATAGTCAAGGCACTGAAACGCTGGCGTTACAACGCAGCCTCGGGGTGTGCCCAGCGGACCTCAAAGGTGACCGTTAACATCAGCCCGCGCGAGTGATCGGGATGGCAGCAAGCAGCAAGTAGGTTTGCGAATCCCTTCCAATACACCGGGCGCGAGTTCGACCAGGAAACGAGTTTGCTCTTTAACCGAGCGCGTTATTTTGATCCGAGCGCGGGGCGATTCCTCAGGCGGGTGGCCCACCCTAGAGAATTTCTTTGGTCTTCGTCTGCATCGCCCAACTGAGGGTGCCCCATTCTTGCGCGTTCTTTCGCGCAAGAGTGGGAACCACGGAGGCTGGCACCATAGCAATTTGTTTCTGCCCAACTCTGCACCTGTGCCCTACATATCCGGACACACTAGTAGCCAGAAGCTCGAAGCCAGCAGCCAGCCTACAATCACTTTGCGAGATTCTCGACCCAACCCTATGCGCCTAACAAATCGCATCACCGCAAAACTCGCCGCACTCTTCGGAATCCTCCTGCTCCTGGCCACCTCCCTCGCTTGCAATCGCAAGCAAAAGTATCTGGTGCAGGGCGAAGTCGTGGCCAAGAACGTGAACACCAGCGAGATCACCTTGAAGCACGGAGACATTCCGGGATTCATGCCCGCCATGACCATGCCGTACCGGGTGAAAGATCCTGCGGTGATTCAGGAATTGCAACCGGGCGACAAGATCGCGGCAGACCTGGCTTTTGGCAGCGAGCGCAGCGATTACTGGCTGGAGGACGTCCGCATCACGGACGAGGCAGCGCGCACGGCGGCGAAACCTGCGATGGGGAAAGCTCCCGAGATGCTGATGCCGGGCGATCGTGTCCCGGATGCGACTCTCACCAATCAGGATGGCAAGGCGATCCACCTGTCAGACTTTGCGGGGAGGGCGTTGCTCGTAACGTTCATTTACACGCGGTGTCCGATGCCCGAGTTTTGTCCGCGGCTTAGCAGTCAGTTTGCGCACATACACGAGGAACTCAAAAAGAATCCAGCGGACTATGCAAAAACGCATCTGCTGACCATCAGCTTCGATCCGAAATACGACAAGCCCAAAGTGCTGCGCGAATACGGACTCCGCTATCTGCAAGGCGACGCCAGCGGATTTTCGCATTGGGATTTCGCTGTCGCCGATCCGGCCGCGATGCAGCGATTGGCAGAAGAGTTTGGCCTGCACTATGAGGGCCAGGACGACCAGATTGTCCACAGCATGCGCGTCGCGCTGATTGCGCCCGATGGCACGGCGGCCAAGTTCTGGACGACGGAATGGACCTCGGACGAACTGCTGGCGACGACACGGAATGTTGCCAGTACTGGAGACCGGCATACGACTGATACCCCGAGTAGCGGCGCGAGTCACTGAGCCGGGTGGGACGTCGGGTGATGCGATAGAATCGCCTTTCAATTCCTGCAAAACGCAGCGAGGTGCGATGTCGGCAAGAATCCTGGACGGAACCAAAATCGCGGCAGAGATTCGGGCGGAGGTAGCCGCCCGGGCAAAAACGCTGGCGTCGGCAGGCCTGCGTCCTGGGCTCGCCGTGGTGCTGGTGGGGCACAATCCCGCGTCGGAAGTTTACGTTCGCGGCAAGGTGAAAAGCTCGCAGGAGGTCGGACTTTACAGCGAACAACATACGCCCGCCGACACGGCGACCACCGACGAACTGCTGGCGTTGATCGCCGATTTAAATCGCCGCGACGAAATCGATGGCATCCTGGTGCAACTGCCGCTGCCGCCGCATGTCGAGTCGAAGCGAGTGTTATTGGCGGTCGATCCGGCGAAAGATGTGGACGGCTTTCATCCCATGAACGTTGGGTATTTATCCACGCAGCGTCCTGGACTGGTACCGTGCACACCAGCCGGAGTCATGGAAGTCCTGAAGCGCAGTGGGATCGCGGTTGCCGGGCAGGAGGCAGTGGTCATCGGTCGCAGCGATATCGTCGGTAAGCCGGTCGCCATGCTGCTGCTGAATGACAATGCCACGGTTACAGTCTGCCATTCAAAAACGCGCGACTTGCCCGCAGTCTGCCGCCGCGCCGATATTCTGGTGGCTGCGATTGGACGTCCCGGCATGGTTACTCGCGATTATGTGAAGCCGGGTGCGACGGTGATCGATGTGGGAATTAATAAAGTCACCGAGCGCGCCGAGTTTGACCGCTTTTTTTCGGGAAACAAGAAGCGCGAAGAGAGCTTTCTGACCAAAGGTTCGACGCTGGTGGGCGATGTTCATCCAGAGGTTGCCGAAGTTGCGGGGGCGATTACCCCGGTGCCGGGTGGCATAGGGCCGTTGACGATTGCCATGCTGATGTCAAACACGGTCAAGGCGGCGATTCTGCGGCGGGGCTCAGACTTCCGTGATGATTAGGACGGGCAGCGAGTTGCGCCAAACTTGGGGTTCGTGAGAAACGATTGCTAAGAATTGGGCTGACTGGCGGCATCGCGAGCGGCAAATCTTCGGTCGGCGAGATGTTCGTCAAACTCGGAGCGCACCTGATCCAGGCCGATGCGGTTGCGCACTGGCTGATGCAGCCTGGCCTTCATGTTTATGAAGAAGTTGTGCGGCGCTTCGGGGTGGGAATTCTGAATACCGACGGAACCATCAATCGTCCCAGGCTGGCGGAGGCTGCCTTCGGCACTGCCGGCGGCGCGGCCCCACGGGTGCAGGAGCTTAACGAAATTGTGCATCCCGCCGTCATTGCGCAAGAGAACGAGTGGATGGAAGAGCGGGGTCGCCGCGATCCAAATGCGATTGTCATCGTCGAGGCGGCGCTCATCTTAGAGTCCGGGGCGACCGCGCGTTTCGATCGGCTGATTGTCGTCACCTGCCGCCCGGAACAGCGGGTTCAGCGTTTTGCCAGGCGCCTGGGAATTTCGGAAGAGGCGGCTCGCACTGAAGTGAATCGGCGCATGGCCGCGCAGATTCCCGACGAACAAAAAATTCAAGCTGCCGACTTCGTAATCGATAATTCTGGGTCGCTGGACTCGACCGCACAGCAAGTCCAGAAAGTCTTCGCCAACTTTCGGCAGAGTGCTACTTAACTTTCCGGCTGGGCATGAAGATCCACTGCAGCACGGAACTGACGAGGCTCAGCATGACCGCTCCAATCAGCGCCGCAATAAAGTTTCGGACGTAGAAGCCCTGGACGAACATGGCAGCCAGTTCCAACATCACGGCGTTGATGACAAACCAGAACAGGCCGAGGGTGAGAATCGTCAGGGGGAAGGTCAGGATCTTGAGCACCAGTCCAAGGGTTGCGTTGATGAGGCCGATCACGGCGGCAGCGATGAGCGCGGCCAGCGGCCCGGTTACGTAAATACCGGGGACGACATGGGCGACGATCCAGACGGCGATCGCGCTGAGAATCCAATGGAGTATAAGACGCACGTTGAGGCTCCTTTTATAAGATAGCGATACCCGATGATTGGACACTATACAACGTGAAGACGGCTCAGAAAACCAATGCGGCCCGGTTGCTTGACCAGATGGGCATTCGGTACGAGCTGCGGGAGTATGTTGTCGATCCCGAAGATCTTGCGGCCGAAACCGTCGCGGCGAAGATTGGTCTGCCCGCCGAACAGGTCTTCAAAACCTTGGTCGCCCGCCGGTCTGGTGGCAAAGAGCGCAACGGAGTCGTGATGGCCGTCATTCCGGGAGATCAGGAGTTGAACTTGAAGGCGCTGGCGGCGGCGGCGGGGGAGAAAAAGATTGAGCTTGTGCCGGTGAAGGAACTGCTTGGGCTCACGGGCTATGTACGTGGAGGAGTGACCGCACTGGCGGCCAAGCGCGAGTATCCGGTGTTTGTGGATGAGACGATTGAGTTGTTTGATGTGGTTTCGATTTCCGCCGGCATTCGCGGAATGCAGATTCTGCTTGCTCCGGCGGATTACTTGCGCGCGACGAAAGGCGTGATGGCGGCGCTGGGACAACCGAAGAAGCACGAATCAATGTGAGCAGCGACAAGGTCAAGCCCCCGCGCTGCACCACCCAAAAGCAGCGCGGCGTCAGGATGGAACAACCTGTCGAGGGGCGCTCGCTGGGGCGAAGTG
>Ga0302278_10004149_pt1 | contig 15145 bp, 14 predicted proteins | sample III_Bog_N3_2_FD_194543 | JGI IMG/M metagenome (GOLD analysis project Ga0302278, IMG submission 194543) | Peat permafrost microbial communities from Stordalen Mire near Abisko, Sweden - III_Bog_N3_2 | ecosystem: Environmental > Terrestrial > Soil > Wetlands > Peat | place: Sweden: Abisko...
TCGAGAGTTCCTGCTCAACCGGATCGATCTTCTCGATGGCGCCGATGTCACCATTAAACACTTCCTTCTTGTAGTCGTTCTCCGTCTGGATGACTTTGTCCCGGACCTGGAACCGCCATCCAAATCGATCAACGGCGGTCTCACCTGGCCGAACAGGGTTCAGAGCGCCCTGCAGCACGATGTTCAACTCGCGGACTCCGATCGATCCCCGATTCATCGGGCACAGAACCTGAATGTCGCGGATCGGGTCGAGCCGATGCCCCTTCGGGATCCTGTCCTGAACCAGCCGAACCAGGGTTGCGGATATATCCTCCGGCGTATCCCTTTCTACGAAGTGGAAGTCGGAGCCGGACTCCGCTGTGCGAAGCTCCGGCATTTTCCCTTGGCGGATGAGGTGGGCGCTGGTAATGATCTTACTGGTGGCCGCCTGCCGGAACACTTCGGTCAGACGAACTACCGGTACCACGCCGCTATCGATCAGGTCTCGCAAGGCATTTCCCGGTCCTACGGAGGGCAGCTGGTCCACGTCGCCGACCATGATCAGCCCGGAAGTCTTGGGGAGGCCGCGGAGCAGGGCATACATCAGGAGCACGTCCACCATCGAGGTCTCATCGACGACAAGGAGGTCGCAGTCAAGCGGCTTGTCTTCGTTGCGCAAAAACCTTCCCGTGGCCGGATCGACTTCCAACAGACGATGGATGGTCTTCGCTTCCATCCCGGTTGTCTCGGTGAGCCGCTTCGCGGCCCTACCCGTGGGGGCACAAAGAAGACATTTCACTTTCTTTGCCCGGAGGATCAGCAGGATCGAGTTCACGAGGGTGGTCTTACCCACACCGGGGCCGCCGGTGATAATGACGACCCGGCTGGTCAGCGCGGTCCTCAATGCTTCCCGTTGGCTTGGCGCGAGCACCTTTCCGGTCTTCTTCTCGCACCAGGCGACGGCCTTTTCAAAATCGATCTTTGGGTAGGCCACTCCGGTTGCGCCCAGCCGTTTGATCTTCCTCGCGATGCCGTCCTCCGCCTTCCTCAAGTGCGGAAGGAAAACCAGAGGTTCGCCGTCGATCTCCTCCAGCAGGAGAAACCCGCCGGTCAGCATCTGCGACACGGCCTGCTCGATCGTCTCCACCGGCACTTCCAGCAGTTTCACGGCCGCCAGCTTCAGCTTCTCCAGCGGCAGGGCACAATGCCCATCGGAGGTTGCCCCCAGGAGAACGTGGTCGATTCCAGCCCTGGCACGATTCTGCGAGTCCTTGGGAATCCCGACACTTTGGGCGATCTGATCTGCCGTGGCGAAGCCGATGCCGTGGATCTCCTTTGCCAGGGTGTACGGGTTTTCCTGCACTGTTTGGATGGCCAGATTCCCGTACGTCTTGTAGATTCGGACTGCCCGCCCGGTACTAACCCCATGGCTGTGAAGGAAGATCATGATCTCCCGGATCTGCATCCCTTCCTGCCAGGCATTGGCGATCCGTTCCCGGCGTTTTGGCCCGATGCCATCGACGGCCTCCAAGTCGGCGGGGTTGTTGCCAATAACCCCGAGCACTTCCGCGCCGAAGTGTCCGACCAGCTTCTTGGCCAGGACGGGGCCAACCCCTTTCACGAAGCCGCCGGCCAGGTATCGTTCAACACCCTCGCTCGTGGTTGGAGGGACGGCTTTCAGGACCCTGGCCTTGAACTGGAGACCATGCTCCTTGTCCCGGACCCACCAGCCGGCGGCGGTTAGCCACTCCCCGGCACTCACGGAAGGCAAGGAGCCGAGGACCGTCACCTGGTCCCGCTGGCCTCGGACCTTTACCCGGAGTACGGCGAACCCGCTCTCTTCATTGAAGAAGGTGACCCGCTCCACGAGTCCGGCGATCTCTTCAGAAGGGGTTCTGGGTTGTGGGAAGGGATCGTTCATGCTGGTCGAAGTCTATGCCTTGGAAGACGACTGCTGCAGGCTGAAACTCACCTTATCCGCGTTGGTGCCTGTGGGGCACGGACCCTCGGCAACCGTATTTGTGAACGACTGTGGCTCCGTTTGGCGGGGATGTGCAGGGAAGTCGAGATGCACGGCCAGGATTACCGCCAATCATCGGTTCGCGAAGATCAAGTCGGACGCGGCCCAAAGAGGGAAGGGAAGTGGTGTCCGCGAGCGCCGCGCATTGACTCTCAAAGCAGGGCAGGGAATGGCGGATAGAGAGATTCGAACTCTCGATAGCCTTGCAGGTATGCCAGTTTTCAAGACTGGAGACATCAACTACTTGGCCATCTCTCCGACGATTCTCAGTTTGCACGGATTCGCGCGAAGATTTCCAATAACAGAAAGTAGAAAAATGGGCTGGCCTGCATTTTTTGCTCTCCTGCCATTGTGTTTCAAAAGCGCACCTTCATACGCTCATACACGATGAGCTGAGAGTGCTCATCACTTTCAAGTGTGAGCGTGTGCCGTGTCCAGACATAGAATCCCGTTCCGTATGCACCGCTCAGGCTGGATTATCCCCGCCTTCTGTGCCTTCATAGGTATCCACATCTGCGGCTTCGGCTGGCGGCTTGGCCTACCCGCTGGGGCCTTGATGGTGGGTAGCCTTCTGTTGCATGAGGAAGGGCACATGCTGGCCGCGACCGCCCTCGGTGTACCGGTGCGTGAGTTTGGGCTCTGCATGGGTGGTGCGTACATCCGGCGTGCGCCTGCCCGTTGCCGCCGGGATGAGGTCTTAATCTCCGCCGCTGGGCCCTTGTTGAACCTGTGCCTGGTATTGCCGCTCGTGTTTCTGCCTCGGATCGGGGGTCAGATCGCACTGTGCAACCTTGTACTCGGCATCGTCAATCTCATTCCGTTCCCTTCGAGTGATGGACTACGCATTCTGCGCATGCTGGGGTCAGAGCACACTCGGTTGGTAAGCACTGACGGCAATCGGTTCTCGCTGGTTAAGTTGTCCGGTGCTTCCGCAGAATCACTGGCTATTCTGATCCCGCGCGCCGCCATCGAACCGCTTATGGCCTTGACTGGCGCTGGCGGAGCCAACGAGATCGCGGTAGCTGTCGACGACACACGCATCTGCCTCAGCGGCGGCGCCAGACAATTGGCGGCGCGCAGAGTGACTGGAAACTTCCCAAATTACGAGGCTGTCTTGCCGACAGGGCAGGGAACTCACCGTAGACCGCCAACCCTTGCTGCACGCGATAGAGCATATAGTTCAGTTCGCCTATTCCCGCAGGAGGAACTGCGCAAAGACGGCTAGCGGATCCTGACGTGGGGCAATGCGAGATGAAAGACCGCGCAGTTCCTGCGCCGGCTGTCGCGCTTTCTCGGTGAGCAGAAGTAAGGGTAAGGGGACTATGCTGAAAAAACTAAGAATATCGAAGCGCTTTCGGCTCCGCGCGCCCGACGCGGACAATGCCTTGGAAGGGGATCATGATCAACCGCTTCAGGCTCCTGCGTAATATAGGTCAATTCGATAATGTAGCGGCAACCGCCCATACCTTTCAGAGCCTCACTCTCCTGTACGCGGAAAACGGACGCGGTAAGACAACTCTATCCGCACTCTTTCGCTCGCTAGCGCAGAATCGCCCGGATCTCATCCAGGAGCGACACCGCCTCGCGGCGACTCATCCGCCGGAAGTAATCATCGACTGTGCCGGCGGGCCGCCGCCCGCGATGTTCCAAAACGACACGTGGAACAGGCACCTCCCGAACCTGGCGGTTTTCGACGACGCGTTCGTCGACGAAAATGTCTGCTCCGGGCTATCGGTAGAGGCCGACCATCGCCAGAATCTCCATGAGTTGATCATCGGTGCGCAGGGAGTCGCGCTCAATCAGCAACTTCAGGCCTATGTCAGCCGGATAGAGGCGCACAACGCCGAACTTCGTACTAGAGCGTCCGCGGTGCCCGCTGCATCTATGGGCGGCATGACCATCGATGCGTTCTGTGCACTGCAACCGGAACCCAACATCGACGCGAATATTCAGGAGGCGGAGCGCGCACTGCAGGCCGCGCGCGAACAGACGCCGATCCGGGAAGCACGGCCGTTCGAGGCGATCACCTTGCCGGCATTCGACAACGCAGCCATCGAGCAGGTGCTGGCGCGGGACCTTCCGGGCCTGGATGCGGCGGCGGTGGCACGCGTGCAGGAGCATCTATCTCGAATGCCGGCAGGCAGCGAAGCATGGGTTGCCGACGGAATGCGGCGAATTCCGCCGGGCGGCCGTGAGTGCCCGTTTTGTGCACAAGACATGACCGCCTCGCCGGTTCTGACGCATTACCGGGCATTCTTCAGCGAGGAATATCGGGCACTTAAAGAAAGCATCGGGCGTCTGGCTCGCGGTATCGATGAAACGCATTCGGACAACGGCCCTATCGCTTTCGAGCGAGCTTTACGCACAGCGAGCGAGCGCAGGGCGTTTTGGGCGCGGTTTGCCGATATGCCGGAAATTGCGTTAAATAGCACGGCCGTCAGCGAAGACTGGCGACGAGCTCGGCAACTCATCGCAACCGCCTTGGCGGCTAAGGCGGCAACACCTCTAGACCGCATGGAGCTGTCCCCGGAGGTAAGAGCCGCGGTTGCAGCCTATGATGTGCACCGCACACGTGCTGCCGAATTGAGCGCCGCGCTGCTCGCCGCGAATCGGGCCATTAACGTCATCAAGGAGCAGGCTGCCGCAGGAAACGTGACTGCCCGAGAAGCGGACCTTGTTCGTCTTCAGGCGACCAAAGCACGCCAAGAACCGACCGTGGCACCGCTTTGCGATGCCTACTCGGCGGAGAAGGCGGCGAAAACAGCGACGGAACAACAGCGCGACCAGGCCAGGCATGCGCTGGAACAGTATCGCGGCAACGTCTTCCCGACTTACCAAAATGCCATCAACCAGTACCTCGCGCGCTTCAATGCCGGTTTCAGGCTGGAGCAAATCCAGCCGACAAACACACGCGGGGGCTCCGCATGTTCGTACAGCCTCCGAATCAACAATGTCGTCGTTCCGGTGACGGCCGATGCCGCACCCGGACAACACGCATTCAGCAATACACTCAGCTCCGGAGACCGCAACACTCTGGCGCTTGCGTTCTTTTTTGCCAGTCTCGACCAAGACCCGAACCTCGCGGGAAAAGTCATCGTCATCGACGACCCGGTATCTAGCCTCGACGACAATCGATCGCTGACGACCGTGCAGGAGATCCGTCGGTTGCTCCCGCGCGTCGCCCAGGTGATCATTCTTTCGCACAGCAAGCCGTTCCTATGCCAGACATGGGAAAGTTCAGACCCGACTCAGCGGGCAGCCCTTCAGGTACGTCGGGACGGCCCGACCAGCTCGACAATCGACACCTGGAACGTGGATGCGGACCTTATAACCGAATACGACCGGCGTCATGAGAAGCTGCGGACTTATTTGCAGACCGGCGGCGCCGGTAACTTGCGTGACATCGCTGTGGATATACGGCCGACTCTCGAATATTTCTGCCGAGTTGCTTATCCGGCCGACTATCCGCCCGGGGATCTCCTCGGAAACTTCCGCAATCGGTGCCAAACCCGGCTCAACCAAGGAAACCCGGTAATGCCGCTGCCGGATGTGCAGGAGCTTCGCGATCTCACCGACTACGGTAATCGCTTTCACCACGATTCCAATCCGCAGGGCTATCTCACCGTAGTAGTGACGGACGCAGAGCTGCAGGGATTCGTTCAGCGGACCCTGGCCTTTTGCAGCAGGCGCTAGGAAGAAGCACCGTCCGTAGAACTCCATCCTTCCGATGGCGGTGCTCAGAGCGACTTGTCGATGTTGGTGCCATCGTGGACATTCAGGGCTTAACCGATCATTGACACCCCCATGTCAGCTATATAAGCTGACACTCATGGAAGGCATTGGTCCGTACATCCGTAAACGCCGTGACGAGCTAGACCTTTCGCTGCGGGAACTCGCAAAAAGACTGGACTGCTCTCCCGCATTCATATCCGATATCGAATTGGGCCGAAGGCATCCGTCTGAAAAAGTCCTCATAGAAATCGCTCGAATTCTGAAAGTTAAAGTCGAAGAACTGAGAGGAATGGATCTTCGGGCACCCATCGACGACATCAAGCGCATTACGCTAGACGACCCGACATTTGCGCTAGCGTTCCGCACTGTTATCGACAAAAAGATCAGCGCGGATGAGCTGCTGGAGTTCGTAAAGAAGAAGGAGAATGAGAGGAAAGGCAAGGACAAGAAATGAGGTCTTTCCGCCCCGGCCAGACATACAAAGCACCCTACTTCACGCCCAGCCAGATCGACAATATGTGCTGCGACGAGCTTCGCGGCGTCAGCCTCCTGCCCAGCTCACCTGAACCCATTCGCATCGATCGCTTTATCGAAAAGCGTTTCAATGTCTCCCCGCAATATGAGGACTTGCCCGACGGCGTGTTGGGATTCACGCGGTTCGGAAAGAACGGCGTTAAGGCCTTTGTGATTTCGGCGGCGCTTGACGCTGAAGGCGGTAAGGTTGCGGGACGGCGCGTCAGGACGACCATCGCGCATGAGGGCGGCCATGGGCTCTTGCATGCACACTTGTTTGCGCTCGACGAGATTCCTTTGCACCTGTTCGACAAAGAAAGTCACTCTGGAGACCAAATTCTCTGCCGCGATGTGCACGGTGACGAAAAAAACGCCCATCGCTATGACGGGCGTTGGTGGGAAGTCCAGGCCAATAGGGCAATGAGCAGCCTGCTGTGTCCGCGGCCGTTGGTACAGGCGGCGATGAAAGCATTTCTCGTACCTGCAGGACTTCTCGGGGTGGAGGTGCTCCCCGAGAACCGCCGCGAGGAGGCGGTGCGCGCCCTCGCCGACACCTTCGATGTAAATCCTGCAGTCACCCGGATCCGTATCGCCGAGTTGTACTCTGCGCAGACCGGTCAGATGCACCTCTAAAAAATTTATTGGCCGTGTTCGCTGTGTATGCTTACACTGGACGAATTTGTGGTATCTTATTCGCATGGCCATGAAGCGGCACAAACATCAGAACGAAGCAGCCGAAACGGCGACGAAACCGGTGTCTCCGGTCACCCGCGTCCGGCGCGGCATTCGCGATCTGACGCGCCTCCTTTTGGTCGTCCGCGCTGGCGGCCGCTGCGAATTTGACGATCACAACGATTACCTTTTACAGCATCCGCTCACGCTGACTCCGGGAAATTTTGCGCAGATGGCGCACATCGTCGCCTTCAAGGAAGACGGGCCGCGCGGCAAGTCACCCCTGCGTCCTGCCTACCTTAACGATGTCGCGAACCTGATGCTTCTCTGCCCGCAGTGCCACAAGCTCATCGACGATCATCCCGACGAGTACCCGGTGTCCGTCCTCCAGAAGTACAAAGAATCCCATGAGGATCGGATATTCCATGTCACCGGCCTCGGCCCGGATAAGAAGACCACAGTAGTCCAGCTTAAGGCGCGGATTGCGGGACAGACGATTGCCATTCCCGTCGCGCAAGTTACGAGGGCCGTCGCTCCCCGGTATCCCACCGACGCCAAGGGCCATCTGATCGATCTCACAGCGATTAACTCAGAAGGCAAGGCCTTTATTGAAGAAGCCTGCCGGTGCATCAAGCAAAAAGTCGAGCGTCTCTACGAGCCGGGCATGGATGTGCACGAGACGCGCCATATTTCGCTTTTCGCACTTGCGCCGATGCCGCTCCTCATCTACCTCGGCAGCCAGCTTAGTAACAAAGTGCCCGTCGATGTTTTCCAGCGTCACCGCGACACTGAGGACTGGGTGTGGAAGGACTCAGGCACTCCGGCCGAATACCGCTTCGATAGGATTCGCGAAGGCAGGACGCGCGGCCGCGTCGCCCTGATCCTTTCGCTCAGCGGCAAAATCAAACCGGAAGCACTCCCAGCCGGAATCGACGACCAGTTCACGATCTACGAGCTGACGCTGGCAAACATGGAGCCGAATCCGACGTACTTGCGGCAGCGGGACGATCTCATCCGCTTCAAGGACGCGTACCAGGCCACGCTGCGCACTATCGCGCGGGAATGCGGCCAGTGTGATGCCATCCATCTTTTTCCCGCAGTGCCCGCTCCGGTCGCTGTTTTCTGCGGCCGGGAAATTCTTCCAAAGGTTGACCCCAAACTGGTCGTCTATGACTTCGACAAACGTCAGGGCGGCTTTACTCCAATTATTGAGGTGAATTAGGTATGACCGCTGACGAATATTTGAGTGAGGTCCTTGCGTCCCAAGCCTTGGGAGATGACAGCGAAGAGCTAAAAGCGCTCCAAACGCACCGTTCCGACGTGGAAAAACTCATCCGCGACAATTTCAAGAACACCGCCCTGACCATCCGCTATGCGGGTTCAAAGGCAAAGGGAACGATGAACAAGGAGTCCTACGACTTAGACATCGTCTCCTACGTCGCCTCCGGCGACAACACCGCCGGGGAAACGCTGGAAAACATTTATGAGAACCACAAGAAGGCGTTAGGCAAGAAATACATCGTCGAGCCGAAAGGGTCGGCGCTTCGGATCAAAGGATGCGATCCCGTGAATCTCGGCGTCGATTTTCACATCGATGTGGTGCCGGGCCGCTTCACGGACGACACCAAGACCGACGCTTACCTCTATCAGTCCGGCGGCGACAAAACGCGCCTCAAAACCAATCTCGATGTTCATCTCGATCACGTGCGTAACAGCGGTGTGATCGACGCCATCCGCATTGCAAAACTCTGGCGGGTCCGCAATGGGCTGCCTGTCCGCACGTTTGTGCTGGAACTTGCAGTTATCAAGTTATTGAAGGATCAAAAAACGAAATGCCTGTCTGCGCAGATGGAGCACTTCTGGACCGAGCTGCGCGACAATCCCGCCAATCTGTGTATCGAAGACCCCGCAAATCCCAATGGCAATGATCTGTCCAAATGCCTTGACGACAACCTGAAGAGTCAACTCGCGTCCGCCGCCAAGCGCACTCTCGAGCAGATTAAGTCTTCCGATTGGGAAGTCGTCTTCGGGAACGTTCAAAAGCAGGAAAAGGCGGCTCGGATCGAGATCTTGCGGAGCGCCGCGGCAGTCGCGACGCCGTCCCGGCCTTGGCTTCCAAAAGCATGACATGGCAGCGTGATGATCCGGCATTTTACGAGAAGGAGAAAGCCGAGATAGGGGCGCACTTTTCCAGCCTGCACTTTGTGGTGGAAAGCGATCTCGTGTACGTTCGCGGCAGCTTTCCCGTCGTGTTTGAAGGGCAGGCGCTTGACCACTATACGATCGAGCTTGGGCTCGCGCAAAACCATCCCGCGGTATTACCGATCGTGCGGGAGACCGGTGGTCGCATCCCCCACCATGAAGATCGACATATCAATGCTGCAGATGGCGTAGCCTGCGTACTTATCCCCGACGAGCGCTGGCGTTTCTGGCCGTCTGGCGCTCCGTTGCTGAAGTTTCTCATTGGTCCGCTCCACAGTTTCTTTCTGGCACAGACCATGGTGGAGGAGGGCGAGCCTTGGCCATTCGGCCAATGGGCACACGGTCCGAAGGGCATTTTTCAGTTTTATCGCGAGCTGCTCCAAACTTCGAATCTTCGCGTAATTTCAACCTACCTCGACTATTTGAGTGCAAAACGGGTGAAGGGCCATTGGCCGTGCCCCTGCAAGAGCGGCAGAAGATTGCGTGACTGCCACTTCAAACAGGTTCAGAACCTTCGAGACAAGATCGCGCGCAAGGATGCAGAGAATTCCCTCGCTATACTCAAGACCGCGGGAACATCGGCAATCGAGCTGACCGAGGCAAGGCCGCGTACACCGACGCTCCCTGCATGATTCCTCAAGTTATGCAGACACATGGTTGCTTTCCTGCACTCCCTCAGTGAAATTTCGTTAACGATCCTAGTACCGTGCCTTCGTAGATTCGTAATCAAGGTTGACACTTTTGCTGGACAACAGCGAGCGGTATAGCGGAGGCATGGACAAGCGTAAGAGGTTGCAGATCGCGCTTTCGCGGCAGGAACGGAGACAGGTCGAGGAGTTGTTGAGCGGCTGGGTGCAGCCGGTGCGGGCGTTGGTGCTGCGGCAGATCGACGAAGGCCGAACAACGGTGGAGGCCGGAGCCGGGGTAGGCATTTCCGCCAAGGCGGCATGGGAGATCGGCAAGCGTTACCTGGAGGGCGGGTTGCAAGCGGCCATCTACGATGCGCACCGCCCGGGCCAGAAGCCGCTGCTGGACGCCGAGCACGGGCAGCGCATTATCGCCATGGTCTGCGGCCCGCCGCCGGCAGGCCGGGCGCGCTGGTCGGTGCGGCTGATCGCTCAGGAGGCGGTGAAGCGCAAGCTGGTCGAACATGTAGGCCCGGAGACGGTGCGCATCCTTCTTCAGAGCCACGACCTGAAGCCGTGGTGGGAAAAAAATGTGGTGCGTGGCGCAATTGGATGAGGAGTACTTGCCTAATGCTACGGTGTGATGACGCAGACCATTTCAAGGCCGTTACCGGATAGCCTTTCACTTTTCATCCGGGTTGTTGCGTATTGTTTAGGACATCCACTAGGACAGCCGGATTGCCCGCGGCCGAATGCAGCCACAATTCAATTGTCGGCATGCCTCTCAGCTCGGCGGCTTTGGTCCTTATTCTCTCCACATCGAGTTCAGCGCCCTCACCGTAGACCAGATAAATAAGCCGGCGGTATGCCGCATGCTGCGCAAGCAGCATCAGTGTTGGAAGGTCTTTCTTTATCTCCCGATTCGCCGCTCCTGCGGACTTTACTTCCATGGCGGCAAAGTTGTCACCTATGCCGAGCTGATGAACTAGCAGGTCCGGCTTAGGGAACCTCTGAAAATTGCTGACTTATAGAGCCGCTCGGCGGTTGACCTCGTCGTTTCCGCTCAAAATCATCCAATTTCGTGGCTATCCGACATGCCCTTTTGCCCGCTGGAGGCTCACGCGGCCTCCGGCAGACACACTACGCCCCTTGCGGGACCATCTGTGAATTGACCTTCGCCAGTTTTCGGCGGTGCTGGTAGATGTTGATCGAGGCAAAGGCCGCGCACAGCCATTCGTGGTTCTTCTTCAGCCCGCGATACCGCACCCGGGTGAAGCCGAAAACGCGCTTCAGCACGCGGAAGGGCCACTCCACCTTGGCGCGGACCCGCGCCTTGGTCCGGTTCTTCCGCTTCTGCTCCTCGTCCACGCCCGCCTTCGTCTTCACACGCCGCGAAGTCATATCCTGTGCTGCGGGCGCGGCTTTACGTATCGCCGCCGCCTGTCCCTGATAACCCGCATCGCCCCATACCTTCTTCTCGCCGCCGTGCAAAAGGTCCGGCAGCATGTGAACATCGGAAACGCTCGCCGCGCTGGTGCACACCGAATGCACTATACCTTCTTTGGAATCGACACCGATGTGCGCCTTGGCTCCGAAATACCACTGCCTGCCTTTGCGCGTCTGATGCATTTCCGGATCGCGCTCCTTTTTCTCGTTCTTGGTCGACGAAGGTGCGTGGATAATGGTCGCGTCGACAATGGTTCCGGTCGTGATGCGGATGCCACGACCGGCCAGGTACAGATTCACCGCATCGAGCATCTGGCCGCCAAGGTCGTGCTCTTCCAGCAGGTGGCGGAAGTTGAGAATCGTCGTCTCATCTGGTGCTGGCGCGCCCCCCAGATCGATGCCCGCGAAGCGCCGCAGCACGGGCGATTCGTACAGCGCGTCCTCGACCGCCGGGTCCGAGAGCGCGAACCACTGCTGCAGAAAGTAGACCCGCAGCATGATCTCAAGCCCAACCGGCTTGCGGCCTGTTTCGCCGCTTGAGTAGTGCGGCGAAACCAGCGCCTGCAACTCCGACCAGGGCATGACGGCGTCCATCTCCTCAAGAAACTGCTCCCGCCGGGTCTTCTTCGTGTAGCGTTGGAACTCTGCTTGATGGGCCAACGTCATTTGCCGCATGCGCGATCTTCTCCCTGACTCCACATTACCCGCGACAGTTGTGGATTGGGTAGTTCTTCAGAGGTTCCTTAGGCTCTTTTTCGTCCTGAAAATACGGATGATTGCGCTTGTCAACTTCACCGTTAAGCAGATACGGTGTATCGGCTGGCCACAGACACCGTAGCTGATGATAGAGTTCATAGCAATAAACGCGCTCCCGATAAATCGGATCGGCTCCGTGGAGCGGCAACAAGAAATATTCGGCCGGAACCGATGCTGTTGCGGTTTGAAGGATTTCGGTGAAGCCTTCCATACAATGCCCTGTTATTCGTCCTGCCTTTGGGGAGACTGCAGTGCCAGCGTCGCTTCTACATCGGCAATCGCAGCTTCCGCGCGACTGATGAACTCGTCGACAGTGTCCACTTTAACGGGAAGTTCCCCGGAAGGATCGAACGCCACAGTGTAGGGCGGTTTTTCAAGACGTACATTGTCGAATCCCGTTTTCAAGACCGAAAGCTTGGCAATCGTGGACATCACTACTCGCCCATCAACGCCTGGACGTGGCTTCATCGTCACACGACGACCTGATCCGGATTTCGACTCCGTATGTGTGTAAAGATCGCTGAACTCACGCTGCAACTTGAGCACCTTAGTCTCCAATGTGTGCAATCGGGATGTTTGTTGCGCTTCAGGGGCATGAGCCGAAAGAAAATCGTGAATAGATTTCAGTTTTCCCAGCAGCTCATTAAAGGTGATGATGGTGATGTCTTTCGAATTGCCCCGGAAGAGTTCGAATGATTTTTGCTGATCACGATCCGCCGGTGTCGTGCCAATCACAAGAACCCCATGAACTGCGTAGGACTCGATATCGTAAATGTGGCTGTTTTCCTTGATGTGCGCAACGTCCTTCTGGAATTCGTTCTTCTGGTCGAGCATCTGGTTCATCGCCCCGGCGAGCGCTGAGGAAGGCGTGTACAGTTCCCCGCGATAGGGTTTTTTGTTCAAGAGCGGGGTTCCCGGCTTCTTAATCTCAAAGAGCGCAGCATTATTGCTGATTCCATTTTTTACGAGAAAGTCTGCTATGGTCTCGCCCGAGCCAGACAGCCTTCGTCCTCCCACGTGCGCCTGATCCTGAATTTTCACGACCGGATAACCGAACGCGAGATTCAGAATGAATGGGTTGTCGTTGAAAAGCGCCTGCCACCGTGATTCCGGCAAGTTCTTGCCGAGCATGTCCTCATATTTTGCAATCAGAACTTCCAGGGATGCTAGCTCCAGATCGTTCCGCAACCGAAGGAGTTCCTGCGGCGACTTGCGCGCGATTTCCCGCTTGTTCTGATCGACTAACCGGACGGCGGCATCCTGATCCGCATCCGACAGCTTGACTGTCCTGCTTCCATCACTGGGAATCAGCTTGAATATCGTGTCTTTCCGGTAGGGTAGGCTTTCCTCAGGAAAGTTCTTAGGGTCGAGGGGTGTGAGGAGCGAGTTGTTGGCAAAGATATGTTTGTCCTTGGCGCCGTCGCTCTGTTGCCTCGATGTGATGCGATTCAATCCTTTTCTGATTGCGTCATAGTCACTGAAGCTTAAGGTATAGGTGTCCCCGGAGACTCCGGTTTCCTCGTCTGAACTGATAATGAGATGGCGGATCTGGGGAATATGCTCGATCGCGGTGATGATGCAGCGATAGTCCTTCACCAGCCCCAAGCCATATGAGTAATCTTTGACAAATCCCGCCGGCAGTTCCTGCAGCAGTTCCTCGATTTCGCTCTCAGATTGCGGGATCTGGTAACCCCATCCATCGAGCACGATACTTTCAATCTGGTCATACTTCGGCTCAAGAAAGTCCGGATGATGCGGGAGGGTGTTGAGCGGATAAATCGTTAGCTGGTGCTTTTGTCCGTCAATCTCTAGCAGTTTGCGTTTAGCTTTCGAATGCTGCGTCTGTGACGCGTACTTCTCAGATTCGGACAACTTGCTTTCGGCCGGCTGATAAATCACCGTCGCTTTATCTGGGGTCTTCTTTTGAAGAGAAAGCCGGTCGCTCGAATCAGCGCCAAATACCCTGGTCCCGACAAACGTTTTTGGCATATTTCCTCACTCATTAGAAGTGATTCGGTGACTCTCGATCATCTTAATACTTCACATGGAACGTCGGACTATCCTCTGGCCTTGTCTTGCGCCGGTCGTAGAGGCGGGTAGCGGAGACGTTCGCGTCGCCGAGCTATTCCCGGACTTTTGCAATATCCGCCCCATTTGAGAGCGCGTTCGTCGCCGCCGTCGCCCGCATCGAGTGCACACAGACGCCGACCGCCTCGGCCACGATGCCTGTCGCCTTGGCGTATTTCATGACCACATTGCGATAGATCGAACCGGGATCGAGGTGCTTATCGAGCGTGCCGGTCCGGTTGTTCGCCACGGGCCGGAAGAGGGGAGAGTCCAGGCTCTCGTGACTCACCCCCCGCCGTGCTTCCCCATTTCGAGGTACTCGCCGATAAGCCGCAACACCATCGGGTGAACGGGAACAAACCGGATTTTGTCACCTTTGCCGTCGATACGAAAATGCATGACGCCCTGGCGGCTGTGTATGTCCCGCAAGCGGAGGAGGTACAGCTCCTCGCGGCGGATGCCGTGATAGAGCAGGGTGGCGAGGATTGCGCGATCCCTTACACCCTTCAGCGTGTCGAGGGCAGGGGCCTCCAGCAGGCGGCGCGCCTGCGCGTCGCCGAGGGCCGGAGTGCTGCCCTCATTATTATTGGTGGCCGGCCGCTTGACGCCGTCCACCGGATTGCCGAGGACGGCATTCTGTTCGCAAAGATAGTCAAAGAGTGAGGACAGCGCCGAGAGCTTGCGGCGGATCGTGGCCGCGCCGAGGGAGCGAGTCTGCATGTCCTTGCGCCAGGCTATCTATATAGGTTCAAATAAAGGTACTACAGGGTGTGCTGGAAACCTTTTTTAATCAAAGCGGTACGGACACTTCGTACACCGTTTATGCGCAAATCTACACCGCTTATGCGTGGAAATCCAACCCGATTCACGATGGGATTGTGCGCTTTTCTGGACAAGTGGACTGGCTGGTCCAAAAGCAACAGCGGAGTGCCGGGATCAATCTCTGCCCTAAGGGGTAGAGTTGTCAAAAACACTCTCAATCTTCCTCATTCGTGCACGCCCTGATGCCGAAGGTGAGGGCCGGGAGCGTGCGTCGAGTGATAAAGTGGAAGCCAAGTCACCGCGTCCAGAGAAGACATGCTCTTTCGCCTTCTGTCCGTTCATCTCATTTGTTATGAACATATTAGGGTCG
>Ga0302278_10004150_pt1 | contig 15143 bp, 14 predicted proteins | sample III_Bog_N3_2_FD_194543 | JGI IMG/M metagenome (GOLD analysis project Ga0302278, IMG submission 194543) | Peat permafrost microbial communities from Stordalen Mire near Abisko, Sweden - III_Bog_N3_2 | ecosystem: Environmental > Terrestrial > Soil > Wetlands > Peat | place: Sweden: Abisko...
ATTGGCCACCCGAGGAGGAAGTCCCCGGTCCCGCCGAACAAGTGGTGGAGGCCGAGCAAATGTCAATGTAAGTGCAACAGTGCCAAAGCGGGCAGGCCGTGTAATCCGGGCAACACTGAATCCACTGACCAATGCCGGTGGGGGGAGTCGGGCACGTACCCACACAAGTACTGCCATGAAGACCGCACCATTGCCAGGGATTTGGCGTGGTCGCCCCGGCATTGGGAATCATAAACAACGGCACCTCGGCGGCCAGCGACACCCCCAGGAGCGCGAAGGCGCTCTTGGTGACGCGGTGCAGGAAACTCCGCCGGCTTTGAGCGGCGTATCGGTCGGCCAGGGCCGCGGCGACACGATCATCAATTTTAATATCGGGTTCGGTATTCATGGTGGTTATGGGTTCATTTGGCGGCTAATTCCAAAAGACTTTCAATATGGCTCATCTCGTTAACCAGTCCTTTGCCCAAGACGATTCCGGCGGGGTTGGTCATGACGGCAAAAGGCACGGCGCGAATTCCCACCGCCTCGCGGATGGCACCGCGGAAAATTGGAACGTCCCCTTCCTTCGCTTGGGGAAGGTTTTGCATATGGCCGGGCGCCGGATCATAAAGCATGATAATATTGGACTTTCCCGCCCAATATTTCATGAGGGCGGCGGCGGCGGGCTTGATTTTGGAACAAATTCCACAGGAGTCACTGCCAAAGATATACAGGGTTGACTTCCCGTTTTTAACCGGCATGGCCAGCGGATCGAGAACGGGGGACAGATTTTCGCCCACGCGCGGACCGACATCGTCCGAAGACCGCGCACCGATGGGGCCGAGGCGTCCAAGAATCAGACCCACCTGGCGAATCGTCAAATACAACATGGCGGCAATCACCAACAGACCGAGGGTGTCAATATAGAGCCAGATTTTCATGAATATTATAGTATATGCAAACGCCGCAATTCTCCGACCAGCTTCCGGTTGCCCCGCAGGGTGACCGCCGACAGTCCCACCACCAAAACCACGGCGGCAGTCAATACCGACATGGGGATTTCCACGGTCTGCCTGGCCGGCGTACCCAGCCCCACCAAGCCGATGAGAAAAAGGTTTTGGGCGATGGTCCAACCCGAAAACACCCGGTTGCCCGATCCAAAACAACTGCAGTGGACTTTCAGTCTGGCCTGCATTACGACGAACGCCAGCAGACAGAAGGTCGTCAACAAGCCGGTGGCCGCCAGTTTGGCGGCGGTCAACCCCCACACCAAACCAACGGCAATTCCGATTTCAACCGGCGGCAAAAGCCAATGAATCGCCGGAACCAACCCGGCCGGTAAATGCGGGATTTGCCACAGCGTGGTTTTAAAATCGCCCGACGCCGCCAGTTTTGCGACCCCGGACCATAGAAACACCAGCCCGACGGTCGTCAGGCATAATTCCTGCATCTGCAAAATCAGGTTCATGTTGAAAGGGTGACCGGATTTAAAGAAGCTAACATCCGGTGGGCAGGGGAATGGGTTTATCCGGAATGCAGGTTTGAATGGAGCCATCGGAGCAGCAACATTGCGTTGACAGGTTATACGTTTTTTGCCCCTGACAACAGCCCTGGGTACAGACATTGTAGACCCCGTCATTACAGCAACCTTGCATCACCGTGCCATTCCCGTTGCCCTGCGGCATGTAGGCTTGGGAGCTGGGACAACTCCACAAGGGATATCCGCTGGGATCAATCCAATAAAAACAATTATACTGACAGCATAGGACGGGAAAGCCGGTGGAAGATTGCTGGGGAATCGGGCCGTTCTTCCCACAACATTGCTGGGTTTGAGGATTGAAAAAATATCCCCATAATTGATCCTCATAATAACCGTAGCAACAACCGCCGGGCGGCAAAATGCAATCATAGGACAAATTTCCACAACAACATTCATTCAGCCAGGGCTCCGGAGTACATCCCACTTCCTGGGCGCGGGTGCTGCTCTTGGCCGCCGCCAGCAGGAAGATGGCGGCACCGGCGGCCCGTGTGATGAAGGAGCGACGGGTCCAGGGTCGGGCCGCCGCTTGCGCAATTTTCGCAAAAACAGTATCAGGATTGGGGGGTGGTTTTGACATGACTGGGTGGGGTGAAGGGTGAAAAGAATTAATCAGTGATGGCCAATCGGGTTTGGATTTCGCGGCGCACGTCGGATGACAATTCCGAACGGGTAAGATTCAATTCAAGACGTTGCCGCACTTCGGCTGACAGGGGCTGGCTGCGGCCGGCGGCCGCCACCAACGAAAGGCATTCCATTTGCAGTCCGGCATCTTTCGTGGCTGCCAGCAAATGGCAGATGGCCGGCAAATTCTTGATCATAATCTTTGGCGAAGTGCTCATATATCCCAAAGCGCAGTTCAACACCGCGGGGTTCGTGCCGGTATTCATCAACGTTGCCAAGGCTGCGGTGATTTCGTCATCACAATAACCGGCTTTGGGATGGTGCCGGTCCCACACACCCAAAAAACCAATGGCCTCCATTTGCACCTCGGGGGCGGCGTCATTAAAGAGTTGGGCCAGATAGCCGCAGTCAAGGGTGTTGGTCATACTGTAGAGACGCTGCAGTTTTGGCGCGATGGTTAATTGCTCTTCAGTATCCCGGATGGAGGGGCAGGTCCGGGCGGCCATCGTCAGGTCCGCGGCGGGCATCTCGATGCCGAGCTTGTGAAGGGTGTTGTAGGCATCCAACTGCTCCGCCTGGCTGCCGGTGGTCAACAACGAGATAAGCTTGGCCGCAATTTCTGGAGCCAACGGTGTATTGGTGGACGTTTCCCCGATGAGATAGGCGGCCCGCTCCCGGGCGGGAGATGGGCCATCCAATTTTTTCACCAGAAATGTCAGGGCATTGGTTCCCAGCCTGCGAACGGTGGACACGGTTTCCCGGGGAGTTCTCGAATCAAACCAGTGTTCCGGCGAATAGCGCCGATGAATCACAACTGAAGCCACGACCACGGCAAAGGCCAGGGTTGAAACGAATAACGCCAGTTGGAATAAGCGTATTTTCACACGGTCACATAAATTTATGTGAACAAGCTCATTTAATGGACGTGATTAGTCTGGCAGATATCCGGACGAAGGCAAGCTTTTTTTATTAATTTGTTTATTTATTTTCCGCAGTGTGCCACGGTCAAGGCAACTTGTTGCGGTTAAAAGAGTTGCCATCGCAGGTGGGGCGGGGCCGGAGCCGGATTTTTGATTTATGGGTTGACCCCAGCCAGGCCCGGTCTTAAATTTTGTCATGCTCATCTCCGTCATTATCTGTACGCATAACCCGCGATTATCCCATTTAGAACGGGTGCTGGCGGCGCTGCGGGCGCAGACCCTGGCCGCCACCGAATGGGAGCTGCTGCTGATTGATAATGCCTCCGACCAGTCTTTCCGGAAAGAAATCGACCTGGACTGGCTGCCCCGGGCGCGCTGTCTGCGCGAGGAGAAAATCGGGTTGACCCACGCGCGGCGGTGCGGCATTGCAGAAAGCCGCGGGGAATGCCTGGTGTTTGTGGATGACGACAACGTGCTCCAGCCCGACTACCTGGCCAAAGTCTTGGAAATTGCCCGGGAGCACTCCCGGCTCGGGGCGTGGAGCGGCCAGGTGCTGCCAGAATTCGAAATAACGCCCCCGGATGAAATCAAGCCTTTCCTGGGGGTGCTTTGCCTCCGCAAACTGGAACGGGACTTTTGGGGCAACACGCCGGTATGGGGCCATGTTCCATGGGGGGCCGGAATGTGTGTTCGCCGGGAAGTGGCCCAACGGTATCAACAGGAGGTGCGGGATAATCCGCTGCGTTTGGCCCTGGGGCACGCGGGCAACCGGGTATCCTGTCATGACGACACGGATCTTGCCCTCACCGGTTTTGATTTGGGTTTGGGCACGGGCCTGTTTCGCGCGCTGGTGTTGACGCACCTGATCCCCACCCGCCGGCTGAAGGAAGAGTACTTGCTGACGCTGATGGAGAGGAGTGCCGCCGCTTTTGTGGTGTTGCGAAGAGTACGCGGGATCGCAATCAACGGGGAGCCCAAAGGGGTGGATCGTTGGATCAAACAGCTCGAGTATTGGCGGGGAACGTCCGCCCAAAAGAAAATCGCCGACGCGCGTCGGCGCGGCGAAGCGGCGGGGCATGAAATGGCGGCGCATTTGCCAATGCCGCCGGCGGCTTGTCCGGTGATGAAATAGCGCGGGGTCAGGGCGCGTATCCCGACTCGCTCTCGGAATTGGTTCCGGATTATTTGGCGGCGGTCCCGGCGGATCCGGTGGATGGCAAGCCCCTGCGTTACCGCCGGCAGGAGGGTGGAACGTTTTTGCTCTACTCGGTTGGCGAAAATGGCGTGGATGACGGCGGGAACCTCACGCTGGTGGACCCAGGCACGACCAAGAGCTTATACTGGTTGAACTACAAAGCGCGGGATTGGGTCTGGCCGCAGGCGGTTAAGTCGTTGAATTATGGCCTTGGTTCTGCCGGCGGCACGCTGCGGGTGGGGACACCCGTGCGCCCAGGGTTGGCCCCAACCCCGGGCTTGAAGCCGCACGGTTAATATCATCGGGTCGCTCCGCGACTCGGCATAGTCGCGGAGCGAGGCCCATTACCAAACTCGGATCCCCATCGGGGAGCGGTCCGTTATTTCATCCGGTCGAAATTCTTTTGCAGAATCTGCCAGTCTTTCAGGCCGGCCACCTTGGCCTGGTGGCTTTTGACGATCTCGGCTTCCTTGGCGTTTTTCGTGGCTTTGGCACTGTTCTTGTAAAAGATGCCGAAGTTGCCGGGGAAGGGATTGCCGGCGAGTTTATAGGCCGCGCCCTCGTCGGTGACGTCGTGGTCCTTGGGCACCTCGGTGAAGACGCCGCCCTTGCGGGGGTTTGAGGCGTCGAAGGCGCCTTCATAGAATTCCACGCATTCGCTGAGGCATTCGATGAAGCTGAAGCCGTCGTGATCCATGGCGGCCTCCATCATCTGGAGCACATGATTCGGGTTGGTGTGGGTGGTGCGGGCCACAAAGGTCGCCCCGGCGGCAATGGCCTGTTTCATCGGGTTGATGGGATGGTCCACGGCACCCCATTGGTCGGTCTTGCTCTTGAAGCCGAGCGGCGAGGTGGGGGAGGTCTGCTTCTTGGTCAACCCATAGACCCAGTTGTCCATGACGCAGTAGGTCATCTTGATGTTTTTGCGGGCGGTGTGGGTGAAATGATTGCCGCCAATCGAGAAGGCGTCGCCATCGCCGCCAAACACAAACACATGGAGGTCGGGACGGGAGAGGGAGATGCCGCTGGCAAAAGGCAGCGCCCGGCCGTGAATGAAATGGACGCCGTGGGCCTGGACGAAATACGGGAACCGGCTGGAGCAGCCGATGCCGGCCACGGTGGTGATTTGTTCATGCACCATCCGACGCTTTTCAATCAATTTGAAATACAGGGCCAGGACGGAGAAATCGCCGCAGCCGGGACACCAGGTGGGGTGGTCGGCGGCAATTTCCTTCTTGGTGAGGCCTTTGCGTTCCGCGCCCGCCGGCGGGGTGGTGGTGGTGATGCCGGGGACGCCGGCCACCGTGGGGGGAATGGGATTCAGGTTGGTCGGACTGGGAGAGGTCAGAATGCTCATAATATCGTCGGTAAAAGGGTTGATGAATGGGGTTTAGGACTGGGCTCCGCCCAGGTTGCCAGCCAGGGTGCGGGTGCGGTCCAGGATTTCCTTCACCTTCCAGGTGAGGCCGTCGGATTTGTTGATGGCGCGAATGCGCGGGTCGCAATAGCGGGCGCGCAGGACGGCCGCCAACTGGCCGTAACCGTAGATGCCTTCATCATTCAATTCGACCACAAAAATGTGGTTGAAGCCCTTGAAGATTTGTTCCAAACCATTGGGCAGCGGATTGATGTATTTGAGGGACAGGCCGGAAACCGCCTCGCCAATGCCGCGGGCGCGGTCCACGGCCTCCTTGATGGGCCCCTGGCTGGAGCCCCAGCCGACGAGGAGGATCTGGCCTTCGTTGGGTCCATAGGTTTTGAGCTTGGGAATGTCCCAGGCCAACTGGCGCAGTTTGTTGCGGCGTTTGGCGGTCATCTGGGAATGCAGCTTGGGCGAACCGGTGGGATGGCCGTATTCGTCGTGCTCCAGACCGGTGGGAATGGGATAAATGCCGTTCAAGATTTTGGTGCCGGGGGCCAGGTGCCGGGTGATGCCGTCCGGCTTGGACAGGTCATAGGGCTTGTGCTCGGGCACCGGGGTGAGGTCGGGGGAAATGTCCTGGCAAATTTTCTCGAGATTCGGCTCGGGAAACGCCTCGATGCGCGTGGCGATGCCCTGATCCGTGAGAATGATCACGGGGGTGCTGTATTTGCGGGCGATGTTGACGGCCTCGATGGCGGTGTAAAAACAGTCTTCCACCCCGGTCGGCGCGAGCACCACGCGGGGGGAATCCCCGTGACCGCCAAAGCAGGCGATGTTCAGGTCGGATTGTTCCACGTTGGTGGGCATGCCGGTGGAGGGGCCGCCGCGTTGCACGTCCACGATCACAATGGGCATCTCGGCCATGGAGGCCCAACCCAACGCCTCGGTTTTCAGGGAAATGCCCGGGCCGCTGGAGCCGGTCACGGCCACGCGACCGGCATAGCTGCCGCCCAACGCCATGGAAATGGCGGCGATTTCATCCTCGGTCTGGATGAAGGTGCCGCCATACTTGGGCAATTCGCGGCGGAGCAGTTCCATGATGTCCGTCCAGGGGGTGATGGGATAACCGGCGCCGAAACGGACGCCGGCGGCAATCAAGCCGTAGGCCAGGGCTTCATTGCCGTTCATGACCACCTGGGTGCGGTCCTTCTTCTCCGGCTCAAAGAATTGGTAGGTCTTGAGCAGGTTTTCCAGCGAATGGCTGTAACCGGCGTTGAAGCAGGTCAGGGCGTTGGCCACGATGGATTGGTCCTTGCCGCCAAAGCGTTCCTCGATGAGCTTGGTGATTTTGGGAATATTCAGGTCAAAAATCTTGGCCAGCAGGCCCATGGCATAGATGTTCTTGCCCTTGTCGCGACCAGTGCCGCCGATGGCCTCGACGGTGAGGCTGGAAATGTTCACGCCCACATGGCGGTAATTCTCCTCCCACTCGGGTTTGGGCTGCACATGATCGGCATCATAGAGGACGATGCCGCCCAATTTGAGGGACTTAATGTGGTCCTCGTAGCTGTGCTGGTAAAAACAGAGCAGCATGTCCGCCTCGTCGCCGGCGCTCAACACCTCGCCCGAACCGATGCGAACCTGGAAAATGGACGGCCCCCCGGAAATGGTGGAGGGAATGGTCATGAATGTCATGACTTCCTGCTCACTGCGTCCGGCCAACCGGGCGAGAAAGCCGCCAATGGCCTGAATCCCGTCCTGCGAGTTGCCGGCGATGCGGATCACCGCCTCGTTAATTTTTAGAATCTTGGCGGCCCCACCCGACGGTGCGGCCACGGCTGCGGTTGTAGTATCACTCATGGAACCTCAATATAAACCGACTTTTATTACGATGTTATGCCTGTTGGAGCTCCCGGAGATGTCTCCGGGCCACCCCATTGCTTTACCATAATAGGATGGAAAGGCGCATGTGTCAATTTCTAATAATGGTTTTATGTCGTTGCCATGCAACGATTTATGAACAAATCAAATTTCGACAACCGGGCCGTCTAATCAATCATTAATTATGTTAATATATGGCGGGGGCAATAAAACGTCGTCTTTTATCCACTTTGGCTAATTTTGGCCAGTTCGAGACATGGCTTGCACTTCCGTCCAGACCGGCATAGCGTGGGTTGGACGGAACAGGCCATGACTTTGCAGGAACAATATGACGAAGCGATGCTGGATTTCAGCCGGGGCGAATTCAGCGGCGCGATTGCGCGGCTGAACGCCCTGCTGGCGGCCGAACCGGCGCACTTCGAGGCCCAACTGGCGCTCGGCATGGCGTATTACCGGCAGGGGGATTACGCCCGGGCCATCGCCGAGGGGCACAAGGCGGAAAAGATCAAGCCGAAGGAACAACTGGTGCACACCAACCTCTCGCTGTTTTACCAAAAGACGGGGGACCGGGCCACGGCGGAACATCACGGATTGCAGGCGCGCATCGCCGGCTGGCGCCAGGAAAACCAAGCCGCCCAAACCGGGCCCGGCGAACCGGGCGCGGCCGCCGACCCGGAACTCCAAATGGCCAAACCGGCCCTGGCGACGAAAGTCATCCGGATGCCGGATAAATTTCCCGATCAACCCTGGAAGAAAAAAACGAACCCATGAAAAGCTCCTACGAACTGGCGATGGAACGCCTCAACAAATCCGCGCCGACCGTCAAAGTCTCCGCCGGATTGAAAAAGCAACTGGCGGAACTGGACGCCAAATACGCCGCCAAAATCGCCGAACGGGAAATCTCGTTGAACACCGAAATCACCCGGCTGGCCGGGGACCCTGAAAAAACCGGCCCCCTCCGGGAGCAACTGGTGAAGGAACGCAAAAAACTCCAGGCGGAACTCGAGGATAAAAAAGAGCGCCTCCGGCAAACGGGCGGGTAATCCGGGATGGGCGGGGAAAGAGCTGGTGCGCACGAGAGGACTTGAACCTCCACGCCTTTCGGCACCAGATCCTAAGTCTGGCGTGTCTGCCGTTCCACCACGCGCGCGCCCTGAGCCTCAATCCCCCCATTGCCCCGCTCCCACTGGGTTGCTTTGTAACCGAGTTTGGCCGCCCGCGCAAGAAAAGCCAGCGGCTGGCCAACCCGATTACCCGAAATTGCCAATCAAATCGCAGCGGCCCGGGATTGCGCTGGCCGCCAAAGCATGTATAATTATGCGCGAGATGAATTTAGATAATCAACTCCGCATGGCCGCCGTCCCGGGCAACGGCCCGGCCGATCAGGCTGATTCCCCTTCGCTTTCAAAATGAGCCAAATACTCAAAGGGGAAATCAAACAACTCATCGGCCGCCTGGACAAAATCATATTGGAACAGGCCGGCCCGAAGGTTTTCCAGCATCTCGACACCGTGCGCAAGCTCTCCAAGCGCGCCCGCCATTTCGGCAGTGAAAGCAGCCGGCAGACGAAGCACGCCCTGCTGAACCGCCTCGACCCGAAGGAGGCGTATCAGCTCGCCCACGCCTTCAGCCTGTATTTTCAACTCGTCAATCTGTGTGAGGAACGCGCCCGCGAACGCCACCTCAAATCCAAGCGCATGTCGGCCATGTCGTTGCCGGCGTTGTTCCGCGAATTGAAGCAGGCCGGCGTCACGGAAAAAAAGTTGCAGGCGGTGTTGAACGAACTGGAAATCGAGCCGGTGCTCACCGCGCATCCCACCGAGGCGAAACGGCGGGCGGTGCTCAACCAGATGTCCCGGCTGACGCAGGCGTGGGATCAGCCCGACGAAGTGCTCGAGGCGCTCTGGCAGACCGAGGAAATCCGCGAGCAGAAAATCGGGCCGCTGCACGAGGTGGAAACCGCGCTCTATTATTTTAACCGCACGATTTTCGAGACGGCGGCGAATTTTTACGAGAAATTCGACGCCGAACTGGCCCGGTATTTCCCCGGGGTCGAGCGGACGCGGCAATTCCTCACCTTTGCCAGTTGGGCGGGCGGCGACCGCGACGGCAATCCGTTTGTCACGCCCGAAATCAGCCGCCAGGCGATGCGCCGGCATCACGGGGCGGTGATGGATTTTTACCGGCGCGAATGCGAACAGTTGGGCAAAGAGATCACCCACGCCGACGCGGGCGAGGATTTATCCGTGCCGCACAACCGCGCCCAAACGTCCGGGTCCTACCAGCCCTACGAGATTTTTCGCAATCAGATCAGCGCGCTGCGGCGCAACTTGAGCGAGGGCAAACACGACCACGCGGCGTTCATCGCCACGCTCGAAGCAATCCGCCAGGGCCTGCTCCAACAAAAGGCGACGCGCGCGGCGAACGGACGCATCCGCCGCCTGTTGATTCAGGCGAAGACGTTTGGCATGCATCTCGCGGAACTGGATTTCCGCGACCACAGCGGCAAGCTCGATAACGCCGAAGCCGAATTGCTCGAGGAATTCCGCGCCATCCGCGACCTCCAAACCGAATTCGGCAAGCAGGCCGCGAGCCGTTTCATCGTCAGCATGACGCGCAGCGCCGACGATATTTTGCGACTGTTCAAACTCTCGCGGCTCGCGGGCGTTCATGAAGTTGACCTCGTGCCGCTGGTCGAGACGATTGAGGACTTGGAAAATTCGGCGAAGATTCTCGGCGACTTGTGGTCGGACGTCGAATACCGCCGGCATCTGAAAGCCCGGGGCCGCGTGCAGGAAGTCATGGTCGGTTATTCGGATTCCAACAAGGACGGCGGCTACCTCGCGGCGAACTGGTTTTTGTATCGCGCGCAAAAAGAGATGTCGCGGGTGGCGGACGAATGCGGCGTGAAGCTCCGCTTTTTCCACGGCAAAGGCGGCACGATTGACCGCGGCGGCGGTTCGAGCTACCGCAGCCTGCGCGCGCAGCCGCATGCCGCGCACGGCGGCCGGTTGCGCATCACCGAGCAGGGCGAAGTCATTTCGCTGAAATATTCCAACCCCATCATTGCGCAGCGGAATTTGGAGCAGCTCACCTCCGCCGTCATCGCCGTGCAATGCCTGCCCGAAACCGAAACGGCGGAATTGCCCGCGTGGGAGGCGCACGCCGGCCGGCTCGGGAAAATTTCCTCCGCCCATTACCAAAAGCTCGTGTATGAAACGCCGGAGTTTGCCGAATACTTCTGGCAGGCCACGCCCATTGACCTCATCGAGCATCTGCGCCTCGGCTCGCGGCCCTCGCGCCGGGCGGCCACGGCCGACCTCCGGCAGTTGCGCGCCATTCCCTGGGTGTTTTCGTGGACCCAGTCGCGGCATCTGATCTCGGCCTGGTATGGCGTCGGCTCCGCCTTGTCGGAATTCGCCGCGCAGACCCCGGAAGGGCTGGACCAGCTTCGCAAAATGTATCGGCGCTGGCCGTTTTTCCGCACCCTGCTGGACAACGCCGAAGTCTCACTCGCCAAGACCGACCTCGGCATCGCGCGCCAGTATGCCGCGCTGGTGGAATCCGCCGAGGTGCGCGACAAAATTTTCGGTCTCATCGAGGAGGAATACACCCGCTCGGTGGCCATGGTTTTGGCCGTCACCGAGCGCAAGGAACTGTTGGAAAACCAGCCGGTGCTCGCGCAATCCATCCGCCTGCGCAATCCTTATATAGACCCGCTGAACTATTTGCAGATCCGCTTCCTCTCCGTCTGGCGCAATGCCAACGAGGCGCAGCGCACCGAACAATTGCGCCGGCTGCTGGCGCTCACGGTCAAAGGCATTGCTTCCGGCATGAAAAGCACGGGGTGACCCGGGCGGCAACAAGAGGGGACCGGCTTCCAGCCGGTCACCGGCGAGCGGAGATTACGTTGCGGCCGTGCCCAAAGAACGCCCCCCGGTCTTCCCGGCTGTAAGCCCGTCAGGTTACAGCCCAGGCTGGAGGCCTGGGTCAATCTAATCCCCGCTGCCCCCGGATTGCAAATCGGCCGGGGCGCGGTCCCGCAAAGCGCGGGACCGCGTCCCGGGGGCGGCAACGAGATGCGCCCGTTCATTCCTCCGGGAAAAGTTCCCGCATTTTTTCGCGCAGCAGTTCGATCAAATCCGCCGCCATATACTCATAATCATCCGGGATGAACAGACAGACACACGGCTTGTCCGCCATGGCCGCCGGATACTTTTGCCGGAGGCGTTCCTGGTGGCGCTTCTCCATGGCCACCATGACGTCCGCCCAGCCCAGATGACCGGCGGTCACCTTGATCCGCGCCCCTTCCTCCGTGCCGGCCGACCGCACGCGCCAGCGCGGATCCCCGGCAAACACCCGCTCCGCCGTCAGACTGCGCCGGCGGTTGCGGCTGCACACAAAGAGAATCTTGGTGGGTTCGTTGTTCATTCCAAATCGCTTTCAAGCGGAGACTCATTCGCTGGTCTTTTGGGGTGCCGGCCGCGTTGCTCGCTCGTTGCAGACCGCTGCGGGTATGCGCCTCGCTCGCGCCTTGCCAGCGTCCCCAAATCCGGCGCGCCTGAGTCTCCGCTTGAAAGCGAATTGGAATCACGGCTGAAGCCGCTTGGTCAATGCCACAAACTGTTCCAGACTCAGCTTCTCCGCCCGTTCCAACGGCGAAATCAGCAACTCACCGAACGCCGCCACCAGCGTCTCCGCCGCCCAATCCTGCTTCAGCAGTTTCAGCATCATCTTCCGCCGCTGCGAAAAGGCCCGCTTCACGATTTTGACAAACGCCGGCCGCTGCGCCGCGTTCAAAAACGGCTGCGCCCGGCGCGTGAGCACCACGCAGGCCGAATCCACCTCCGGCGCGGGGAAGAAACAGCCGGCCGGAATCTTGAACCATTCGCGCGGCTCATAATTCAGTTGCACGAGCAGCGTCAGCACGCCGTAATCCTCGTCGTCCGCCCCGGCCATGAGGCGTTGCGCCACTTCCAGTTGCAATGTCGTCACCATGCGCTCCGGTCCGTGCGGCGCGAGGGCCAGTTCCACCAGGAGGGGGGAGGCCACCGAATACGGCAGGTTGGCCACCAGCTTCCAATCATGCCAGTCGTGCGCCGCCTGTTTCAAATACCCCAGTGCGTCGTCATGCCGGAGCGTGAGGCGGGGCGCGCCGGCGAACCGCTCGCGCAAATACGCCACCAGCCGGCCGTCCTTCTCAATCGCCAGCACCTCGCCCGCCGCCGCCACCAACAGTTCCGTCAGCGGCCCCAGTCCCGGCCCGATTTCCAGCACCCGGTCCGTGCCCTGCAAGGCTGCCGCCGCCACAATGCGCCGCAGTTGGTTGCCATCGTGGAGAAAATTCTGGCCGAGGGATTTCGTGAGTTGCAGGTCCCGTTTGACCAGCAGTTCCCGCATTTCGGAGAGGGTCATCGCCACACCTCCGCCAGCGCCCGGACGGTGGATTTAAGTTGCGCCCGGGTGATGGTCAGCGGCGGGGTCAGGCCGAGGACGTTCCCGTCCGCACCTTCCGGCAGCAAGATATAGCCGCGCTGCAACATCGCCTTGACGGCGTGCAGGGCCTCGGCCGTCGCCGGCCGGCCGTCGGGACGGCGCAACTCGACGCCCGCCATCAACCCCAGCCCGCGGATTTCCAGATTCAGTTTCGGTTTCAAATTCACCAGTTCCGTCCGCAACAAGGGCAACAGATATTCCCCCAGGGCGGCGCTGCGTTCGGGGAGTTTGAGCCGGCGAATCTCGCCGAGTTGGGCCAGGGCCATCGCGCAGCCCACGGGATGCCCCAAGAACGTGCTGGTATGAATCGCCTCCCCCTGCGACGCCGGCCAGGCGGCGTCCATCAGCCCGGCCCGGCCCACGCAGACCGACAGCGGAAATCCGCCCGTCAGCGCCTTGCCCAGGCAGATCAGGTCCGGCGTCACCCCGCTGTGTTCGGCGGCGAACCATTTGCCCGTGCGGCCAAAGCCCGTGTAAATTTCATCCAGAATCAACAGCGCGCCGTGCTCCGCGCACCACCGGCCCAGCCACGGGAGAAATTCCAACGGCGGAATCCGGATGCCCCCGCGCGCCTGCACGGGTTCCACCAGCACCGCCCCGATCCGCTCGCGGCGCGCGTGCCGGCGGAGTTGGCCTGCCACCGCCGCCAGATCGGCGGCCGACTTCGGGAACGGCACAAAGCGGCCGAACTCAGCGATTTGATTCTTAAACGGCCCCCGGAAATGGGCGCGGTGCGTTGCGTTGAGCGCGCCGTAACCCAGCCCATGATACCCGCCTTCGAACGCAATGATGCCCCGCCGGCCGGTGGCGAGCCGCGCCGTTTTCAGCGCCGCCTCGACCGCTTCAAAGCCCGAGTTGCCGAAGATCACCTTGCCCGGCGTCTGCGCCCAGCGCTCGAAGGTCAGGCGGCTCAACTCCCGCGCCAGCCGCGCCTTCGGGGCGTGCGGATGCACATCGCCCATCGCGTGCAGCAGCCTCGCCATCTGCCGCTGCCCGGCCCGCACCACCGCCGGGTTGGCGTGGCCGGCCGCCGCCACGCCGAAGGCCGCCGTCAGATCCAGATACTTTTTCCCCGCCGCAGCCCACACCCGCACCCCCCGGGCGCGCTCCCAGACGATGGGCCACGAGCCGTCCGGCTCCGTGAACAGCACATTGCGCGATTCATGCGCCCGCAGCAACTCGAGGACTTTTTGCGCGTTCATCAATGGCTTCAAACCCCCCGTTCCTCCGGCGGCCAGATGATTTTGTGCAACTGCGCCTGGAACCGCACCGGCAGCGCGTCGGCGATGATCCGTTCCGCCAACTCGCGGCGCGAAATCGGGGTGTGTCCGGCGGGCACGCCCTTGAGCGTGGGACTCCGCTGTTCCGCCGTCAGCGGATGCACCCACGAACCCAGCAGCGGACAAACCGCCGCCAGTTGGTGCGCACGGATTTGTTCCTTCATCCAGTCGTAATCCTCCCGGGTGCCGATGACAAATTTGATTTCGTCCGTGGCCCGGAGGTGGGCCAGATTTTCCCGGCGGTTGCGTTCCGACTCACCACTGCCCGGGCATTTTAAATCCATGATCCGCCGCACCCGCGGGTCCACCGGGGAAATGTCATGCGCCCCGCTCGTTTCCAACAGCACGGTGTATCCCGCGTCGCACAGCCGCCGCATGAGCGCGAGCGCGTTCTTTTGCAACAACGGTTCGCCGCCGGTCAATTCCACCAGGGGCAGGGGGAACGGCGTCCCGGCCGCGGGCGTTTGCCGGTAAGGGGCCGCCAGTTCCGCCACGCGCGCCAGAATTTCCGTCAACGACCGCCGTTGCCCCTCCGTAAAGGCATACACCGTGTCGCAGTAGGAACAGCGCAAATCACAGGCCGTAAGCCGGATGAAAATGCACGGCAACCCCGCAAAGGTGCTCTCCCCCTGCAGGCTCAAATAGATTTCGTTGATGACCAGTGTTTCGGACACCCCCGCAGTGTAACCCCTTCCCGCAAAAAGAAAATGCCCGTGATGCGCGGCGGCGGAGCGCCTGCCCCGGAGCGCCCGTCAGTGACCGGCTTAAACCGCCGGCTCGGGTTGAAGGGTTCCCTGGTGGACCACGGTTTTGCCGGCTTGGCCGCCCCGGGCCGGCCGCCCCACCCCCCCACCCCCCCGGCGCGCCC
>Ga0302278_10004151_pt1 | contig 15135 bp, 18 predicted proteins | sample III_Bog_N3_2_FD_194543 | JGI IMG/M metagenome (GOLD analysis project Ga0302278, IMG submission 194543) | Peat permafrost microbial communities from Stordalen Mire near Abisko, Sweden - III_Bog_N3_2 | ecosystem: Environmental > Terrestrial > Soil > Wetlands > Peat | place: Sweden: Abisko...
GCTGTGGTGGCGCCGCCATGACTGGCTGCGAAGAGGTGGCCGCTCCACAATGCGGGCAAAACTGCGAGTCTTCTGAAATTGGCTGCGCGCACTTCGGACACGAACTCATTGAGGCCTTTCACAATGCCGTAAATCGATTGGCACCAGTAAAGCACCGTTTGCGAGGCCGATCCAACCAAAACCTTAAGGAGGCGTGAGACGGTTAGGCCAGGCCGAGCCCCTGCGAGCCTTCGATGCACAGCGTATACGGCATGCCGGCAATGGGGGCGGCCGCGGGCAGTGTAACCATTAGCGCGTCTGATGTCTGCTTGAAAGTCAAGGCTTGTGGTGCTGGCCCCAGCAAGGTAACTCGCTCAACCTTGGCGGAGTTGGTGGAGAGCGACTTGATCGACGCGCTTCCCGCCAACGGATAGCGGTAGCCGAACGCGTACAGTTTGCCGCCGACGGTGGTGAAGCGGAAGCTGGCTTCGGTGATTTGGACGCGGGGTGCGGCGCCGTCGCGGATGGCGGTGGATTGGTCGGCGGTCGAGCCTCCCTTCCAGTCAGGCGGGACTTCGCTGGGCGTACCCGGGCCTTCGCCGGGGATGCGCCAGGGGCGGGAATCGTAGATGCCTTCGCCGTTGGCGCGGAGCCATTCGCCGATTGCGAGTAGGATCTTCTGCTGCTCGTCGGGGATGGAGCCGTCGCCCTTGGGCGAGACGTTGAGCATCAGGTTTCCCCCGGTGCTGGCGTGTTCGATGAGTTCGGTCATGATGGCCGCGGGACCGCGGTAGGTTTCGGGGCGAGGCGACTCGGTGTAGCCCCAGGTGCTGCCGATGGCGTCGTCCGACTGCCAAGGGTAGGGGTAGATCCACTTGGGCGCGCGCTGACCTTTTTCGAAGTCCTGTACGGAGCCGGCGAGGTAGGCCCAGTCCTTGGTGCCGAAGGTGACTTCCTTGCCCCACTTCAGCGCGGAGTTGAAGTAATAGGTGGCGGCGCGGAGCTTGATGGGATCGTAGATGCGCGGGTTGACCCCATTGTCGAAGTAGATGAGCTGCGGCTCGTACTTATCAATCAGTTCCTGCACCCGGGCGAGCCAGTCCTCCTGGAAGACCTGCGACGCACCGCCGTCGTTCATGTCGCCGGGGATAGGCGGCCCGTAGAAACCGGCGTAGCGCGGGTCGAACTGATCGTTGGCCAAGCCCTCCTTCGGATACGCAAACGTGTGGTGTTCCATGCGGTGCGTGGAAAGGCCGAAGACCATGCCCTGCTTTTTCACGGCGGCGGCGAGTTCGCCCGTCAGATCGCGCTTGGGGCCCATCTTGCCCGCGCACCAGGGAGTGATGTCGGAGTTCCACATCGCGAAGCCGTCGTGGTGTTCGGCCACCGGGACTACGTACTTCGCGCCTGCGGATTTGAACAGCGCAGCCCAGTCTTCGGGATGGTAGTTGGGCACGGTGAACAGCGGGATGAAGTCTTTGTAGCCAAACTTGTCTGGCGGACCGTAGTGCTGCGTGTGCCACTCCACGTCGGAGGTATACATGTGCTTGATGTACCACTCGTTGATGCGCGCGGGGATCGAGTAGAGCCCCCAGTGGATGAAGATGCCGAACTTGGCCGGGTTGAACCACGCTGGGGTATGGTGTTGGTCGCGGATCGACGCCCAGGTTGGCTTGAAGGGGCCGTCGATATCGGGCTTGGGCTTGGCATAGGCGTCGGGCGAGCCAGCGGGCGCGCCAAGTTGAGCGTGAAGCGTGCGCGGAAGCAGCGTGGATGCCGCGGTGAGGAGGGAAGACTGCGCAAGGAAGGTGCGTCGGGAGAGCGGCATTGGGTGAGGGTATCCCACGGGTGCAGGGATATTCAAGAGGTTTAGCGTTAACCCCAAAACTCATGAGAGGGCGGATGCGACTATCGGGCGGATGACTTGTTGAGGGCTGCGGCGGCGCGGACGAGCGTCTTGAAAGCGTCCTCATCGATCTTATCGGCCTCATGGAAATCGATAGCGCGCCTGACGTTGCCATCAAGGCTGGAGTTGAATAGTTCTGAAGGATCCTTGAGCGAAGCGCCCTTGGCAAACGTCACCTTTACGACGCTCTTGTAGGTCTCGCCGGTGCAGATCATTCCATCGTGATACCAGACGGGAACGCCGCGCCACTTCCACTCCTCGACGATGCCAGGAAGGGCCTGTTTGATGAGAGCGCGGATGTGGGCGAGCGTCTTACCCCTCCAGTCGCCCAATTCCTCGATCCTCGCATCAATTAGCTGGGAAGGAGATTCGCCCTTGGGTGTTGCGCTCTTTTTCATAGCTGTCTTCATGGATCAGCCCTCCGCAATATTTCTATACCTGACTGCCATTTGTCGCAGGAAAGAGGACGCCGATGGTACGGCTTTGGGGTCGCAGCGCCCAAGATGCCATGGTAATGCCGGCAATAACGAGAGGGGCGAGGATGTGGAACGCTCCACCGCCAACCGCAGCGGAGGATGCGGCCGCGCCAGTCAGGTCAAAGATGATGCCGGCATACGCCCATTCCTTCAACCGGGGAAAACGTGGCACCAGGATGGCAATGGCACCAAGCACCTTCCAAAACCCGAGGATGGTGACGAAGTACGGCGGATAGCCAAGGACGCGCACAAAGCCATCCACGACGCCCGGCACACGCGCCAGTTGAGCAACACCACCGCTCATGGAAAACGCTGCGAGTACGGTCGTAATCCAATAAATAATGCTCTTTGTTTTCGTATTCATTTCAGCCCCCCAACCACCTGGTCCAGCTTACTCAGGAACGCGTGCCATCCATACGATGCGCCCTTGTAGCTGGCGCTTTCGGTGCTCGGGAAGCCCGACTGCTCCATGCGCAACTGCGTGCCTGTTGCGGTCGCGGTCAACGTAAAAGTAACCACACTCTTCAGCCCCATCGAACCCCAGGTGTACGAAAGCACCCGCTGCGGTTCAACCGTCAGCACTTCGCCATCAATTACGCCGTTCCAGCCCTGCACGGGCGGCATGCGCAGGTTGAATGTGTGGCCTACCTTCGGCTCGAAATCGTTCTCCATCAGCCACTGTTGGATCAGGTTGCTTTCGGTTAGGGCGCGCCAGATTTTCTCAGGCGCGTGGGGGAACTCGCGCTCGATGACAAGTGAGTGTGTAGAGGCGGGGGTGTCGGTCATTTGTCCATCCTGTTCAGCAGAGTTTCGAGGTGATCGAAGCGGTCGCGCCAGAATGCGCCGTACAGGCTCATCCAGTCGACGAGCGGCGTGAGGGCCTGGGGGCGCGCGCTGTAGTGGGTCTCGCGTCCGTGACGGCGGGGGTGTACCAAGCGGGCGCGCTTGAGGATGACAAGGTGCTTGGAGACAGCGGGTTGCGAGACGCCGGAGGGGCCTGTGAGGGCGTGCACGGTCTGCTCTCCATCGCGCGCGAGGCGCTCGAAGAGGGCGCGGCGGGTGGGGTCGGCGAGTGCCCTAAAGAGATTGTCTGCGACGGCTGGCATGAACGAAACAATAACCATATGGTTATCAGTTGTCAAGCGAAATATCTTCATGCAGCTGGGCCGCCGTCAGGGTGCGTGCGCGCTTTTCGATTTGCGATTGCGAGTTCTGCGCTACCCTTATCCCGCTTCCTGCTTGTATCGCAGAGCTTCTTTCAGGAGAGTTCCGATGATCGCTTTACGCAAACTGCGTGGCAAATTTCTTGCCGTCGCTTTGATTTCCGCCTTCTTCTTTGTCGCGCCACTCCCAAGTTCAGTCCCTGCCCAGACCGCTCCACAGCAGACTATCGCGGAGAAGATCGCGGCATCCAATGACCTGCTGGACATCAACACCGCGACCGCGGCGCAGTTGAAGGCGCTGCCGGGAATGGGCGATGCTTATGTGCACCGAGTGATCGCGGGACGGCCGTACACGGCGAAGAACCAGTTGACGACGCGCGGCATTCTTCCGCCCGCAGCCTACGAGAAGATCAAGCCGCTGATCATCGCACACCGACCCAAGAAGTAAGGGCGCGCATGCTCGCAGCGTCCGGCCTCTTCAGAGCGATTCAGGAGCAGCGTGGGCTGAAATTAGCTAGGAGCGGTTAGGTTTTGGCCGCCTGCTGCGCGAAGATTTCGCGGAGGGTGTCGCCGGCGGAGGTGAGGTTGGCGGTGAACATCTCGACGTACTCGCGGGAGAGGACAACACCGTCGGCCCCGGCGGCAAATGCAGCCTGGAGCGCGTGCTTCACATCGTCCGGGTGAGTGCGCTTATCGGTGGCTGCGGGGCCTGCGCCGAGTACAGGCACGTCGATGTCGATTCCGGGATATATCTTCGTCTGCCCGGCGACGCCGACGAGGGCGCGTTTGGTCTCCTTCGCAACGTAATCGGGCGAGAGGCCGGAGGCACCCAGCTTATCGAACGAGGCCTCGTTGTAGTTCATGATCTTGTAGTAGAGCGCGAGAAAGTCCTCGGGCTTGGCGTCGCGGAAGACGCCGCGGCTGAGTGAGTTGAGGTAGGTCACCATGCGCGGGCCGCCCGCGTTGTTGTAGGTGGCGAGCTTGAAGAAGTCGGCGAAGTTGCGGCGTTTGGTGTAGTCCTCTTCGGCGCGATAGAAAGGGCTAAAGGTCATGGCCTGCATCAGGTGAAAGCCGAAGGGCTTGGTGGGCGCGATGGACTTGGCCAGGCCGTAAAGCTCGGCCTGCGCGCCCTGGAAGCTGTCGGTCCAGAGCGACTCCCAACTCAGAACTTCGGGGTATTTGAGCAGGACGCGCCAGAAGGTGCTGAAGTAGCCGTCGGGCACTTGGTCGGGCGTGGAGCGGAAGAGCTGACCGAGCTCGCGGTAGCCGGCTTGCGCGCGCGGGACCGAGATGCCAAGTTCGCGGGCCTTGGCCTGGCAGAATTGGCAAAAGCAGGTAGCATTGCCGCCGCCGGTCACGAGGCTGTCGAGTGGGCCCTCGCGCTCGCAGCCCCAGGCGATGCCGTCGACAAGCTCGGGGTAGCCGATGAGAAGCGATTCAATCTTGCCGCTGAGGTAGGCGCGGAAGTCGGGATTGTTGAAGCACGGATTAGTGGTGCTGCGGCCGTTGAGGTCGACTTCGCCGAGTGCCGCGTAGCTGGGCGCGGTGTGAGCGAGCGTGAGGCTGGGGTTGTTGAGGTCCCAGGCGAAAAAGTCCATGCCGCGGGCTTTGGCCTTGGGCGCGACTGCCTCGATGACGTTGAACTTGCCATAGCCGTTGAGGCGGAAGTCCTTGAGGCTGGTGTTAGTAAAGAAGCGTGGATCGTAGTCGTAGAGTGCGCCCGCGTTGACCCCGGCATTCGCGGCGGAGAGCGGTTTGCCGTGATCGGGGAAGCCGCTGCCCTCGCGCAGACGCTGTTCGCCGTAAGCAAAGGTGTAGGCCCAGACGGTGTTGACCTCGCCCTTTTTCTGGATGTTGTCGAGCACCTGATCGACGCCCTCATCGACCCAGGCGAACCCGCGCACCTGGATGCCGACGAAGTTCTTGCGACCGGCGGCGGCGGCTCGGAGGCCGCGCGGACGTGCGGGCTGCGCGGCGGCGGCCGCAGACGGCGCTTGCGAGCGACCAGATTGGGCGAAGGAAGCGGCGGTGGCGGAGGCAAGGCGGAGGAAGTTGCGGCGATCGAGGAAGGAAGGCATACGGGTCAGACTCCTTGGGGACGGATGGGAGACGTTGGCCGGGCGGGGCGAGTTTCGCGCGCGAACCTTTGTATCAGAGCGGAGCGCGCGGTGCCTGCATTGACAAAGGAATTGGGGGGACTATACCCTACCAACAGATGAGCTTTTCGACCGAGCATCGTGGGCACCACCATCATCATGCGCAAGGCGTGTTGGCGGCTGTGTCCGGTGTGGCGAGATAGCAAAAGCACATACGGATTTCAAAAGGCCCGCTGACGCGTACACCGCGAGCGGGCCTTTTTGCTGCGCTTATGGGAATGCGGCTGCGGGCTTGAACTGAAAGCAAATACAAGGGTCCTTCGCGTTGCTCAGGATGACGGCGCGCGGGACCGAAAGCGAGAGAGACGATGGATGCAATAAAGAATGAGCCAAGGATAGATTTTGCGAAGATGGACGGGCTGGTCCCGGGCATTGTGCAGGATGCGAAGACGGGCGAGATGCTGATGCTCGGATTCCTCAACGAAGTGAGTTACGCGAAGACGCTGGAGTCGGGCTTTGTCACGTTCTGGAGCCGGACTCGGGCGAAGCTTTGGATGAAGGGCGAGACCAGCGGCAACCGGCTGCGCGTGATCACTGCCGCTACCGATTGCGATAACGACACGCTGCTGTTCCGCGTTGAGGTTGAGGGCGATGGGCTGGTGTGCCACGAGGGAACGGTCAGCTGCTTTACGAAGCCAATATCGGTTACGAGTTTTGCGGGGGAAAAATAATGACGAGCAAGCTAAAGCTGGGAATTCCAAAAGGAAGTTTGCAGGATGCAACGATTGCGCTGTTTGAGCGCGCGGGCTGGCGGATTTCCGCAAGTGGGCGCAGCTACTTTCCAAGCATCGACGATGAAGAGATTGAGTGCATGCTGGTGCGCGCGCAGGAGATGGCACGGTATGTCGAAAAGGGCGCACTGGACGCAGGCCTAACGGGTAACGATTGGGTGCAGGAGAACGAGACGGACGTGGAGTATGTGACCAGCCTGACGTACTCCAAGGTTAGCCGGCAAAAGGTGAAGTGGGTGCTGTGCGTGCCAGAGGACTCGCCGTTCCAGAAGCCGGAGGACCTGGCGGGCAAGGTGATTGCGACTGAGTTGGTGGAGTTTACGAAGCGATACTTTGCTTCGAAGAAGATTCCGGTGAAGGTGGAGTTCAGTTGGGGCGCGACGGAAGTGAAGCCGCCGACGCTGGCGGATGCGATTGTCGAGGTGACCGAAACGGGGTCGAGTTTGCGGGCGAACCGGCTCCGAATTATCGAGACGCTGATGGAGTCGGAGACGCAGTTGATTGCGAACAAGGCTGCATATAAGGATGAGTGGAAGCGGAAGAAGATCGACAACATCTCGCTGATGCTGAACGCGGCGATTGCGGCGCAGGGGCGTGTAGGGCTGATGATGAATGCGCCAAAGAGCTCACTGGACATCATCGTGGCGCAGTTGCCGGCTTTGAATTTTCCGACGATTTCGCATTTGAGCGATCCGGCGTGGGTCGCGCTGAACACAATCATCGACGAATTGGTGGTGCGCGACGTGATTCCGAAGCTGAAGGCTGCGGGCGCGACGGGGATTGTGGAGTATCCGTTGAGTAAGGTTGTGCTGTAAAGGCAGTGGTCAGTGGTCAGTTGGAGCGCATCGGATGAAGCTGGTGAAGACATTTGGGCGAGGGAAAGCTGCGGCGGAGGCGCTGATTGTCGCCCTCGAAAGGCGAGGTGCGCTCAACACTTCGCGGGTTGCAGAGGTTGTGGCTGATCTTATTACAGATGTTCGCAGGCGCGGCGATGCGGGGCTGCGCGAGCATGCTGAGCGCCTCGATGGGCTGGAGGCGGGCGCCGCGCTACTGGTTTCGCGTGAGGAGATGAAGGCGGCGTGGGCGGCGACTACTGCGGAGTTGCAGACGGCGATGCGAGTGGCGCAGGCAAATATTCGGGCATTCGCAGAGCGGCAAAAACCCGGCGAGTGGACACTTGCGGTGGGCGATGGAGTGACGGCGGGGCAGATAGTGCGGCCGCTGGAGAGCGTGGGATGTTATGTGCCGGGCGGGCGGTATCCGCTGCCTTCGACTCTGCTGATGACGGCGACGCCGGCGCAGGTGGCCGGGGTGAAGCGGATTGTGGTGTGCTCGCCGAAGCCTGCGCGGGAAACCATGGCTGCGGCATGGCTCGCCGGAGTGACGGAGTTTTACCGCGTGGGCGGGGCGCAGGCGATTGCGGCGCTGGCATACGGAACAGGCATGATCGCGCGGGTGAACAAGATTGTGGGGCCAGGGAATCTATTTGTTACAGCCGCGAAGATTCTTGTGTCACAAGATTGTGGTATCGATATGCCGGCGGGGCCGACCGAGATTGTGGTGACGAGTGAGCGCGGCGATGCGGCGGGGATTGCGGCCGATTTGGTGGCGCAGGCAGAGCACGATCCGGAGACACTGGCGGTGCTGATTACGACCAATGCCGCGCTGGCGGAGGCGGTGAAGGCCGAAGTAAAGGTACAGGCGAAAGGAAATGCGCTTGCGAAACAGTCGATTGCGGCGCGCGGATGCATCTTTGTAACTGAATCGGTTGCAGAAGCGCGGATGCTGACGAACCGGCTGGCGCCGGAGCACCTGACGGTGGATACGAAGGCCGATTTGAAGTGGGTGAGGAACGCCGGCTCGGTGTTTGTGGGGGACTATTCGCCGCAGTCGATGGGAGACTATATCTCTGGGCCGAACCACGTTCTGCCGACGGGGCGCGTGGGGCGGGTGCGCGGCGGCCTGAGCGTGATGGATTTTGTGAAGGTGATTACGGTGCAGGAGTACACGCGCAAGGGCCTGCGCGCGCTGGGGCCGCATGCGATTGCGCTGGCGGAGGCTGAGGGATTGAAAGGGCATGCAGAGAGTGTGCGAGTGAGGATAAAGCTGTCGCAAGTTGTTAGTTAGGGACTGAGGCGGAGATGGAAGTTGCAGGTGTTGAGAGCGTGAAGGACGAGGTGGCGGTGATGCCGAGGCCGCGTAAGGCGGTGCTGGCGATGCCGGAGTATCATCCGCCGCTGGCGGGGCGGGATGCGCTGCGGCTGGACTTCAACGAGAACACGTTGGCGGCGTCGCCGAAGGTGATCGAACGGCTGCGGCAGACCACGGCGGAGGGACTGACGAAGTATCCCGAGCGCGAGGGCGTGGAGCGGATTGCCGCGGAGCACTTCGGCTTGCAGGTTGATCAGGTGTTGCTGACGAATGGCGTGGATGAGGCGATTCACCTGCTGTGCGCGGCATTTCTGGAAGAGGACGATGAGGCGCTGATCCAGACGCCGACGTTCTTTATGTACGAAGTGAGCGCGGGCATGATGACGGCGCATGTGAAGAAGGTGCAGGCGGACGCGTCGCTGGAGTTTCCGTTCGAGCGGTTTGTGGCGGGGATAACGCCACGAACGAAGCTGATTATGGTGGCATCGCCGAACAATCCTACGGGCGCGGTGGTAAGTCGCGACCATCTCTTGGCGATCTGCGCGGCGGCTCCGCAGGCGGTGGTGATGGTGGATGAGGCGTATTACCACTTTTTCGGTGAGTCGGTGATGGCGGATGTCGGCAAGGTGCCGAACCTGGTGGTGGCGCGGACGTTTTCAAAGGCGTACGGGTTGGCGAATTTGCGCATCGGGATGCTGGCTGGGAGCGCGGAGTTGATGAAGTACGTGCGCAAGGTGAGCTCGCCTTACAACGTCAATGGAGTGGCGCTGGATTGCCTTCCGGTGGCGTTGGCGGATGACGCATATGTGCAGTGGTACGCGGAGCAGGTGCGGGCCGGGTTGGCGCGGATGACGGATGGACTGCGCGTGCTGGGCGTGGACTTCTTCCCTAGCCATGCGAACTTTGTCCTGATGAAAATAGGCCCGAAGCACGCGCAGTTGGTGAAGGCAATGCGGGCGCGGGGCGTGCTGTTGCGCGACCGCTCGACGGACCCCGGATGCGATGGCTACGTGCGGATTACCGTTGGCGTTGCGGAACATGTGACATGCGGGCTGGAGGCCCTGAAGAAGTCGCTTGCAGAGATTGGATGGGCGCCAAAGCAGGTTGGCGAGTTAGCGGGGCGGGAAGTCAGCGTTGACGAAAGGGAGTGGGAATGATGAGCCAACTTAGTCCGGAGCGAAAGAGAGTCGTAGTCTTGTGCTCGTCGGTAGCGGCGATGAGCGGCGTCTCGGTGCTGCTGAAGGGGCATCCGGTGATTCTGGGAGTGTGGATTGGGTTCATGGTTGTAACGCTGGTGTATGCGATGGTGCAGTTGGCGAAACTGAAGAAACAAGGAGGCTGAGCGTGAGCGGCGATGTGCTGAGGACGGGGACGGTCGAGCGGAACACGACGGAGACGAAGATCTCGCTGACGCTGACAATCGATGGGACGGGCGTGTATTCGGTGACGACGGGGATTCGGTTTTTCGATCACATGCTGGAGTTGTTTACCCGGCATGGCGGGTTTGATTTGACGCTGGTGTGCAGCGGCGATCTGGACGTCGATCAACACCACACGGTGGAAGATGTGGGGATTGCGCTGGGCGAGGCGTTCGGGATTGCGCTGGGCGACAAGAAGGGGATCATGCGTGCTGGGTATTTCGTGATGGCGATGGATGAGACGCTCGCTGTGGCTGCGGTGGATCTGAGTGGTCGCGTGGCGTATGTTGTCGACGACCAGGTTACGGTGCCGCTCGTTGGGGATTTTCAGACGGAATTAGTGGCGGATTTTTTCGATGGCTTTGCGCGTGGCGCGAAGGCGAATGTGCACGTGAAGACGATGTATGGGCGGAGTAATCATCACAAGATCGAAGCGATTTTCAAGGCGTTCGCGCGGGCTATGCGCGGGGCCTGCAGCAGGGATGAGCGGATGCGGGAAATGCTGCCGAGCACCAAAGGATTGCTGTAGGACAGTTGTTAGTTGCTGGTTGTTAGTTGTTAGTTGAAGGCGCCACGAAGAGGTTTAGTGGCTAGGATCGGAACAATTCGACGGGCTCTGTTCATTGGTGGTGTTGTGTCGGCCTTATTGTCAGCGGCGTTAGTTGCCGGCAGCTTTCTCCGACACGTGGATACGCAGGATTATTTTAAGCAGGCGGATGAGGGTGTTCCGTGGGTTGAGTGAGGGCTGGGCTCTTCGCTGCTTGCCTGTGTGCTTTGCCCCTTTGGCAAGAGATGGTGGAGAGTAGCCGCCGTTGTTGCTGCGGTTTTGCTTTTTGTATTTTGGTGCTTGATAGCGGAGTCACTCTATTAATGATTGCGGTGATTGATTACAAGGCGGGGAATTTGACGAGCGTGGTGAAGGCGCTGCGCTTTCTCGATGCGCGCGACGTGGTAGTGACGCAGTCGCCGGAGAATGTGCTGCGGGCGGACAAGATTGTGCTGCCGGGGGTGGGGCATTTTCAGTCGACGCAGTTGTTGAAGGACCTGGGATTGAAGGATGCGGTGCGTGAGGCGGTGGCGAAGGGTACGCCGTTTCTGGGGATTTGCGTTGGGTTGCAGTGGCTGTATGAGGGTTCGACAGAGGCGCCTGAGACGGCGGGGCTGGGCCATTTTGTGTCGATGTGCGAGCGGTTTCCGGCGATGTATGACGGGGCGGAACTGAAGTCGCCGCACGTGGGATGGAATTCGGTCGAAGATATTCGGCCGGATTCTCGGCTACTGCGGGGAGTGGCGGATGGTGCGTTTGTTTACTTCACGCACTCGTGGCGAGCTCCCGTTTCGGAGGACACTGCGGCGGTTACAAATTATGGTGGTGCGTTTACTGCGGCCGTCGAGCGGGGAAATGTGATGGGCGTGCAGTTCCATCCTGAGAAGTCGGCTGAGGTGGGTTTGCGGGTGCTGCGGAATTTTGTGGAATTGTGACGGATGCTAATAGGGACGAGGGAAAAAAGGCTTGTCCTGCGCGGGCGGCGGTCACTTCGTGACGCGTATACCGCTTCGCATGGTCGGAGCGATGATCGGTATGAATCTATGTGCGACCAGCGGGAGCAATACCGCGAAGCCCAATACGCGTCACGAAGTGACCGCTCCACGCGCAGTGAGCTCGTCGGCAGGACATGATTCTTAGAGACAAGAGGCAGGGCAAATGCTGACGAAGAGGATTATTGCGTGTTTGGATGTGCGGGGCGGGCGGGTAGTGAAGGGCGTGCAGTTTGTCGATATCGTCGATGCGGGCGATCCGGCCGAGCTGGCGCATCGGCATGCGGCGGCGGGGGCGGATGAGATTGTGCTGCTCGACATTACGGCGACGCACGAGGGGCGCGGGACGCTGCTGGAGACGGTGAGGCGGACGGCGGCAAAACTGTTTGTGCCGTTCACGGTGGGCGGCGGGGTGCGGACGGCTAAAGACGCCGAGGCTGTTTTTACTGCCGGGGCGGACAAGGTGAGCATCAATTCGGCGGCGATCGCACGGCCTGAGCTGATTGGCGAGATTGGTGCGAGCTTTGGGGCGCAGGCAGTGATTGTAGCGATCGATGCTCGGCGTGGCGCGAAGGGTGTGGAAGATGCGGAAGTTTACGTCAGCGGCGGCCGCAAGCCGACCGGGCTGCGTGTGGTGGAGTGGGCGCGCGAAGCCGAGGCGCGCGGGGCGGGCGAGATTCTGCTGACCAGTATGGATACGGATGGGATGCGCAACGGCTTCGATTGCGAACTGACGGCGGCGGTGAGCCAGGCGGTGCAGATTCCTGTGATTGCGAGCGGGGGCGCAGGAAGCGCAGAACATTTTGCAGACGTCTTTGGGCGGGGCAAGGCAGACGCGGCGCTGGCGGCGAGCATCTTTCATTTTGGCGTGACCGATTCGCGCGAGCTGAAGGGAAAGCTGCAGCGGGCCGGAGTGAGGGTCCGGCTGCCGTGTTGATGGGATAGCGGCGATTTACAGTGGCGTCACCGAAGTGTGTCAAGGTTGTTTTGTATTGTGATTCTGCATCTAAAAGTATTCATGGGTCACGCCGCCGCTTCCCTATACTTGTGGCAATCCCCACATCGGACCTAACGCCAAGGAAAAGGAAGAGTGCATGCTCGATATTCTCCAGTTGCGTTTCAATCTCGATGAATTCGATCAGTTGCGGTTGTGCCAGGCGGCGCCGCGGAGCGATTGCCACGCTGCATTTACCGTGAAGGGGCCGCAGGTAATCTGGCCGGTGGCGAGTTGGGGTGAGGCTTCGGCGGCGGAACAGGTCAACGTTCGCGGCTGGTTCCCGCTGCTGGACAAGATGGCGGACGAGTTCCTCATCTGGCGACCGCAGGGCGGGTGCTTCTTCGTACATCGCGACAAGGCGACTTACCGGATTGCGGAGAATGACTCGCGCAACGTGCTGTTTCTGCAACTTGAGTTGAATCGCCTGGCAGTGGTCCCGCCGCAGCGAAAGACAGAGCCGGTGCGGGCTTATCTGGTGCGGTAGTTCGAGTTACCTTGGCCTGCGAAGGCTTAACGTGATTTGCGCCGATTGAACCGATCAAGGCTGCGAATGTAAGAACATCATGCGGCGATTCGTGCCCTTTGGCGTCATCGTGTCCAGGGCTGAGACAATAGAACCATGCTGATTCCTTCAATTGATTTGATGGGCGGGCGGATTGTGCAGCTCGTTCAGGGTGAGACGCTGAAGTTGGCGTTCGATGATTTTGAATACTGGATTGAGCGGTTCGCGAAGTATCCGCTGGTGCAGTTGATCGATCTGGATGCGGCGATGCGGCAGGGAGAAAATCGTGCGCTGATCGAGATGATTTGCCGGCGGCTGCCGTGCCAGGTGGGTGGCGGGTTGAGGACGGCGGAGGATGGGCGCGCGCTGCTGGATGCGGGAGCGCAGCGGGTGATCTATGGGTCTTCGCTCTTTGGGGTGGCCGAGGGGGACGAGAAGCGACGCCACAAGTTGATCAAGCTGGAGTTTGCGGAGGGGCTGAAGCGGGCTCTGGGCGAGGGCGCGCTGTGCTTTGCGGTGGACACGAAGGGCGGGCGCGTCGCGGTGAAGGGGTGGAAGGACCAGGTAGACCTGACACCTGAGGAGGCGGTGACCTGGCTGGAGGACTCGTGCGCGGCGTTTCTGTATACGCACGTAGATACTGAGGGAACGATGCAGGGATTTCCAATCGATGTTGCGGCGGTGCTCCGCGCGTGCACCGCGAAGCAGTTGATTGTGGCGGGTGGCATCAAGGAACGCGCGGAGGTGGACGCGCTGGATGCGATGGGCGTGGATGCGGTAGCTGGAATGGCCGTATACTCAGGCGCTATGGAAGCGTAAGACGTCGAGTCGGCAAGCTGGCGATGGGTGACTTGCGCAAAAGGACGCCAGCATGGGCTCGGCAGTGGAAGAGATTCAATCGGGTCCAATTCGAAGCTCTGCCGATTGGCTTGCGGGAAAGTTGTCGCGTGTCACTTCCACGCGCGAATTCATTCCCGAGGTAGATGGACTTCGCTTTCTGGCGCTGCTGCCTGTCCTGCTTCTCCATTCGGCGACCCATTTTTTGATCTGGCGGGGCTGGTCCGACTCTTCCGGAAACTGGACGGTGGGCCATGGCATGGTTCTGCGCACAATCGGAATCGGGGCGTTTGGGGTTCAGGTATTCTTCGTCATCAGCGGGTTTGTTGTAGCGCTGCCGTTCGCTCGTCACTGGCTACAAGGCGCCCAAAAGCCCGTGCTCAGCAGGTATTTCATGCGGCGGCTCACTCGCATCGAACCGCCCTACATTATTGCGCTGATCGCAATGTACCTGTTCTGGCGGAACTTCCGAGGTTACCTGCCCGATCTCGTCGCCGGCCTGTTCTACGTGCACAAGTTCGTCTTCGGCACCCGGAATCCGATCAACGTCGTCACCTGGACGCTTGAGATCGAAGTCGTCTTCTACCTTCTCGCTCCGTGGCTTACGCGCATCTATTGTGTCCCCGGCAGAATGTGCCGGTGGATGTTTCAATTGATCCTGATGGACGCGTATAGCTATTGCACGCTGCGATGGCTGATTCCGCACTGCCCTCCGCGCTTGAATGACACGCTGCTGACCGAACTGCCCTATTTTCTCGCCGGCATTTTACTTGCCGACCTCTACGCCTCGGGCCTGGTGCGCCGTTTGCGGAAGATCCTGTGGGACGCCGCCGCGTTGGGAAGCGCCGCGCTTCTGGTGTACTGCTGCATGGATGGCTTTCGTTTTTTCTGGACGACGCCGATGCTCCTGATAGTCCTGTTCCTGGGAGGAATGCAGGGCTACCTCTTCAATGGCTTTCTCCGTTTTCGCCCGATCACCATCATAGGGGGTATGTGCTACAGCGCTTATCTGTGGCACACTGCAATGCTGGTTCTCTTGCGCGCGACCGTTGCCAGATTGGTTCCCAGCGGGCTTCCCGATGGAGAGGCGGCGCTGGTGTTCTGCATTCTGATGATCCCTTTACTGATCGTGTTGACCGCACCGATCTACTACTTCATCGAAAAGCCATTCATGAACGGTCCAGGCTCGCGCGCCATCGAAAGAGCACTCGGCACCGTAGGTCCAGGTTGAATCCCGTACTCGCCGGCTGGCCTTGGCACCTTCATTGGAAAGAACGGCG
>Ga0302278_10004153_pt1 | contig 15127 bp, 7 predicted proteins | sample III_Bog_N3_2_FD_194543 | JGI IMG/M metagenome (GOLD analysis project Ga0302278, IMG submission 194543) | Peat permafrost microbial communities from Stordalen Mire near Abisko, Sweden - III_Bog_N3_2 | ecosystem: Environmental > Terrestrial > Soil > Wetlands > Peat | place: Sweden: Abisko...
CATTTCGCATTCTTCGCACTGCCCCGCAGGCCACAATGCTCTATTGGCACCTCCACATCGTCATGCTGCGGACGCGCAGAATCTCCGTCGTTGCCTCTGGCGCCGCACCAATTCCGTACCCACAAATCCACAACTTTCCTTGACACCACTCGTATAATTAAGGAAGGCCAAAATAGAGCCGAGTGTCGTGTCCAACCCTCCCGCTAACGGAACCCCGGACCGGACCTCAAGCCAGCCGAAGCCTAAGGGGCAACCCAATCCAGAAAAACGCCCATACCGCCGTATATACGTGCCAGCAACTCCTTTGCCATCAACCAGAATTTGTATATACAGAATAGGAACTTCAATGTTATCTGGACTTTGACAAAAACATCCCCCGGAGGAGAAAAGGGGACACCACACACAAGGTCAAGCCGCAAACAAGTTCGGACCTAAACCACTTATAAAAAGGACTTTATGCCCCAAGAACGCAATTATCCGTGCCGAGCCCGCCATACAGCGCCATCCAGCGGATCGACCGCCGAGTCGCCAACCCGAGCACCCGGAACCGCAACCGCGAGCCGAGCCACCATCGCCTCCCGCACCGGCGAAATCTGCGCAAGCACGCTGCCCGTAAACGCCACATCGATCTCAGCACCAGAACCTGCCACAGGCCGCGCATTTATTTTATGGAAAACAACGGACACCAACTCGGCCAACTCCTCCCCCGCCCGCTCCAGAATTCCGGCGGCAAGAACATCGCCTTCTGCGGCGCACCGCGCAACCACCGGAGCCAGCGCCGCAAAATCCGGCGGCTTCGCACCATCGGAAAATGTCCGCTGGTTCGCCAGCGCAACCAATTCGGCAACCGAATTCAGCCCCCAGTGGGACTCAATCTCACGCAGCAGGCAAGTCGAAACTCCGCCAACGCCGATCCGGTCCTGAGCCCGCAGTGCCGCCCGAATCGACTCCAGCCCGATCCAGTAGCCCGAGCCCTCATCGCCCAGCACCGGCCCCCAACCGCCCGCGCCAAAGACTTCGCCGCCCGCCGACCGCCCGATCGCGTTCGAGCCGGTGCCCGCGATCACCAGAATCCCCGAGCCGCCCGCAAACGCCGCGTCCAGCGCAATTTCCTCATCGCCGCACAGGATCAACTCGCCCGCAACCACCGCCGAAACCGCCCGCCGCGCCCAAGCCTGCACCGCCGGACTACTGACGCCCGCCAGCCCGAAGCATGTCCGCTCAACCTGCCCGAGCGAAACGCCCGCAGCCGCGGCCACTTCACCCAACATCGCCTGCAACCGCGCCGTCGCCTCCTGCTCGGAGACGCGCATCAGCTTCACCGTACCCGTCGAAGCATGCGCCAACACACGTTCGCCGTCGGCAATCACGCACTGCGTTTTGGTGCCGCCCGCATCGATAGCAACAAAGAGCCCCATGCGAAGCAATCATATCGCCCCATCGCTCGATCTCGTTCGCACACCCTTTTCCCGCTTCGCAATGGTCCTCCCGTGAGTCGGCACGGAATCGCTTTTGCGACCATCGGGAGTACCAACGCGAAGCCCAATACGCGTCACGAAGTGACCGCAGGGCGCCCGCCCGGCAGGACGCATTCTCTATACTCACTGAATGCCTGTGCGGTTGCATCCGTTCGATCTCGGAGTAGTCGGGCTCTATCTGGTAGCGATTACGCTGTTCGGATTGCGCTTCGCCAAGCGCGGCGCCGCCAAAGACAAGTCGCTTCGCGGCTACTTCCTCGCCGACCGCACCGTCCCCTGGTGGGCCATCGCGCTGTCCATCGTCTCCGCCGAAACCTCCACGCTGACCATCATCGGCACGCCCGGCCTCGCCTTCGCCGGCGACTTCGGCTTCCTGCAGATCGTCATCGGCTACATGCTCGGCCGCATCGTGGTAGCCGTTCTCTTCCTGCCAAAGTACTTCCAGGGCGAGATGCTGACCGCCTACCAGCTCATCGACCGCCGCTTCGGACCCACGCTCTACAAAGTCACCGCCGGCCTTTTCCTGCTCACCCGCGCCGCAGCGGAAGGCGTCCGCGTCTTCGCCGTCTCCATCGTGGTCGGCATCGCCATCGGAACCGGCGATGTGCTGTCGATCGGCATCATCTCCGCGCTCACGCTGCTCTACACCTTCGAGGGCGGAATGGCCGCCGTCATCTGGACCGACGTGGTCCAAATGGCCATCTACGTCGGTGGAACCATGGTCGCGATCTGGTCGCTCGGCACGCACGTCCCTGGCGGCTGGACGCAGATCCACACCGTAGCCGCCGCAGCCGGCAAGTTCCACATGCTGAACTTCGCCATGAATCTGACCACTACCTATACCTTCTGGGCAGGCGTTCTTGGCGGCACATTCCTGACCATGGCCTCGCACGGAACCGATCAGTTGATGGTGCAACGCCTGTTGGCCGCCAAGAACCTGCGCGAGTCGCGGCTGGCGCTGCTCTCCAGTGGCGTCGTCATCTTCATCCAGTTCGCGCTATTCCTGCTCATCGGCGCTGGACTGTTCGTCTTCTACGGAACGCATCCGGCCGCGTTGCAGGCGCTGGGAGCGGCGAACGGAAATCGCATCTTCCCCGCATTCATCGTGCAGGAGATGCCCACCGGCGTGGCTGGCCTGCTGGTCGCAGCCATCCTCGCCGCAGCGATGTCGAACCTCAGCGCCGCACTCAATTCGCTTTCGTCGACAACGGTCGTCGACTTTTACATGGGTTTCCGCCCCGCCGCCGACGATCGCGAGAGGATGGTCGTCTCGCGCGGCTCAACCGTGCTGTGGGCAATGGTGCTGTTCGCCGTCGCCGTGTATGCAGTGCATACCGGCGGCAAAGGTAACGTTGTGGAACTCGGCCTGTCCATCGCGTCCGTCGCCTACGGCTGCCTGCTCGGCGTCTTCCTCCTCGGCACGCTCACGCGGTACGCTACGCAAACGGGAGCAATCATCGGCATGATTACCGGCTTCGCCCTTAACCTGACACTGTGGCAATTCCCCGGCAAAGTCTTGTGGACAGATCCGCTCAAAATGCCTGACGGCACTACTCGCCCTGGGCCTATGGCAGATATCACCGTTCCCCACATAGCCTGGACTTGGTATGTAATCGTCGGCGCGTTGGTCACCTTCGCCGTCGGCTCGCTCGCCAGCCTCGTCTTCCGCAAACAATCCGCCCGCCGCATCGCGGTGGCATTGGTGTTGCTTTTTTGTTTGTCATTCCCGAAGGGAATCTGCTTCAACGCGCAGGCACAGGCACCCGCGGTCCCGCCAACTAAACCGTCCACGCTGAATTCTGCACCCTCCACCCCAGACTTCTCCGCCGCCTCAGCCGCGATAAACACCGCCATCGCCGAAAAGAAACTCCCTGGCGCCGTGCTGGTCGTCGGCCACAACGGCAAGGTCGTTTTCGAACAAGCCTACGGAGTGCGCAAGTATGCGGGCGAGCCCGGACTCGACGGCAAGCCCTCAGGCGCCGAGCCAATGACCGAAGACACCATCTTCGACATGGCATCCCTCACCAAGTGCCTCGCGACCGCAACCGCAATCATGCAGTTAGTCGAGCAAGGCAAGGTGGATGTAGATGCGCCAGTGATCAAGTACCTGCCGGAGTTTGGAGTCCACGGTAAGGAAAAGGTAACCGTACGAGAGCTGCTGACGCATTACTCCGGCCTCCCGCCCGACATCAACCTCAAAGACGCCTGGGGCCTCGCCGCACCGGACAAAGCCGAAGGCATCAAGCGCGCAATGGAGTCGCCGCTCACCACCATTCCCGGCACCCACTTCGAGTACTCCGATATCAACTACATTACCCTCGGGGCGATCGTTGAGAAGGTGAGTGGGGAGCATCTGGATGATTACACGGCGAAGCATATCTTCGGGCCGCTAGGAATGAAGCACACTGGCTATCACGGACTCGATAAAGCTTGTGGCGGCATGAAGGTTGGCTCTGCGGTTGAATTGTTGCCACGGTACCCGGGACCAACGACGATCGTGGATTGCTTTAGCGAAACATCGGATATGCGTTATTCCGTTCCGTTGACAGCACCAACCCAGCACGACAACGAAGGCACCGCCGAAACAAACCCCGACTTCGACCACCTCCTGCGCGGCACGGTGCATGATCCGACGACGCGACGGATGGGCGGCGTGGCTGGTCACGCAGGCGTGTTCTCGACCGCGGACGATGTCGCGAAGTATGCGCAGGCCCTTCTGGACAAGCTGCTCTACGACAAGGGCCCGTTTCCGCTAAAGCAATCGACGCTGAAGCTGATGACAACGCCCGAGCAGCCGTCGACGGCGCAGGGTGGAGCGACCACCTTTACGCCCGACGGGAAGCCGACGACAGGGGTTGCCGAGCGCGGCTTCGGCTGGGACATCAACTCGGCCTTCTCTCGCCCGCGCGGCGAGGTCTTCCCCACCACCGGAGCAGGAGTCGCGGCCAGCTTCGGCCACACGGGCTTCACCGGAACCAGCCTTTGGATCGACCCCGCATCCGACACCTACGTCATTCTCCTCGCCAATTCAGTTCATCCGCGCGGTGCCTCGCCCATCTCGCCCCTCCGCGGCGAAGTCGCCACCGACGTGGCCAAAGCGCTGAGCGTCTGCTACGTCAACGACTGCGCTGGGTCCGTAGTCTTCGGGCTGCCGCCTGAAGTCCCTATCGCTCAAACGCCATCCACGGGATTCGTCAAACCACCGCAGCCTGGACTGAACGTGGACACTATAAGTTCGACCGCAGCATCCACCCTCAGCGGTATCGATCTCCTTGAAGTTATCAACTTCGACCCCCTTATTGAAGCCGCCACGCGTCACGGCGGTCATCTGCGTATCGGTCTACTCACCAATCAGACAGGCCTAGACGCCCATGGCCGGCGCACCATCGACATCCTGCGCAGCGCTGGCAACGGCATCGAACTGGTCAAACTCTTCTCCCCCGAACACGGCATCTTCGGCGCGAAAGACTCAGAAACCATCGGCCAGGAAACCGACCCCGCCTCCGGACTCAAGGTCACCAGCCTCTACGGCCCCAAAGACTCCGACAAGCGCCCCAAACCCGAAGACCTTAAGGACCTCGATGCCGTCGTCATCGACCTGCAGGACGCTGGTGTTCGCTTCTATACGTACGAAACGGTTGTCGGGTATTTTCTGGAAGCGTCAGCATGCGAGGTGGCACATCAACATCCGCTTGAAGTCATCGTACTGGATCGGCCTGCTTTGATCGGTGGCGAGGCTGTCGAGGGCCCGGTGTCGGATACAGCGGCTTCCTACATCAACTACATGCCTGAGCCGGTGCGCAGCGGAATGACCCTCGGCGAACTAGCGCAGTACATGCGTGTGGAACATCCCGGCACGTGCAGCGAAAAGCCTGCAACTCTCACAGTCGTGCCGATGCAGAACTGGCGCCGCGATGAGTTCTTCGACGAAACCGGCGTTCCCTGGGTAAACCCATCGCCCAATCTGCGTAGCGTTGAAGAAGGAACGCTCTATCCCGGCCTCGGCATGCTCGATGCGACCAATGTCTCCGTGGGCCGCGGAACCGCAACGCCCTTCGAAGTCTTTGGTGCAGGCGCGACGCCAGCGACCAAAGACGTACCGGCCCAAGCCGCATGGTTCGACGGCAAAGCTGTCGCCGACTATCTGACTGCGCGGAAGATTCCCGGAGTGTCCTTCGCCGCTACCAAGTTTGCCGTCGCCGACGATGCGAACCATTACCCGTACCACCGCCTAACCATCGAAGGCGTGCTCTTGACCGTGACCGACCGCACCGCACTCGACTCGCCGGAGTTGGGGATCGAAATACTCTCGGCGCTGCATCATCTGTATCCCGCGCAGTTCAAGCTGGAGAAGGCTGCGGCGTTGGTGGCGAATTCAGAAACGATGGCTGCGCTCGCACGGGGGGACGATCCGCGGACGATTGCGGCAAGCTGGACGGCAGACCTCGCCGCGTTTAAGCAGCGCCGCGAGAAATACCTGCTCTATCACTAAGCGGGTATCGAGCCGCTAAGTCGAATAGTCCGCATTGATGTGGACGTATTCGGTGGTGAGGTCGCAGGTGAGGAAGCGGCAGGTGCCGTCACCCTCGCCGAGGTCGATGGTGATTGTGTACTCGGGCTGCATCATCTCCGCGTGCGCCGCTGCGTCATCGAAGGCGGGGGCGCGCACACCGTATTCAAAGACTGCCTCCGCGCCGATCCAGATACGCGTCCGCTCGGGCTCAAACACAATGCCGCTGCGTCCGGCAGCCGCAAGCAATCGCCCCCAATTCGGATCGCCACCGGACCAGGCGGTCTTGCACAGCGGACTGGTCGCGATGGTTTTGGCCACCAATGCGGCATCGGCGTTGCTCGCCGCCCCGCGAATGTCGAGCGTGACGACGTGAGTGACGCCTTCGCCGTCGGCGATGATCTGGTACGCCAGCGACCGGCAGACTTCGCCCAGAGCCGCATCGAACGCGGGGACCAGTTCCTGGTTCAGCTTCACGCCGCCGGCTCCGCTGGCGACGAGCAGGACGGTGTCGTTAGTGGATGTATCGCCGTCGATGGAAATGGAGTTGAAGCTCGGTTCAACTGCCGCTGCCAGTGCCGCGTTGAGCTCAGAAACGTCGGCCGCAACATCGGTAAACAGATAGACGAGCATGGTGGCGTGCGGCGGACCGGCAACCGGCGCGCTGAGGCTGGGACCGATCATGCCTGCGCCTTTCGCAGCACCCCAGATTCTGACCTCCGCTCCTTCGACGGGGACTATCGCGCGAGCGGTCTTCATCCTGGTATCGGTGGTCATGATTGCGCGTGCGAAGGCCTCAGCATGCTCTGCCGTGTCCCCAACGGCGGCCTTCAACGCGGGCATCGCTGCCACCACCTTTTCCGCCGGAAACGGTACTCCGATGATGCCCGTTGACGACGGAACTATCTCATCGAAGATGCATCCAAAGGTCTGCGCTGCGGCCACGCAGGTCGCTACACAGCCTGCAATTCCGGGCTCGCCGTTGGCGCAGTTGGCATTGCCCGCGTTCACCAGCACCGCGCCGACTCGTCCGCCGGTTGCCAGCAGATGCCGCCGGCCGACCGTCACTGGCGCCGCAACCACCCGGTTTGACGTGTACATCGCCGCGCCCACTGCGCCTGCTGTTGCCACGGCCACAGCTACATCTGGATTTCCACTGGCTTTGATTCCGGCTCGCACCGCGCCCCACATAAAACCGCGCGGCATGGCGTCCGCAGGCAATTCCACATCATCCTTCATTCCTTTACTGTAACAAGCGTCAGCGGCTCATGTTGCCGGCTTCACACAAGCGATCTCACCGGCAAGTGCACCGGTAAGGACCGCCGATTAATTTATTTGCGAAAAGGCTTGCGGTTCGCCTTTTATTCGCTACAATCGGCGCATGGCAATCACGCGACGGCAAAAAGAGGTCATGGACTTCCTCACCAGTTTCACGCAGAAGAACGGCTACTCTCCCTCTTATGAGGAGATTGCTCACGGTTTGGGGCTGACTTCGCTCGCGACCGTGCACAAGCACGTCACCAACCTGCAGAATAAAGGCCTGTTGCAGCGCGCGCATAACCGCAGCCGTTCCATCGACGTGCTGCCTCCGCGCTCCAGCAAGAGGGGCTTCGATCGCCTGCCGTTGCTGGGCCGCATTGCTGCCGGCAAGCCGCTGGAGGCGATCGAGACCGCAGAGAGCATCTCGCTGGCCGACATCATTGGTAACCGGGAAGTATTTGCCTTGGAGGTCCGTGGGGACTCCATGCGCGACGAGCACATCGTTTCGGGCGACTATGTCCTGGTGGAGCGCACGCGGACGGCGCGTGAAGGGGAAATTGTCGTCGCGCTGGTCGACGGCTCCGATGCTACCCTCAAGCGCTTCTATCGCGAGGGGGGCATGATCCGGCTACAGCCTTCAAACAAGGAGATGTCGCCTATTTTCGCTCCGGCAGCTACCGTCAGCATCCAAGGCAAGGTGCTTGGCGTTCTGCGTAAGTACGCCTGACCCGCAACCTGCTCAAATTCAGCGCGGCGCTTACTCAGAGGACGTAGCCCACGTCGCCGTTATCGCCCTTTTTCAACAGGCGATCATAGGCGGCGTTCACGATCCCGTAGCACTCGCAGGTCTTCGCTGCCAGTCCCGCCCGATTCAGGATATGGATACGCCCGCGCGAGTAGCCGATCAACCCTTGACGCTGTAGTTCACCCGCCGCCACAGTCACCGTCGACCGCTGCACGCCCAACATCTGCGACAGGAACTCCTGGGTCAGATGCAGAAACTCGGACTCCATCCGGTCCGCCGAGCTCAGCAGCCACCGCGCCAGCCGCGCCTCAACCTCATGCATCCGGTTGCACAACACCGACTGGGTGATCTGGACAAACTGAAGATACGCAAAGGCATAGACCATTTTCTGCAGCATCCCGCCCTTGAGAAACTCTGTCCGCACCACCGACGACCGGATGCGCAGCCCCTCGCCGGCACCCTGCATGATGACCATATGCGACATCTGCGGCTGGTCCAACAACGCGGCCAGGCCCGAGAAGCCCTCGCGTCCGATGAGCCCAACCTCGACCTGCTCGCCCCGTTCGGTCACCGCGTCCGTTGAGATCAGGCCAGTGTTGAGGAAATAAACGAATTCAATCGGCTGGTTCGGCTCTGAAAGCCGCATTTCCAGCGGGAGTTCCATCGGAACGAGGTGCTTCGCCAGCGCCGAGTATTCGTCGGCGGGCAACTGCGAGAGGATGATATTGCGAGGTCTCGTCGTCGAATTCACTGGTGTCGAGATTTGGCCCATGGGCAAGAGGTTCCTTAGCGCGAGGTAGTACCCTCTGGCCGCAAATACCGTTGCCCACCACTTTGAGGAGCATTTAGCTGCGATTACCCTCTACCTTACGGTCGCTGGACGACATATGTCTGTGCAGTAGCGCACATAACGCGTTTGAAATCTGAAATTTCCGCATCCGCTCTGCTTCCGGATAGAGGCAATGGCGGCATGAACCCATTGCCTCGCACCGGCCAAAGTCCGCGAAATGGTGTCGTGGCGGTTTAGAATGGCAACTGGTTCCTCACGCCCGAACTCCCCGTTCCACGACAGGCATTCGGCAGGCAAGTCCACAGGCACTCCAAAGGCCGGAAAGCGTCCCAAATACAAATGCATCGCTGGTCTAAGCTCTTTATCCCGACTCTGCGCGAGGCCCCCTCCGACGCGGAGGTTGCAAGCCACAAACTGCTGCTCCGCGCAGGCTATATTCGCCAGCTTGGAGCAGGCCTGTACTCGTACCTCTTTCTTGGCAACCGGGCCATTAATAAGATTGTGGCCATTATTCGCGAAGAGATGGACACCATTGGCCAGGAGTTTTATCTGCCTGCACTGAATCCGCGCGAGGTGTGGGAGGAGTCAGGCCGCTGGTCCGGGATGGGCCAGAATATGTTTCGGCTGAAGGACCGGAAAGGCGCCGAGCTGTGCCTGGCGATGACCCATGAAGAGGTGATGACTACCATCGCGCGGTCCGAGTTGCGCAGCTACAAGCAGTTGCCGCAAATCTGGTACCAGATCCAGACCAAGTTCCGCGATGAACCCCGCCCGAAGTCGGGTCTGTTGCGCGTCCGGCAATTCATTATGAAGGACGCGTATTCGTTCGACATCGACGAGGCAGGCCTGGATGAGAGCTACAACAAGCACGATCAGGTCTACCGCCGTATCTTCACCCGCTGCGGCCTCAACTTCCTCTCCGTCGATGCCGATTCGGGGTCCATGGGCGGATCTGCATCGCAGGAGTTCATGGTGTACACAGACGCCGGCGAAGACCTGATCGCCAGTTCCGCTTCTGGCTACGCGGCCAATGTCGAGAAGGCAACATCGAAGCTGATGCCCGTGGCAGACCTTGCGCCAACGGGAGATGGCAACCCCGAGTTGGTTGCCACCCCGAATCAACGGACGATCGATGAGGTGGGCGCATTCCTGGGCGTCCAACCGCAGTATCAGATGAAGACCATGGCGTACATTGCCGAACATCCGGACTCGGACGAGAAGCAGGTTAAGACGGTGGGCAAGACGCGCGCGGTGGTTGTTTTCCTGCGCGGCGATCACCAGATCAGCGAGACCAAGCTCGCAGCCATTGCCGGCGGCGAACTCCGCCCCATGCAGCCTGAGGAGATCGCCGCTACCTTCAACGCACCTGCGGGTTACCTCGGGCCTATCGGTCTGACCGCAGCGCCGCACCCCAGGAAGCCGGGGACGCTGGTCATCCTCGACGCCTCGCTTGAGGGGCGGACGAACCTGATCGCCGGCGCCAATAAAGAGGAATACCACCTGCGCAATGTCACCCCGATGCGCGACTTCAAGCCGACGCTGGTAGCCGATGTCCGCAGCGTGAACGAGGGCGAACCCGATCCGATCGCCGGCGAGCCGCTGCGGATTGGCAAGGCGGTCGAAATCGGCCATATTTTCAAGCTGGGGTACAAGTATTCCAAGTCCATGGGTGCCTCCGTGCTCAACCGCGATGGCAAGGAGACGACGCCGATCATGGGCAGCTATGGGATCGGAGTTGAGCGCGTCCTGACTGCGGCGATCGAGCAATCTGCCTGCCAGTTTGCAGCGCGCAACCAGCCTGACTCGTACGCCTTGCCGCTGGCTATTGCCCCGTTCCAGGTGGTTGTCACCATTACCAACGTCAAGGAGCCCGAGTTGCTGGCGGCCGGGGAGAATATCGCTCAGCAACTTAGCGCCGCGGGATTCGACGTACTGCTGGACGACCGCGACGAACGCGCGGGCGTCAAATTCAAAGACGCCGAACTAATCGGCGTGCCGTTTCGTATCGCCATAGGCAAGAAGCTCGCCGAGGGCAAAGTGGAACTCCTAAATCGCCTGACCAACCAAACTGACGACATCCTCACCACCGATGCAGTGGAGCGCATGAAAGCCGCTCTGCACGCCGTTTAATTGCTGTTGTCCTCGTTTCTTCTCTCATGGCCATCAAAGTAAAACTCGGCAATAACGGGAACTTCCCGAAGCGTCCCAGGCATCGTTTTCTGCGTGCCGTACTCCTCGCCGCCCTCGCGTGCCTCGTGGTCATCGCCATCGTCTTCGGCTACATGTACTTCAAGTATCAGAAGATTGTCGATGACCGCCTTGCCTCAGGGCCCATCTTCGCTAACGTCGAGCAAATCTACGCTGCTCCTCGCGAAGTCCGGTTGGGTCAGCACCTCACCATCTCCTTCATTGCCCAGGACCTGCGCGGGGCGGGATACAACTCGAATCCCCAGCTTGGCACATTCACCGTCAGCGGCAACAGCATTGCGATCAAGCCCGGCCCGCAGAGTTACCACTCGACCGATGGCGCAACCATCTCCGTGGGCGCCGGTTCCAATGCAGACTCGGCTACCAACTCCAGTTCAGGATCTGGATACACCGTCACATCCATCACCGCCGATAACGGCGCTCCGCTCGCGGCATACCAGTTAGAGCCGCAACTCATCACCGCGCTCTCCGAGGACAAGGGCCGCACCAAACGACGCCTGGTCACGTACCAGGAGATCCCGCAGCAGATGGTGCAGGCGGTTACCTCAATTGAGGACCGGCGCTTCTTCGAGCATGGCGGCGTCAACTACGTCCGCATGACGGAGTGTGTCGTGCGCGACATTCTGGCGGGCCGCAGGGAATGCGGCGGCTCCACACTCACCCAGCAACTCGCGAAGAACTTCTTCCTCACACCAGACAAGACGATCTCGCGCAAGATTGCCGAACTGATGATCACCTATCAGCTGGAGGCGCGTTTCTCGAAGCCGGAGATATTCGCGATGTATGCGAACGAGATGAATCTCGTCCATCGCGGAAGCTACGAGATCGACGGCGTCGCCGAGACGTCGCAGACCCTCTTCGGCAAAGACCTACGCCAGCTCGACCTCGCACAGATCGCCACTATAGCCGCGTTGTTCCAGAACCCGAGCTATCGCAACCCCTACCGTCACAAAGACCGCGCCACTGAGCGCCGCAATCTGGTGCTGGACGCGATGGTGGAGACCGGCGCAATCACCCAGGCGGAAGCGGACCGCGCCAAGGCGGAGCCACTCGTTCTCACCAATTCCAACGTCGATGCAGGGGAAGCGCCGTACTTCGTCGACCTGGTACATGACCAGCTAGCTCAGCGACTCGGCGATCAGGAACTCGGCCACGATTCGCTCCGCATCTACACTTCGCTCGACCCCGAACTCCAGCGCGCCGCCTCCGAGGCCGTCGACGCAGGCATGAAGATCGTCGACGACCTCGTCCGCAGAAAACACAAGAAGAACGATCCTGACATCGCGTACCCACAGGTGGCGCTAGTTGCGCTCAACCCACACACCGGCCAGATTCTGGCTCTGGTTGGAGGCCGCAACTACGGTATCTCGCAACTGAACCATGCTACCTCCGAGCGCCCTACCGGCTCTATATTCAAGCCGTTTGTCTACGCCGCCGCCTACAATACCTCACTGAACGGCACGTCTCTGGGAGACGACGGTGTCTTCACCGCGCTGACCCGCCTCGACGACGACCCCAGGACGTTCATGTTCGATGGGAAACCATATGATCCCGGGAACTTCGAGAAGGGCGAATACCCGGGTATGGTCACGGCCGCCCAGGCGCTCGCGCACTCGCTGAATATCGCCACCATCGGCCTCGCCGAGAAGGTCGGCTATGAAAACGTCGCTGCGCTCGCCCGCACTGCGGGCATCGTCAATGCCAGAGGCACACCTTCGGTCGCCATTGGCACTTACAACGCCACGCCCATCGATATGGCCGGTGCCTACACCGTCTTCGCCAACAGCGGCGTCCATCTAAAGCCGTGGATGCTCGCCAGCGTGCGTAACTCTAACGGTGACATCGTCGCCGACTTCGCCCCCGAAGCCAAGCAGGTCCTGGATCCCCGCACCGCGTACCTCACCCAGTCGCTGCTGCAAGGTGCCATGACCTTCGGCACCGCTTCGGCCGTTCGCGGTCACGGATACAGCGCGCCCGGCGCTGGGAAGACCGGGACCAGCCATGATGCGTGGTTTGCCGGCTACTCCTCCAACCTGCTCTGCATCATCTGGGTCGGCAACGACGACTACACCGACGTCAAGCTCCAGGGAGCGGATGCTGCCGCGCCCATCTGGGCCGAGTTCATGAATCGCGCCATCAAGTTGCCTCAGTACTCCGACATGAAGGGCTTTACTTCGCCGTCCGGCATCCAGAGCGTCCCCATCGATTACAAGAACTCGTGGCTGCCCGCCGACGAAACTTGCCCGGAAGACTACTCATTCGCATTCCTCGACGGCACTGTACCCAACAGCACTTGCAGTCATATGGGAGCATCCCCACAGACTCTCATCCAGCGCCTGTTTTCCGACGGAACTCCCAATCCAAGCTCGACGCCCACCGCCCCGGCTAATCCGCAGTCTCCCGATACAACCGAACCCAATCCTCCTAAGAAAAAGAACCTGCTCCAGAAGATCTTCGGCGGCGGCGACAAACCAGCCCAACCGGCAACCCCGGCACTACCGCCACAGTAGCTTCGGATCGTCTTATGCGTTTCTGCGCAATAAAGCTAAACCCAGGCCTGCCATAGTTATTAACGAACAGAAGTACGCGAATAAGTCTCCGTGTGCGGCGTAAAACGTAACATCGCGCTCGTAATCAAAGCCCACGCGAAGGCTCGTCCTGATGTGCCGCGGCGCGGCCATAACAACGCGCCCGTAAGGATCGATTGAGGCCGTGACGCCGGTGTTGGTGGCGCGTAGCACCCAGCGATGGTTCTCGATCGCCCGCATCCGGACCATATTCAGGTGTTCCCATGCAGCGCTGGTGTCCCCATACCAGCCATCGTCTGAGATATTCACCAAAACGTCCGCTCCCAAGTTCGCGTATTGGCGAATTTCGTCGCCAAAAACCGACTCATAACAAATGAAGGTCCCATAGGTATGACCACCGGTGGGAAACACTGTCCTGCGCTTACCTGCATCGAATAGACCTACATCCTGTAGTAAGCTCCCGGCAAAGAAAAACAGCCGTTTGTAAGGCGTGTACTCGCCGAAGGGAACTAGATGCATCTTGTCGTAGCGTCCTACGAGGCTTCCGTCAGGCGTGATGAAATCGGCGGAATTATATTGGTCGTATCGCCGTTCGACTCCGGGGTCAGCATCGATACCGATAGTCCCCACGATGATTGGCGCGCCTGCGGCGTGAGCGAGACTGGACATCGCCTTGCGAAAGTCACGATCGCGCTCAAGAAACTCGTTTGGAGCCTCTGGCCAGATGATCATGTCTGTTGGGGGGGAAGCCGTTATCGTCCTTGCTCCAGAAGTAACTCGAGTGCATTTGGTCGAAGCCAGTTCCGGTATGCCCAGGCAGTAATCCAAGTCAGGATGTAAGGTCAGGTCTGAATATGCATCTAGTTCCTGAGGCACTGTAAGTGGAGGGCCTGTCTCGGCGGCGGCCGCGCCAACCTCAAGATTCTCCTGCACAAGAATCGCGGTCGCCGAAGTGTCTTTATCGGTCGGTTCCTGAACGCGGCGCGCGAGAACGAGATAAAGAGCGACGATGACAATCCCCGCCACGGTCAGGATGGCCCTAGTGAAACGCCGCTCTTTGACAGTAATCCGGGTCAACCATAGCGCATTCACGGCCGCGATCACGAACGACAGTCCATAAGCTCCCGTCCAGGGAGCTAAATGGGTTAGCAAGGCATTGTCCACCTGCGCAATTCCCAGAGGGTCCCATGGAAAACTAGTAATCCTCGCCCGCGCTAGCTCCACCGCAACCCAAGCGAAGGGACTTAGTAGAAGAGCACCACGCACTCCTGGGCGCCCACGACGAAATGCCGCAATCAATGCTCCGAATAGAGCGTGATAGAGCCCTAGATAGAGACAAAACAGCGCGAGGATTCCAGCGGCTACAGGTTCGGAGAGACCGCCGTAAAAATGCATAGTCCGATAGATCCAGTAGCAATTGCCGAGATACCAGATAAACCCTGAACAATACCCCAGCGCCGCACCTTCAATCACCCTCAGCGGCCGTTTAGTTGCAGCCTTGCCAGTAAGTGCGATAAGCAAAGGAGCCAGCGCGACCCAGCAAAAAGCGGTGCGCCAGACCGGTACAGGTCCTGCAATCGGGAATGGCAAAACCTGAAGCACGCCCGA
>Ga0302278_10004154_pt1 | contig 15116 bp, 10 predicted proteins | sample III_Bog_N3_2_FD_194543 | JGI IMG/M metagenome (GOLD analysis project Ga0302278, IMG submission 194543) | Peat permafrost microbial communities from Stordalen Mire near Abisko, Sweden - III_Bog_N3_2 | ecosystem: Environmental > Terrestrial > Soil > Wetlands > Peat | place: Sweden: Abisko...
CTTTCTTAGCAGGCGCTTTCTTGGCGACGGCCTTTTTGGCCGGAGCCTTTTTAGCGACGGCTTTCTTAGCAGGAGCCTTCTTGGCTACGGCCTTCTTAGCGGGTGCTTTTTTTGCAGCTTTTTTTACGGGCATTTCAATCCACCTCCTTTTTTCCGCATGGGCGGAGATTGTGAAAATCTTGTGAATAACTCACTGCTGTTTGTGAATAAGTCGCTTGGCGTTCAGCGTCAACGGATTTTCAAAACTTTTTTTCACTCGCAGAAAAAATTCTGCGTTCTTCCGGATCACGCCGAAAGCATCTCCACCGCGCGGAGCACGATATCTGCTGGCTCCGCAAGCCGTCCCGCTCCCTCGTAACCACAGGCAAGCATGCCATCGGCCGGTCCGATAAATTTTACGCCGCGCGCTCGAAGTCTCTCCACATTTTCCTGTGTCGCGGAATGTTCCCACATTTTTCCATTCATCGCTGGTGCGATCAACACCGGCGCGCGTGTGGCCAGCGCCACCGCACTGAGCGCATCATCGGCAAGGCCGTAGGAAAGTCGTGCGAGACTATTCGCCGTGGCGGGCGCCACCAGCAGCAGATCAGCTCGATCAGCCAGCTCGATGTGTCCCGGTTTCCATTCCTCACCATTCTCTTCGGAAAGATCACTGAGCACAGGATGACGCGAGAGTGTCGCCAGCGTGAGTGGCGTGATGAACTCTGCGGCGCTTCGTGTCATGACGACGAACACTTCGTGCCCCGCCTTGCGCAACAGGCTCACGATCTCCGCCGCCTTGTAAGCAGCGATGGAACCGGTCACGCCGAGCACAACCGTCTTTGCTCCGCGATCCAATGAAGTTTCCGTGTGCATTATTTAACTACCACCGGGGACATGCGGTGGGTGAGATACCGCTCCGCACGCATGACCGCGCGGAACTTTTCGATGTTTTCCTCCATGGAGCCGCTAATGATGGTGTAGCGGTAGTCGCGCCAGCATTCCATTTCCTCCGCAGCGTTGCGCATACGCACTTCCACCTGCTCCTCGGTTTCGGTACCACGGCGCAACAGGCGCCGGCGCAGTTCTTCCAGATCGGGTGGGACGATGAACACATCGGCCAGTGCATTCAGGATCATCGGATCTCCACAGGCGCGGATATTCGCTGCACCACGCGTGTCGATGTCGAGCAGCACGTCGATGCCCTGTCGCAAATTTTCCAGCACGGGCTCCTTCAGGGTTCCATAGCGGTTGCCATGAACTTCGGCTTGCTCAAGAAACTCGCCCGCCTCAAGACGCCGCGTGAATTCCTCCGTCGAAAGAAAATGATAATCCTCTCCGTCGACTTCTCCTGATCGTGGAGCGCGCGTCGTGCAGGAAACAGACCAGACAAAATCCGGTTTCTGCCGCAAGGCCGTGCACAGGGTCGTCTTTCCCGCACCGGAGGGCGCGGAGATGACAAACAGGATGCCTGTGCGGCGAAATTGGAAAGCTGTGTTACTCAAGGTTGGCGACTTGTTCGCGGATTCTATCGAGCTCCGCCTTAGATTGCACGACCCGTCGTGAAATGGTGGCGTCTCCCGCTTTGTTACCCAGCGTGTTGAATTCGCGAAACATTTCCTGTGCAAGGTAGTCAAGCGTGCGCCCCGCGGGCTCGCTTCCGTCTAGCGCCTCGCGGCATTGCACAAAGTGGCTCTCGAGGCGCGTCAACTCCTCGGTGATGTCGCTTCGTTCCGCCATCAGGGCGAGTTCGCGGGCCAGTGAAGGGTCGTTGGCCTGCACCGGGGAACCAAGTTCTTCCAGGCGCTGTTTGAGATGATCGCGCCGTCCGCGCAGGACAGAGGGAACACGCCCCCGGATCGCTTTGGCCGCGCTTTCCAGCAGACGAACCCGCTTCAGCAGATCAGCGACCAAATGGGCACCCTCCTTCCGACGCATGGCACTGAGTCGTTCGAGTGCCTGGGACAGGGCCGCCTGTACGATTGGCCAAACCTCTTCGGGCATCAGCACTTCCTCAGCCGGGTTTTTGATAACGCCCGGTGAACGGAGGAGGAGTTCAAGCGGTATTTCACCAGAAAGGGAAAGTTCGTCCCGCAGCTCCCGCAGTTCTTGAAGAGCGCGGCGCGCGGCAGCCCGATCGATGATCCCCTGCTCGGATCCCGCTCCGCCATTCTCAAGTGAGACCGTGATATTGATCCTTCCACGGCGGACAGCACGCTGGACTTCCTCTCGAATTCGCGGTTCCAGAGTGATAAGGGGCTTCGGAAGCGCCACTGCGATTTCGATTCCCTTGCGGTTCACTGAGGCGCATTCCACGGTGATCCGTCTGCCCGCTTCCATGGCAGATCCTCTGCCGTGTCCAGTCATGCTTTCCATGGTCAGTTTTTAGGGGTGTTCCGGTTTTCGTTCAAGGGCAGGGAGGTTGTTTGCGCTACTCTAGGGGGTTGTAACGTCATGCTCCAGGCTCCGCCATAAAATCCAAGGGCACCTGCGGCAACGCCCGGTTCTCGGCGACTGATCCAATCCCTGGCAGCACTGCGGAAGAGCATGTTCTGCCTGATCCAGAAAGGAATCTGGACGAGTGGCGCGACGTTCGTCCTCTCGGGCGTGGCGAGTGCCAGGATGAGATCAGCCTCACTGGCCTGTGGGAGAGCTGTCAGCAGGGCCACGGAAAAACCTCCATCACGTAAGAGCCCTGCGTGGTGGATGGCACAAAATCCGAGCCGTGTCATTCCATAAGCTGTGAAACTGAGGCTCTCTTGGCCCGGGTTGTCGGCCTGAAGAGTTGCTTCAGGAATCACAAACCGGCCAGTGGGAAGATCGAGCAGTGCATTCCTCGCCATGATGCTTCCACTCCAGCTCGGCTGTGCAAGAGCTCCCTGAATGTGGAGAGCCCCCTGCAGTTGCGTCGGTTCATCCCTCTCATTGTTCAAAGGCAGCATGCCTTCTGTCTGGGCCTCAAGATCGAGCAAAACCGGCGTGGTTGATTCCGTGGCAGAAATCAGCGCCACCGGTTTGATCCACCCTATACCCGGTGGGACAAAACTCGGCATGATCGCCGAAGGCAACAATCCACCGATCTGTTTCACCGTCAACTTTCCTGCAAGGATAGGATCGTTTGTTCCTAGCATGGACAGGGACACCTCCGCATCACCCCGTGTCTCCAGTCCCCCAACAGCTGGAAAGATAAGATTTTTTCCGGCAAGATCCACGTGGGCTGAAAGCGTGTTGCTGCTCCAGTCGAGCATTCCCGCCACACTCACCGGATTGGTGCCCGAAAGCGCACTGCCACCCGAGGTTGTCACCTTGGTGAGCGTGCATCTGATTGGAAGCTTCAGGGAGCCAAGGGGGGGCAGTCCCGGAAGTGATGTCTCCCCGGCACGAAGCGTCAACTTTCCTTCCACCGAGGGTTGATCCAGGGTGCCACCAAGGGAGACGGCCCCATCCAGTTTGCTGTCGTGCAGCATCCAGGACGGGCTGCTCCAAAGTGCCAGCCATCCGCTCAATGGAGTGGCGTGCAAGATGGCCTCCGCGTGGAGCGGAGCGGTCCCGTCAGCAAAACGAAACTCCCCTTTGTCCAAGATAAGATTGAAGGGAAGGTCTGCCCGGAGTGAGAGTGTCGGGTCCTGCTCAAGCTGGCAGCTGGCCCGTCCTGCACTGGAGTCAAAGGCTAGGGTCGTGAGGGGGGAAACGGTGGAGTCAGGCAGGGTGAGCCTGCTAATTTTTATAGAACTATGAATCTCCGGTGTCGCCGGCGTACCACTCGCGGCAAGCGTTCCCTCGAGTGTTCCGGTACAGGGGGTTTTCTGCCCAAGCAGATGGGCCATCTCCTCGACCTTGATGCCTCGGAGCTCCAACTGGATCTTGAGCGCTGCTTTCATATCGAGGTTTTCGACAAGGGCTCCGGTTGTCCAAAGTTCGGGTGCATTCACCGGGAGTGACACTTCTCCCTGCACAAGGGGATCGGTTTTTCCCTTTTTCGTTGCCATGATCGACTTGGCTTCGAGGAGAGTTGGCGAAGCCGAGAGCTGTAGTCCGAGCTTCAGATCCTGAGCTTGGAATTCCGCCTTCGAGAAGTAGAGGTGCCCGGGTGAATACGATCCCTCGAATTTTCCAGACATCCCCGCGCTCGTCCAGGGACTCACCCAGTTGTTGACGCTGGCCTGAAAGGTTCCCGAGTGGCCCTTTGTTGACCCATCTCCGCTCCAGGTTCCCTGCACGGCACCACCCCCGATCTGGGAGGCCGTGGAGATCCCGATCTGGGCAAGCCGTTTGGTCAGATTTCCAAGATCGAACTGAGCCGTGGATTTGTAGGCGTGGGGGGCGCTGTTCTCGATACTTCCTTCCAGTACCATCCGATCCTTTCCGCTCCAGATTTCCAGATTGCTGAGGTGCGTTTTGGCTCCTTCGAAGAGCAAGCAGCCCTTTAGCCAGTCGATTGGCATATTGCGGATCGTCATGCCTGTGCCAAGAAGATTGCAATATCCCTCAGCCTTGTTCTCCGATCCCTTGAGGCTCCCTTCGAACTCGAGACCGCCCGAAAGCTCTGCAAAATCAGGTCCTGCCAGCGCAGCAAGAGCGCCGGCATCATCAAGTTGAGCATGAAATGACGCTGTGAATGGAGCCTTCAACGCCTGATGCCAATCTTCCGGAAGTTTACTCTCCCCTTGGGCAACAACCTCATTCCCCTGTTGAATAAGTACCAGTTCTGTGAGGGTGAACACCCGTCCGGTGAGCGTGGCGGCAAGGCGTAGCGAATTCCACCCGTGGCCCTCCCATCGGAAATCATCGGCGACCAGCCGAAGGGAACTGGCCGCTTCAAGCGGATGTTCCAAATCGCCGCGGAACGTGATTCTCCCCTGGCGGATCGTTCCCCCGGCTCGATGATCCCCTTCCTTCAACAACTGGGAAGCCGCTTCCAACCGGAGATTTTCGCCCACGAGGGTAACCTCGAGGCTTTTTCTCTGGTCATTCACCGCCAGCGAGCCGTCTCCCCTCAGAAGTCCGGCTCCGAGCGTTCCCCTCAATCCAAAATCCAGATGACCCGGTTTGGGCACCAGAGTGACTTCTTCCAGCTTGAGTTCCTTGGTTAAATCGATTTTTCCAAGTTGGAGCGTCGTCCCGTTCCAGTTGGCGGGGGCGCTCGCAGCCGCGAAGCTTTGGTGTGCCGATCCGATATCGAGCATGGCTTCGGAATAGGAGACCCGTCCGCTCCAACGATTGGGGAGGTAAAAACGGAGGCCATTGATCGAAAGGCGGCTCTCATCTCCAATAATGATCAAGTCCATCGGTCCTGCCGAGGCGGCATCGGGCAGCAGAGAAATCCAGGAAAAATTTGGGTGCGGGCGGGTCACGATCTCACCGCCACCTGATTTGTCATGGCGATTATCCTGCAGCATTTTTGTTTTTCCAAACACCACTTCATGCAGGAAATGCTGGTTCTTTGATTTTGAAAATCCAAACCAGGTGATGGGCGCTGAAATCTGGATTGCCACCGCATCGCTCTTCCAGGAGCTGCGATGATTCCTCGATCCGAAGGAATAGACTACACCGTGTGCCTGAAGGGTTCCGCCTTTTCCCAAGATCAGATGATCAATGGATAGTTCCGCACCCTGACTCCATGCCAGAACCCCCAAACCAAGGCGCAGCGTGCCACAAACGATGCCGTCAAAAAAGAGGAGTCCAACGATCAGGCCCGCGAGAAGGGTCAGCGTCAACCAGGCTGTCGGCGTGCCTGACCGCGCCGGCAGGTGGTCTTGTGCATCTGAGTTCTTCGAAAGGGAGGCCATGATTCAGAATAGAGAAAGCTCATTATGCCAAACCCCTGTGGGAAAACCACGAAAAGAACCACCCAACCCTGATCCGTATTTTTCTCTATCCCCGGAAAAGATACAGGCCGCCGCACCAAAGGTACGACGGCCTGTTGTTCCCCCCAGAACAATCTTTCAATAAGTTGATCTTATGGGTTTTTGCCGCATGTGCAACATTTATTTTAAAAAAAGTGTTTTTTTCTTCTTGAGTCCCCTAGTGGCACCCCTCCGTTATCCAGTTGAGGAAACTCGTGATATCGCCGTTCGGATACGTCTCTCCAGCCGGGCCAAATCTTTCATCGTATTCAGTTTTCCTCCGTCCTTAGCGCGCAAATAAAAGACATCGAGTGCCGCCTTTTGCTCTGTGGCAATGCGGGCAGCCTCGATTTTGATACCCCCATGCGAGATGGCCCGCAGCAGATGATATAGAATCCCGATACGATCCGGAGCCTGCACCTCGATGATCGTGCAGGTTGGGTGAGCCGAGTTGTTTACCAGGAATCTTACGGGCAACTCCTCGGCCTGTTTGGCAGCGTGCAGGGATCTGTTTTTTGGTTCAGGTACAATCCTGCTGCCAGATGCCTGGAGTAACTCTTCCAACTTCTCCTCAAAATCCCGCCGCGATCGTTCCCTTGGGAGGGGCTCGCTGCGGTGATTGGCCACGCGAAAGATGTCGAGCGCCAGATGATCTGCTCTGGTGTAAATGTCCGCGCCGAGCACATTGATACCAGCTTCAAGGAATGCCGCTGCAATCCGCTCCAGCAGACGATCCCGATCCCATCCACAGATGATAACTTCGGAATAGCCGGCTTCCGCATGATCGACCCACTCGATGACTGGCTCGAGGTGGGGGCCTTCTGTGGACAACCCCTCTGCCAAGAATTTTCTGAACAGACGGAGGTGACCACAGATTTCCTCTTCTTCCTTGAATGCAAGGTATCGCTCGGGCATGCCGATAAAATGAGCCTCGATCTCCTCCGCGAAATCTCCAGGCACTTTCTCGGCAACTTTTCTGCGGAGTGCATCGCGTCTTTCGCTCCGTTCTTTTCGGAATCCCTTGCTGTCAGCCAGGAAAGCCTTGGCTTGGTGGTAGAGTTGCCAGACAAGCAATTCCTTCCAGTCACTCCACCCCTCGTCGCTTGTCCCCATCCCGTCGGCCAGCGTGAGAACCATCAGTGCATCCAAAATCACAGGATCCCTGATGATATGGGCGAATTCCTCAACGGTCGCTGAATCTTCCAGATTACGGGATCGGGCCACCGCACCCAACTCACCGTGGGCATCGACGAGAGTGATCAGCATCTTCCTTCGATGAGGGGGGAGCTGAAGCCGTCTGGCCACCCGTTGGGCGGCGATGGCACTGGCCTCCTCGTGACGGAGTGTATTGGCGGCCTTGCCTGTGTCATGGAGGAGCATGGCGAGGTAAAGCATCGCCGGATCCTCGAGGTGGCGAAAAAGTTCCGCGTAGCGTTGTAGCCGCGGCTCCGTGGAAAAAAGAAGGGCGTCGATTTTTTCTGTGCAGAGCAGGGTATGTTCATCGGCCGTGTAGCGGTGGAAAAATTCGTGCTGCACGAGACAGGTGAGCGGCTCGAACTCTGGGATATATTTCCCAAGAAATCCCAGGTCGTGCATGAGGCGAAGAATTCGGCTGACTTCTCCCTTCCGCGACAGGATGGCGAGAAAAATGGCTCTGTTTTCCTTGTTGTACTGGAAGGTTCGATCAACCAAACGGAGGCGTCTTTTGACTAAATCCTCGAGTTCCGCTGAAAAGGTGAGCCCCCTTCGCTGGGCAAGCTGAAACGCCCTCATCATCCGGGAGGAGTCCGTGTTGAAGATATCGCGGCTGCGCGGAAACAGCTCTCCGTGACGGATCAGAAATTCGCCGACCACTTCATCCTTGTTTCTCCCCATCAGCTTGGTGAGCAGATGCCCCTGTTCCTCGCGCTGTTCCCTGACGCGACCCAGCGCAAGCGTGGAGATCAGGTAGATTTGCCGCGTGTGTTTGTAATAATCACGCATGAAGGCCTCGCAGCGTCTGAGGATATTCTTCTGCGGATAGCCGAGGGCCGTTGCGACGGTTCCCTGCAGCTGAAGTGTTAGCTGCTCGGCCGCCCTTCCGGTCTGGTAATGCATTTCTGTCCTGACTCGCAGCAGAAAATCATGCGCTTCCTCCAGGGAGCGGCGCTCCCTTTCCCTCAGTACCTTTTCCTCTACCAGGCGCGTCATACTGGAGGATCCCGAGTGAAACATCCCCGTCCAGAGCAGATTCTGATAAAATCTCAGGCCACCACAGCCCGACTTGATGTTCGGCTCCTGCATGAAAACACTGGCTCCGAATTTGTTCCGGAGTTCCTGGAGATTCTCGATTCTCCAGGCAATGTACTCCTTTTCATAACCTTTGATGCAGGAAGCGGCGAATTCGCTTTTAAATTCCTCAAATATTTTTTTATCACCTGTCAGCCACCGGCATTCCAGCATGGCCGTCTTGCTGGTCATGTCGTTGTTGGCCTGGATGATCGATTCCCTGATGGAACGTGTAGCATGTCCCATTTTGAATCCGAGATCCCAGAAAATCATCAGCGTCGCGGAGATGACTTTTTCCATATCAGCCGTCGGCCTTCTTCCGGAATGGATGAAGTTAATGTCCACGTCACTGAAGGGGTTGAGTTCCCGCCTGCCGTACCCACCGAACGCACCGACGGCAAGCCCCTTCAGTTCCTTTTCTCCGGTGATCGTAATGACGTTGTGCCGGTATATTTCACGAAACAAGATATCGACGAGCTCCGTGCGGCGTCCCACGATTTCTTTTCCTCCTCCTCCGGCGCGGTGCCATAGTTTAAGACGATGTTCTTCTTTTTTAAGAAGGCTCTGCAGTTTTTGAATGGGTATTTCTTTCTGGTCATCCAAAACTGCGGCCAGCCTCTTTGCGACTTCCTGCTGGATACGCGCACGATGCTCGGAAATGGGTACAATGCCTTCCATTACGGATTATTTGGGAACAGTGATGACGATTTCCACTCGGCGGTTTAGCTGCTGTTGCTCCACGCTTCCTGTGGCAGGAACCAAAAGCCTGCTCTTTCCTAATCCGATTGTGCTGATTCTGGAAGCATCTATTCCCATATTAAAGCCGAGCCAGCTTTTGACCGCTTCCGCTCGCCGGAGACTCAACCCGTTATTATAATCGTCTGTTCCAAAGGAGTCGGTATGTCCTTCTATCCGAAATGATGCCTTTGCATTCTTTTTGATCAGGCTGCCCAGTTTGGTAAGGGTTGCAGTTGCTGCCGGTTTGAGCGCATCAGAATCATACTCAAACAGAAGATCTGTTGGCATGAGTATCGGCGCTGTGTTCCTTTTCACGGTTCCTGTCCCCGAAAGAAGATCATCCAAGGAACTGAACTGGGGAGTGTCTGATTGTTTTCCCCCTGATTCCTGAGTTTTTTCCATTCCCTTCAAGAGATCATGCTCACCGGGATCGGGAAGTTTTGTGGCTTGTTCCATGCCGAGTGCAACTTGATTATCGGTACTCTTTGGCATTTCTCCGTTTGGTGAATGAACTGTTGTTAATGCAGGCTTGTTCAGGAGGTCATCCATTCCTTCTGTTGGTATCTTGGCTTCCGGTTTTTCTACCGGTAAATTCTCGGTTGGATTTGAAAGAATACTTTTTCCGGCCGTGGACTGTATCGGTGGATCAGGTTGGGGAATCTCTTTCTCCAGTGGAACTGCCACGGGCGTTTTTTCCACTTTTGGAACCACAGGCTTTTCTTCCTCCATTGTCTTGGGATCAATTTCTACTCTTTTCATCCGAAAGGTTCGAGGAACGATGGTATCGTAACTTTCAGGTGAAAACCCGGGCATCTGCCATTTTCTGGCGTTTTGAAAAAAGAGGAAATGAATCAACAGGGAAATAAAGAAGCAGAACAGCGATAGGAGGAGAAAATACGCGCCTGTCTTGGAACTCTGATTTTTAGTCGTAACTGATCCCATGAAGAGATGATGCTAGGCGAATTCGCGCAAAATTGCTATTTCTGACTCTCCTTTTCTCAACGATTGAAACACTGATGTTTCGAGGGAGGTGAAAGAGGATAGAAAAGCAGCTATAACGAAACAACCTGATTTTATTTATTCACACCGTTGGTTAAGGAAAAATATATTTTGTCCCTTGATTCATAATCTTAATACTGTGAATCGAAGCTTAAAATATCTATAAAACTCTTATATTCAGGTGAATAGTTAAATTTACAGACAGTGAATTAAAATCGATTGAAGAACGAGAAACCATGAAAATCTTGTTCCATGAAACAGAAGTGACACACACCAACACAACCGTTCACACGATGTTCACACCGCATTCACGGAAAACCAAAAATTTATATATATACTTAAAATATTGATATACATATAGTTATAAAATTGTTCCATATGGAACATTCCTAATGATGTTTACCTATCCCATTTCTTTTGACGTTCTTGTTATTGGTGCCGGCCATGCTGGTGTTGAGGCGGCGCACGCTGCAGCTCGTCTGGGAGCAAAGACGCTCCTGCTGACACAAAATGCTGACACCATTGGACAGATGTCCTGTAATCCTGCCATCGGCGGTTTAGCCAAGGGACATCTGGTTAGGGAGATCGATGCCTTGGGTGGGATTATGGGATTAAATACCGATGCTACAGGAATTCAGTTTAGAATGTTGAATGCCTCCAAGGGCCCCAGTGTTCGTGCTCCAAGAGCGCAGTGTGATAAAAAGGCATATCAGTTTCGATTGAAGGCACTGTTGGAGGAACTCCCGAATCTCACCTTGATGCAGGCCAATATCACAACCTTGATTGTGAAAAATGATCGAGTGGAAGGAGTAGAAACCAATCTCGGACTTCGATTTCTGTCGAAGAGTGTGGTGATCACCACAGGTACATTCATGAGAGGGTTACTCCATGTCGGACTCAGAACTCAGATTGGCGGCCGGATGGGAGATACAATATCCACCTTGAGTGATAATCTTAAGGAACTTGGTTTTGAAGTGGGACGTTTTAAGACAGGAACTCCCTGCAGGTTGATAGCGAAGTCTATCGATTTTTCCAGATGCGAACGACAGGATGGAGATACACCGGCACCACTCTTTTCCCATATTCCCGAGAGCATCACCCGGGAAAAACACGATCTCCACACCCTGAATTTTATGAAGGATGGAATGTTCCATGTGGAACAAATTCCCTGTTGGATCACGTACACGACCGAGAAAACTCATGAAATCATTCGAGCAAATCTTCACCAATCCCCACTCTATGCAGGAGTGATTGACGGAGTTGGGCCACGCTATTGCCCTTCAATTGAGGATAAAGTGGTGAAATTTGCAGATAAGACCCGGCATCAGATTTTTTTGGAACCGGAAGGTCGCAACACGGGAGAAGTCTATGTCAATGGAGTTTCGACCAGTCTTCCCTATGAGGTTCAGTACGAATTCATCCATTCCATCCCTGCCCTTGAGAATGCCCAGATACTTCGTCCCGGCTATGCTGTGGAATACGACTATTGCCCTCCCCACCAATTGCACACAACTCTTGAAACGAAGAAGATCGAAGGGCTCTATTTCGCAGGGCAGATCAATGGGACTTCAGGCTACGAAGAAGCGGCGGCCCAGGGTTTGATGGCCGGTATTAATGCCGCTCTCAAGGTTCAGCAGAAGCAACCTTTGATCCTTGGTCGGGATGAAGCCTATATCGGCGTGCTGATCGACGATTTGGTGACGAGGGGAACCCCTGAGCCCTATCGGATGTTCACAAGCCGCGCGGAATACCGCCTGAGACTTCGACAAGATAATTGTGATCTCCGACTGACGGGGAAGGCTATCGAACTGGGAATGGCTTGTGAGCATCGACGAAGTACCTTTTTGGCCAAAAAGGCATCGCTCAAAAAGTTGCATCAAGAAGTCCTGACTCTCCAACACGAAGGGCTTCCGTTAGCTCAGTGGTTGAAGCGGCCTGAAAATACCCCTGATAAATTACCGGATGAACTCCTTTCGTTGTATAGAAGTGACCTATGGAATCTCGTGGAAACCGATCTCAAATATGAGGGGTATCTCCGTCGAGAAGAGGAGCAGATCAAGAAACAGCAGCGACAGGAATCACAACGCATTCCAGGTGATCTTGATTATGATACCATTCCAAGCATGCGGTTAGAAGCGCATCAGAAGCTCCGAGAGTACAAACCGGAAACCCTCGGTCAGGCATCCCGTATCAGCGGCATCACGCCCGCCGATATATCCGTACTCTCCGTGTGGATTAAGAAAAAAACAACGGTACCGCTCTCCTAGAAATAAATACAATTAATTTATAATCAGCATGTTATAAATTAATCAAGCGCGATGATTGCATCGGAAGGAGCTGAGACAATCACAAAAAGATTATCGAGGCCTGCAAGATGAAAAAGGTCACGCACCGGATCAGTCAGTGCGGCAAAGGTGACCCCGCCACCTTGGGAACTGAGCGTCCGCAGGGTGGAGATAAAAACCCGAAGGCCTGCACTGCTCACATACGTCAACCCGGAACAATCGAAGATGACTCGTTGGCCTTCAATGGAGAGCAGCGGCTTTACCCGGTCTTCGAGTAGCGGGCTGGTCGTGACATCGAGACGGCCGGCGAGATGAAAGACCGGAACCTTTCCCAGAAACGAAAGCGTAATATCCATGAGATATCATACGCACGAAGTAGGGAGTTCAGCTAGGGAAAGGCTGAATAAATCCCACGATGAACTCCTGTCGATTATTACCGATCCCAGGAAAAATGAACGCAATCTCCGAGAAAATCTTTTTGACGCACAGGCCACTGACGCAGAGTCTCTAGGAACTTATGGCCACCACATCATACGACCTTATCGTCATCGGAGCAGGACCCGCCGGGTATGTCGGCGCAATTCGCGCGGCACAGCTTGGCAAGCGCGTTGCGGTCGTTGACATCGAACGTGGCGGGGGCACCTGCAACAACTGGGGGTGCATCCCGACAAAGGCCCTGCTCAAGAACGCCGAGCTCTATCATCAGATGGCCCATCGCGCAGAGGAATTTGGATTCAAGATTGCGGGCCTTGAGTATGACTGGACAAAAATTATTAAGCGGTCACGCGATGTTTCCGAAAAGGGTTCCGCCGGGCTCGATTATCTTTTTAAGAAGAACAAGATCGATTTTATCCGTGGCACCGCCCGGCTAGACAAAGCGGGTGAAGTCACGGTCACGGCAGCCGATGGGGCAGAGACGACCTATGCAACGAAGGACATCTTGATCGCGACTGGCTGCGTGACGCGTCCCCTCCCCGGCCTTCCCTTTAATGGTAAGACCGTCATTGGCTCCAAGGAAGCCCTCTCCCTTCCAACGCAGCCGAAGTCCATCGTCATCATCGGGGCAGGTGCGATCGGTGTGGAATTCGCTTACTTCTTCAATGCCTTCGGCACGAAGGTAACCATCGTGGAACTGCTCCCCAATCTCCTTCCCGTCGAGGATACGGATGTCTCGGTGGCGCTGGAAAAATCCTTCGTCAAGCAGGGTGTCAACCTGCTCCTGGGTCACAAAACTACCAAGACCGAAGTCACCGACAAGGGAGTCACGATTACCGTGGCCGACGCCAAGGGTGCCGAGAAAGTCGTCGAGGCTGATGTCGCCCTGGTGGCGATCGGCGTCCAGCCACTGCTCCCTGGGGGGGCATTGACGGTCGGTCTCACCGACCGCGGCTACATCCAAACCAGTGACCGCTACGAGACAACAATCAAGAACGTCTACGCGGCTGGAGACATCATCGGGCCACCTTGGCTCGCCCACGTTGCCAGCTACGAGGCGATCCAGTGCGTCGAGGGCCTCTATGTTTCCGGATTCAAACCAAAGAAGGTCACCTTATTCCCAGGTTGCACCTACTGCCATCCGCAAGTTGCCAGCATCGGACTCACCGAGCGCGCCGCCAAAGAAAAGGGGCTCAAGTACAAGGTGGGAAAATTTGCCTTCATGGCCAGCGGCAAGGCAAGGGCCATCGGAGAGCTTGATGGATTTGTGAAACTGATCGTCGGCGAACCACACGGGGAAATCCTTGGAGCCCACATCATCGGCGAATCGGCCACCGAGCTTATCGCTGAGCTCGGTCTTGCAATCAATTTGGAGGCCACCTACGAGGAGCTGATCGACACGATCCACGCCCATCCGACCCTTAGCGAAGCGGTGCACGAAGCGGCACATGCCTCACAAGGGCACGCAATTCATAGTTAATTATAAGTTCGTGGAAAATCCCGCCGAGGAGAGCGTCCAGGACCTTCAGGAAAAACTGAACGATAAAGCTGCCGAGGAAAAAGATGGTTTTCTTACGCGCATCGCTCTGACCACAGCGCTCATCGCAGCGCTTGCGGCGGTAACGGGATACCTGGCGGGAGAGCGGGCGGATGAATCCTTGGTCGATCAAATCCACTCCTCGGACAGCTGGTCTTACTATCAGGCCAAGAGTATCAAGAGTGCCCTTCTCTCCGCAAAAATGGAGACTCTTCAGAGCCTGAAGGGTGTGCCGCCTGCGAAGGCAGACCTCGACAAGATTGCCGAATATCAGACGGACATGAAGGAGATCAACGCGACGGCCGAGGAGCAGCACAAGACGGCCGAGCATCGGCTTGAACAGCGCAAAATCCTCGCCAACGGCGTGACACTTTTTCAAATCGCCATCGCCATTGGAGCAATCTCAGCCATTACCAGAAAACAAAAACTTTGGTATGGGAGTCTGTTCTTTGGCGCGGCGGGACTCGTGCAACTTCTGCGCGAACTTTTTTTCAGCTGACGAACAGCCCCTCACAGATGCATCGACGACGGCATGGCCAGAGGGTCACGGCATTGCCACGCTGATTTGTAACGCAGGCCAGTTTCACTAGGTGAAAAACAGAACATCATGAACGACCAAGCGAAACAAACCCTGAGCAAAGTTCCCGAAGTCACGATCATCTTTTGGATCATTAAGATCGCCGCCACTACCCTCGGGGAGACGGGGGGAGATACCCTCTCGATGTCGATGGATCTCGGCTACCTGCTCAGCACGGGGATCTTTGCAGCCCTCTTTGCCGTCGCGGTCATCGTACAGATCGGAGCAAAGAAATTTCGCCCGGTGATCTATTGGTTCACCATTATCGCGACAACGACCGTCGGAACCACGCTGGCCGACTTTGCCGACAGATCGCTGGGAATTGGCTATGCTGGCGGCACGACAATGCTCCTGATCCTCCTGGGCCTGTCACTTTTTCTTTGGCACCGCACCCTTGGCACGATCTCTGTGGAAAGTGTCAGCACGCCAAAGGCGGAAATCTTTTACTGGGT
>Ga0302278_10004159_pt1 | contig 15109 bp, 10 predicted proteins | sample III_Bog_N3_2_FD_194543 | JGI IMG/M metagenome (GOLD analysis project Ga0302278, IMG submission 194543) | Peat permafrost microbial communities from Stordalen Mire near Abisko, Sweden - III_Bog_N3_2 | ecosystem: Environmental > Terrestrial > Soil > Wetlands > Peat | place: Sweden: Abisko...
TCGCCCGCAACAGGGATGTTCCTGCCGGTGAGCAAGGTGTTTCCAGCAATGACCGAGGTGGCCAGATCGCGATGCATTGTGCCCTCCTCTCCTTCGTAATAATAGGCTAGGGAACCCAGGTGATGGTTGGCGACCAAGGCATCCAAGGCACACGAAGTGCTGGCCGCCCGCCGCAGCTCTGCTTCTTCGCAGTGAGGGGAGACAGCAAAGGAGGATTGAAATTCGCCGAGTTTTGTTTGGATTTCATCCTCGCTGACGGCGGCTCGGAGTGCCGCGAACGCATCCATTTCCAACAGCTCGAAATGAGAGCCAAAGACAGCGGATTGCTGCGTTAGATCACTGTAGACATCCAACATGCCGTTGTAATAGTGGCCGAGAACACCAACCCGGTTCTGCCGGAGGGTCGAGGCTGCACGGGCTGCATCAATCCATCCTGTGATCTCAGCCCAAGCAGCTTCGTCATCAAGGTAACCGGTGACCACATGAAAGGGAATGCCTGCGCGGTGAAACACGGATGCAATCTCTGGAACCGAGCAGCTTTGGCAGTGTTCGAGCCAGATGCCGGTCATGGCACCACGATCACCCAGCTGGTTGAAGGCGGCATAGTCGAGTGACGCTACCGGCTGGAGATTCAGGACGACGACGGGGACACGCGACTTTTGCACGACGGGAAGCACCGTGGAGGAAAGCGCGTAGGTGGAAACATAAAGAAAAATCAGATCGACTTCAGATCGATTAAAAATTGAAGCGCCCTTCGCTGCTAGGGAGGGATGGTCGATCAATCCGACATCGGTGACTTCGGACTCCAGCGCCAGCCGTTCATGAATGCGGGATTGATATCCCAGCAGGCGCTCCTTCAATCCGTCAAACTGAGACCAATAGGTGTCGAGTCCGACACCGAAAAGTCCGATACGAAGCGGTGAATGGGGGGACGATTTCATCTTTATACCCCAAGCATAAGGAAGAGGTCTTCCACTGACCAAGAATTACATCACCGAATTTGCGTCATTTTATGGAACGGGGTCCCATTGGGCTTACAAAGGCCTATTTTGCTCTCTGTCGTTTTAACCGGGCCAATCAATTGTCCTTAAATGAAATCAAGAGATAGTAGAGAACCGCGTAATGCTCTCTGGTATCCTGTGGCTCAGAAACGCTAAGGTATCTTCAACCATGACCACGTTCGCCAATTTTAACCTGCTCCCCACGCTTCAGGAAACCCTGATCGAGAAGGAGCTGACCCGTCCCACGGAGATTCAGGAGCGGGCGATCCCGGTGCTCCTGAGTGGACGATCAGTGGTCGGCGTTGCGGAGACAGGTAGCGGCAAGACCCTTTCCTTCGCCCTGCCGATCCTTCATGCGCTCAAGACGCTGGAGAATGAAGGTCATCCAATCACGGTCTACGGTGAGCCGCGAGCCATCGTGATGGTGCCCACACGGGAGCTCGGGGAGCAGGTGGCCAAGGCCTTCAAACCTTTCACCCACACCACCCGATTGCGCGTCCGGGCGGTTCTGGGCGGCACAACCATGGAAGTGGCGAAGAGGAGTGTCCAAGGTGCCTTTGAAGTCTTGGTTGCGACACCCGGCCGCCTCATCAAGATGCTGGAGGCGGGACTCGTCACCTTAGGGGATGTCCGAATTCTTGTTCTCGACGAGGCGGATCAGATGCTCGATCACGGCTTCCTTCCCGATGTCCAGCGCATCATCAAGAAATGTCCCGCCGACCGGCAGCTCGCTCTCTTCTCGGCGACCGTCTCTCCGGCCGTGCAGCAGCTGATTGAGAGCCTTTTTTCCGGGGCGGAGCTGATCCGGAGCGAAGGAAGCCATCGCGTGGTTTCCACACTCACGACCACGCGGCAGACCGTCCATGATGGGAAACGCTTTCCCCTGCTCGAGCGCCTACTCGGGAAGAGAGTCGCGGGGGGAACGATCCTCTTTGTGAATACCCGCGAGCAGTGTGACAAGCTGGCCGAGGAGTTGGAGGAGGCAGGATTGCCCTGCGTGATCTATCGCGGTGAGATGGACAAGGTGGAGCGTCGGCGGAATCTCAAGGCCTTCCGTGATGGTGAAATCGACCTGCTGGTTTCCACGGATCTTGCCTCGCGCGGATTGGATGTGGAGCATATCGGACGCGTGATCAACTACCACATGCCGCAGCAGATGGAGAATTATCTCCACCGCGTGGGACGCACGGCGCGCGCAGGAAGGCCGGGCGAGGTGGTCAATTTTGTCACCGAGCGGGACGAGGCATTTGTCAGCAAACTGCAATTGGTTCAGCCGGTTTTTCCCAAAAAGGCCAAGCGTTAGGGAAACGCTAGGAACGTGCCGAGGAACTGCCGATAAGATCCCATGACTTCCTTTGAGGCCTTCCTGAGAAGCGCGCTGCAAGAGGCGGAGACACAGGGATTGCGCCGCAAGCTGCGGGAAATCGACACAATCAGGGGCACGACGATCACGATCGGCGGTCGGGAACTTCACAACTTTTCCTCCAATGATTACTTGGGGCTCGCCGGTCATCCGGCTCTGGCTGCGGCGATGGCGGAAGCGGCGGGATGCTGGGGGACTGGAGCGACGGCCTCGAGGCTGATTTGTGGTACGACCAAGGAACATGCGGCGCTGGAAGAGGAACTGGCGGCGGCCAAGGGCACCGAGGCGGCGCTCGTTTTCTCGACGGGGATGGCGGCGGCGACAGGTGCCATTCCCTCGCTGATGGGCAAGGGGGATGTGATCATCTTGGACAAGCTCGCCCATGCCTGCCTGATCGATGGGGCGCGGGCCAGTGAGGCGCTGCTCCGTGTCTTTCCACACAACGATCTTGAGAAACTGAAGTCTCACCTGAAATGGGCTCGGGAAGCGCATCCCGCAGCAAAGGTGATGATCCTTACCGAATCGATCTTCAGCATGGATGGTGATCTGGCGCCGCTTGCAGAGATCGTGGCACTGAAAGAACGCTATGGAGCGATCCTATTTCTGGACGAGGCACACGCCGTAGGCGTTCGTGGGATTCCCGTAGGCGTTCGTGGAAATTCCGGTGGTGTGCTCGGTCAGGGTGCCCGGGGGTTGGCTGGCGAGTTGGGCCTGGGTGATCGCGTGGAGATTCAGATGGGAACGCTCGGCAAGGCACTCGGTGTCTCCGGCGGCTATATCGCTGGATCGCGCGCGCTGATCGACTTTCTGATCAATCGCGCCCGCAGCTTCATCTTCTCCACGGCCCCCTCTCCTGCAGTGGCTGCAGCCTGCCGTGCTGCGCTTCGCATTGTGCAGTCGGAGGAGGGAGATGCACTGCTATCCCGCCTTCATCAGAATCTCGCCCTTCTCGCAAGCGAGTTAAAGATTTCTACACCACAGAGTGCCATCATCCCGATCATTCTCGGGAGTGAAGAACGCGCTCTGGCCGAGGCTGCCCGCTTGCTAGAAGCAGGCTTCTTCGTCCCCGCCATCCGCTATCCGACTGTCCCGAGGAACACGGCGCGATTAAGGATCACTCTCAGCGCAGCTCATGAGCCTGAGCAGATAAAGGCGCTCGCTGAACTAATGAAGTAGGTTTAATCAGTTTTTCTGCGGTGCATCCTGGATTTCCAGAATGAACCCGCCGGTCCACTTCGCGATGATGTTGAAGACCACTGCGCCAATCAGTCCGTAAGCAAAGCCCAGTCCGGCATGGATTGCAGGTGTCAGCAAAAATATGGCCACAAAGGACTGACTAGGCGAAGTGCCCAAATGGGGTATAAAATCCATCACCATGAGGGCAATAGGACTGAAGAGAGCAGGTATTGCCCCATAAAGAACCGCAATGATGAAGGCGGCTCTTAACGGAGCGATATGGGAAATAGAGTATTTCATGGAGGATTCACCCCCACTTATTCAAAAAAACTGGATGCTAACAGTCCAATTACACCCCCGTCGCAATCGCCACGGCTTCCTTGGCCAGTTTGGTGATGCCGGCCCAGTCCCCTGACTTGATCAGGTTGCGGTCGGCAATCCAGCTTCCGCCGACGGCCGCGACTCCGGGGGCGGCGAGGAAGTCCTTGAGCGTGGCTGCGCTGACGCCGCCGAGCGGGATGAACTTGATGCCGAGATGGCCGTAGGGACCGGAGAGGGTTTTGAGCATCTTGGTGCCTCCTGCCACATCAGCGGGGAAGAATTTTTGGACGGTGCAGCCGAGCTCATAGGCACCCTCGATCTCCGACGGAGTCATGACACCCGGAATGAAGCCGATGCCGCGGTCGTGAGCGGCCTTGACCACGGCGGGGTTGAAACCCGGTGCGAGACCGAAGGCAGCACCGCTATCGGCGGCGAGAGAAACCTGATCGGGAGTCAGCAGGGTGCCGACACCGAGCTGAACCTTGTCACCGAAGGAGGCATGAATCCGGCGGACGGCTTCGGGAGCGGCGGGGGTTCGGAAAGTCACTTCCAGGGCATTCAGACCTCCATCGAGCAGGGCTTGGGTGAGTGGCTCGGCATCCTCGGCGCGGTCGATGGTGATGACGGAAACGATGCGGTTGGCAAGAACGGGGGCAAAATCAAAAGAAGACATCCTGCCATTATACGGTAGAGAAATCCCTGCGCCAAGCTGGCTTTCGTAATCGAGAGAGGAAGAGTCGAAAGTCGAGGGCCCATGGGCGAACGTCGAAAGCCAGCAGTCAGGAACCTTCGACCCCGCCCCTCAGGATGTCCACTTTTCTCTAATCTGCCCTGCTGGCAAAATGTGAATAACCACAACATCTTGTGGTTTGCGAAATTTCTGCCCCTAGTGCTTGTGTTTTTTGGCCAATTGGGAGAAACTTTGACCAAGCTTCAGACCCCCCATTTCACACCAAAAACCATGTATCTTCAATCCATCGAACTGATCGGTTTCAAGTCGTTTGCACCCAAGACGGTCCTGCGATTTCACCGGGGTGTGACCGCGATTGTCGGTCCGAATGGTTGCGGCAAGTCGAATGTCCTGGACGCTATCCGCTGGGTGCTCGGCGAGCAGTCGGCCAAAGCTCTCCGTGGTGGCGAAATGGCCGATGTCATTTTCAGCGGCACCGACACCCGCGCCGCGCACAACATGGCCGAGGTCTCCATGACCTTCGCCGAGTGTGAGAAGGAACTGGGAGTGGAATGGAATGAGGTCCGCATCACGCGGCGGGTTTTCCGTGACGGAAAATCGGAATACCTCATCAACGGCACCCCCTGCCGCCTCAAGGACATCCATCAGCTCTTCATGGACACGGGTATCGGGCGGAGTGCCTATTCCATCATGGAACAGGGGAAGACAGCCTTACTGCTCAACAGCCGCCCTGAGGATCGCCGCTCCATTTTTGAAGAGGCTGCCGGCATCACGAAATACAAAGCCCAGAAGAAAGAGGCCCTCCGCAAGTTGGAATACACCGAGTCCAATCTCCTGCGCGTCTCCGACATCATCAAGGAGGTGAAGCGACAGATCGGTTCGCTGCAGCGTCAGGCTGGAAAGGCTCGTCGCTACCAGTCCCTCATGGAGGATCTCCGCGTCCTCGACACTCATCTCTCGCATCGCACCTACCTCGATCTGGAACGCTCAATCACCGAGGTGGCCGAGAAGGTCGAGCAAAGTGCCGAAGCCCGCGCGCTCTATGAGCGGGAAATCGCCGAGCAGGAGATCGAAGTCGCCGGAGCCCGCGAACAAGTTTCCACCCTTGATGCCGAAGTAGAAGGAGTCCGCGATCAGCTGCAAACCCTGCGCAACCGCATCTTCTCGGGAGAGAGTCGCATCGAGACGAATGCCGAGCGTTGCGGGGAGTTCCGCGAAATGGGCATCCGGGCGAGCGCCGACATCGACGCGATGCATCTGCGCATCAATGAGCAGCAGAACGAAATCGAACAGACAGACGCCCAATTGACCTCACTGCTCGATGTGCTCCGAGCCGAGGAAGAGTCTCTTCAGGCTGGTGCCGCCCGACTTCAACAGGCGCAGCAGGAGCGTCAGGGTGCGGAGCGCGAGACCGAGACGCTGACCAACAGCCTTCATCAGCTCGAGAATCGTCTGACCGATGTCCGCGGTGATCTCTCCACGGCCAGCGCCCGCCGCGATGCGGAACGTTCCCGTTCCCTGCAGCTTCAGGAGCAGGTTTCCGTTGCCGGACTTGCCGTTACTACCGCCGCCACCCGCGCAGAGCAGACGGCAGCCGCCCAGTCTTCCACGCGCCAGTCGCTGGATGCCGCCGAACAGGAGCTCATCGCCGCACAGCAGGCCCATGATCTTGCCCAACAGGAACGCCAGGTCGCTGAAACCGAGTGGAATGCTTCCGGCAAGCAACTCTCGGAACGCGAGCACCGCCTTGAAATTCTTCTCCAACTGGAGCGCGAGGGCGAGGGGCTTGGCGAAGGAGCGCAGGCAATTCTAAGGGGTCTCGACCGGCCAGAGTTCTTCCAGGCCGGAATCATCGGCACACTCGCCTCACTCATCGAAGTGCCGCCAGCGGAGATTCCTGCCATTGAAGCAGCTTTCGGCGCCGCCAGCCGCGCCATCGTTTTTGCCGATGCCGACATGGCCGAGGCCGCACTCCAGACTCTCCGCGAGGCGACCCAGGGCCGGGCTTCCGTGCTGGCAAGCGACCTGCTGCCGATGGTTCCGCAGCAGACAGCCTCACTCCCAGACGGTGCCCTCTGCTGGGCCACCGATGTTGTCCGTGCGACTGGAACGGCCCATGGGCTGATCGCCAGATTGCTCGAGGGAGTGCTGATCGTACCCGATCTCGCCACAGCTTTCCGCCTCAAGAAGCAGTATCCCGCCTTTGCCTTTGCCGCCCGCACGGGGGAATTTCTGGGACGCGACGGAGTCGCCCAGGGCGGTGCCACCGGCGAAGCTTCCAACTCCGCCCTGCTCCGCCGCTCACAAATCGCTTCGCTAGAACGCGAGGTCGAAACGTTGCGCGAGGCGACATCCCGTCTCTCGCTGGTGCGCGAGGGAGCGATGGGAAATCTGGAAGGCTCCGTCATCCGCCTGCGCGAAGCCCGCGAACATCTTGGCAACACTCAGGGACTCCTTGCCGCAGCGCAGGCCGACAATCTTCTGGCCTCCCGCGAGTTGGAGAATGTCCGCCATCGCCACGAGTCCCTAGACGGGGAAATCATTTCCCTGCAAGAACACATACTCCTTCTGGAGGAACAAATCACCCAGCGTCAGCAGGAAATGGAGACGGCCTCCGCTGAACTTGCCTCCGCACGTGAGCAACGCTCCGCAGCCTCCTCTCGGATCGCCCTGCTCCGTGATGCCGAGACCGAGGCGGCCAGCGATCTTGCAGAAGCCCGTCTTCGTGTGGCCACCGAGCGGCAGCGGCAGGATACCCTTGCACGCCAACGCGCTCCGATGGAGGCCCGCATCCGTGAGCTTGCCGAGACAATCACCGCACGCGAGCGCGACATTGCCACGCACGAAGAACGCATCCGTCTGCTCGAAGCTGAGTCAACCTCGCTTGCCGAGAGTGTTGAGACCTGGAAGAAGGAGAGTGCCGAGGCCGAGGCTCGAATCCTGGAACTGGGTGCCCAGCGCACCGAGCTGCAGGCTGGTGTCGAGGCGCTAGAAATCGCTCTTCGTGGCGCACGCCGCAATCTCTCCGAGCTGCAGGACAACCGCTCCAAAAACGAAGTACGCCTCGCCGAGCTGCGCCTTCGCAGCGAATCGATCCGCGATCATGTTTCCCGACGCTATCAGTTGGATTTGGCCGGCTTTGAACCTGACCGTTATGGCCTGCTCAAGGCAGTGGCTTCCCAGAAGGAAAAAGAACGCCGCGCATCAGCACAACTCACCGAAAATTCCGGTGAAGAGATCGGCGATCAGGGGGGAGCCTCCGGCGAACAACCCGTTGAGAGCGGCGATATCTCGGGCGGATCATTCACTAGCGGCCCCATCCCTGCGGAGATCCCCTGGGATCGCATTGAGCAAGTCGTGGCGGAGCTGACCGAGCGCGTTGATTCCATGGGACCTGTGAATCTGGATGCTATTCAGGAATATGACGAGCTCGAGGAGCGACACACCTTCCTTGAGCAGCAGAACAACGACCTGATCAACGGCAAAGCCGAGTTGATGGAGGCTATCGCACGGATCAACAGGACGACGAAGGAACTCTTTTCCGAGACGTTCGAGAAGATCCGCGTGAACTTCCAGGAGATGTTCACCCAACTCTTTGGTGGTGGTAAAGCAAACCTCCTCCTCATGGACGAGAGCGATCCGCTCGAGAGTGGTATCGAAATCATCGCCCAGCCTCCCGGCAAGAAGCTCCAGAGCATCTCGCTGCTGAGCGGTGGAGAGCGCACCATGACGGCGGTGGCGCTCCTCTTCGCCATCTACATGGTGAAGCCCTCCCCCTTCTGTGTGCTCGATGAAATGGACGCTCCGCTCGACGAGTCGAACATCGGCCGCTTCATCAAGCTGCTCGACCGCTTCATCGGACAGAGCCAGTTCATGGTCATCACCCACAACAAGCGCACCATGTCCCGCGCCGACTCCCTCTACGGAGTCACGATGGAAGAGCGCGGAGTTACCAAGCTCATCAGCGTGAAGTTCACGGGCCGTGACGAGCAGCTTGCGCCGGCGGCGGCATCCAACTCGACGCTCCGTGATGAAACGGTTGAAGTGCCCGTTCACACTGTCGCGGTGGACGCCCTCGAAACAATTCCCTCAGCCTAATCCCCTAATCATTTAGGTTGGTTGTTGGTTGGTTCAAGCGGCGCATGTCTTGCACGATATGCGCCGCTTAGTTCATGGTGATTTCTCGCAAGCATTCTGCATTATGCCTATTTCATTTATTTCCTAATGATCGCCGGTTCTTCTCAATGGCAGCAGTATCTCTTCATCGCGGCCTCGTTTTTTCTCCTTTGGGAGCTCTGGCGTGGTTGGAAACTTGGTGCTGTCCGCGGACTGCTTCGACTCACGGCGCTCTTCTGCGCGTGGATCGGAGGAACTGCGGCGGCGGGAGCCACCGGCACATTCCTAGCCTTTTTCTCGAGTGTTTCCCCGCTCTTGGCCCCTGCGGTGGCTGCGGTGACCGTCGGCGTTGCGATTTATCTCGGCGTCTCTTTTCTCTCCGGATTGCTCTTCAAGCGGACGGATGATCATGTCGGCGTGATCCGGGTCGGATTCGGGTTTTTTGGGGCTATTTTTGGGGTGATCTTCGGCCTGCTGATGCTCTGGGGTGGGATCAGCTTAATCCGCGGTCTGGGAGCTCTCGGCGAGATGCGTCTGGTGCAGGCGCAACGTGAAGGGCGCTTGGCGACTACAGAGTCCACGGCGCTTTTTCTCGTCAAACTTAAGGCCTCGCTGGAGTTGGGAGTGACCGGTGAGCAACTGAAAAATGCCGATCCCCTCCCGACGCGTTTCTATGACAACATCGTCAAGATTTCCATGGTAGCCGGGAATCAGCAGGCACTTGAACGCTTCTTCAAGTACCCCGCGACATTGGAGCTCATAAAAATCCCCCGGATGCTTTCCCTCATTCAGGATCCGGCCTTACAGAAAGCCGCCGACACCAAGAACATCCTACCCCTGATCCAGAGCAGGCAGTTTCAAGCAGCCTTTCAGGATCCGGAGATTCTGGCGAAATTAAAGGGCTTCGATCTTTCCGGAGCGCTTGATTTTGCCCTCGAACCGGATCCTTCGCCGATCAAGATGGAGCATGGGAAATTACGCAGGCGTGTTTCTCCACCCTCGCCTCCGATGACAAATCAAGCTACAACGGCACCTCTTCTCAAACCGATCGCAACACCGACAGCCCCATGAGTATTTCATCCAGCACCGAGTATGTGGCCACGATAGGCCTTGAAGTCCACGCCCAGCTCAAGACCAGGAGCAAGATGTTCTGCGGCTGCAAGGTGGAGTACGGAGCTGAGCCGAATGTCCATACCTGCCCTACCTGCCTTGGTCTTCCCGGTGCCCTGCCGGTGATGAACGGCGAGGCGCTCCGGCTCACCGCCCGCGCAGGACTGATGCTCGGCTGTGCGATTCCCGAGGTCTGCAAGTTCGACCGCAAGAACTACTACTACCCGGACATGCCGAAGAACTACCAGATCTCGCAGTACGACCAGCCTCTGTGTCTCGGGGGGGCGGTGCCGTTGCATGACACCGCCTATCCAAAGGATGTGCAAAAGAACATCGCAACCCCCGGAAAAGCGATCCGTCTCACCCGCATTCATCTGGAAGAGGATGTGGCGAAGAGCTTCCATCTCGAAAGTTCCAGTGGCATCGACTTCAACCGTGCCGGCACCCCGCTCATGGAGATCGTCTCCGAGGCGGACATCGCCTCACCCGAGGAGGCCTTCGCGTATCTCTCGGCCCTGCGTCAGATTCTTGTCTATGGGCAGATCAGCGATGCCGACATGGAGAAGGGGCAGATGCGTTGCGATGTGAATGTTTCCGTCCGTCCCGTCGGACAAAAGGAATACGGAACCAAGATCGAGCTGAAAAACCTCAATACCATCAGTGGTGTGCGCCGCGCCCTGGCTTTTGAAATCGAACGGCAAACCGAGTTGGTGAGCAAGGGGGTGAAGCTAGATCAGGAAACCCGTCGATGGGATGACGATCGTGGCGAGACCACCCTGATGCGCATCAAGGAGTCAGCTCACGATTACCGCTATTTCCCCGACCCTGATCTCCTTCCCGTCCGCACACCCAAGATCGTCGAGGCGGCCAAGGATGGCATGCCCGAGTTGCCGCAGGCCAAGCGGAGCCGATTCGTCGCCGACTTCGGCATCAGCGAGTATGATGCCGCCGTGTTGGCGGATGACCGCGCGCTGGCCGACTACTTTGAAGCTGCTGCACAACAGGCAAAAACGCCCAAGAGCGTGGCCAACTGGATCATCAACGATCTGCTGAGCGCCCTCTCCGCGGCCTCGCTGGATCTTTCGCAGTGTCCCATCGCTCCCTCCGCGATTGGCGAACTGACCGCCCTGATCGAGAGCGGATCGATCAGCGGTCGTCAGGGCAAGGAGGTCTTTGCCGAGATGATGACAAGCGGCAAGGCACCTGCAGTGATCGTTGAGGAAAAGGGACTCAAGCAGGTGAGCGATACCGGGGCGATCGAGGCCTTCTGCGACGAAGTGATTGCCGCCAATCCCAATTCGGTGGCCGATTACAAATCCGGCAAGGAGGCAGCCCTTAACTTTCTTAAGGGACAGGTGATGAAACTTTCCAAAGGGAAGGCCAACCCCGCCGTCGCCGGAGAGATCCTTGCCAAGAAACTGGTCTAGGAACTGAAGTTTAACCCCATGAGACGAATCTTTTCCGGGCGGCGCGTGATTGCGCTCCTGGCCATTCTGCTGCTGCTTGTGCTTCTCGAGAAAAGGGCATACGAAGTGCTCAGAAGAAACCATCAGAATCCTCACAGCCCTACGCCCACGCAAACGTTCTCCCTGACATCAGCAACCCAGAAAATCAGTCTACTTTCCAAGGTGGAAAGCGGCATTCAGAAAGCGATGGAGCCCGCCGCCCAGCGGAGGGAGGAGGAGAAAGCCAAAGCTTCGGAGCAGTTCGGGGCGGCTTTGGAAAAGGCTGGCATCGAGACGCAGACCGAAGCGTCACATTGAGACGATATCGCCTATATTGACGGGCCGAATTGGTTGTGATAGGGTCACAGCTCAGTCAGTCACACTGAAATATGCGGGTATAGCTTAGTGGTAAAGTTCCTGCCTTCCAAGCAGGCCATGAGGGTTCGATTCCCTCTACCCGCTCCATTTTGATCGAAAGTGGGGCATTTTTCTGCGGCGATCACTTTGAGTTTGTGAGTATTCGATTGATTCGCTCGCTCCCGCGAGGCTCACCCTAACTGGCTGTATTTCACACAGTCTACGACGCGGTTCCCACCGCAAGTCGTTCCCTCTACCCGCTCCAAGTTTCTTTGATTAGGTAACTCTTTGGGGTATACCCGTCCTATGTTGAAAGTTTTTGAGCGACGGCCCATCGCCAATTTTTCCTCTGGGGTATTTCCTGCTCTCTACGTCCTAGCTGCGATCATTGGGGATCATTATATGCCGGGGCCGCCGATCACGCCGGCACTATGCACGCTGGGGCTCCTGCTGATGAGCCTCATTTTAGCGACGCCCTGGATGGTCTTTTGGGCGCTTGCGTACAGTGGCATTGTCATCACCCTGTTCCACGTGCCGACATTTTACTTGTTCACCGCACACACCCGCCAACTGCCGCTTGAAGTGACGTTGGACATCAGGGCGTTTACCTTTTTTTGTGTCGGCATCTTTGCCTCGACCTTTAGCTATTTGCTCAACAAGCACCGTAAAAGCCTTGAAGAGCTCCACGAAATCATCTCCAGATTTCCTGACCCGATCGTCATCTCCGATCTCTCTGGCACTATCATCAACTGCAACAACAAGGTGGTGGAAAAACTCGGCATCTCTAAGAAGACGCTGATCGGGAACAGTTATTTCGACTACTTTTCATCTCCTGATCTCAAGGGCCGAACCATTGCAAAATATCTCAGGTTCTTTGATGGCGATACAAGAGAAGTGGAGTTGAAACTTTCGCTCGGAAACCACAGTTATGTCGGCGAGACATTAATTCTGGAATCCTCCGGTAACAAATTGCTGCTCACTGTGTTCAAAAAACCGCGCTTCACAAGCATCGACGAACAGCAGCCCGTCCCGACGAACGGCGATTAGCAAGAGGGTTAGGCCGCGAGTATAATCAGCGGGTCTTTAGCCGTTCCGGTTTTGTGGAACATGTTCGTGTAATCGCGTTGATCATGCCGGTGAAGATGAAATGGTGAAACGGGAGGACGGCATACCAGTATAATCGTCCGGAAACTCCGCGCGGACGGAATGTAGCGGTTTGAATAAGGCGGTCGCCGTGTTCCGTCGGGATGATTTTGAACTCCAGCCACGCTTCACCCGGCAACCTCATCTCGGCATAAAGCAAAAGGCGCCTTTTTTCCTTCTCTGCAACAAGAACGCGCCAGAAGTCCAATGCATCGCCAGGTTCGATATCGTGAGAATGCGTGCGTCCCCGGTTCAGGCCAACGCCTCCAGTCAGCTTGTCGAGAAGGCCACGCAACTCCCAGAGCCAGTTTGCATAATACCAGCCGACATCCCCGCCGATATTCCAGATCCGCTCCCACGCAGATGCTGAGGTGTCTGCTACATTCCTGCTGCGAACATCCTCAAAACAGCCGTGATGCGGGACATGAACAGAGTCCATCATGACAAGCTTTGCACCAGAGGAGGAGAAGGAGTCCTTCCAGCCGCTGACCACGTTTCCGTGGTCAATTTTCTCAAAGGCCAGCTTAAGTGCCGTGCTGTAAGGCAAGAGGGTGATGCCCAATTCTTCAGCCAGGTTGTTTTTTCGCGCGACGATATCAACCTTCATACTCTCCACCAAGTTCGAGGCGAGGTGGTAGGATGTTGAGGTGATGAAGTAGAGCCAATAGGAGGAGAGGCGTGGTGTCATGACTGGGATAGTGATGATCAAGCGCTTCAAACCACGCACCTTTGCATACTGGTAGAGCATTTCCCGGTAGGTCATGACTTCAGGACCGCCAATATCGTAATTCCGACCAAGAGTCGATTCCCTGAGCATGACATCGATCAGAAACTGAATGACATTGCGGATGGCGATGGGCTGGCAACGGGTCTTCAACCATTTTGGCGCAACCATGACGGGTAGCTTTTCTACCAGATCCCTGATGATTTCGAAGGAGGCGCTTCCTGATCCGACAACAATGCCCGCACGCAAAACCGTGACGGGGATCGGTCCGTCTCCAAGGATTTTCTCCACGGCAAATCTGGAGGCGAGATGATCCGAGAGGTTCTTCTCATTGACGATGCCGCTCAGGTAAATGATTTGCCTGCACGATGTTTTGTCGAGAAGGCGAAGAAACATTCTGGCGGCTCGACTTTCCTCTTCGGCGAAGCTGCCGTGGCTGCTGTTCATGGAGTGAATCAGGTAAAAGGCCACATCCACATCGCGGGGAAATTTCGTGGTCAATTTTTCCCCGAGAAAATCTACTTCAAGGGTATGGAGCCGATGATCCTTGTCCGCCAACTCGAAGCGGGCTTTGTCCCGGACGCAGCAGTAGAGCTCATGTCCCTGCTCAAGCAGTGCCGGTATCAAGCGTTTCCCAATATATCCGTTGGCTCCGGTAACAAGGATTTTCATGTTGGGACAGTCATTGGACGGATGGCCTCTCGGAGAGCCCGGTCATTGCGAGAGTAAAAGAAGAGTCCCTTTTTTCCAGCAGCAATGCGCCGAGGTATCAGGCATGCTCCTTCGGTTTCCCTACTGAACGACTGCTGGCTTTGCCTTACGGCGGCGTTGTGACTCTGCGAGAAATTCAGCCTGCGCGTCGAAGAGTTCGTGTTCCAAAGGTCGTGGAAGATATTCTCCGTCGGCATTGAGCACGCGGGCCTTCACGTTGTCGCGCCAGAACCAGTCGATGATCTCCTGCACATGCTCTTGAACACGGGGATTGCGGAGTGGAAAGGTGGTCTCCACCCGCCGGAAGAGATTGCGGGGCATCCAGTCGGCGCTTCCGAGATAGATGTCGGGAGAGCCGCCGTTTTCGAAGCGGATGATCCGGCTGTGTTCCAGGAATCGCCCGACAAGGCTACGCACCTCGATGTTGTCGCTGACCCCGGGAATGCCGGGGCGCAGGCAGCAGACACCGCGGATCATGAGGCGGATTTTGACCCCGGCCTGCGAGGCGCGGTAGAGGGCCTCGATCATCCCCTCCTCGACCAGGGCATTCATTTTCACAAAAATCTCAGCCGCCCTGCCCGCCTTGGCATGATCGATTTCGCGGTCGATCAGAGCGAGCATGCCTTCCCTCAGATCGTAGGGGGCCATGTGAAGCTCCTTGAGGCCCGGAAATTTTGAAACTCCGGTCAGGATGTTGAACATCGTCGCCACATCGTCTGTTAGTTCCCTGTTCGCGGTGAGCAGACCAAGATCGGTGTAGAGTCTTGCCGTGGAGGGATGGTAGTTGCCTGTGCCGAGGTGGGCGTAGCGGCGGATGACATCACCTTCCTGACGCACGATCAGCATCGCCTTGGCATGGGTCTTGAGCCCGGCGATGCCATAGATGACATTGACCCCGGCCTCGCGCATGAGTCGCGCCCATTTGATGTTGGCGGCCTCGTCGAAGCGGGC
>Ga0302278_10004160_pt1 | contig 15107 bp, 16 predicted proteins | sample III_Bog_N3_2_FD_194543 | JGI IMG/M metagenome (GOLD analysis project Ga0302278, IMG submission 194543) | Peat permafrost microbial communities from Stordalen Mire near Abisko, Sweden - III_Bog_N3_2 | ecosystem: Environmental > Terrestrial > Soil > Wetlands > Peat | place: Sweden: Abisko...
GGTGATGAGCGTGTAGGTTGTGTCCTTGGGGGCAGTCGGATCACTGGGTGCCTCCTTGACTTTATTCACCAGCAGTGTGCCTGCGCCGTAGCGGTCATCAATGCGGCGCCGTGTCCGATCGAAGAAATCGACAGCCTTGCCGCCGTCCCATGAGGGACTGGCATATTGCAATTCCACTTCAATCAATGACCCGTCACGGAAGGTGAAGAGTGATTTCCTAAGTAGGGGATCGGCTATCCCGAGTCCATCGGCCTCGATCACGAGCTTACCGGGAGACTTTTCCATGCAGGAGGTCTCAGTGGCTTTGACCGCGCTGATCATTCCGTGAATTTTGTCAGGACTATCCCCCCAACTCAGGGCATACGGCACTTTGATTTCACTCATCCCAGTCTGTTGGGCAGGACAGGGTGAGAGCGCTCCGGCCACCATCAGGATCAGGCCCGCCACCAGCATTCTCCGAAGAGAGACACAACTCAACAATCGGACAAACATCATGGGCGCGGCGTTCCTGCGTCTGAGGAAGCACTGTCTGGAATGAAAATTTCTGGAGGCATCGGGAGGGCTCCGGCATCTAGAGGAACGAGCTGATTCAGGCCGGAGAGTAGGTAGGATGTCTTTCTTCCTGCAGAGATCAAGTTCAGTTCGGCCGTTCCCGGACCGTTGTCATGACAAAGCGTGATGCTCGGTTCACCCTTTGGAGGCAGGTAAGGCTCGATCGGAATCGAGAAAATCGGCAACCCCGCAGCGGTGACCACGATCTCATCTCCCGCTAAAAATGCCGAGATGGTAAGCTGTGGGCGTGTTTCCAACAGTGCGTCCTGCGCCGCCGTCACGGTGATCTGATTGGTGGAGAACGGAGTCAGCATAAGAGGAAGCAGGGAGGCAAGAGATGGGTCGTTTGTCCCCTGCAAGCGAGAGTCGTGCCAATCAGGTTTCGAAGACGAATAGGAGAGTGCCGATGCCGTCAGTTTTCCATGGACGAGTCCCCGTGCATGGTACTTTCCCGGAGGCACCGGGAGGCCGGAGTCATCCTTGCCATCCCAGGTGACCAGCAGTCCGTTAAGTCCCGCCGGGATGGAATCGATTGCCGTATCACGATAGAGAAGCCGCGTGAGCTTCCCGTCCGGCGAAAAAATGCCAAGAGTCACCGGGCCATCCATTTCAGGCAGGGCCACCGCGAAGCGACAGAGAGAAGGCGGGTTTGTCCCTGTGCTGTTCTCTTGGGCTCGATCCTGGGTCTGACAATGAGCAGACGCCACGTTGAAAATGCCGCATAGGACCACGACACAAAGTCGGCTCTGCCGGATAAGTTCTTGTTGCCATTGCTGTTGCCTGCTCTCCATGCTTCCCTAGATTCTTGACCATGCTTTCCCTCCTTCCCAAGCACTTTCGGCATCTTCGGATGGCCTCCCTCTGCTGGGTGGGGCTTTTTGTGCCAACGGAGCATTTGCCAGCCACGCCGTCGGCAATGAGTTCCGATGCTGCAGTCAAGACCGCCCTGGCGGAGTTTAACGACAAGGAGTATGATGCCGCGCTGCATGATCTTGCCCCTGCCTTGGAGGCCAATAATCCGCAGAATTCCGAGGCGCTGAATCTCAAGGGAGCCATTCTGACCAAGAAGAAGGACTACGATGCAGCACTCGTCTGTTACAATCAGGTGCTGAAGGTAGAGCCAGGCTATTTTCCCGCAAAGTACAACATCGGCGCGTTGCTGGCTCTCAGGAAGCAGTGGGACGCCGCCATCGACTACTATCGGAACCTTCTGATCGAGGAGACGAATAACGAACTCGTCGAGTACAAGCTTCTCCTTCTCCTCCTGCATCAGAACACTGATCCCGAACTTCAGGCGAAACTCTTTGCCACCGATCTCCCGACGAATACGCCTGCGTGGTATTTCGCGACCGCGGCACGATGTTATAAGAAGGGAGAGGCTGCCGAAGCGGCCAAGTATCTTGAAGTCGCCAAAAATATTTACGGTGATAAAGTCGGTATCTTTCAGGAGGAGCTCGACGAGAGCGGCCTGAATGCTCCGCAGCATTAACATTCATAGACCTTTCCACCTTCGCCCATGTCCCCATCCATCCTTGTCACCGGCGGAGCCGGCCTGATTGGTAGCGCCCTGATCCATGCCCTGAACCAGCGCGGCAGGGAGGACATCCTTGTCACTGATGTCCTAGGAGAGGATATGAAATGGAAGAATCTCTCGCCGCTCCGCTTCCATGACTACGTGCAGGCCGATGCCTTCCTGGATCGCTTGGAGTGCGAGCCGGAAAGCCTCGATTCCATCCGCACCATCTATCACCTTGGGGCCTGTTCCGCGACGACCGAGCGCGATGCCGGTTATCTCATGGAGAATAACTACGGTTACACCAAGGCCCTTGCAGGGTGGGCCCTCCAGCGTGGTATCCGTTTTGTCTACGCCAGTTCCGCCGCCACCTACGGTGACGGCCTCAAGGGAATGGATGACGGTACGGATCATCTCGACACCCTCCGTCCGCTCAATGCCTACGGTTACTCCAAGCATCTCTTCGATCTCCACGCCAAGCGCAACGGCTGGCTCCGGCGTGAAGGTGGGATCGTTGGGATCAAATACTTCAATGTCTTTGGCCCTAATGAGTGGCACAAGGGGGAGATGCGCAGTCTCGTCGCCAAGGCCTACGAACAAATCCTGGAAACCGGAAAAGTCCGCCTCTTCAAAAGCCACCGCCCCGATTACCGTGACGGCGAGCAGGTGCGGGACTTCGTCTATGTGAAGGACGCCGTCGCCATGACGATCCATCTGGCGGAGACCCCAAGCGCTCACGGCCTCTTCAATATTGGCACCGGGACTCCCCGTAACTGGATTGATCTGACGAAGGCACTCTTCACCGCTCTTGACCGGAAACCGGAGATCGAGTTCATCGACATGCCAGAGCACATCCGCAACCAGTATCAGTATCACACTTGTGCTGATGTCTCCCGATTGCTGGCAACGGGCTGGACAACGCCAACGCGTCCGCTTGAAGAATCAGTCAGCGACTACGTCCGCAATTACTTGGTTCCCGGAAAGCATCTGGGTGATGAGGAAGCGTAGGCTTTTTCTAATCCGCCTCTTTTGATCCGGGTAATTCCCTGCCTGCGGAATCCTGCTTGTTCTTTCTGCCACGATTCTCTGGGGCCGTAAGAATCGGCTTATCGCCCTGCTGTAAAAAATTCCCAAAAGATACACCCGCGCTAATAATCACCCGCATTAGTACCAACAACCCGCACATATCATGAAACTCCTCCATATTGATTCCAGCATCCTAGGCGCAGGCTCCGTCAGTAGGGCTCTCTCCGCAGAACTCGTCGCTGCTGAGCAACGCCTCCATCCCGGCATAGAGGTCATCACCCGCGATCTCGCCTCAGAACCACTCCAGCACCTCTCCGGTGCACATCTTGCCGCAGCTCATGGTGGGGAGGCCGCTCCCTCTCTTGATGTGGCTGCTGGTGCCGCCGCCCTTGAGGAGATCCTTCAGGCCGACATCATCGTCATCGGTGCCCCGATGTATAACTTCGGCATCCCGAGCCAGCTCAAGTCTTGGATTGATCGCATAGTAGTTGCAGGAAAGACCTTCCGCTACACCGAGAAGGGGCCCGAGGGATTGGCCGGAGGCAAGAAAGTCCTGATCGCTTCCGCCCGCGGAGGCAACTATGCCGACACGCCCATCGCTTTCCTTGACCACCAGGAGAGCTATCTGAGTGCAGTCTTCGGCTTCCTGGGGATCACCGATGTCAGCTTCTTCCGCGCCGAGGGGGTAGCTAGAGCAGAACAGCGCGATCAGTCGATCAAGACGGCGAAGGCCCAGATTGCCGCTCTCGGCTAAGAAACCCTGCCGCTCAGCCTCCCAAGAAATGCAAATCGGCCTCGATAGTTTTGTCTCCACGCTGGGTGATCCGGTTACCGGTGCCTTGGTCGATCCAGTGGTGAGGCTGAGTAACTTGCTCGAAGAGGTCGAAATGGCAGATCGGTCAGGTCTGGATGTCTTCGGCATCGGGGAACATCACCGGCCAGAGTTTCTCGATTCGGCGCCCGTCGTCCTTTTGGCGGCCGCCGCCGCACGGACGAAGCAGATCCGTCTCACGAGCGCGGTGACAGTCCTGAGTGCCGAAGATCCGGTGCGGGTATTTCAGAACTTCGCCACGCTTGATCTCCTCTCCAAAGGGCGCGCGGAGATCGTTGTCGGGCGCGGGTCCTTCACCGAAGCCTACCCGCTCTTTGGACTCGATATACAGGACTACGACTCCCTCTTCATTGAGAAACTTCAACTCCTGCTGCGAATCCGTGAGCAGCCCTCTGTCACCTGGAGAGGCAAACATCGTCCTCCTCTGACTGGTCAGGCCATCTATCCACGTCCACTTCAAAATCCTCTTCCCATCTGGGTCGGTGTGGGAGGCACCCCACAATCCTTCGTCCGTGCAGGCACACTCGGCCTCCCCTTGATGGTGGCGATCATCGGTGGCCAGCCCTACCGCTTCCGTCCATTGATCGATATGTATCGAGAGGCGGGAGCCCGTGCCGGACACGCCCCGGAGAAACTTAAGGTGGGGATTCATGCCCTCGGTCATGTGGCCGAAACGACACAACAGGCGGCTGATGATTACTTTCCAGGCTATGCGCGCATGTTCGGGCAGATTGGCAAGGAACGGGGTTGGCCGCCGATCAGCCGCGCCCAGTTTGAGGCGGTCTGCGGACCCGGTGGAGCGCTGATTATCGGTGATCCTAAAACAGCCGCTGAAAAAATCCTCCATTACAATGATGTCCTTGGCGGAATCGACCGCATCACAATTCAGATGAGCCCTGGCACCTTGCCTCATTCGGTCGCCCTTAAAGGGATTGAGCTGATAGGCACACAAGTCGCCCCGGCAGTAAGGGAACAACTCGGCGGTCGCAAATAGGGAAATTTCTCGCGCAGAGACGCGGAGAGCGCAGAGAGAATACAAATCCTCAAAACAGAAAAGACAATCTGCCGCTTTCCTCCGCGTCTCTACGTCTCCGCGCGAAAATCATGCTGCTAGCTTAAAAGCTAACAGCCTAACCCGCCAGTTCCACTCGCAGTTTCTCCAATTCCACCCAACGGACAAGAGATTGTTCAATCTGTTTGTGGATGTCGTTGAGTTCTTTTTCTAACTGCTGAAATTCACCATCCTTTTTCTGATAAAGGGCGGGATCGGCGAGGCGTTCGGAGAGAATCGCCTGGCGTGCCTCCAGGGACTCAATGAGACCCGGAAGTTCATCGAGTTCCTTCTGCTCTCGGTTTAGGAACTTCCTTCCTTTCTCGATTTTGGCATTTTTTACCGGTTCGACCTTTAGCGTCTGGGGAACCACGGGCGCAGCAAGTGCTGACTTCACGGGTTTCACAACATCGCGCTGGCGGACCCAATCCTCGTAACCACCGGTATATTCCGTGACGATCCCATCCCCTTCGAAGACAAGGGTACCAGTGACGACATTGTCGAGGAAGGTACGGTCGTGGGAAACGAGCAGCAGGGTGCCGTCATAGGTGACAAGGATCTCCTCGAGCAGTTCCAGCGTCTCGGCGTCCAGATCGTTTGTTGGTTCATCCAGAACGAGGACATTCGCCGGTTGGAGGAAGAGGCGCGCCAACAGCAGGCGGTTGCGCTCGCCTCCGGAGAGCATCTTGGCGGGCATCCGAATGCGGTCGGATTCGAAGAGGAAATCCTTCAGGTAGCTATGGATGTGCCGGGGTTTGCCCTGAAAGGTGACCGTCTCGGCCTCTCCGGCGACATTGTATCCCAGTGATTTGTTGTCATCGATCTGGCCGCGCAACTGGTCGAGATAGACGATCTGTAGTTTGGTGCCATGCTTTACCTCGCTCTCGGTGGGAGCGAGTTGACCAAGAAGAAGTTTGAGCAGGGTGGTTTTCCCCGACCCATTCGGCCCGATGATTCCGATCTTGTCTCCACGCCAGATGGTCGTCGAAAAATCCCTGATGATCGTCTGCTCTCCGTACTGGAAAGAAATATCGTCCGCCTCGATGACTTTTTGACCCGAGGTGTTTCCCTCCTGAATCTCGATCTTGGCGGAACCCGTCCGCTCGCGTCGTTTGCTACGCTCGGCGCGCATCGCTTTGAGGGCATGGACACGCCCCTCGTTGCGGGTGCGGCGGGCCTTCACGCCCTGGCGGATCCAGGCCTCTTCTTGGGCCAGCTTCTTATCAAAGGCGGCCCAGTTCTTCTCCTCGGCATCAAGCCAGGCCGCCTTGCGCTCGAGATAGGTTTCGAAATCACAAGCCCAGCTGGTGAGGTGTCCGCGATCAAGCTCGACGATGCGGGTGGAGAGCTTGCGAAGGAAGGTTCGGTCGTGGGTGACGAAGAAGAGGGTCGGTTTGACCTTCAGGAGAAATTCCTCCAGCCAGAGGATCGATTCGAGATCGAGGTGGTTGGTCGGCTCGTCGAGCAGGAGAACGTCGGGCTGACCCACCAGCGCACGAGCCAGCAGGACACGGCGCTTCATGCCGCCGGAGAGACTTTGGAAGTCGGCACTCTCGGGAAGGTTCATTTCCTCCATGAGATCCTCCTGACGCACGTCGGCCTCCCATTCCTCCTCGGTACCGTCGAGGCGCAGACCCTCCCTCACTACTTCCAGGACGGAGCCGGTGATGCCGGCAGGGACTTCCTGTGGAAGGCGTGTCAGGATGACGCCGGGAGGCTTCATAATTTCCCCCTCCTGTGCCTGCTCTTCCCCCGCGATGACACGCATGAGGCTGGTCTTTCCCGAACCATTCCGTCCGACGAGACAGACCCGTTCGCCCGGATCAACCTGAAGATCGATTTTGTCGAGTAACGGGCGGTCGGTGTAGCGGAGGGTAAGCTGTTTGAGTTGGAGAAGCGGCATGATAACGAAGTCGAGAGACGAGGGTCGAGAGTCGACGGCTTTAAGGCATCAGGCAATAAACCTTTTCTTCCTGATGGAGGCGAATTGCCAAATTGCGGGCTTTAAGCGCTCGACCTTTGACCCTTCGACCCGTCGACCTTGGGCAGATGGGTTCTTCTACTGCATCGGACTGAACACCCCCTGGGAGGGGGAAGGGGTCGCTTCATTCATCCACGGCTTGTCTGCCGGAGTCATCTGAAGCGAGTTCATGACGACATAGAGGAGTTCCTCGAGATGGGAGGCATCGCAGCGATAGATGTCGGTTGTTCCCTGGGGAGGCTGCCAGGTGGAGGCGGGGAGACTCGGGAGATAGGTGAGTTCATCGATCAGGAAGGAAAGGGCAAAATCACTCCGTCTGATGTCGATGCGTTTCGGCGTGTAATCGGAGCAGATCCAGAGCTTGGCCGAGAAATCGTCAGCCTTTGCTGCCTTGCCGATCTCGGGCATGAGGCCCCCCTCGATCACGCGGCACGAGGCGCCGTTAATGGTGGTGATGGAATTGGAAAGAGCGGTGTTTTCGAGTTGGAAAAGAGCGGGGAGGAGGACCGCCTGCTGTGCGGTGAAGGGGAGTTGCAGAGGGAGATTGCCGGTATCCTGCGGGCGGGGTTTGTGCTGAAACTGGTCGAGTAAAAACTGAACTTTCGAACCGGGAACTGCCCAGACTTTATTGCCATAGCGGCAGATGGTGAGGTTCTGACCAAGTACGGGGGCATCGAGACGGAAACAGCCTGGGTATTGGATTTTAGCCGTGAAAGAGGCTCCCTGTAGCATGGCCGGGAGCCGTCCTGCCACCTGTCCGACCGTGGCATGGAGGGTGAGGGCGCGATCCGTTGTCTGGTTGCCCGCCAGCAGAACACCCGCCATCGGAGTGATCATTTTGGAGAGGACATCGTAGCGATTTTCCGACGGGGCCGGGCCGAGGAGGGGGAGATTCGTCGCGAGAGCAGTGACCTGGTTGGATTGATTGGCCGAGGGTGCAGGAACTGCCTCCTGGGCAAGGAGGTGGGTGGCAAAAGCCAAGGAAACTGAAAGGACCGCGCTGCGTAACATCCCACCTTGATAGCGTTCCGGGGAGGACAAGGCCAAGCGAAACTGGAAAGCACGGGTTTCAAGATGATTTACTTGGGAGTCTGGGAGATGGCATTGTTTGCCCATGAGCGATCCGCAAGCAGCACAGGATTTAGTGGCTCGGTTGGGACTCCTGCCTCATCCCGAGGGAGGTTTTTTCGGTGAGAGTTTCCGTTCACCGATTCAGCTGACACTTCCCGATGGCCGGATTCGCGCCGCCAGCACGGCTATCTATTTCCTATTACCGATGGGTGCTTTTTCCGCACTGCATCGGGTGAGTTCCGACGAGGTCTGGCATTTCTACGACGGGGATCCGCTGGAGCTGACAACGATCACGTCCGGGGGAATTCTGGAAACCAGGACGCTGGGTCGTGATCTTGAAGCGGGACAGAGGCCGCAGTTCGTTGTTCCGGCGGGAGTCTGGCAGGCGGCAAAACCGACGCAGGAGAAAATCGGTTACTCGCTGGTGGGATGTACGGTAGCTCCGGGATTTGATTTCGCTGATTTTGAAATGCCGGTGTGTGACGAATTAGGACGTCTTTTTCCGCAGCATGCAGCGGCGATCCAGATTCTTACCCGCGATTAAAACCAGTCCGGCTGCTCCCCGCGCTTGCGGGAACAGGCTGAATGGGTTCTATTGGTGCGTTAAGGAACCGCTAATTTAATCCCATGAAGACTGCTGTAAACTATTTGCCGGTTTTCCTAGGCGCGAAGCGCAGAGGCAATATCCTTGCGGTCTTGCCCAAGAGAGCAACACCGGAAAACGGACAAATAGCAACAGCCCGAAGGGTTGCGGCGATAATAGAGCCGGAGGCTGTGTTGGCTGCGTGCTTACAGCCCGCAAGGGGATGCTCACACGAAGCCGCCTTGCCTGCGGCACATTCTTACCGCAACAGTCTCGTTGCGGTTAAATCAGCGATTCCCCAATGCCCATGCTGATCGGAAGCGGAATAGTTTATGCCTTCACCGAGTCGACGCCGGAAGGGAAAGCTGTACTCCTTACTCTGTTTGTCGGTTCGATTTTCAGCTGGTCAGTCATGGTGACCAAGATCCGCGTTCTTAATTTTGCCAAGTCTCAGTCGGAGCGCTTCATGGCTCTTTTTCGTCGTGACCGCGATCCGTTGAATATCTTTGAAACCGGACTCGATTTCGAAGGCTCCCCGCTCTTTGAGATCTACGAGGCGGGCTGTGAGGAGCTTTGCTTCCAGGTTCTCGGCTCGACTGAGGTGGACGAGACATTTCAGGCGAGGCTGAAATATGCCGATAAAATCACCCCGGCCCAGATGCGCTCTGTGCAAGCAGCGATGGAACGCGCGGTCGGTGAGTCCTCCCTGAGACTCGAATCCCAGATGATCATCCTTTCAACGGCCGTCAGCGGTGCTCCTTTCGTCGGTCTTCTTGGCACCGTCTGGGGCGTGATGGATGCCTTTGGAGGCATTGCTGCGTCCGGCAGCGCAAATCTTGCAGCGATGGCCCCGGGTGTCTCCGGCGCCCTCATCACCACGGTCACTGGCCTGCTGGTCGCGATCCCTGCCATGTTCGGGTACAATTTTCTGGTGACCAGCGTGCGCGGCATGATCGTTTCCTGTGATAATTTTGCGGCGGAGCTCTCCTCGGAAATCGAACACCGCTTTGCCAGCCACGGGGGTAGGAACTGATCATGCGCCGATTTTCCGATCGCAATCCGCTCCACACCCTTAGCGAGCTGAATGTCACGCCGCTGCTCGATCTGGCCTTTGTGCTGCTGATCATTTTTATGATCACCACGCCGCTCCTGGAGAACAGCATGGATCTTGTGGTGCCGACGAGCTCCACAGCGAAGACGGAGGTGAATCCGGCCCAGGTGCAGACCGTCGCTATCGATCGCAACGATGTGCTCAAACTGAACGAGCAGGTTGTCACGGAGACCGATCTTGAAAGCCGCCTGACACAGCTCAGGCGCGAGCAGCCGGGAGTGGCCGTGGTCGTGCGTCCGCACAAGGATCTTCCGGTTCAGAGTTTCGTTAGGGTCATGGATTTGCTTCACAGGGCCGGCATCACCAAGGTCGGTGTCATGACCCATTCCGAACAGGATGGGAATCAAGGAACTCCCGCCGTTCAGCCGTAGTCTGCCATGAGCTCGTCCGAACCCCGCTTCCGCAGGGCGCTAATCGTCGTTGGATTGATCCACATCCTACTCATTGGTGGTCTGATTTGGTATTTTAACCGACCGATCAAAAAACCTGCCGGTCAGCTCACTTGGATGGATACAGGATCTTTTTCCGCACCGCAGGAATCGACAGCCCCTCCGACGGCGGAAAAGCCCACGCCCGATCAGAAACCAACGCCGGAGCCGCTCGATACTCCCACGCCAGAGTTCTCTGCGACCCCCCTTCCGACACCACCGATGGAGAAGGAAAAGCCCCAACCGACACCGCCTCCTCTCCCGCCGCCGGATGCGCAGTCCGAGATACCCCTCGCCACGCCGACCGTCACCCCTACGCCTCTACCGAGTGTAACGCCTACGCCCAAAGTCACACCAAAGGCAACGCCCAAGCCGACTCCGAAACCTTCTCCCAAAAAGAAATCCACCCCGAAGCCGACCCCCAAACCAACACCAAAACCGACGCCCACTCCGGAGGAGAGCCCTTCCCCCACTCCTGAGCCTGAGGAGACTCCAAAACCGAAGGTTTCACCAAAGCCGACGCCAAAAATTACTCCCAAGGCTTCGCCAAAGCATTCTCCAAAGCCGGTGGAGAAGGATGATGATGAACCGCCGAAGCCGAAATCCAAGGCCACGCCCCATGCTTCTCCAAAAGCCACTCCCAAAAGTTCGCCGAAGGAGCATGGCGATGAGGAAACCCTTCGCAAATCCACCGAGGGCGAAAAATCAACTTCGGGTTCCAAGAAGAGCAGCACGGACACCGAAAAATCCTCTGCAGGCAAAGGTGAAGGCAACGGGAATTCCGATGCCAAGAGTGCCTTCCTTGCCTCGAAAGGAGGTGGCACAGGCGCCGGTGGTGCAGGTGGGAACGGGGCTGATCCTTCCACCATCGATGCCTATCAGACACTCATTCACGACCGCTTCTTCAGCCAGTGGGAGCAGCCGACCTCCATTCCAACGGAGCACAAGGCTGACTTCTCCACCACGCTTAAGATCACCATCCAGCGGGACGGCACGATCAGCGACTTCTCCCTTGCCCATCCCAGCGGCAATCCGGTGATGGATGAATCAGTGATGGAAGCCGCCCGTAGAGTCATCAAGATTGCTCCGATTCCTGAAGGAATGGGGGATAAGAACGGTTATACGATCAATATTAACTTCGAACTGGAGTAAGGGTGGCTTGGGAGATTGGCGGAGATTGTACTCGGGCGTGCCCACGCCGCTCGCCCCTAAAGGGGTTGCCTACGGCACTACAACCTACTCCCGCCAGTCGTAGGTTTGCAGCGTTGGCCTGCGCTTGCCGTAGGTTTTGCTGCGGCTGCCGCTAGGCCGCCTTGCTCTTCACCCAATCTTTTCCTGCGCCTAGGGAGTAGCTGGCTGTGCCTTCAGTGCAGTCTCGATCGCAGTGACGATGGCAGGATTATCAGGCTTCATTTTTGGTTCGAAACGGGCAATCACTTCACCATTTCTTCCGATCAAAAACTTGCCGAAATTCCACTTCACGTCACCCGGGAATTTGGCTTCCGGTCCCGTTAGCGCAGCGTAGAGAGGGGCCTGTTCGATCCCCTTCACATGGATCTTGTCGAAGAGGGGAAAGGTTACTTGGTATTTGGAAGTGCAGAATGCCTTGATCTCCTCATTGCTTCCAGGTTCCTGGGCTCCAAAGTCATTGCAGGGAAAACCGAGAATAATGAAACCCTGCGAGCCATACTGCCGATAGAGCTGTTCGAGAGCGGCATACTGCGGAGTATTACCACAGAGGGAGGCAACATTGACGATGAGAATGACCTTGCCTGCATCATCTTTCAGCGAGGCATGCTTGCCATCCGTAGTCTTGAATGGAATCTGATCAAGTGATGATGCCGTGATGGCAGTAAGGGGGAGTAAGAGAAGTGCCGTAAGAAGCCATTTCATGCGTTTCCTTCTGCATCAGATGTTTTGCAAGAGCAAGACTCCCGAGGAACAAATTTTTCTCCTGATCCACAATATTTTAGGTAAGTTCACCCCATGGAAGCGCCCGGACTTTATCTTAGGATTCTCGAACTCATCGTCCATGTCGCCGATGGGATCGGTGTGGCGATGCTGGTTGTCGGACTGTTCTTTGCGGCTTTTCTGGCCTTGAAAACTTGGAGAACTTCCGGTGACGGGACGCTTGCCTACACGGTTCTTCGCAGGACATTGGGAGGAGCGATTCTTGCCGGTTTGGAGGTGCTGGTGGCTGGGGATCTGATCCGCACGGTTGCTGTCGCTCCGACGCTCGACAATGTCTTCACCCTCGGCATCATTGTCCTGATTCGGACCTTCCTTTCCTTCTCGCTTGAGATCGAAATCGAGGGGACGCTCCCGTGGAAACGTGCACTGACTCAGACCGGAGCCTCGGTGATCGCCGATGCAGTGCGTCGCTCAGGTTCTCTGGAAAAGTGATGTTGCGAAGATCGGTTCTTGGAGCGATTCTCTGGGAGTTATGCCGACGATGACTTCCATCAGCAGCCTTGAATCCCTGACCGATCGTGTCATCGGCGGGGAACGGATCACTCCCAAGGAGGCGCTAGAGCTCTACCACCTGCCGCTTGAGGAACTTGGAGCCCTGGCCAACCACCGGCGGATGCTGGCGCGAACAGATGCCGTTGACGGGAAGGGGAATGAGATCGTCACCTACATCATCGACCGGAACATCAACTATACGAACATCTGCAATGTCTATTGCAAGTTCTGCGCCTTCTACCGCACGGAAAAGGAGGCCGACAGCTATGTGATCACCCTGGAGGAGATGGATCAGAAGCTTGATGAGTTGACGGCGGTTGGCGGCATCCAGGTGCTGCTCCAGGGAGGCCATCACCCCAAGTTGGGCATCGACTGGTATCTCGATCTTCTCTCCCACATGCGGGAGAAATATCCCCATGTGAATATCCACGGATTCAGCCCGCCGGAGTTCAATCACTTTGCCGAGGTGTTCAAGATGCCGCTCGAAGAGGTGATTCGCCGCTTCAAGGAGGCTGGACTCGGTTCGATTCCCGGTGGTGGCGGAGAAATCCTTGTGGATAGCGTGCGCAACCGGATCGCTCCGCTCAAAGCCAACAGCGATCAGTGGCTCAAGGTCATGGAGATAGCCCACGGTCTGGGGCTGAACTCCAGCGCCACCATGATGTTCGGCCATGTCGAGACCGTGGAGGATCGCATCGAGCATCTAGGACGACTACGTCGTCAGCAGGATGAGACAGGGGGATTCACTGCCTTCATCTGCTGGACTTTCCAGCCCGAGAATACAAAGCTTCGCGCTGAGCCGGTCGGTTCGGCTGAGTATCTGAGAATGCAGGCTCTCTCCCGCGTCTTCCTCGATAACTTTACCAATGTGCAGAGTTCTTGGGTGACGCAGGGGCCGAAGATCGGACAGGTTGCGCTACGCTACGGTGCCAATGACTTCGGCAGTGTCATGATGGAGGAGAATGTTGTCAGCAAGGCCGGTGCGAATTTCCGTCTGGAATCCCAGGAAATCGAGAACCTCATCCGGGAAGCAGGCTATACTCCACGCCGTCGCAACAACTGGTATGAGTTGGTGGATTAAGATTCGCCAGGCTCAGTGTGCTTTCCTGCTTGCAACGGCGGGGCTGTGTTTCTCGGCAGCCGCCCAGACAAATCCACTCGTTCTTCCCCCCTCGGACACCCGATTCGTCGTGGATGACGAGGCTTTTGAGTCAAATTCGGACAAACAGGTCGAGCAACTTGCCAAGGAAGGAAAGCTGATTGATTACTCCTATCTTGCCGAGCATGTCCCGCTGGAGCGTTCTGAACTGCCTCTTTCGCCGGTGGCAACAAATCAGCTGAATGGGCCGGAATTGGCTGATGCCTTGAGGCGCAGCACGGTGGCTGTGGGACTTCGTTATCAGGAACCGCATTCAAAAAAATGGCGGTACGAGATTGCTGCCACCGCCTTTGCTGTTGCGCCCGAGATCCTGAGCACGTCGCTCCATGTCATGACCATCGATCCTGAGATGATGAGGGAGGCCCAGGCGGTTGCTGTGACCGCTGATGGGAAGATTTTTCCGATCACCGAAATCGCCGCAACGAGCAGTCGGGGCGACACCTGTTTGGTGAGAGCGCCCGGCCTTTCTTTGCCTCTTTTGCCGTTGCGTCCCGGCGTGAAAACAGGCGAAAAGATCTGGTGCATGAGTCATCCCGACGGCTTCACCTACATGTTTACTTCCGGGGAGGTGGCGCGGATCAGTCGCGAACGCAACGACAAGAAAACTGCACCCGGTCTCCATGTGGAAGTGACAGCAGAGTATTGCCCGGGTTCAAGTGGCGGAGCCGTGACCGATGGCGCCGGTAATGTCGTGGCCCAAGTTTCCAGCATCAACCAATACAGCGACACTGATTCACGCGACGCGAGGATGGTCAACGGCATCGTCTCCGCCCGCACCTGCACGGCGGCTGAAGAGATGATCGCCCTGACGACACACGGGCAGAACGAACCTGTGCCGTTACCTGCACCGTTGCCTCATCCGAAACACCGTCTTCCAAAAACATCGAATCCATAAAGCATAAGGCGGGGGCTAAATAATTAAAAATCAGTGCTTTTCAAAAAGCCGATTTCTGATCAAGTGAGTTACTGATTTTCTGGCCCCCCCGCCAATGAAAGCCAAAATATCTACACCTCTGTCGTCTCTTGGACCCCTGATCGCTTTGCTGATGCAGGGGGCGGTTCATGCCCAAACCACGCTTGCCGACGTAGTCGCTGGTGGACAGAAGATGAACACCAACATGATGTCAGGATTGAATTCACTCGGATCGCATGGCTTTGCCGCCGTACCTGAGTCAACCAACTACCTGCTCTTTGGCGTTAGTGCGTTGTTGCTGATCGCCGTTATTCGAACTTGGAAAACCTGACGGAGCATCTTTTTATACTTTCCTGTTGCCAAGGGGGGTTCTCTCTGTAATTGTCCACCCCCCATGCCAAAAGCAATCGCCCGTAGCAAAACC
>Ga0302278_10004166_pt1 | contig 15093 bp, 12 predicted proteins | sample III_Bog_N3_2_FD_194543 | JGI IMG/M metagenome (GOLD analysis project Ga0302278, IMG submission 194543) | Peat permafrost microbial communities from Stordalen Mire near Abisko, Sweden - III_Bog_N3_2 | ecosystem: Environmental > Terrestrial > Soil > Wetlands > Peat | place: Sweden: Abisko...
ATATGGCGTGTGAACGCCCCGGACAAGCGCCCTGCGCGCGCAGCGGTCACTTCGTGACTCGCGTTGGGCTTCGCGTGGGCGCTCCCGATGGTCGCAAACAGAATTCCGTGCCGACCAACGGGAGGACAACGCGAAGCAGTAATAAGGCGTGTGAACGCCCCGGACCAGCGCCCTGCGCGCGCAGCGGTCACTTCGTGATTCGCGTTGGGCTTCGCGTGGGCGCTCCCGATGGTCGCCATTTGAATCGCGTGCCGACCATCGGGACGACAATGCGAAGCAGTAAAACGGCGTGTGAACGCCTACCCCACCTCAAACCTGTCGCCCCGCTTCGGACAAACTACTTCCAGCTTGTAGCGCTCTTCAATCTTCCCTTTCAGCACCGTCATCGCGGACAGCTCCCCATGCACCAGAAAGACCTTCTTCAGCGTCGGAGCCACCGGAGCCATCCAGTCCAGCAGCTCCTGCTGGTCCGCATGTCCGCTCAGCGAGTCGATTGACTCCACCTGCGCCCGTACCCGCATCGGCTCGCCCATGATGTTCACCTCCTGCGCCTTCGCCACCAGCTTCGCGCCCAGCGTATTCGGCGCCTGGTAGCCCGTAATCAGCACCAGGTTGCGCGGGTCCGAGATGCCATTCTTCAGGTGATGCACAATCCGTCCCGCCTCGCACATCCCCGACGCCGACAGCACCATAAACGGCACCCTCAGTTCGTTCAGTGCCTTGCTTTCCTGCACCGTCTGCGTATACTTCAGCCGGTTCCATCCGAACGCGTCCTCACCCTTCGCGTAGAACGCGCACGCATCCGCATCCCACTCCTCCTGGTGCTTCTTGAACACCTCCGTTACCGCGCTCGCCAGCGGGCTATCCACAAAGATCGGGAACTCAGGAATCTCCTTCGCGTCGATCATCTCGTGCAGCAGAAGTACAATTTGTTGGGTCCGCTCCACCGCAAACGCCGGCGCGATGATATGCCCGCCGCGCGCCAGCACCGCCTTCACCAACCCCGCAAGCTTGGCCTTCACATCGCCCATCGGAGCATGCAGCCGGTCCCCGTACGTGCTTTCCATAATCAGATAGTCCGCCGCCGGAGCCACGTCCGGATCCTTGATGATGGGCAGGTTCTTCCGCCCCACATCGCCCGAAAACAGCAGCCGCACCGTCTGCCCTTTCTCCGTCGCCTCGATCAGCACATTTGTCGACCCCAGCATGTGCCCCGCGTTCGTCGAGGTCATCGTGAAGCCCGCATCCTTCGTCGATCCCGCCAGCAACTGCGGCTCATGCAGCTTCACCGGCTTGAACAGGGTGCTCACCGTCGCCGCGTCGTCCTGCGTATACAGCGGCGGCATCGCTGCCGGCCCCGGCGCCATCTTGATTTGCTGCCTCCGCCCATACCGCTTGCCAATAAACTGCGCGTCGCTCTCCTGAATATGCGCGGCGTCTTTCAACATCGGCCCGCACAGATCGATGGTCGCCGGTGTCGTGTAGATCGGCCCGCGATATCCCTGCTTCGCTAGCAGCGGCAGGTCGCCGCTATGGTCGATGTGCGCGTGCGACAGTACCACCGCATTCAGACCGGGCGCCGCGTTGCCCGCCAACTGCTCCGGCGTCAGTGCCAGGTGCGAGTTGATATTCGCCGCATCGTCCCGCTTGCCCTGAAACAGCCCGCAGTCCAGCAGAATATTCTGCCCCGCACACTCCAAATGATGCGACGACCCGGTGACGGTCTGGTCCGCCCCCCAGAAATGAATACGAATTGCCATGCGTTCTCCTCTGTCTTCGTGGTCCGCTGGCAAATCGCTTCACCGAGCCCCACTCCCGTTCACATGCCACGGCAACCAAGATAGCGATGCAAGGAGAATAAAGCCAGCCGCAGGTTCTAATCTTCCGAGACAACTGTAGCCACCGCGAAGTCCCCCATCGCATTCCGCCGCAGCCCCGGGATCATCAGCATTAGCACCCCCGACGCCGCCCAGCTCACCGCCATCGCCGCGTACCCCGTCGTCAGCGATCCTGTCCGCGTATGCAGATACCCAAACGCCGACGGCCCGAAGAAGCCCGCAATATTCGCGATGGTGCTCACCACTCCCAACGCACTTGCAGCCGCCGTGTCGCTTAGAATCTCCGTTGGGATCGCCCAGAAAACCGGCAGATAAGCCACCCCGGCGATCGTCAGACTGAACAAACACAGCGTCATCGCCAGCGAAGGCGGAAACATCATCAGCCCCAGCGATCCCAGCGCCCCCGACAGAAGCGGAACCGCAGCGTGCCACCGCCGCTCCAACTGCCTGTCCGAATTCCATCCGTTGAACAGCATCGCCACCAGCAACACCCCAAACGGAATCGCCAGCAGCGACCCCACCTGCACATCGGACAACCCCGTCTGCCGCTTCAGCAGCGTCGGCATCCAGAAGATCGCCGCATATGACGGCAGGTACGCCAGAAACGCCACCGCCCCCAGCAACAGCACTCGACCCGACCGCAGTGTCGCTAGCACCGACACCCCTCGCCGCTCCACTCGCTTCTCCCACTCCAACTCCCGCGTGATCCAGTCGCGCTCCCCGTCTGAGAGCCACGCCGCATCCTTCGGCGAGTCTCGCAGCCAGGCAAACGCAACCGCGCCCAGCACCACCGCCGGCATTCCCTCCAGCACAAACAGCCACCGCCAACCCGCGAACCCCAGCCAGTTGTGCCCCACAATCCATCCGGCCACCGGCGACCCAATCATCAACGACAGCGGAACCCCGGCCAGCAAGTTGCTCGCCGCCTTCGCCCGGTCTTTCTGGATGAACCAATGGCTCAGGAAAATCATCACCCCCGGAAAGAAGCTAGCCTCTGCCAGTCCCAGCGAAAATCGCGCCGTGTAAAGCTGCATCGGCGTATGCACCATTGCCGTCAGCGCCGTCAGAGATCCCCACAGCGCCAGCGATCCCGAGATCGTCTTCCGCGCGCTCCAGTGCTCCGCCAGCAGTGACCCCGGAATCTGTAGCGCCAGGTACCCAATAAAGAACACGCCCACACCCAGGCCAAACACACGGTCGCTGAACCCCAGATCGTGCGACATCCCAATCGCCGCATACGCCACGCTGGTGCGATCAAGATAATTGACGATGTACAGGACGAAAAGAAACGGCAATAGCCGCACCGCCGTCTGCCGCCGCGTCGAAATCATCAGGGAAGAATTGGCGAGCTCACCCGCCCCCAAGCTACGGATAGACATTCAGTGGCCTCTGAGCGGAGCACGGGATACGCGGAGTGTAGCAGACCAATCCGAACTGACCCCCGACGCCTTGGTAGCATCGGTAAGTGCTCGAACTCTCCACCCCGGTCAAATTCGTAAAACACATCGGCGAACGCATCGCCTCAGCCCTCGTCACCCGTGGCGTCGAGACCGTCGAAGACCTCCTCTACCACCTGCCCTTCCGCTACGAAGACCGCCTCAACCCCCAGCCCATCGCCGCGCTCACTCCCGGTGCTATGGCCTCCATCATCGGCGAGGTCCGCGGCTCCGTCCTCCTCCGCACCCGCTCTGGCCCCATGTTCGAAATGACTCTCGGCCAGGGTCTCGGCACCGTCAAGTGCATCTGGTTCCACGGCTCCTACCTCAAAGACAAGTTCAAGCTCGGCCAGATGGTCGCCGTCTACGGCAAGCTCGAACCCTCCCGCTCCGCCATGGCCGCCGCGGCCACCGCCACTCTCGGCGGAGCGGCCGGTCGCTTCAAAATGATCCAGCCGCAATTCGAAATCCTCCCCGGCCCCGGCGATCCCGACGCCGAACTCGCTATGCTCGAGATGGGCCGCATCGTCCCCGTATACGAGTCGCTAGGCGGCACCACTCCCTGGGGCGCCAAGCTCACCTCCAAATGGACCCGCCGCGTCATCTGGTCCGTCCTCGAAGAACTCGACCATTCGTCTGTCGAACCCGTCACAAACCCGGGTGCCCCATTCGTGACGGTTCCATCGTCACGGGTGGGGTCCACCACCCCCGAAACTCTCCCCCCCGCACTTCTAGCCCGCCTCAAACTCCCCTCCCGCCTCGCCGCCCTCCGCGCCGTCCACTTCCCTGAAGCCGGCACGCCCATGCGAGACCTGATGTCCTCCATCACCCCCGCGCACAAGCGCCTCATCTTCGAAGAGCTCTTCTACCTCGAACTCGGCCTCGAACTCAAGCGCCGCCGCATGCGCGAGCGCGTCGGCACCGCCTTCACCACCGGTCCCCACGTCCGCGATGCCATCAAACAGATCCTCCCCTTTCACCCCACTCCCGCACAAAAACGCGTTCTCGGCGAGATCGTGTCCGACATGCGCAAGCCCCAGCCCATGCGCCGCCTCCTCCAGGGAGACGTCGGCTCCGGCAAAACCATCGTCGCCATGCAGGCCGCTCTGGTCGCCATTGAGAACGGAACCCAGGCCGCCCTCATGGCCCCAACCGAGATCCTCGCCACCCAGCACTACCTTTCCGCCCGCAAGCTCCTCAACGGCGCCATTTCGCCCTCCACTGGCAAGCCATACAAGATCGTCCTCCTCACCGGCTCACTCGACCCAGCCACCAAGCGCCAGACCCAGGGCCGCATCATGCGCGGTGACGCACAGTTCATCATCGGAACGCATGCACTTCAAGAAGACAAAGCCGACTTCGCCAACCTTGGCCTCGTCATCGTCGACGAGCAGCATCGCTTCGGCGTCCAGCAGCGCTTCAAGCTCATGCGCAAACCCGCCGCCGACGGCGCCGTCTCCGATCCCGACGTACTAGCCATGACCGCCACGCCCATCCCGCGAACTCTCGCCCTCACCCTCTACGGCGATCTGGACGTCAGCGTCATCGACCAGATGCCCCCCGGCCGCACCCCCATCGTCACCCGCCGCACCACCGACGAGCGCGCGGCGGACGTCTGGGACTTCGTCCGCAAACAAGTCACCCAGGGCCGCCAGGCCTACCTCGTCTACCCCGTCATCGAAGGCGCAAAAGACGACCAGCCCGAACTAGACTTCGCCCACGACGAAGAGCCGCAAGCCAGCGAGTCAGCAAGTCAACAGGTCAGCAAGTCCCTCACCGCCTCACATGTCGTTCAAGCCACCAAATCCGAACTGCCGCAGATCCAAGCGCCGACGGCGCGACAACATACCAGCCTAGGCCGCAGGCCTAGGTTAGCCGCGATGAAAAATCCTAGGGCTGAAGGCCCGGCACATAACATTGTCTCCGATGCACGCACCTCCTCTGATTCATCCAAGCCCAACCGCAAATCCGCTACACCCACCAAACTCTTCGAAAAACCCAAACTCCGCTCCGCCACCGAAATGTACGACGAGCTCCGCACCGGCGCCCTCGCCGGCCTCCGCCTCGGCATCCTCCACGGCCGCCTCTCCGCGGACGACAAAGAGGTCACCATGGCCCGTTTCCATCGCGGCGACATCGACGTCCTCGTCGCCACCACCGTCATCGAGGTCGGCGTCGACGTCGCCAACGCCTCCGTCATGGTCATCGACCACGCCGACCGCTTCGGCCTCGCCCAGCTCCACCAACTCCGCGGGCGCGTCGGTCGCGGCGCCGCCAAAAGCTATTGCATCCTCATGACCAGCGAAAAGGTCACCGAGCAGGCAGAAACCCGCCTCAACGCCATGGTCGCCACTCAGAACGGCTTCGAACTCGCCGAGCTCGACCTCCAGCAGCGCGGCCCCGGTGAATTCTTCGGCACCCGCCAAACCGGCCTGCCCGAATTCCGCGTCGCTAACCTCCTCCGCGACCGCCCCATCCTCGAACTCGCCAAACTCGAAGCCGAGCGCTTCGCCGCCGCCCCCGACCCTACCCTCACCGAACCAGAAATCGCCGCCGTCTGGGACCGCCTCAAACTCCAATGGCAGCGCCGCTATGGCCTCGTGGAAGCCTAAGTTTTCCACAAACGGGTTAACTCAAATTGTTCCACGTGGAACAATTTGGCACTAAGATTGCTTACGCCTGTATTCCCCACTCTTGCCGCCGCTCTTCGTAATCAGGGCGATATTGCTTATACTAATAGACTTATCAAGCGCCTTGGTCATGTCATAAACGGTGAGAGCAGCGACGGACGCGGCCACCATCGCCTCCATCTCCACGCCCGTGCCCGCAGTCGTCGCCGCCGTAGCGCGAATCTTCACGCCACCCGCAACCACCGTCGCCTCAACATCCACAAAACTCAGCGCAATCGGATGGCACATCGGAATCAACGCCGCCGTCTGCTTCGCCGCCTGAATCCCCGCAAACCGCGCCACCTCCAGCGGATTCCCCTTGGGATTCTCCGGCAGCGCAGCCAGCACCGCCTCGCTCAACTCGACGAACGCTTCAGCCACGGCTTCCCGCCGCGTCGCCGCCTTGGCGCTCACATCCACCATGTGCGCCCGCCCCGCTTCATCGTAGTGGCTCAGTTTATCGCTCATGCTGGAAGCCTACCGCAGCAGCACAGTAATCACATCCCCAGCCCGCAGATCGTGCCCATCCGGCAGCACCGCATAGCAGTTCGCCTGCCCATTTGCCGCCAGGTCGCCCGAACCCTGCCAACCAACCAGCCTCACCTTGGGCCGAACGAGATCAAACGTCAGCCGCGCCGGAAGAACCCGCGTCAACCCCGTCTTGCCGCGAACGTCCTCGCCCAAGGTCGCCTGAACAAACTTCGGGCCGTCAACACCAACTCCGCACATCGCCCGCAGTATCGGTTCAACAAAGCAGTGAAACGTCACCTGCGTCGAAACCGGATTCCCCGGCAACCCAAAAAAGTAGGTCCACCTATACGCCACGCGACTTAGTTCGTCTTGGCTTCGTTCGTCATTCTGAGCAACGCTCAGAATCTCTGTCGTTCGCTCCTGCTTGTTCTCGCTGTTCCGTATCCGCCCAAACACCACTGGCTTGCCCGGTTGCATCCGCACACCAGTAAAGAAGAACTCCGCCCCAAACTCCGCGAGCACCTCTTCAACCAGATCGTACTTCCCCGCCGAAACCCCACCCGACAAGAGCAGCAGATCGCTCGTCATTCCCTCCGCAATCCGCGCCCGCACATCGCCCAACGTGTCCACGGCAATCGCCAACCGCCGCGCCGCGCCACCCGCAGTCTCAACCATCGCCGCCAGCGCATACCCGTTCGAGTTGCGAATCTGGTGCATCTCCGGCGTCTGGTCCACCTCAACCAGTTCGTCCCCGGTTGCCACAATCGCCACGACTGGCCGCCGGTAGACTGCCAGTTCAGTACTCCCGCAAGCCGCAGCCAGCGCAATTTCCGCCGCACCGATCTCCGTCCCAGCAGCCAGCAAGACCGCACTCTGCCGAGCCTCACTGCCACGCGGCACAACATTCTCCCCCGCGCGCAACTGTCGGCCAGCCGCAGCCGAAACTTCATCGCCATTCAGCTCCGCATGTTCAATCATCGCGACCGCATCGACACCGGGAGGCACCGCGGCTCCGGTCATAATCTCGACCGCGCACCCCGAAGCCAGCGCGCCGCCACCCCAAAACTCGCCTGCCCGAACCTGCCCTATCACCCGTAGCGTCTTCCCAGCCGACCACTCTGCCGCGCGCACGGCGAACCCATCCCGCGTGGCGCGATTAAACGGCGGCTGGTCACGGTCCGCAGCCAAGTCCTTCGCCAGCACGCGGCCCCTCGCCGCCAGCAGCGTAACCCGCTCTGCGTCGGGCGCGCGCACGCCAGCGGAATGACCCAACACAACGTCGAGTGCCTCGGCAAACCCGAGAATATGGGTCTCTGCGGCGGTATTGGTCATTGACACCCTTCGAGCCTACCTCAATACGCCCTCGCCACCGCAAAGTCCGTATCCAGTAAAACGGCCCCTGGCGCAATGCCCGGGGCCGATTCTATTCTTCGGTAGTCGTCTACTTCTTCTTGGTGGGTGGCGCTTTATATTGCTGCGCTACCGTCGCCCCAATTCCCTGCAGAATGCCCTTGATCTCTTCGGCATGAGGCCCGTCCGGGGCCAGCTCCAGGTACTTGTTGTAGGCCGCAATGCATTCCGGCGGAGCGGTGATCTTCTGCGTCACCGGATCCACCGTGGCCTTCTGCACCAACGCCTGGCCCTTGATGTAATACGCGTCCACCTTGGTTGGATCGGCCGCGATCGCCTTGTCCGCCGCAACCGCCGCGCCGTCCATATCGTTCGCATTGAACGCCGTCGCCGCCTCATTGAAGTAGTACATGCCCGCCTTGGGAGGATCAGCCTTCGCCGCAGCCTCGTACGCCGCCGACGCGTCCGCAGTCTTGCCAATCCTGCCAAGCGCCTGCGCCAGTTGATTGTTCGCCGCCGCGATGAGATCCATGCTCGGCTTCGCCAACGCCGCGTTCAGGGTAAGCGACTTCTGATAGGAGGTGATCGCTGCCTGGTACTTGTCGCCAAGCGACGGGTCGGTCGTCTTGCTGTCGTGCGACGTCTTGGCAGCAGCGTTGGCCAGGCCAAGCTGCGCGTCGCCCAGCGTGTCCCACAGAATCGCCTCATCCGGCTTGGCCGTGGTCGCATCGGTCATGGCCTTCACCGCACCGTCGAAGTTGCCCGCTTTGGTATCGTCGCGCGCCGTCTTCAAGAGGCCGTTGAGGTTCTCAATCTTGGAGTTCGCTGCCGTCACCTCGGCGTTCTTCTTCTTGTACTCTTCCAGCGCGTCGCGGTCCGCGGGACTCATCTTCGCGATGTACTCCGGGCGAGTCATGTCGAAGTCAACCGTCTTGTTATCTCCGGCGACGATCGCTGCGGGCATGAAGTCCACACTGCGTCCTTGCGAGAAGACGCCGGCGATATAGTTGCCAGGCTTAATGTCCGTGCCTTTGTAATCGCCGCTGTTGTCGAGCGGGAATGTGTATTCGAACTTCGCGCCGGGGGAGCTGGGGTTTTTCTCGGTCGTCAACCGCACTTCGCCCGCCGTAACCGCCTGGCCCGCCGCATTCTGCACGTGCCCGTGAATGGTCGCTGCCTGCGCCATCAGGCGCCCTGGCTGAGCCAACATCACCAAACCCACAAAACAAGCGGCCAACGAACCCGCACTCTTCATCTTCGGAATCATCATTGCTATCACTCCAGCCCTCTCATCGCGCTCACAGTTCCGAGCGTCGCCCTTCTAGAAACACGTCCGTGCAACTCCGGAAAAAAGCCGCCCATTCATTCCACGCGAACCACCGCCAAACCGGCAGTATCGACGATCACAATCGTGCGTTGCAACCTGACCAATGTTCAGCCGCGATCCTGCCCGGCACACACTCTAGACAGGGCTCGCTTTCCACTCTGCAACATGACCAACTTACATGCAAGGGTGCGCGTAATTCAACTCCGGCGGATGCGTTCGTGCTTTTGCCGCACCCGAATCGCCCCTCGAATCGGGGTTTGTTCCGTCTTTCAGGCCTCAGGAATGCCTTCGCCCGGCTCCTCGCCAACGCCGGGCGCCAGCAACTCGCGCGCTGTCGCCTCATCCTCGAGCCGCACCTGCAGCCGCACCCGGAAAGCCGACTGAATCAGGTTGTTCGCGTTCTCTCCCACCAGCAAGCACTCCACCCCGGACGATTCCAGCAGCCCCTTCGCCATCTGTGCCTCGACTGGACTCTCAAAACGGGCTACGATCACCAAGCCTTCAGGCGGTGTAGGTTCCGGATCTCCTTCAAAAAGCATCTCTTCGCCCTCTCAATTCACTCTGCTTACCGGTCCTGGTTCACTTCGCTTCGACGTTCTGGAGATGGAAGGTAATCGTCCCCCAGAACAACCGCGCCCGGATCTGGACCGGGATGTGCCGGGCGTCGTCCGTGTACCAGATCCAGATGTTGCCACGGTTCTTCACCACGCCCTCTTCGGCCGTCGGCTGCACACGGATGGTCTGAAACGTCCCGGCAGGCGTCTTGATCTCTTCCTTCGCTTCCACCTTCATAATCACGGTGACGGTGCGCATAGCATCCGCCAGTGGAAACCCCACATCCTGGCCCACCACGAGCCGTTGCGAAGCCGCATAGAAGATTGCCGAGAGCGAGTCCGTCACGCAGGCCGGGATTGAGGACGTCTGCGTCTTCTGGGTGTTTTTCACCAGGTTTCGCTCCACCTGCGTCTGCTTGCCCGCACTGGCGTCCATCGTCAGGTCACTCGATATCTTGCGACGGCCTTCCTGAATCTGCTTCGAGAACACCGAGGAGCAGCCTGTTTTCGTGTCCATCACAGATTGGAAGCGGTCAACCACCGGAAAGAGCATGTTGACAGCCCCGACCGTATCCGCCGTAGCCGAAACGTGGAGTTGGTTGCCCTGCTGCTCCAGGTGGAAGACTGCCGTGCCACCGGTGAAGACTCGCCAATCCACCGTGAAGGTGAGCGTCTGGTGCGCGGGGAAGACATAGCCGGGAATCGGCGGCTGCAACGTTGGAATCACCACCGGCGCGGCCGGCTTGCTACCCAGTCCCAGGAATTGCGCTACGCCGGTACGCGCCGCACCTCCCGCAACCAGAAGGATGCAAATAAGGTTGAGAGAACAGTGGAGCGGACGTCGAGCACTGAGCAAAAGGCTTCCCCGGTAGTTGAGTTTGAGGCAGCTCATGGCCACCAGGACGGCTTCGAGAAACCGACGATGAACTCGCGCTGTTCCCACACGAACTTCAAAGCCAGCGCCAGATAAATGGCGCCAACGCCCATCAAAGCATTGTACTCGCGGTGCTTGCGGTAGAGGGCCGCCGCAAAGGCTCCACTCTCGCCGCCGGACTCCGCCGGAGTCAGCCTGGGCAGCAACCGTGGCACCGCGCGCGCATAGGCGTCAAAGCCTGCGAAATGCTCGCGGAGATAGGTCTCCTCGCCCAGGATCGTCGGAATGTAGATTGCCGCAAACAGAACTGCCAGTGCCACCAGAATCACCCAACTCGCCGCCGCGGCCGCAAATCCGAAAGCGATCAGCATCGACCCCAGATACAGCGGGTTGCGAGTGTGCGCATACGGCCCGGTCGTGGCCAACTCGGCGTTCTTCTTCACATAGCCCGACGCGTAACCACGCAGCCATAGTCCCGGCAGCACCAGAATTAGGCTCGCCAGCATCGTCCACCCGCTTGGCCGCGCCAGAAACAGAAACACCGCGGCAAACACGAAACCCATCGGCACGCGTATCCGCCGCGCAATCTTCTGCCAACCTGCAAGCCCACTCACTTTCTAACGCAACCTCTCCCGTACTAGACGATCTTCTCATCTACGGGGCTTCAACCGTGCGCGGGAGCTATCCGAGCATCTCCCGCGCAGCCTGTACCACCTCATCCACGCCAACCTGCAGCATCCCAGCCTCGGTCTCGTCCCTGCGCTTGTGGCTGGTCACGCTGGACGCATCGCGCAGCACGCGCTGACGCGTGCCATACGGCCCATTGCGCGCCGGATCGGTCGGGCCAAAGATGCCCACCACTGGCCGCTCCAGCGCCGCCGCCAGGTGCAGCGGCCCGGTGTCTCCGGCAATCACCACCGCCGCCCGCCGCACCAGCGCAATCAACTGGCCGACCGAACACGGCACGGCGCGCGCGAGGCCCTCGCTCGACGCGACAACCTCCTCAGCCACGCGCGATCCATGCACCGGCGCATTCACCAGCGTGCGCACGCCACCGCGTCCTAACTCCGCAGCCACGCGCCCCAACCGCTCCGCCGGCCAAACCTTCGCACCCCACCCCGCTTCTGGAGAAATCAGGCAGAACCGCTCGCCGCCCACCACACCGTCAGCCCAAAGCTCGTTCCGCGCGTCCATGGGCAGTGTCACTCGCGCCGGCCTCAGCACTTCGCCCACCGCGGCGCCCAGCAACTCGCACCCCTGCTCGACAACATGCGACGCCTGCACCTCCACCTTGCGTCCATAAAGCCGGCGCGCCAACCGTTCGCGCGGCTCTGCCGGCCCCACGAACAGCTTCGCCCGCGCCATCTTTCCAATCACCGCCGACTTCAACGCCCCCTGCAAATCAACACATACGTCAAACCGCTCCCCACGCAGAAGCCTGCGTAACGCGAAGATGTCGGACCGCGTCGCGCGTGCCAGCGGCCGCTTTCGCCACTCGCCCGCCGCCACGCGATACCAGCGATCCACCAGCGCCCGCGCCATCGGACCTACGCCCTGCGAAAGATCATCCGGATCGCCGGCAATCTGCAACAGATCGCTCCAGCGCGGCTCAATCGCCCAGCCAATGAACCAGTCGGGATGCGCCGCGCGCAGAGCCGCCACCGCCGGCATGGCGTGCAGCACATCGCCCATCGCCCCAATTCGCACAATCAGCACTCTCACTGCAAACGTGCCTCCAACTCCCGCACTACTTCCTGCGGATCGACAAACGCGGCCTGCAGCCGTGCAACCACTAGAGGCGCGACCCTTTCAAGCTGTGCGCGCAACTCCGGCGTCAGCTTTACCGCATCTTTCTCTGTCGTGATGAACCCCTCTCCCGTCCGCGCGCGCAAACATTCCGTCAGTCGCCGCATATCCTCCGCCGTATACCGATGGTGATCCGGGAAGGCAATCGAATCCACCACCCGCGCTCCCTCGGTGCGAAGAGTGTCAACAAAATCCGCGGGCCGCGCAATGCCACAAAAGGCGACCACCCCACCGTTCGAATGGAGAACATCGGCCTCCCCCGGAAGCTCAAGCGTCCGCCGCACCGTCCAGATCGCCGCCCCCTCGCGCATCAGCCTCCGCACCCGCACCTGAATGCGCTCACGCTCTTGCTCCCGCAGCACCACAACATCCGCCCGCCGCAGCGCCGCCAGTGGTTCGCGCCGATTCCCAGCCGGCAGCAGCGCTTCTTCCAGATCTTCCTCCGTAACCAGCACCACATCCAGCGTCCGCGTCAGTCGCCGATGCTGAAACCCATCGTCCAGCAGATGCACCCCACGCATCGCATCCGCCTCGTCCATCGCCTCGGCCGCACTTCCTGCCACAAACCGGTCGGCCCCAACCCACACCGGAACCCCGGTGCGCAGCGCGATCACCGTAGGCTCATCGCCAAACCGCCGCGCCGCATCCGCAGCATTGGGATCTACCCGTTCTACGCCCCGCCCGCTGCGCCGATATCCCCGCGACAGCACATCAACATCCCACCCTCGCCCGCGCAACAACTCAGCAAGCGCAATCACCACCGGCGTCTTCCCCGCACCGCCCGCCGACAAGCTCCCCACACTGACCACCGGCCATGCAAGCTTGCTTGTCCGCAGCACACCCACACTCCGTATGCCATCCTTCACAGCCAAGCCCGCCGCATACGACGGCACCAGAGGCCATGCCCACCTCCGCCGCGCCGTCACGGCCTCACCATCCCAACCAGCGCCTCAACCGCCCGCCCCGTCGCACCCTGCTGTGCCTCGAAAACTGCCCGCCCCCGCTCGCCCATCGCCTGAGCCTCTTCGTAGTTAGTCAGCAGTCTCATCATCACTGTTTCCAGAGAGTCCCGCATCGCGTAAATCTCGCTTCGGAAAGGATGATTCGGAACTGCTCGCTCTGTAGGAAGCTGGGCTTCGCCATCTGTGATGCAGATGGCATTCTCCGCTTTCATCCGTGCAACAATGTCGCGAAAGTTCTCAGACGACGGTCCCATGATGATGGGAATACCAAATTGTGCGGGCTCCAGAGGATTATGGCCGCCGCGCTTGATCACACTACCGCCCACAAAAGCCAGATTTGCGATGCCGTACACCGCGGCAAGGTCACCAATCGTGTCCAGAACCACAATCTCAGGCCGTCGATCCCCGGGGTCTCGCACCTGATAGGAGAATTGCGTTCCCTCCTTGCCTGCAATTAGCTCAGTCGCTCGAACTGTCGCAAACTCCTTTGAGGCATCATCCGCGACGGCTTGGAACCGTTCCGGACGGCGCGGCGCCAACACGAGGAGAGCTTCGACGTCCATGCCTTGCCATATCGTTGTGAGCCAGCTTTCTTCATTGGGATCGCCACTCTTCGTTCCGCCAACAGTGCTTCCCGCCACCACAATCGGCCGTCCCGCCGCTGCCGCCTTGATTAATTCCGCCACCTTACTCGCCTTCGGAGCCCGCACGTCATACTTCAAATTCCCAATCGCACGTACCGCCTCCACCCGCACCCCCATCGCCACCAACCGCCGCGCATCCTCCTCACTCTGCGCGAGAAAAAGATCAACCCGCCGCAGCACCCGCCCCCAAGCCGCCCTCACCCGCAATCCCCGCGCGTAGCTCCTATCCGAAACCCGCGCATTCGCGACAGCAACCGGAATCCCCGCCCGCCCGCACTCCACCAGCATCCGCGGCCACAGCTCGCTCTCCATCAGCACCAGCAGCTTCGGCTTCAGCACTCGCAGATTCGCCCGCACTGCCCACGCGAAATCCAATGGATAGAAGAAAACTCGATCCGCTCCGAACCGCTCCTTTGCTAACCTCTGCCCGGTCGCCGTCGTCGTAGAGACAGCGATGACCCAGCCCTCGCCAAGCGCCTTCTCCAGCTCAGCCACCAGCCGTGTAGCCGCCAGCACCTCGCCCACGCTGACCGCATGCACCCACACCACCTTCCGCCCAGCAACTGCTTCGCGCAACGCCGTCGAAACCCGCCCAAGCCGCTGCCCCAATCCTTCCCGATACCGGCCACTGGTAGCCATGCGCACCAGCCAGTACGGCGCGCCCACCACCAGCACGGCCATCAGGAGCAAGCTGTACAGCGCCATCACCAGAATCTGGGCCACGTTCGGGACTTCCCCTCGCTCCACCACTACGCTCTACCACGGTACCAGCGAAGAGGATAGTCTTGCCTGCATGAGTCCGCATCGCAAACAGCCCCACCAGCGCCACAACCAAACTCCGGGTGGCCCATCCGTTCGCGCACTCTGCGCAAGGGTGGGTTGCCTCGCACTCTTGTGCCTCATGCCCTCAATTGCATCCGCCGCCGAACACAAATCCGCGCCACCCGCCAAGCCAGCAGCCGAGTATGCCGCTAATGACACCCACTCCAACGAGCACGTCACCATCGCCGCCGAACCCTGCGACGATCCCAGGCAGTGCACCTTCTTCCGCCTGCCCTACATCGAGCACGGACTACTGCCCATCCGCGTCGTAATCACCAACGACAGCGACCGCGCGCTCTCGCTCGACGACGCCCGCATGCAGTTCATCTCTGCCAACAAC